>OBAM01000084.1_pt1 | contig 119192 bp, 103 predicted proteins | sample 1517751 | NCBI WGS metagenome assembly OBAM01 (sample SAMN04571703, study PRJEB22368) | human gut metagenome | biome: human gut; material: stool | host: Homo sapiens | place: Luxembourg | collected 2012-10-18
GATCTGCTTCATGATGAATCTGTCCAGAAAGCATATCTGGGAGAATAAGGAGGAATCAATAATGGATCAGGTTGTAATCACAATTGCAAGACAGTATGGAAGCGGCGGACGTACCGTCGGCAAAATGCTGGCAGAGCGTCTGGGGATTTCTTTCTATGACAAGCAGATCATTCAGATGGCATCTGATGAGAGTGGAATTGACGTAAAACTTTTCGGCAAAGTAGAAGCGGGAGATAAAGTCAAGACTTCTCTTTTTGGCAGCAAGGACAGCATCTACAAGGGAGACCTGCACCAGCCAGGCAGCAAGGATTTCATCTCCGATGAGAATCTTTTTAACTACCAGGCTAAAGTAGTCAACGACCTTGCAGAAAAAGAATCCTACGTGATCGTAGGACGCTGTGTAAACTATGTATTCAAGGATCGTCCGAATACCTTGCGTGTATTCATCCATGCACCATGGGAGTTCCGTGTAGAGCAGGCTTCTGAGAAAATCTCCGGATCAAGAGAAGATGTGGAGAAATTCCTTCTCAAGGATGACAAGCGCAAACAGGACTACTACCACAAATTTGCAGGCGGTGTCTGGAACGATGCGACAAATTACGACCTTTGCCTGAACAGCGGCAAACTCGGATTTGAGAAATGCGTTGATGCGATCGAAGCACAGTTAAAGATCATGCTTGGAAAATAAAAGCCAGTTGGGGGCGGTGTTTTTAAAACACCGTCCCCGTTCTTTTTTTATGCTTTCATGCATATATTGAAGGGAGTACAGGGCAGGCAGGGGAGATATGAGAAAATTTTTTTCAGGGATAGTTGTTGTACTTCTATTGCTCATGGGAACTGTCTGGTCTGCAGGAAAAGAACCGGAGGCTGTACAGACGATCGGAAATAAGGCAGCCAGGCTTGTTGCAGGAGAGGGGATGCTCCGTCTGATGGAACAGGAACTTATGGAGCAGAGCCAGGCACATCCTGAAGTAGCACTGACCTTCGATGACGGTCCAAGTCCGAAATATACACCGCTTCTTCTGGATGGACTGAAAGAGAGAAATGTCCAGGCGACTTTTTTTCTTCTGGGCAAAAACGTGAAGGAGAATCAGGAATTGGTGCAGAGGATGCAGGCGGAAGGACATCTTCTGGGAAATCATACGTATAATCACGTACAGCTCAACAAGATCCCGGAGACTACAGCCCGGCAGGAGATACTCAAAACAAACAATGAGATCTATGAGGTGACAGGAAAGTATCCGGAATACATGCGTCCTCCTTATGGTGCCTGGAAGAAAAACATGGAGCTCTGCGTCGAAATGCTGCCCGTATTCTGGGATATTGACACACTTGACTGGAAAAGCCAGAATGTGGATGCGATCCTCAAGGCAGCAGGAGAAGAACCTGAGGATGGTTCGATCATCCTTATGCACGACGAATATCAGACCAGCGTGGAGGCAGCCCTTCTCCTTATCGACCGGCTGAAAGAAAAAGGTTATGAGTTTGTGACAGTAGATGAACTGATCGTACCATGACCATATCGTGAAAGGTTTGTGTTACTGTTCACTCCGTTCACAGTAACAGGTTTGTCATTGCTTTTTCTGCTCAATTTCGTTATACTGATATATAATGAGTTTATCAATTCAGCAGAAAAAGGAGTAAAAAATGGACAGATTTTTCAGTATGGATAATAAGTTTTTTATATTTATGGGAAAGGTCGCAGATTTATTTATTTTGAATATCCTATGTCTGATCTGCTGCATCCCGATCGTGACAGCGGGGGCATCGATCACAGCGATGTTTTATGTGACCATGAAGATGGTAAAGAACGAAGAGTCCTACATAATCAAGAGCTTTTTTAAATCTTTCAAACAGAATTTCAAACAGGCAACGGTGATCAACCTGATCATGCTTGTGCTGGCAGTGATCCTTTATGTGGATATGAGAATCGTAAAGCAGATGGGACAGCCGCTTGGACAGATCATGAATATCATTTTCCTTGCATTCAGCGTTCTGTATGTGATGGTATTCCTGTATATTTATCCAGTTCTGGCGAAATTTTATAATTCTACCAGAAATACGTTCATCAATGCGGTGCTGATGTCTGTTCGTCATCTTCCGTATACGGTCCTGATGGCAGCAGTCTGTGCATGTCCGATCATTCTGGTATCTTTTGCACCGACATTCAGGATGCAGGCGACGATCGCACTGATCTGTCTTGTGATCGGCGGGGCAGTGGTTGCATACTGCAATTCATTTTTCCTGGATAAGATCTTTCAGAATTATATTCCGGAAGACGCCGAAAATCCAGATGGAGGAAAAGCAGAATGAAAAACTGGAATGGTAAACCGTACCATTCACTTGACTATATGCTGAGAGAGACCTTTGGCGAAAAAGTATATAAGGTGACTCTGAACGGCGGGATGTCGTGTCCGAACCGTGACGGGAAGCTCGGTACCCGGGGATGTATTTTCTGCAGTGAGGGTGGAAGCGGTGATTTTGCGGCAGATGCGGCATTGACGATCACGGAGCAGATCGACAGCCAGATTGCAGTTCTTTCTGCCAAGCGCCTGATCCACAAATACATTGCGTATTTTCAGGCATATACGAATACTTACGCCCCGGTGGAATATCTCAGGAAGATTTTTACAGAGGCGATCCATCATCCGGCTGTGGTAGCACTGTCGATCGGGACAAGACCGGACTGTCTGGGGGATGAAGTCCTGGATCTTCTGAGTGAGCTGAACCACATCAAGCCGGTATGGATTGAGCTTGGACTGCAGACGATCCATGAGAGGACGGCGGCATATATCCGGAGAGGATATCCGTTGTCTGTGTTTGAAACTGCGGTAAAGAATCTTCGTGAACGTGGGATCGAGGTGATCGTTCATACGATCCTTGGACTTCCGGGAGAATCAGAGAATGATATCCTCGCTACGATGGAATACTTAAATCACAGAGATATACAGGGGATCAAACTCCAGCTTCTCCATGTGCTGAAAGGCACTGATCTTGCACAGGAATATCTGGAGGGCAAATTCCACGTATACGAAAGAGAAGAATACCTGAATCTGCTGATCCAGTGTTTGGAGCATTTGGATCCAAAGATCGTCATACACAGGATGACAGGAGACGGCCCGAAGGATCTTCTGCTGGCTCCGTTGTGGACAGGCAGAAAGCGGGAGGTTCTGAACCTTCTGCATCATCAGATGAAGGTGTGCGACAGTTGGCAGGGAAAGCAGTTCCGCTCTCTGTCAGAATAAGAAAGAGGTGACTCAAATGGCAGATCCATTTACAACGTATAAGCTGATCGTATTATATATGGCGAAGCATGCGACACAGGCACTGACAAATTCTCAGATTTCAGAGTTTATCCTGGACCGGGAATACACCGATTATTTCCAGCTTCAGAAGGTGCTGTCAGAGCTGACAGAGACAGAACTTCTCCACAAAAGGACGATCACGAACAGTTCTTACTATGAACTGACGGAAGAAGGACGCAAGACGCTTTCCTACTTCGAAAAAGATATCTCACAGGATATCAAGAATGAAGTCAAGGAATATCTGGAAAGTCGTGGTTGCAAAGTACAGGAGCGGATCCTGACCCCGGCTGACTATTATACGACTCCGCAGGGCGGATATGCCGTCCGCTGCCAGATCATAGAGAAGGATTCCTCTACGATCATGGATCTGAGCATGGCTGCACCGAACAAAGAAGCCGCCCAGGAGATCTGTCGGAGCTGGGCAGCGAAGTCACAGGATATATATGAAATGTTGATGGGAGAGTTGATCTCATAAAATAAGAGGGTGGAGCCGTTAAGCTTCACCCTTTATATGTTTCATATATTCGTTGAGCGTTTTCTCATATCCAAGATCCCCTGGTTCATAGAACTTCTCGCCCTCGATCTCCGATGGCAGATACTGCTGATTCACATAATGATTTGGATAATCATGCGCATATTTATATCCGATCCCCTTCCCAAGCTTCTCATGCCCACCATAATGTGCATCCTGCAGATGAACAGGAACCGTAGTCCTGGTCTTTTTGACAGAGTCCATGGCAGAAAAGATCGCGTTTACAGCGGCATTGCTCTTTGGTGCACATGCCATATAGGTGACTGCCTGTGAAAGAATGATCTGTGCTTCCGGCATGCCGACACGCTCAACTGCCTGGGCAGCAGCAACAGCCACACAGAGTGCCTGCGGATCTGCATTTCCGATGTCCTCAGAGGCAAGGATCATGATCCTGCGCGCAATAAACTTGATATCCTCCCCTGCGTAAAGCATCTTGGCAAGATAATAGACAGCCGCATCCGGATCGGAGCCACGCATACTTTTGATAAAAGCAGAAATGATATCATAATGATTATCCCCCTGCTTATCATACTGGACCACACGCTTCTGGATGCATTCAGAAGCGACATCAAGTGTCAGATGGATATAACCGTCATCACTCTTTGGCGTTGTCAGGATCCCAAGTTCCACGGCATTCAGTGCACTCCGCGCATCACCTCCGGCCATATCAGAAAGAAATTCAAGCGCGTCGTCATCGATCACAGCACCATAATTCCCCATTCCCTTATCACAGTCATTGACTGCACGCATGATCAGCGTGCGGATATTCTCCTGACTCAGAGCCCTGAGCTCAAAAATAATAGAACGGGAGAGAAGAGCACCGTTGACCTCAAAATAAGGATTCTCCGTCGTTGCACCGATCAATATGATCGTTCCATCCTCCACAAATGGAAGAAGATAATCCTGCTGTCCTTTATTAAAACGATGGATCTCATCGATGAACAGAATGGTCTTCTTACCATACATACCAAGCTGTTCCTGCGCTTCCTTTACGACCTGCTCCATATCCTTCTTGCCCGCAACCGTAGCATTGATCTGAGTAAAATTGGCACGGGTCGTATTCGCGATCACCTTAGCAAGCGTCGTCTTACCAGTCCCCGGAGGCCCATAAAAAATAACAGAAGTCAGCTTATCCGCCTTGATCGCACGATATAACAATTTATCCTTCCCCACAATATGCTCCTGCCCGACAACCTCATCCAGAGTAGTAGGACGAAGCCTCGAAGCCAGAGGCGACTCCCGATCCAGAGTCTTAGATTTGGCATATTCAAATAAATCCATAACAATACTCCAATCTGAAAAATTCGTACATTTGTTCCCAGTATACCTGCTTTTCAAAGGAAATTCAACTATCCACACTGTTTTGTTATGAAAATCACAAAATCCCTTGCTTATCACAAGTTAAAGTGTTAAAATACTAATATGTGAAACATAACAGAATGTAAGCTAAAGGAGCAGGAAAATGGGTAAAAAAATCAGGACGGAAGAGGTTGACCATCTTTTTGAGGCAATCCTTTGTTTGAAGAATAAAGAAGAGTGCTACACCTTCTTCGAAGATGTATGTACGATCAACGAACTTCTTTCTCTTTCACAGCGTTTTGAGGTGGCTAAAATGTTAACTGACAAGCGCACATATCTGGACATCTCCGAAAAGACCGGAGCCTCAACCGCAACCATCAGCCGAGTAAACCGTTCCCTCAACTACGGAAACGACGGCTACGAAATGGTCTTCGAAAGAATGAAAGCCAAAGAAAATAAAACAGAAGAATAAATAAAAAACGGAGCCCGCAGGGATCAGAGAATCCCCACAGGCTCCATTTTTTATTTACAGCACTTTCCCCAACACCCAGGGCGACGCCGCCAGGCACGCCCGTTCCCAGTCTAAAGCCGCATGGCCAAGAAGGGGGGAGTCTGAGGGGGGAACTTCGGCCTTCGCAGACTCCGAGATACTTCCCCCCCTCAGGGGTTTGTCACTTCTGCGAAGCCATAAATTCATAAACATCTTTAGAAATCTTCGCAATAGTATTCTGTGCCTCAGAATTACTCTTCACCCCATTAGAAAGCACTGCAATCACATAAGGGTGCGTGGCATCGAGAACAATAGCAATATCGTTTTCGACCACTCCCAGCTTTGCATCAGAAAGCTCCCCCGTCTTATTCGCCGTCTTAACCCCATCCGGCACCCCAACCGGGATCTTCGTCTTCACAGTCTGCCCCTTCAGCAATTCCAGCATATCGGAATCTGCCTTCTCATTAACAAGCGTTCCATTATAAATATCCGACAAAAGCCGACAACAATCCGAAGCACTCACATAATTATCATCCGTCGGTTCCTTCGCAAGGAACTCCCGTCCAAGATGAGTACTGGTATACTCCCTCTCCTGACAAAATTCATTAACCACAGCCGCCCCCGCAGCAAAATCCCCATTTCCAAGCTGTCTCACCAGCTCATTTGCCGCATCATTATCACTAACCGTGATCATCTTCGCAAGCAGCGGCTTCAACGTACTCTCATACTCCGCAGAAGCCGTATCCGCTCCATCCGGATAAACCATCTTATCATAAACAGCCGCCATAATAAACGCCTTGATCACACTCGCAGACTTCATAGCCACTTCCGCATTCACCGTACTATACGCCTGCGTAGAAAGATCCATCACAGAAACAGCCCAGCTTTCCCCCTGCTTTTCCTGCACATCCACATAATCTTTCTCAATCTTATCTGTAAGTGCAGAAAGATGCTTCCCGATCGCAACCGTATCCGGTGCAACAATACTGAAATACTCATCAATACCATCCGCGACCGCCTTTGCCATCGTCTCATGGTTCGCTGCATTGGTGATATACAGATCATCATTCTGATTACTCATAAATCCCATCTCAAGGATCGCAACAGGAACAGTACTCCAGTTGGTTCCCGTCATATTATCAGAAGAGATCACCCCAAGATTTCCAAGCCCGGTCGCATCACAGTAATGATTGATGATACAGCTTGCAAGCGTATTGCTTTTCTCAATGATATCCTGGCTTAAATACTGATTGGAAGAAGTAGGAGCCATCGTAAGTGCTCCGGCAGAAGAAGAACTGTCAGCACCATTGGCATGGATACGGACGGTGATATCAGCGCCTTTTTCTGTTGCAAGCTCTGCACGCTCCTTATTGCTGATCGCAGCATCATTATCTTCTCTTGTCATAACGACATTGTATCCCCGGGAAATAAGTTCTTTCTGGAGAACAAGAGAAACTTCAAGGTTTACCTCGTACTCAGGTACATTTGAAAAATTTCCGCTGGTTCCGGTCGTGGCTTTGTTTTTGGTCTGGGAAGAACCCGGAGCCATCGGTTCCTGTGCACTCATATCTACCCAGGATCCCTGATGTCCTGCATCGACGCAGACTGTAAAATTACCCTGAGTGGAAGCAGTGCTGTTCTCTGTGTTGGCAGCAGACCAGTCCATGCCGTCAGAAGAGCCGGAGGAACTGATCGTTCCCTCTTCCTGTGGCTCAGAGGTTTCATCTGTACTTTCAGATGCCTGTTCAGAAGAAGGTGGTTTGATCATAGCCTGTCCTTCCTCGCTTTCATAGGTTGTTTCCGCAGCAGAAACAACTGCAGGGGAAACAAAGATCAGACTGCCGAGAAGCAGTGCGGTCAAAAATCTTTTCATAAAAAATACCTCCTGAAAAAATGTTTTTGTATAGAAAAAATTACAAATTTGCAAACCATTCTGATATAATAAACATATACAGAAAGCAGAAATGATTTTCAAAACTGCCGTTTTTATGATAAGCGATAATTGATCTTTTGGCAAGATAAAGGTGACAGCGAATTTTCTTGCAACTATGATCCAAAAATCTTATAATAAAACATATCTGAAAATAAGGAAGAGAGAAAATGAAAAACAAGATTTTAACCAAAATTGTAATCAGTAGTCTGACCGCAGCATGTCTGATCGCTCAGCCGTGTTATGCGGCAGAAACTACAGCATCACAGACGACAGAAGATCCGGATCATCATCCGGAACCGGCACCGGAAGAAACAGCAGCGGTTCAGGAAGGACAGGGAACCCTGTCACCGCCATCAGAATCTAAGGGGGACAGTGTATTTGGCAGTTCCGCAGATTCAGAGAGCGCAGCAACGGATGAGAAACTTCAGGGAGTTTTATCAGGTCTTGCACTTCCGTCAGGAAATGGAACCTGGTCCGTGTATGTATGTGATCTGGTCAATAATACAGAAGGTGCTGTTCAGGATGCCAGAATGCAGGCAGCGAGTCTGATCAAGCTCTATATCATGGGCGCTGTTTATGAGAATTATGACAATATTATCGCACAGTACGGACAGTCCAGTGTTGATTCCAATCTGAATTCCATGATCACAGTCAGTGACAATGATGCTGCCAACACACTGGTCAGCTATCTGGGAAGTGGAGACAGCAGTGCAGGAATGAGCGTGGTGAATGATTTTTGCAGTCAGGAGGGATATTCCAGCACACATATGGGAAGGCTTCTTCTGGCAAGCAATCAGTATGATGATAATTACACATCCGTTTCGGACTGTGGACATTTCCTCAAGAAGGTTTATAAAGGAAACCAGGAGTCCGATGCACATGCACAGGCAGAATTTGCTTTACTTGCAGCACAGACCAGGAGAAATAAGATACCGGCACAGATGCCGTCGGGTGTCAGTGTTGCGAATAAGACAGGAGAACTTTCGGATGTAGAGAACGATGCAGGGATCATCTATAATTCACAGAATGATCTGATCATCGTCTTTATGTCAGAGAATGTTCCGCAGCCGGGATCAGCACAGAGCACGATCGCTTCTCTGAGCAGACAGATCTATGATTCTTACAATTCCTGAGAGAATTGTAAAAATAAAATAATCCCAAAGGAGGATACTACTATGAAAGAGAAAACATCATTTTTCAAATGGATGGCACTGTTTGTACTTGTTTTTACCTTATCCCTTCCAGTGACAGCAAAGGAAAGTTTTGCAGGGACAATGTACAGCGTCAGTGTAAGTAAGGGATACCTTGCATTACGAACAGCCAAGGCGTATGACAGCAGCAACGAGATCGGAGAACTGTATACAGGAGATACCGTAGAGGTTATGGATACCAGTGACAATACCTACTGGTATGTATATTCTGCAAAACTTGGTAAATCCGGCTATGTAAATCGCAACTATCTCGTGGCCCAGGGTGGTGGCTCCTATGCAGGAGGTTCCAGTTATACAGTCAGTGTGAGCAAGGGATATCTTGCACTTCGTACCGCCAAAGCATACGATAGCAAAAATGAGATCGGAGAACTTTACAGCGGAGATACCGTACAGGTACAGGATACCAGTGACAGCACCTACTGGTATGTATACGCACCGAAGCTTGGCAAATCCGGCTATGTAAACCGTAACTATCTTGTAGGAGGCGGTTCCTACACAGGAGGCTCCAGCTATACAGTCAGCGTGAGCAGTGGATATCTTGCACTCCGTACTGCCAAAGCATACGACAGCAGCAATGAGATCGGAGAACTTTACAGTGGTGATACCGTGCAGGTACAGGATTCAAGTGATGGCACTTACTGGTATGTATATGCACCGAAGCTTGGCAAGTCCGGTTATGTAAATCGCAATTATCTTGTAGGTGCAGGTAGCAGCACACCGTCAGTCGTGACCAAAACAGTCAGTGTGAGCAAAGGATACCTCGCACTTCGTACCGCCAAAGCATATGATGACAAGAATGAGATCGGTCAGCTCTACAGTGGAGATACTGTACAGGTACAGGATACCAGCGATGGTACTTACTGGTATGTATATGCACCGAAGCTTGGCAAGTCCGGTTACGTAAATAAGAACTATTTATATTAAACAATAATAAAAGATTCCCGTCATGTAACAGTGGCGGGAATCTTTTTGGTAAAATTTATTTCTTTTTCTTTGGGTCATTCTCTCGAAGACTGTCGATCATCTGCTCGATGATCGTTTTTTTCATGTAGACATCAAAACTGAGCAGGCAGATGAAGGAAAATAATTTCAGGAAATCCTGATCTTCCTCCGGTGCATCCTTGAATGTACTCTGTGCAGTCTGATAATTTCTGACCAGTTCTTTCTGAAGGGCTTCAATCTGCTCCTTCTCCATGCTGAAAACTTCCTCATAGATGGAAGTCAGATCCAGTTCTTCCTGTGACTTGAAATATTTGTCCGTGATCGGATTCAGGAGCGTCTGGATGTCATTAATAGAAAGAATATTTTTGAAATAGTAAATAAAGATCAGAACCAGGAGATGCTCTCTGGAATAACGCTTCTTCTCCGGTGACGGCAGAAGATTATTCTTGGCATAATTGTTGATCATGGTCTTGGTAAGGATCTTGTCATCCTGATAACGCTTGGAATGTGCGAGCTGTCCTTCCATAAAAGTTGTTACCTGATCCATATAAAGATCAATATTCGGGATGTCTTCTGGCTTAATGTATCCAATTCCGGAAACCCAGTCCAGAATATGTCTGATCATAGCTTCATTATCTGTTGACATAATTACCACTTTCCTCTCTCTTCTGGTCTTTATTATATAGTTTTAAATACTACTTGTAAACATTTTTCTAAAGGAATTTGTTATTTTGGCGGTAAGTACGGGGTGAGATTCCATAAAAATTCTTGAAAGCCCTGGAAAAGTGGAGCTGATTGGGATAGCCGACCTGTCTGCTGATCTCTCCTACAGGAAGCTCTGTGATCTTGAGAAGTTCAGCGGCTTTTTCCATGCGGTATTGGATCAGAAATTCCTGCGGGGACTGACCGAGGGTGTCACGGAAAACTTTGCCGAAGTAACTGCGGTCCAGATTGCAGCGGCGTGCCATATCCTCAACAGTGATCGCACGGGAATAATTCTGAGAGATAAAAGCCACCGCTTCATTTGCATAATACTGTGCGCGTTTGCCGCCCTGGGTGCGCCGTCTGGAGGAAGAACCGCTGACCAGCGCGTCCATGATGAGAAAAAGATGTCCGATCAGATGATAGGAAGATTCCTGAGAGTGTGTGGCAAGATACAGGATTTCATTTTTGAGCCGTTCTCCATCCTGCGGTGTGCGTGGAAGATAGACCGGAGAAGCAGAAGAAAGCCCGGAACCTTCCAGGATCTCCTTTGCCCGAAGGCCGCTGAATTCGATCCAGGCATATTCCCATGGATCTTCACGGTCTGCAAAATAAGTATTTACGCGGTCCGGCTCGATCAGGAATCCCATCCCGCCCTGAAGCTGATATTCTGTAGAGTGGGAATTCTCGTCATCGACCAGAAGCGTCCCTTTGCCTGAAATAATATAATGGAACAGGAAATGATTCCGTACAAAAGGCCCATAGGAGTGCAGCGGGCGGCACTTTTCATACCCGTACTGGTAGAGTGTAAGATCCATAAAACGGTCATCTGAAAACATATGAAACAAGACTTTATCCATATTTTATCCTCCATGAAACATAGAAACTGGTTAATATTACTAAAAAATATCAATTAAAATTGTTAGTAATACACGAAAATTGCATGTTTTTCTATATTATATATCATAATGAGTCTATACTTCAACTTTATTCTTTAAAAAACGAATAAAGGTATAAAAGTGCTGTCATGAGAATATTTACGGAAAGAAGTCCAGATGATATTATTTTAGATGAAAAGTGACGGAAATCCGTTCAGGATCCAAAATACTATGGCCGTGGTACTAAAAGAAAAACAGGAAGGGAGAGAAGTGCAATGAAGAAAAAATTAATTCTTGCAGGAACCGTTCTTATGGGAGCAGGACTTGCTCTTGTCGGATGCGGAGATTCCTCAAAGACTTCTGACGGCAAAACCAGGATCGAAATGGTTCAGTACAAACCGGAGGCAGTCAAAGCCTTTGAAAAGATGGAAGAAAAATTCAATGAAACTCATGATGATATTGAACTGACGATCGAATCACCAAACGAGGCAATGACGATCCTCAAGACAAGATTTATCAAGGAAGACCAGCCGGATATCATCGGGATCGGCGGAGATGTGAACTATTCCAATTTTGTGGATTCAGACATGCTGATGGATATTTCAGATTTCGATGGCCTGAAAGATATCAAACAGGCATATCTCGATATCGACAAAAATCTGGAATTTGTTCCGGAAGACGGCACTTACGCAGTTCCGTATGTGGCAAATGCAGCCGGAATCCTTTACAACAAGGAAATGTTCGAGGAAAACGGCTGGGAGATCCCGACAACCTGGGATGAATTTATAGAACTTCTTGATACGATCAAGGCTTCCGGGCAGCGTCCGCTGTACTTTGGATTTAAGGATACCTGGACCTGCCTTGCACCGTGGAATGCCATGGCATGTGATCTTTCACCGGCAGATGTCTGCCAGCAGGTCAACAAAGGAGAGACAACTTTTTCCAAAGAATACAGAGAACTTGCTGACAAGATCATACAGCTCCTTCCGTATGCTCAGGATGATCCGTATGCATACAGTTACAACGATGCCTGCACCGCTTTTGCGAGAGGCGAATCTGCGATGTACTGTATCGGAAGTTACGCAGTTCCACAGATCTTGTCTGTGAATCCTGATATGCAGATCGATTCCTTTGTATTCCCGGCAAACGACAATGCAGACAAACAGGTGCTGAATTCTGGTGTAGACCTTCAATTTTCGGTTATGAAGGACTGCAAAAATAAAGAAGCCGCTTATGAAGTTCTGCGATTTATGCTTGAGGATGAAAATATTCAGATTTACCTGGACGAGCAGAATGCAGTTCCATGCAAGGAAGGTGACTTTGAACTTCCGTCCATGCTTGACGGCGTGAAAGAATACATCGAAAACGACAAAATGACAGACTATCAGGATCACCATTATCCGTCAGAAATGGCCGTAGATGCAATGATCCAGACCTATCTTATGGATGGTGATGCAGACAGCTTCCTTGCAAAATTCGATAAAGACTGGATACGCTACAACCGTGACCTGATACGAAAAGTCCAGAAGTATGAGGAAGAACATGGAGAGGGAGGAAATGAATCATGAAAGGAAATGAAAGAAAACGCACATTTATGCTGATCACCATTCCGGTGCTTATCCTGTTTTTTACCTTTAATACACTGCCTCTGATCAAAGGATTTATTTACAGTTTTACGAACTTCAAGGGTTATGGCAGCTATGAATGGGTAGGCCTTCGAAACTATATCGATCTTTTTCAGGATGCCCGCGTGGGAAAATCTTATCTGTTTACCTTTAAGTTTGCAATCGTGGCAACGATCATCGTAAATGTGGTAAGCCTGATCCTTGCACTCGGTCTGAACAGCAAGATCCGTGCAAAAAGCACACTCCGCGGGATCTATTTTATCCCGAATGTCCTCGGAGGACTGGTAGTCGGCTATATTTTCAGTTTTATTTTTACATATATTCTTCCGACGATCGGAGACAGACTGGGAATCGGATTTTTGAGCAGCAGTATGCTTGCGAGCACGAAGTCTGCATGGTTTGCGATCGTGATCGTTGCGGCATGGCAGGCGATCGCGATGAACACGATCATCTATATCTCAGGTCTGCAGACAGTTCCGGAGGATGTTTACGAGGCAGGTGCGATCGACGGCGCGACAGGATGGAGCAAGTTCAAAAACCTTACGTTCCCGCTGATCATCCCGTTTTTTACCATAAATATGGTTCTCTGCATGAAAAACTTCCTCATGGTATTCGACCAGATCATGTCTTTGACAAAAGGTGGTCCGGCACAGAGTACAGAGTCTATTTCCTATCTTATTTACCGAAACGGAATGGATGGAGGACAGTTTGGGTTCCAGAGCGCGAATGCGGTGCTTTTCTTCGTAGTCATCGTTGCGATCTCTGTATTCCAGCTTACATTTCTGAATAAAAAGGAGGAGCAGTTATAATGAAGAAAAATCAGGTCGCAGGCAAAACAAACTGGCCGGTCACGATCCTTTTGATCCTTGGATGTATCACGATCTTTTTTCCATTATATATGGCAGTAGTGATCGCTTTCAAAAAGCCGTCAGAGATGACAAATGATATTGCAGGAGCACTTTCCCTGCCATCCTCCTGGAGCTTTTCAAACTTTACAGAAGCGATGAAGGTCACAGATTTCTGGAATTCTCTCGGAAATTCTCTGCTGATCACGATCGTGACGGTAGTACTTGCCATTCTGATCCATTCCATTGCCGGTTATGCAATCGGAAGAAACATGGCAAACAGTAAATTTTATAAATTTTCTTATCTCTATATTGTAAGTGGTATGTTCGTCCCGTTTGCGATCCTGATGATGCCGCTTGTAAAACAGACTTCTCAGATGGGAATCGGAAATCGTGTTGGTGTGATCGTGCTTTATGTGGTATTCTATATGCCAATGAACCTTCTTCTGTACTCCGGCTATCTCAAAAATATCCCGATGGCACTGGAAGAGGCAGCAAAAGTAGATGGCGCGAGCACATGGAAAACCTACTGGAGTATTATCTTTCCGATCATGAAGCCGATGCATGCGACAGTGGCAGTCCTCACTGCACTTGGAACATGGAACGATGTCATGACCCCGCTGGTCATCATGTCAGGAACCGGAAAGAACACACTTCCGCTTGCACAGCTGAACTTCCAGACACAGTTCGGAACCAACTACAACCTTGCATTTGCATCCTACCTGCTGGCACTGATCCCGATCCTGATCTTTTATCTGGTATGCCAGAAACAGATCCTCAACGGCGTTGTCAATGGAGCGGTAAAATAAACTTAATCATAAACTTATCAAAAGGAGAAGACATCTATGGCAATCGTATTTGACAAAGAAAACAGACTGTTCACCCTGTGCACAAAGAACAGCATGTATCAGGTGAAAGCAGACGACAAAGGAATCCTGCTTCACACCTACTATGGAAGAAAAACAGACATCTGCGATTATTCCTACCTGATCCAGAGAAGAGACCACGGTTTCTCCGGAAATCCGGACGAGGCAGCAGGGGACAGGACATACTCCACAGATACTCTGCCGCAGGAATATTCTTCTTTTGGAAGCGGAGACTATCGTGAGAGTGCACTCGATATCCGCTATGATAATGGAACAAGAACTCTGGGGCTTCGTTATGAAGGCTATGAGATCATCAAGGGAAAATATTCCATTCCGGGACTTCCGGCAATGTATGCAGACGAAAACGAGGCAGAGACTCTCGTGATCACTCTTCGTGATGATGTGCAGGATGTCAGAGTAAAACTGTACTACGGAGTAGTGGAAGATCTGGATGTCATCACAAGAAGTGTCAGCGTGGAAAACCACGGAAAAGCACCGGTTCAGCTTGAGCGTGTGATGTCCCTCTGCCTGGACCAGCCGTATGGAGACTGGGACTGGATGACTTTCTATGGAAAACATGAGATGGAGAGACAGCTTTCCAGAACACCAATCCACCACGGTGTGCAGTCTGTCGGAAGCCTTCGCGGTGCATCCAGCCATCAGTACAATCCATTTGTAATGCTGGCAGATAAAAATGCGACAGAAACTTCAGGAGAGTGTTATGGATTTTCACTTCTGTACAGCGGAAACTTCCTCGCGGCAGCAGAAAAAGACCAGTTTGACCAGACCAGACTGATCATGGGAATCCATCCGGGAAATTTCGAGTTCCTTCTGAGAGAAGGCGAGATTTTCCATGCACCGGAAGTCATGATGGTATACAGCGCAGAGGGCTTCGAAAAAATGTCAAACTGCTACCACAAGGCAGTCCGTGAGCATGTATGCAGAGGCAGGTTCAAACTGGAACGCAGACCGGTCCTCATCAACAACTGGGAAGGAACCTATTTCGATTTCACCGGTGAAAAACTCCTCGAGATGGCGAAAGAAGCAGCTTCCTGCGGTGTGGAACTGTTCGTCATGGACGATGGCTGGTTCGGAAAACGAGATGATGATAACAGCGGTCTTGGAGACTGGCAGGTAAACGAGAAGAAATTAGGCTGCACGTTAAGCGAGCTGGCAGAGCGCATCCATGGTCTTGGAATGAAATTCGGTATCTGGTACGAGCCGGAATGTGTATCAGAGGACAGTGACCTTTACCGTGCACATCCGGACTGGGCGTTTACCGTGCCGGGCAGAAGACCGAACCGTGGACGTAACCAGCTTGTGCTTGATTTTTCCAGAGAAGATGTCAGAAATCATATCTTTGATGAGATGACCAAGGTCCTGGACAAAGCGAATGTCGATTATCTGAAATGGGATTTTAACAGAAGCATCAGTGATATTTACTGTGCAGCACTTCCGGCAGACCGCCAGGGAGAGGTTCCGCACCGTTATGTTCTTGGTCTGTATGAATTTCTGGACAGACTCGGAAAGAGATATCCGGATATGCTGATCGAGGGCTGCAGCGGAGGCGGCGGAAGATTTGACGCAGGAATGCTTCATTATACTTCTCAGATCTGGTGCAGCGATGATACCGATACGATCGAGCGTCTGAAGATCCAGTATGGAACTTCGTTTGCTTATCCGGTCAGCGCAGTGGGATCTCATGTATCTGCCTGCCCGAACCATCAGACAGGACGTTTCGTACCGTTTGAGACAAGAGCAGCCGTAGCGATGGCAGGAACCTTCGGATATGAACTGGATCCGGCGAAACTTTCAGAAGAAGAAAAAACGCAGATCCGTGGTCAGATCGAGGAATTTAAGAAATATTATGATGTGATCCACTTTGGAGATTATTACAGACTGACCAATGCGATGGAGGAAGGTCCTTATGCGGCATGGGAGTTTGTAAGTGAAGACGGAAACGAAGCACTTGTCAGCGTTGTGGCATCCAGAGTACGTGCAAACGATCCGGGAGTAAGAATCAGACTCCGTGGACTTAAGGAAAATCAGATGTATCTGGTAAATGGTGTGGAATATCCGGGCGGTGCGCTCATGCACGGCGGCATTCTTCTGGAAGAAGCAAAGAAAGAATACCAGAGCTGGAATTACCATATCACAGTAAAATAAAAACTACATATCAGAAGTTACAGGACAGAGAGATCAGGCAGACTGGTTTCTCTGTTTTTGTATTGGGAAAATGCAGTCTTGTCGAAGGAATTTCCTTTACCCTCCCGGGACTTTCATGTATAATGGAAAAAGACTGTAAAACATCAGTTCGACACAGATAACTTATTAACGTTTAACAGAAACAGGAGAAATCTAATGAGTATATATGACACACTGAATCCGCCTCAGCAGGAGGCAGTTTTTCATACAGAGGGGCCTCTTCTGATTCTTGCAGGAGCAGGTTCCGGCAAGACGAGAGTACTGACACACAGGATTGCCCACCTGATCGCTGACAAGGGCGTGAATCCATTCAATATCCTTGCGATCACTTTTACCAACAAGGCAGCGCAGGAGATGCGAGAGCGTGTGGATAAGCTGACAGGAGCGGATGGAATGAGCGTCTGGGTTGCGACTTTCCACTCTACCTGCGTCCGTATCCTGCGCCGCTATATTGACAGGCTTGGATATGACAATCGTTTCACCATTTATGACAGCGATGACCAGAAGACTCTGATGAAGGAAATCTGCCGCAAATTAAATATCGACACCAAGAAATACAAGGAGAGGTCCCTTCTTGCACAGATCTCCCATGCCAAGGACGAGATGATCACACCAGATGAGATGGAGATGAACGCAGGAGGAGATTTTAACCAGAAAAAAGTAGCCCAGGTCTACCGCGAATATCAGGCTGCGCTCAAGAGCAACAATGCCCTGGATTTTGACGATCTGCTGGTCAAGACCGTAGAACTTTTTCAGAACTGCGGGGATGTCCTGGAGTCCTATCAGGAGAAATTCCGCTATATCATGGTGGATGAGTATCAGGACACCAATACCGTACAGTTTAAATTCGTAAGTCTTCTTGCTGCCAGATATGGGAACTTATGCGTAGTAGGTGATGATGACCAGTCCATCTACAAATTCCGCGGAGCCAACATTGGCAACATCCTTGGATTTGAGCGGGTTTTCCCGGATGCGAAGGTGATCCGCCTGGAGCAGAACTACCGTTCCACCAAGAATATCCTGAATGCGGCGAATGAGGTGATCGCCAACAATGCAGCACGTAAGGAGAAACGCCTCTGGACGGAGAATCCGGAGGGAGAGAAACTCCACTTCCGCCAGTTTATGAACGGATTTGAGGAAGCAGAATACGTGATCGGAGATATTGCAAAGAAAAAGAGAGAACATCTGGCAGATTACAGAGAGTGTGCGATCCTCTACAGAACCAATGCACAGTCCCGTCTGTTTGAAGAGAAGTGTCTGAAGGCAAATATCCCATACAAGATCGTAGGAGGGATCAACTTCTACGCGCGTAAAGAGATCAAGGATCTGCTCTGCTATCTCAAGACAATCGATAACTCCGCAGACGATCTGGCAGTCAGACGTATCCTGAATGTACCGAAACGAGGAATCGGTGCAACGACTGTAGGACGTGTGCAGGATTATGCGGATTACATGAATGTGAGCTTTTATGATGCTCTGAGAGTGGCAGAGGAAGTTCCATCCATCGGAAGGAGCCTGAACAAGATTGAGGGATTTGTTACCTTTATCCAGTCACTCAAGAGTAAGGCACAGGCATACAGCGTTACAGAGATCCTGGAAGAAGTGATCGACCTCACCGGATACGTGGATGAACTCAAAGCAGAGGATACAGAGGAATCCAGAGCAAGGATTGAGAACATCGACGAGCTGATCTCCAAGACTGTTTCCTATGAGGAAGCAATGAAGGCAGAGGGCAGAGAAGCAACACTTTCCGGATTCCTGGAGGAGATCGCATTGATCGCAGATATTGATACAGTAGATCCGGATCAGGATTACGTTCTGCTCATGACTCTGCACAGTGCCAAGGGACTGGAATTCCCATATGTTTACCTTGCAGGCATGGAGGATGGAATGTTCCCGAGCAGCATGTGTATCTTCTCAGATGATCCTACAGATATGGAGGAGGAGCGCAGGCTCTGCTATGTGGGGATCACAAGAGCAATGAAAGAACTGACCTTGACCAGTGCCCGCCAGCGCCTGGTCCGCGGAGAGACACAGTACAACAAAGTATCCAGATTTGTCCGTGAGATTCCGAGGGAGCTGGTAGAGCTTGGAACGACCATTCAGGAACATAAGCCGTCCATGCAGGAGACACCATCCCCTAAGAACAGCTACATGCAGATGCGTCAGACCTTCCGCGCGAAACCGTTTGAAGCACAGACCTTCAAAGTCACCAAGGCGGCATCACTGGATTACGGCGTAGGAGACACCGTCCGTCATATTAAATTTGGCGTTGGTATCGTCAGGGATATCGTAGAAGGCGGCAGAGATTATGAAGTAACCGTAGATTTTGACAAGGTCGGAGTCAAAAAAATGTTTGCAGGATTTGCAAAGTTGAAGAAAATCTGACATTTTTCTTAAGAATTCTTAATGTTTTCGGACTTTGGTTGCTTACCCGGTCCGAGGATGATATACTGTTTACATGAGAAAGATGAAGGGAGTATATAATGAAGAAAGTTATGAAAGGTATCACCAGGATACTCCCGGCTTATGGAGTCTTTCCACTTATTTTTTCTTTTGTATTTAATTGTCTTGTTTATTCCGGCTCCAGAATGATCGCAGGCGGATGGTATCACCACAATATCGAGACCGGCGTGGACAGAAGCCTTCCTTTTGTCCCGCAGTTTCTTGTGATCTATTTCGGTTGCTATCTTTTCTGGGCTGTCAATTATATTCTGATTGCCAGGCAGGATCGACGCAGTGTGTACCAGTTTTTTACAGGGGATTTTATATCAAGATGTATCTGCCTTGGCTTTTTTCTTGCATACCCCACAACAAATACACGACCATTGATCACAGACGGCGGCTTATGGAACCAGGCAGCACTCTGGCTGTATTCCATAGATGCGGCAGATAACCTGTTCCCGTCTATCCACTGTCTTGTGAGCTGGTTCTGCTATCTTGGCATTCGCGGAAGAAAAGAGATTCCGGTATGGTATCAGAGAGTATCCATGGTGATCGCAGTCCTTGTATTTGCATCGACACTTCTGACGAAGCAGCATGTGATCGTTGATGTGGCAGGCGGTATTCTTCTGGCAGAACTGTGTTTCTTTATCGGAAGGAAGACACAACTGTACAGGATCTATGAGAAACTTGGCAGCAGGATCGAGAAAAAGATCCTGAAGATTACAGAAGGGTAAGCTGCGTATGAACAAAACAAAAAAGATAATTTTTAATACGATATTTCTGGTCGTAGTATTTGGGCTGACGATCTATGGTGTCTTTCATGGAGAGGACTTGGGGGCAGTCATGGATGCGATTCAGAGCGCAGACAAGATCTGGCTTCTGCCGGGAGTGGCACTGGTAGCTTTTTTTATATGGGGTGAATCGATCATCATCTGGTATATGATGCGTTCCTATGGGATCCATCTCAGGAAAAGAGTCTGTTTTCTGTTTTCATCGGTAGGTTTTTTCTTCAGCTGTATCACGCCGTCTGCAAGCGGCGGACAGCCGATGCAGATCTACTATATGAAGAAAGAAAAGATTTCAATCCCAGTGGCAACAGTGATCCTGATGATCGTTACGATCACTTACAAGTTTGTGCTGGTGGCGATCGGAGTCGGGATCGCGGTCTTTGGCAGAGGTTTTCTGCATCGCTATCTGACCGGGATCCTGCCGATCTTTTATCTGGGACTGGCGTTGAATATTTTTTGTGTTACGTTTATGACAGTGCTAGTGTTTCATCCGGATCTTGCCAGAAACTTTCTGGTAAAGGGTCTTAAGATCCTGGAGAAACTGCATATTGTCTGCAAAAAACACAGCAGACTTAAGAAGCTGGAAGATTCTATGGATACTTACAGAGAAACTGCTGCGTATTTAAGAACTCATCCGCGGGTGATCTTTCATGTGATCCTGATCACATTTGCACAGAGAATGGCTCTGTTTGCGGTCACCTGGTTTGTGTACCGGGCTTTTTCGCTCAGTGGAACGGGATTCTGGACGGTCCTGTTTCTGCAGGCGGTGATTTCTGTTTCTGTTGACATGCTACCCCTTCCGGGAGGAATGGGAATCAGCGAGACACTGTTCCTGAATATTTTTGTGCCTGTTTTTGGAAGCCTTCTGCTTCCTGGAATGGTACTGAGCAGGGGACTGGGATACTATGGGGAACTCTTTATCAGTGCGTTTTTTACAGTAATAGCGCAGCTGACGATAGGTCAGAAAACAAATGAAAAACAGGGGTAGTATGAATGATTGGATTTTATGATTATACAGTAGTGGTAACGTACATAAGCCTGATCTCTTCGATCATGGGCATGTTTTTTGCAATAGATGGGAAATTGCCGCTGGCAGTGTTCTGCCTTGCATTTTCAGGATTATGTGATATGTTTGACGGCAAGATCGCCCGGACAAAAAAGAACCGGACAGATGATGAGAAGGCTTTTGGGATTCAGATCGATTCCCTCTGCGATGTTGTCTGTTTTGGCATTTTTCCGATCATTCTGGGATACCAGCTTGGAATGTGCAAGATCTACAGTCTGATGATCCTTGCTTTTTATGGTGTGGCAGGCGTGATCAGGCTGGCATATTTTAACGTAATGGAAGAAAAGAGACAGAGCGAGACAAGCGAGAACCGTAAATATTATCAGGGACTTCCGATCACATCCATGTCTGTGATCATGCCGCTTCTGTTTATGGTTTCAGTGTTTTTCCCGGGATTCCGTTATTTCCTCGTATGTCTTCATATTGCGATGCTGCTGGTAGGATTTCTTTTTATCCTGAATTTCCGTTTCCGCAAGCCGACAAACCGCGAGTTGGTCATACTGGTAGCAGTTGTGGCTGTGGCAGTTCTTTTTATCCTTCTCTACAAAGAAGGATGGTGGGCAAAATATAATCTTTACAGAATACAAAAACTGAAAGGAGCCTGAGCCATGCGATACACGGCAGACCGTCAGGGGCATAAATGGGAGGAAAGCACCGGTCAGGATAAATTCCTGGAGAAGCTTTATGGAAGTGCAGCGGGGAGATGTCTGCTGAAGCCGCTGGTGTCACCGTCAGTTTCGAAACTTGGCGGCAGGTTTCTGGATTTCGGGATCTCTACTCTGGCAATCGATCCTTTTATCAGAAAAGCCGGAATCAATATGAAGGATTATGAGCCGCGGAGATATCGTTCTTATAATGACTTTTTTACGAGAAAGCTTCGGAAAGGCGCGCGCACGATCGACATGGATGAGACACACTTTATCAGCCCATGTGACTGTCGGCTGAGTGTTTATCCGGTCAGTGAGCAGACAGAAGTTACGATCAAGCATACACGATATACGGCAGGAAGTCTTCTTCGGAATGAGGCACTTGCGAGGCGGTTTACAGGCGGATATCTGTGGGTGTTCCGACTCAGTGTGGATGATTATCATCGTTATATCTATGTCGACAGTGGCAAGGAATCGGTGAGAAGGAGGATACCAGGTGTTCTGCACACGGTGAACCCGGTGGCAAATGATGTTTATCCTATTTACAAAGAAAATACGCGGGAGTATTCACTTATGAAGTCCGAGCATTTCGGAACGCTCCTGATGATGGAAGTTGGTGCATTGATGGTCGGAAAGATTGAAAACCACCCGGTATGTGACCATGTGGACCGCGGTCAGGAGAAGGGGAACTTCGCATTTGGCGGGTCAACGATCATTTATATGACGCAGAAAGGATGCGTGGTTCCAGATCAGGATCTGCTGACGAATTCCCAGGAAGGTGTGGAGACAAAGGTTCAGATAGGCAGTAAGATAGGCAGTGCACCTTTTCTGGAGAAAGGATGAGAATTTTTCGCGGATTTTTGAAGTAACTTTTTTATAGAATATATGGTAAAAATTTCAGAATAGTGATATACTATGTTCTATAAAAATTGACATCGAGCGAGAGGATGGTGCGTACAATGAATCTGAATAATTTAAACATGAATGCCAAAATCGAGGAATTACTCTCTACCATGAACAAGAAAGAAGAAGAAAAAGAGAAAAACACAGTTCTCTGGGTGCTGGCAATCATCGGTGCAGTTGCAGCAGTAGCAGGTATCGCATTTGCAGTTTACCGTTTCTTCACACCAGATTATCTGGAGGATTTTGAAGAAGATTTCGACGACGACTTTGATGATTATTTCGAGGACGAAGAAGAGTAAGCAGGCTACGGTGAACAGTAACTTGGATTTTGAGCAGCTCCGGCAGATAACCGGGGCTGTTTTACTGTAAATATAAAAGTAAGATAAGGAATAAGTGAAATGAAAAAAGGTGAAATTTACGAAGGCATTATAGAAAAAGTGGACTTTCCAAACAAAGGCTATGTCCAGGTGGATGATCAGAAAGTCCTGATCAAGAACGGAATCCCGGGTCAGAATGTACGGTTCATGATCCAGAAGAAACGCTCCGGCAGGGCGCAGGGACGCATCCTGGAAGTTCTGGAGAAATCCCCTCTTGAGACAAGAGAGCCGGTATGCAGCAACTTTCCTGCATGCGGCGGATGCATGTACCAGACAATGTCCTACGAGAATCAGCTTGAGATGAAAGACAGACAGATCCGTGAGCTTCTGGAAGATGCACTCATCCAGGGTGGACAGACAAACGCAGAGGGCAGGGCTGATTTTGAATGGGAAGGGATCCACGGAAGCCCAATCGAGTTCGGGTACCGCAACAAGATGGAATTTTCCTTTGGCGATGAATACAAGGACGGACCACTTTCCCTTGGACTGCACAAGAAAGGCAGCACTTATGATATCCTGAATACAGACGACTGCAAACTTGTCCATAAGGATATGACAGATATCCTGACCTGTGTATGGGGATTTTTTCAGGAAAAAGGAGCTTCTTATTACCGTAAACTCCAGCATGTGGGCTATCTCCGCCATCTGATGCTGAGACGCGGCGTGACCTCCGGCGAGATCCTGGTACATCTTGTCACTACCAGTCAGGAAGAATACGATCTGGAACCGCTTAAGGAACAGCTTCTGGCACTGCCGCTGGAAGGAAAGATCGTTGGGATCATGCACATCATCAACGATTCACTTTCTGACGTGGTCAAGAGTGATGAGACAAGGATCCTTTACGGACAGGACTATTTTTATGAGACACTGCTTGGGCTGAAATTCCGCATCAGCACATTTTCCTTCTTCCAGCCGAACTCACTGGCAGCGGAAGTGCTCTATAATGTTGTCAGAGACTACATTCAGAATACCAGTGGAATGGAAGTTTTTGACCTGTACAGCGGAACCGGAACGATCGCCCAGCTCCTCGCGCCGGTGGCAAAAGAAGTGATCGGTGTTGAGATCGTGGAGGATGCCGTGGAAGCAGCGAGAGAGAATGCAAAACGGAATGGACTGGATAACTGCAAATTTATTGCAGGTGATGTCTTGAAGGTGCTGGATGATCTGACCGAGAAGCCGGATGTGATCGTACTTGACCCGCCGCGCGATGGAATCCACCCGAAAGCACTCCCGAAGATCCTTTCCTACGGTGTAAACCGCATCGTCTACGTCTCCTGCAAAGCTACCAGCCTCGCCAGAGACCTCGAAGCCTTTCTTCAGGCAGGCTACCGACTTGAGAAAGCCTGTTGTGTAGACCAGTTCTGCGAAACCGTGTGGACGGAAGCAGTCGCAGTATTTGTAAAAGATTGAGAAAACCAGGAAATCATTGGGAACGGAATAAATTTCCGTTCCCGGTGGTTTCTTTTTTTGCAAAAACATATTGACATTTCTATGCAAGATGGTATAATACAATCAAACATATGAATAAGTGTTCATATGAAAACGTGAATAAAACATCTATGAAGAAAAAGGAGATCACCACTATGAAGAAATCTTACAAAATCGAAGTTGACTGTGCAAACTGTGCAAACAAAATGGAAGAAGCTGCCAAGAACACAGCAGGTGTTAAGGATGCAAGCGTAAACTTCATGATGCTCAAGATGAAAGTAGAATTCGAAGAAGGCCAGGATCCGGACAGCGTTATGAAAGAAGTCCTCAAGAACTGCAAGAAAGTTGAAGATGACTGCGAGATCTACTTATAAGAACAATGAGAATGCTCTGCTGCGGATGCGGCAGGGCATCTTTATCAAATGGGTGAAGGAGGAGAGAACATGAACAAAAAGCAGAAAAAAATGCTGACCCGAATCATCATAGCTTTCGTACTGATCGCAGTACTGTCCGTGCTTCCAGTTGACGGCTATCTGGAATTTGCACTTTACATGATCCCATATCTTGTGATCGGCTATGATATCCTGATCAAAGCATTCAAGGGAATCCGCAACAAACAGGTATTTGACGAGAACTTCCTGATGGCAGTAGCAACTATCGGAGCAATCCTTCTGAAGGATTACAAAGAAGGCACAGCCGTTATGCTGTTCTACCAGATCGGCGAGCTTTTCCAGAGCTATGCAGTTGGCAAGAGCCGCCGCAACATCACCGAACTGATGGATATCCGCCCGGACTACGCCAACATCGAAAACGATGGTAAACTGGAAAAAGTTGACCCGGATGAAGTTGAGATCGGTTCCATCATCGTCGTACAGCCAGGTGAAAAAGTCCCGCTCGACGGTGTGATCGTAGAAGGAACCACAACCCTCAATACCAGTGCACTGACAGGTGAAAGTCTTCCGCGAAGTGCAAAACCAGGTGATGAGATCATCAGCGGCTGCATCAACATGACAGGCGTGCTCAAGATCAGAACAACCAAAGAATTTGATGAATCTACCGTTTCCAAGATCCTGGAACTGATCGAGGAATCCAGTTCCCGTAAATCCAGATCCGAAAACTTTATCTCCAAATTTGCCCGCTATTATACCCCGGCAGTCTGCTACGGTGCGCTCGCGCTTGCAGTCCTGCCACCGCTTGTAAACCTTGTGATCCTTCACAATCCTACAATGTGGAGCCAGTGGATCTACCGTGCACTGACCTTCCTTGTAATCAGCTGCCCGTGTGCACTTGTGATCAGTATCCCGCTGAGTTTCTTCGCCGGAATCGGCGGGGCCAGCAACGCAGGTGTCCTGGTCAAAGGCTCCAACTATCTGGAAACTCTGTCCGAGACAAAATACGTCGTATTTGATAAGACCGGTACTCTGACCAAGGGTGTATTCGAAGTAGCAGGTGTCCATCACAACACCATGGAACAGTCCAAAATCCTCGAGTACGCAACACTTGCAGAAAGCTTTTCCTCACATCCGATCAGCCGCAGCCTCAAAACTGCCTACGGCAAAGAGATTAATCAGAACCGCGTGACAGATGTAGAGGAGATCAGCGGCAACGGTGTTACAGCAAAAGTAGACGGAACTCCGGTTGCAGTCGGAAATGTTAAGCTGATGAAGCGCATCGGCATAGAAGCAGTAGAGTGCCATCAGGTAGGAACTGTCATCCACGTGGCGATCGACGGAGCTTATGCAGGCCACATCCTGATCTCCGATGTTCCGAAACCGACTTCCAAAGATGCAATCGCAAACCTTAAGAAAAACGGTATCAAAGAAACTGTCATGCTGACAGGTGATATTGACAGAGTTGCACAGCAGGTTGCAGGTGAACTTGGCGTTGACCGTGTATACAGCGAACTCCTTCCGGCTGACAAAGTAAGCAAAGTAGAAGAACTTCTCGCAAAGAAATCAGAAAAAGAGAAACTCGCTTTCGTTGGTGACGGGATCAACGATGCACCGGTACTTTCCAGAGCAGATATCGGTATCGCAATGGGAGCTATGGGTTCCGACGCTGCGATCGAGGCAGCCGATGTGGTCCTGATGGATGACGACCCGATAAAAATCGTCAAGGCGATCCGTATCGCAAAGAAATGTATGCGTATCGTATATGAGAATATTTATTTTGCAATCGGTATCAAAGTGATCTGCCTGATCCTGGGTGCAGTTGGTATTGCAAACATGTGGGTAGCGATTTTTGCCGATGTCGGAGTCATGGTTCTCGCAGTCCTGAATGCGATCCGCACATTATTTGTCAAAAATTTATAAGAAAGAGAGACTGTTTATGGCAGAAGAGAAAGAAGAAATGACCTGCGAATGTCAGGAGATCCACGAAGATCTGCTTAAGATCGTGAATGAGACCATGCCGGATGAAGAAGAACTCTATGATCTGGCAGATCTGTTCAAAGTTTTTGCAGACTCTACCCGAATCCGCATCCTGTTCGTCCTGTTTGAATCCGAAGTCTGTGTCTGCGATCTGGCAAAAGTCCTGAATATGACCCAGTCAGCAGTGTCCCATCAGTTACGCATTCTCAAGCAGAACAAGCTCGTAAAGAACCGTAGAGAAGGCAAATCCATTTTTTATTCCCTGGCAGATGACCATGTCAGAATGATCATATCCATGGGAAGAGAGCATATCTTAGAGTAAGATTTCATAGTAACATAAAGCAAATGTCGGCATATGTCTGCCCGAAACAGGCATACGCCGGCATTTTTGTATGGTCAAAAACAGAAGAATAAGGTAAGATAAAGGAAGAAACCTGCAGCGGAAATAGATGATCCGCAGATACCACACAAGAGAAAGAGATGACGATATGGACTATTTATCAAATAATGTAGCAGTAAATTTAAAGAGATTCCGTCAGTACAGAGGCATGAGCCTCGATCAGATGGCTGAAAGGACAGGAGTCAGCAAGAGTATGCTGGCCCAGATCGAAAGAGGTCAGGCAAATCCATCTATTGGTGTTTTGTCCAAGATCACAGCCGGTCTCCAGATTGAATTTGAGGATATGATCCAGACACCAAAAGTAACGGATTCGCCAGAAGGAAGCATTACGGGCGGCAGACCTTCCATAAAAGCAGTGATCTTTGACATTGATAATACTTTGTACAGTTATGACAAAAACCACATTTATGGGATGAAAGCCCTCACCGACTACTGCGAGAGTGCGTTTGGAAAGTCAGCGGAGGAAACACTTGCATGCTACAAAAAAGCCGGACAGATAATGATCGACAGGATCGGCGGCGATGTAGCAGCGATCCATAACCGCCTGCTCCGTACGCAGGGGATGCTTGAACTCTGGGAAAAACCAGTTTTTCCACATGCCCGCAATATGTATCATGCATACTGGGATACCCTGATCCGCCAGTCACAGCCGGTCCCTGGAGTGATCGATTTCCTCAGGGAACTTAAGAAACGCGGCGTCTGCACCGGAACAGGAACCGATATGACCGCCTATATCCAGTATAAGAAACTGGAATCCCTCGGCGTTGCACCATATATTGATTTTATGGTCAGCAGCGAAGAAGCCGGTGTTGAGAAACCGCATCCACATCTTTTTGAGATCTGCGTGGAAAAAGCCGGCGTACAGACAGCTGAGTGTGCATTCATCGGTGATAATTATAAGAAAGACGTAGAGGGCGCCTGCAACAATGGCCTGTGCGGTATCTGGTATACGCAGGAACAGGAACCGGAACATGGAACCAGTTATCCAATCATACGATCATTTACAGAAGTTGATATTGACCATTTTTTGAAATAATGACCGATTTAAGATTGGTAAAATAAAAACAATCATTAAAAAGACTAAAATGATAACGGACACAAGGGCGGTGCATGGGTTGGTATCTGCGGCGAACTGGGTGCAGATATGGAACTTACCGAAACATTTGTCAGAATGGGAATCGACGAATTATCCGTTTCCCCGACATTCATTTACCCTCTCAGAAAAATTATCCGTGATATGGATTAACCAGAAAGAATGAGGTGCTGTGCCTATGTTTGGAAATATGAGTATTCAGACGATATTTATCGTTTTGATCGGAGCAGCTGTTTTTGTCCTGGGAACAAGCAATCTTCGCGCCTGTCTCAGACTTCGCAGGAAAGGTGCCCTGATCACCGGAAAAGTTATGAATGCAAGACTTGTTGAGAAAAGAGACCCTCAGGGAAAGCTTATCCAGCATTACTATGAGTTGACACTTTCCTGCCATGAGGGGAACAACAAGACATTCCAGCAGAAACTGAACAGCACCAGACAATACGAAAAAGGCGAAGAGATCAAACTGATCCGAAATGCAGGAAAGATCACACCGTTAAATACCGGTGCGGTTTCTGCAGGAATGGGATTTGCGATTGCAATCGAGGGAATGCTCCTGGCAGTTTTCCCGGTTGTATATAACAATGCCGGGGAGAAGCAGGGATCCCTGATCTTATCGGCACTGTTCCTGGTGGGAGGCCTTATTGCCCTCGCCTCCTACCTTGGAAAAAGAAAAAAGAATCTCACCGAGATCACAGGAACGATCACAGATGTCCTTTACTACAAAACCGAAGAAAAGAAGCTCTCCAAGCCAGTAGAATCTTATTACCCTCTGATACAGTATAACCTGAACGGCAAAAAGAGGACTTTCTTAAGCAGCTACAATTTCAGCAGAGAATCTACCTATAAGAAAGATTCCACCGTAACCCTCTACTATGACCCGTAACCCCAGGAACTCATCGAGAAAAAAGCCAGCCCGGCAATGCTAGTGCTCACAGTGGCGCTTTGGATCATGGCGGTTGTTGGTATTGTGAGTGTTTTATAAAAAATGATAAAAAGCAAAGCACAGTTCTTTTGAAAGAACAGGAGGCTTTGCTTTTTCTTTTGCATATCAGATAACGGCATGATATACTTGGGGTAATGTTTGAAAGAAGAGATTCGGAGGAGGAAAAGAATGGATCTTTTTGGACTGTACAATGTTATGAATGAAAATCTGCAGCAGAAATCCAACCTGTTGGCGACTGTGCTGGAGGGACCGGAAGCGGGGAAACGGTATTTCTTTGCAGAGGGGGAACTTCTGGGACATACAGGCAGCGGCGCGGTAAGTGAAGAACTGAAAACGCAGATTACAGAGACATCGCAGAGCGGCATTTATGAAATAGAAGAACAGAAGTTTTTTATAGAGCATCTCAAACGTCAGGCGCATCTTGTGATCTGTGGCGGCGGGCATGTATCACAGCAGGTGATCGAGCTTGCCGGAAGAGTCGGTTTTCACGTAACGGTACTGGAGGACCGCCCGTATTTTGCAGACCGTGCACGAGAGATCGGAGCAGATCTGGTGCTCTGTGATGCTTTCGAAAAAAGCCTGCAGGGAATCGCAGGAACACCAGATACCTATTTTCTGGTAGTGACCAGAGGACACCGCTATGACCGTGCGTGTCTCGAGCAGATCCTGCATAAGCCATACGCCTACGTAGGAATGATGGCAAGCCGTGGAAGGTCAGCGCTTCTTAAGAATCAGATGGAAGAGGACGGCTTTGACAGAGCAGCACTCGACGGGATCCACACACCGGTCGGCCTTTCCATCCATGCGGAAACACCGGAGGAAATTGCTGTTTCCATCGTGGCAGAACTGATCCAGACCAAGAACCAGACAAAGAAAACGTCAGGATACGACCCGCTTCTCATGGAATATCTCACAGGGGCAAAAGAAACGGACCAGCCCAAGATCCTTGCGACGATCATAGCCCGCAGAGGTTCCGCACCACGTTCGATCGGAACCAAGATGCTGGTACTTGGCGACGGAAGGATCATCGGCACGATCGGCGGCGGCTGCATGGAAAGCGAAGTCCAGCACCAGTGTCTGAGACTTCTCCATGAAGAAAATGAGATGACCCGCATCATCCGTGCAGACATGACGGTAGCACAGGCAGAGGACGAAGGAATGGTCTGTGGCGGGACCATCGACGTTTTTCTCGAAAAATTTCAATGATTTCGCAGAAATAAAATAAAAAATACAATTCTGCAAAACGCTGTGTTATAATAAAGACACTTGTTAGAAGAGACTATGAAGGCAGTCCCTGGGCTGTCGGATCATATCATAATGGAGGATGAGTTTATGAAAAAAAGAAGTTTGATCGTAGCAGCACTGTGCAGTATGTGTCTTGCACTGGGTAATCCACTTCCGGTACTGGCAGATGCATCCAAAGTAGTAACACTGGGAGCAGATCTTACAGAAGCACAGAAGAATACCATGATGAAGTATTTTAAGGCAGATGCAAGCCAGGTTCAGATCATCACTGTAAACAATCAGGATGAACACAACTATCTGGGGAAATATATCTCAAATGAACAGATCGGTACAAGAACTTTAAGCTGTGCCTATGTAAAGCCAACACAGTCAGGCGGCATCAAGGTACGTACAGCGAATCTTAACTACGTAACCTGCAACATGCTGGCGAATGCACTTTCCACAGCAGGAGTTTCCAACTGTGAAGCTGTTGCAGCATGCCCATATGAGGTTTCAGGAACAGGAGCCCTGACAGGTGTCATGATGGCTTATGAGACAGCCAGCGGCAAGCAGCTTGATTCTACCAAGAAAGATCTGGCGACCAAGGAAGTTGTAGTCACCGGAGATGTTGCACAGCAGGTAGGTAATGACAATGCCACCAATATCATCAACCAGGCAAAGCTTCAGATCATCGGAGATAATATCCAGAATGCGGATGAAATCTATAATATCGTAAATAACATTGCAATTCAGAACAATGTGACGTTGAGCGCTGATGAACTGAATACGATCACAGCACTTCTTCAGGAGATTGTACAGCAGAATTATGATATCCAGGAGATGAAGCAGACTCTTGAAAGCATCCAGAAGAATCTGGACAAAGCAACCGGCAATGACAGCTCTTCAGATGACAGTGATGACGAGGATGAAGAGATCGCAGATGAGGACTCCAGCGATGGAGAGGACATTACACAGGATGTCGCTACAGATGAACTTGGACCGGATGTTATTGAGTCTTCTACTGAGGACCCGAATCTGGCACAGGATACCGGTATGAATGATTCCGGCTCTGAAAGCAGTGACAGCAGCACAGAGGATAACATGGGCATTCCGGAAGCAACTGAGGATGGTACACAGGATACTGCTGCAGAAACACCGGAAGAAGGTGAGTCAGAAGATACCACAGACGAAAATGATGGAAATACAGACATTCCGGAGGCAACCGGCGATGAAACGACCGGTACAGATGGATCTTACGATGAGACGACAGAATCCGGCGAAAGCACAGACACTGTTGATGAGACTACAGAAGAGGGAACTGAAAGTTCAGCAGATGACACATTAAATACAGATTCTCTTGACGATGCTTCCAAAGCACAGTTTGAGCAGGCACAGCAGTTCTGCCAGGGAGAATATCAGGGTGATCTTGCAACACTTCAGGCTGTTATGGCGGATGCAGTCCAGCCGACAGTTACACTTGATTCAGATACCGCTTCCAAACTGACAAAGAAAGTTCTTGAGTCCTATCTGAACGTACTCAAAGACGGTGGAATGTCCTATGTGCCGAGCGACACAGATGCCTATATGTCAGGTGAACTTAATATGATCAATAACGACATGAAGAAAATCTTCAGTATCGAAACAGAACCGGCAGCAGATGATATCCTTGCAGCACAGCCGGCAGATGCAAGACAGAGTCTGTATGATGAAACAATGAGATTCTTTGCACAGCTCTACGGAGAGGATACAGAGGATTCTTCTTATAACGAATCTACAGATGAGGCTTCCTATGAGGAAGAATCTTACAACGAAGAATATTGATCAATGATCCCAAGCCGCAGTTTTTCTGGTCAGACAGAGAAACTGCGGCTTTTTTCATATATAGAAGTGGTATCAGTGACATAGAGCTGAATTTCGCCGTAAAGTGTGATTTTTCTGTGAGCCCCGCGAAAAACTGGAAATCTAAAAGTAACTGTGATAAAATAGAGGGAAATCTTGTTAACTAATTGATGGGGAATATATAGCCGAAAGGGGAAATAATATGAGTCTTGCAGTGGTTACACTGAAAAAAGGAGAAGGAAGACTTCTCAAATCCGGTGGCATGTGGGTCTTTGACAACGAGATCGCCAGTATTATGGGAAGCTTTGTAAATGGAGATATCGTGCTGGTACATGATTTTGACGGATATCCGCTTGGAAGAGGATTTATCAACACCAATTCCAAGATCACGGTACGTCTGCTTTCCAGAGATGAGAATCAGCATATAGACGAGGACTTTTTTGAAAAAAGAGTAAGAGATGCCTGGGAATACCGCAAAAAGGTAACAGATACTTCAAGCTGCCGCCTGATCTTTGGCGAGGCAGATTTCCTGCCGGGTCTGACAGTTGACAAATTTGAGGATGTTCTGGTCGTACAGTCCCTTGCACTTGGAATCGACCGCTGGAAAGAAATGATCCTCGAACTTATCAGGAAAGTTCTTGCAGAGGACGGAATCAACATCCGTGGAATCTACGAGAGAAGTGATGCCAAAGTCCGCAAGCAGGAAGGAATGGAACTTCACAAGGGCTTCATCGGACCGGAGTTCCCGACTCTTGTTGAGATTGTCGAAAATGGAGTGAAATATCAGGTCGATGTCAAGGACGGACAGAAGACAGGATTTTTCCTGGATCAGAAATACAACCGTCTTGCGATCCAGAAACTCTGCAAGGATGCGAGAGTCCTGGACTGCTTTACACATACAGGTTCTTTTGCATTGAATGCGGGAATTGCAGGAGCAAGAGAAGTTACCGGTGTGGATGCTTCTGAGCTTGCTGTTCATCAGGCACAGGAGAATGCGAAGCTGAACGGACTGGACGGCAGAGTTAAATTTATCTGTGAGGATGTTTTTGAACTGCTTCCGAGACTGGAAGAAGAGGGCGAGAAATATGACGTCGTGATCCTCGATCCGCCGGCGTTTACCAAGTCACGAAGCTCTATCAAGAATGCAGTCAAGGGTTACAGAGAAATCAACCTGCGTGGTATGAAACTTGTCAGGGATGGAGGATTCCTTGCAACCTGTTCCTGTTCTCACTTTATGGATTATGAACTCTTTACCAAGACGATCGGACAGGCCGCACGAAATGCACACAAGAGACTGCGTCAGGTAGAATACAGGACCCAGGCACCGGATCATCCGATCCTGTGGTCTTCAGATGAATCTTATTATCTGAAGTTTTATGTGTTCCAGGTGTGCAGTGACAGATAAAAATAATCTTACATAATAATAGTGACATCATTTCATTAAAGAAAGAAGGACTTGCATGAGAGAAAAGTTTATCAAGTTTATGGAAGGACGCTATGGAGTAGACGCATTTGCAAGATTTACGATGGGCGTTGCATTTGTGATGATCATTCTGTCCATGTTTATTCGGAACAGAGTCGGCGCGGCGTTTGATACCATTGGCCTTCTTGCGATCCTTTATACTTATTACAGAATGCTTTCCAGAAATATACAGAAGCGTTATGCCGAAAACCAGAAATATCTGTCCATCACATCTGGCATAAGACAGAAATTCAACCGTGAGAAAAACATCATGCAGCAGAGAAAGGAATATCACATTTATTCCTGTCCGAACTGCAAACAGAAGATCCGTATTCCGAGAGGAAAAGGCAAGATCGAGATCGACTGTCCGAAATGCCACACGAAATTTATCAAAAAAAGCTGAATACGATCTGAGATCAGAATACAGCCGGAGGTCTTATGTTTGGTTATGTGGTAATAAATAAACCGGAGATTAAATTCAAGGATTTTGACCTGTATCGTTCTTTTTACTGTGGTCTCTGCAGAGAACTGCGGGATCGCTATGGAGTGACAGGACAGATTTCCCTGACATATGATATGACGTTTGTGATCCTTCTCCTGAGCGGGCTCTATGAGCCGCCGACAAGGAAGGGAACGACGAGATGCATCATCCACCCTGTACGGAAACAGCCGGTCCGCAAGAATGCGATCACAGAGTATGCCGCAGATATGAATGTTTTTCTTGCATACTATAAATGTGAGGATGACTGGAAAGACGAGAAGAAGCTTCTGAGTCTTTTGTACGGGAACCTCCTTCGGGGCAAAGAGAAGCATGCAGAAGAGCGGTGGCGTAAGAAAGTCGACACGATCGTTTCACTTCTGAATGAACTTTCTGAGATGGAGAAGGCGGGAGAAGAGAATATCGACCGCATTTCCGGATGTTTCGGGAAGATCATGGAGGAGATCTTTGCGTATCGGACCGATCTGTGGGAACCGACACTGCGCCGGATGGGCTTTTTCCTGGGTAAGTTTATTTATCTTATGGATGCCTATGATGATGTAGAGGAAGATATCAAAAAAGGAAATTACAATCCTTTTTCCAGAAGTTATATAATGGAAGGGTTCGATGAACAGGTACGGCAGATGCTGATCATGATGATGGCAGAGGTCTGCCGGGAATTTGAAAAACTTCCTATTATCAAATATACCGATATACTGCGGAATATTCTGTATTCCGGAGTCTGGTGCAGATTTGAAGCAGTGTCCGGTAAGAGGAAGAAAGAGCAGGAGAAAGAAAATGTTTGATCCATACAGTGTCCTTGGCGTTTCCAGGGATGCATCCGATGAAGAAATCAAAAAGGCATACCGGAAACTGAGCAGGAAATATCATCCGGATGCAAATATCAATAATCCAAACAAAGAACAGGCGGAAGAGAAGTTCAAGGAAGTCCAGCAGGCTTATGAACAGATCATGAAAGAAAAGGAATACGGCTCCTCTTATGGAAATGCAGGCGGCTACTACGGTGGATTTACAGGCCGTCAGAACAGCACTTACCAGGATGAGGAGGCAATCCGCAGACAGGCAGCTGCCAATTATATCCAGAGCCGTCATTTCCAGGAGGCAATGAATGTACTCTCGTCCCTGAAGCAGAGGAACGGAGAGTGGTATTACCTTTCTGCGATGGCAAATATGGGACTTGGAAATAATGTCAATGCACTGGAGGATATCCGGACAGCGGTAAACCTGGAGCCGGATAATGTACAGTATCGTATGTTCCTTCAGAGAATGGAGGGCGGCGGGACCTGGTATCAGGAACAGCAGAATCCTTTTGGCGGAATGCCGGTGGATGGAAGCGATTACTGTATGAAGCTCTGTATCGCAAATATGCTCTGCGGACTGTGCTGTCCGGGCGGCGGTGTATTCTGCTGCTGAGAAAATTATTCAGTATTACTAAATGAATAAAAGAAAATACAAATCAACGGATTGACATTTTTTAGTTGTGATATTATCATAGTATCGTACTGCTGTGATAAAGCGAAAGCAGCAGGTCAGGTTCCTGTAACTGAACAGGCAGGAACTTTAGAAGTACAATGGAAAAGTACAGGAGGAAATCTTAAGATGAGTATTCGTATTGGAATTTTAGGTTATGGAAACCTTGGACGAGGCGTAGAATGTGCAGTTAAGCACAATCCGGATCTTGAGCTTGTAGCAGTTTTTACACGCCGTGATCCTTCAACAGTAAAAATCCTCACAGATACAGCAAGCGTTTATCATGTAGATGAAGCAGAAAAAATGAAAGACAAGATCGATGTTCTGATCCTCTGCGGAGGAAGTGCAACAGACCTTCCGGAGCAGACACCGAAATATGCACAGTGGTTCAATGTCGTAGACAGCTTTGACACTCATGCAAGAGTTCCGGAGCATTTTGCAAACGTAGACAAGGCAGCTTCCGAGAGCGGACATGTAGGAATCATCTCCGTAGGCTGGGACCCGGGAATGTTCTCCCTGAACAGACTGTATGCAAATGCAATCCTTACCAACGGTAAAGATTATACATTCTGGGGCAAGGGTGTAAGCCAGGGACATTCCGATGCGATCCGCAGGATCGACGGAGTCAAAGACGGCAAACAGTACACCATCCCGGTAGAAGCAGCACTGGAAGCTGTAAGAAACGGAGAAAATCCGGAACTTACAACAAGACAGAAACACACCAGAGAATGCTTCGTAGTAGCTGAGGAAGGCGCAGACCTTGCACGTATCGAGAACGAGATCAAGACTATGCCAAACTACTTCGATGAGTACGATACTACAGTACACTTCATCACAGAAGAAGAACTGAAACGTGATCACAGCGGAATCCCGCACGGTGGATTTGTTATCCGTTCCGGCAAAACAGGCTGGAATGATGAGAACAGCCATGTGATTGAATATAGCCTGAAACTGGATTCCAACCCGGAATTCACTTCTTCCGTAATCGCATCATATGCAAGAGCAGCATACCGCATGAGCCAGGAAGGACAGAAAGGCTGCAAGACAGTTTTTGATGTTGCACCGGCTTACTTAAGCGCACAGGACGGAGCAGAACTTCGTAAACATCTTCTGTAATAAAAAATATGGATTTACTGAGGGGCAGGATTTTCCTGCTCCTTTTTGCTATGTTTTCATAAATTAGATGTATGTGGGTTACTGTGAACGGAGTGAACAGTAACGTATGTGGGACACAGACATTCATCTTTATATTGACGTATTGGAAATCTTGAGATATAATACCTACATGATATTGTAATAATATTGTAAAGAATTGTAACGAAAAAAGTAATAATGAGTTTTTGTTATCGTTCAAAGAAAGAGGATATTATATGAAGAAGGTATGTAAGAAAGCAGGACTTTTGGGGATACTTCTGGGACTCATGCTTTTTGCTGCAGGCTTTGCTTTACAGGCAACAACCGTAGAGACGCAGGCGGCAACAACAACAGGATTTCGTACAATAAACGGAAAAACCTACTATTACAAGAATGGAAAGATGGTCAAGGGCTGGCTGACACTTGGAAAGAATAAGTACTTCCTGAATACCAAGACAGGTGTGCTTTACAAGGGCTGGCAGAAGAATTCCAAGGGACCTAAGCGATACTTCGATTCCCGTACAGGAGTTATGTACAAGGGACTTAAGAAAGTTGGCAGCAGTTATTATTATTTTAATACTTCTACAGGATATACGACAAGCGGCTTTCTTAAGGCACAGAATGGGAATGTAAGGTATTTTATGTCTGATACATACGTGATGGCGACCGGCTGGATGAAGAACAGCAAGGGTGAGAAATGGTATTTTACGCCGTCGAATGGACTTATGTATAAAGGACTTAAGAAAGTTGGATCTTATTATTACTATTTTGATGGTAGTACAGGTGCGACAAAGAGTGGTTTCCTTAAGGCCTCAAATGGAAATGTCCGTTATTTCAGGGCCAAGACTTACGTGATGGTAACAGGCTGGACCAAGACCAGCAAAGGTGAGCGCCGTTACTTTGCACCAAGTACAGGAGTTATGTATAAGGGACTCAAAAAAGTCAGCGGAAATACGTATTATTTCAATACCAATACAGGAATTGCCACAGGCGGCTGGGTGACTATTGACGGAAATAAGTATTACTTTAATCCAGATACATTTGTAATGACAACAGGTACCAAGCTGATCGATGGAAAATACTACGTATTTAATTCCAGTGGTGTTATGGTTAATTCTTACAATGGCAGCAGCAGTAATTCTCCGACGGCACCTACATCAGAGAGAACGATCAAGAACTATCTCGCAGGTGCACTGCAGCCAGTTGGACAGGCTCTGTACGTATGGGGCGGCGGCTGGAATGATTCCAAAAGAAAGGGTGTAAGCCCTACATGGATCTCCTGGTACAACAGTCAGAGCAGCAGTTATGATTATAACAACTACAGAGATCTGAGTGATGCAAACAGAGCCAAGGGTCTGGACTGTTCCGGATTTGTCGGCTGGGCATCCTATCAGGTAATGCACACGAAGTCAGGTGAGGGCAGCGGCTATACCGTTGTTTCCGGCGATATTGGTTCTTATTATCAGAATACTCTGAAATGGGGACAGATCGTAAACCAGAATTATCTTTCACAGACAGGCTGGAAGATGCAGCCGGGAGATATCGGTTATGATGACGGTCACACCTGGATCGTTCTCGGACAGTGCCCGGACAAGAGTGCCGTGATCGTCCACTCCACACCGCAGGCAGGCTGCCAGATCGCAGGAACCTGCACACCGGATGGAGATTATGACAGCCAGGCAATCGCACTTGCCAAGACATATATGTCAAAATACAAAGGATTTACGAAGTACAATTATCATACATCCTGTGGTAACTATATCCGAAGAGGTAACTACTTAAGATGGTACAGCAGTACACTTTCTGATCCGGACGGATACAAGAACAAGACAGCAGCACAGATCCTTGCAGATTTATATAGCTAAAACAGGAAATGGTTAACGAAGAGAAGCAGTTTTCATTACAGAAGACTGCTTCTTTTTTTCGTATTCTTTACTAATTGTTACAAAAATTTAAAATTTTTAATTATTTACTCTTGCGTTCCTGAGAACGATATGTTAATATGTAAAAGAAGTTCAATAAGATATTTCAAAAATGTTACAAAATAGATTGATTTAGATTATGAGGTGAAAACATGAAGAAACGAATTGTTTGCATGACGTTAGCATTAATGATGACAGCATCACAGGTTGTCAGCGTAAGCGCGTCAAGAGAAGACGAGCTGAGAGAGGAACAGGCAGCTACCAGCGCACAGCTGGATGCTACATACGCACAGATTGACCAGCTTTATTCAGCAAAGCAGCAGTTACAGAGCGAAATTGATGCTTTGGATGCAAATCTTGTGAATGTCATGGTTTCCATTCAGACCCTTGAGGGAGATATCAGCAATAAAGAAACTGACATTCAGAATACCCAGACAGCTCTTGAGAAAGCACAGAATGCCAAGACTAAACAGTACGAAGCAATGAAAGAACGTATCCAGTACATCTATGAGAAGGGCGGCAACGCTGCATGGTTCCAGATGATGATGGATGCTGACAACCTTTCTGATCTTCTTACCAAAGCAGAATACACACAGAAGATGTATGAATACGACAGACAGAGCCTTGAGAAATATGCCAACACCATCGACCAGGTAACACAGCTCGGTGACCAGTACAAACAGGAGAAGGCAGAACTCGAGGGAATGAAACAGGAATACGAATCTGAGTCAGTAAACCTTCAGACACAGATCGATACCAAGAAAGCCAACTCTGCAGACTGCGACAATGAGATCGCATACGCACAGCAGATGGCAACTGAGTATTCCAACCTGATCGTTCAGCAGCAGGCAGAGATCGAGCAGCTTGAGGCAGAGCGTATCGCCGCTGAGGAAGAAGCAAGACGTCAGGCAGAGGCAGAAGCTGCTGCAGCAGCTGAGGAAGCTGCAAGACAGGCAGCCGAAGAAGAAGCTGCACAGGAAGACCAGAGTAACTCTGATGAGGATTATTCTGAGGATGAGGATTACTCCGAGGACGAAAATACAGACGACGAAAATTCTGATGAGGATTACTCTGAGGATGAAAATACAGACGGTGATTACAGCGAAGATGAGGATACATCCTCTGACAGCAGTGATGATGTAGAGTACGATGAGTACGGCAACGTGATCGACAGCGACAACACTGTAGATCCGGATGATTATGAGAGTTCATCATCCAGCTCCTCAAGCTCATCCAGTTCTTCATCCTCAAGCTCAGGATCTTCTATCGTAGATTATGCACTGCAGTTTGTTGGAAACCCGTATGTATGGGGCGGCACAAGCCTTACAAACGGTGCTGACTGTTCTGGTTTCACGCAGAGTATCTATGCACAGTTCGGCTACAGCCTTCCGAGAACATCCTACGAGCAGCAGAACTGGGGAACCGAAGTTTCCTACGCAGACGCCCAGCCAGGCGACCTGATCTGCTATGGTGGACATGTTGCAATTTATATGGGCAATGGACAGATTGTACATGCGTCTAACTCCCAGGATGGTATTAAGATTAGTAATGATGCTACTTATAGGACTATTCTTTCTGTAAGAAGACCGTCATAATTTTTCATAAAATGTAGGCATAAAAACGGTGGTGTAAAAACTGCCGTTTTTTTGTTCTTTGAAAAGAAGAAAACCGTGAAGGGGCTTGGCCAGCCCCCTCACCCACCCCTCGGCGCAAGTGTTGGACGGAAATTTTGTTCTGTGCGGGAGCCTTAGAAAATTTTTCCTGGTGCAACAAGCCAGAACACTTTCATATAATTTGCACCGTGTCTCAGGGGTCCTGCGTCTGCGACGTGCAGGAGGTGGGCTGTGGTATGCTATACCATACCATACTATTGGTGGGGTGTGACGTTGGTGGGGAAAAAAGGGATGTTGTAGTACGGGAGAATTTGATTTATGAGGAGAGCATGGTATTGAAGTGATGGATGTTGGTTTGTGGAATGGTAATGATATGTTATGTCACGAAAGAACTTGCCATATAAGAATCGTGCCGTGCTACACTGGTGTTACTGGTTTATGAAAGGGCAATAATAGTATATTATGCTATATTATAACTCACCTTATAAAGCCAAACTCTACCAATTTCACCACATTATCCCATAGTATGTCCCCACACAGAACAACCCTGTTGCATGTCGCAGACGCAGCCCTACGGAGACACGGTGTGGTCTGAATTCCATTTATACGAAAGTCTTCCAATCTGATGCACCAGGAGAATTTTTCAAAGGGCACCCCACAAGGCAAAATTTCCGTCAAACACATAGCCGAGGGGTTTGCTAAGGGGACGGGCGACGTCCCCTTGGCGGTCTTGCATTACAAATGCGCCACTGCCGGGCGCCCCCGGCAAACAAAAATGTTGACTTTCCAAAAATAAAGTATTAAAATGTCATAAAGCGCAACGGGGCACTTCATAGTTCCGTGCGCTTTTTTTTACTTTAAAGCAGTCCAATCTGCTTTATTCAACACGGTGATATGTTCCGAAAGGACATATGGATGAAAAATATATATTTCAGGAGAAAACGAAAATGAGAAAGAGCAAAATGTGGAGAATGTTGACAGTAGCAGCCGTAGCAGCATCTATGACATGCGGAGTATTTGGTGTACAGAGCGTAAGCGCGGCTGACAAAAAGACCCTCAAAGTTGCAATGGAATGTGGATACGCTCCATACAACTGGACACAGCCGGATGATTCCAACGGAGCAGTGCAGATTTCCGGAAGTTCCGACTATGCATATGGCTATGACGTTATGATGGCGAAGAAGATCGCAGACGAACTTGGCTACGACCTTGAGATCGTCAAACTTGACTGGGATTCCCTCGTACCGGCAGTGCAGTCCGGACAGGTTGACTGTGTTATTGCAGGACAGTCCATCACCAAAGAACGTCAGCAGATGGTTGATTTCACAGATCCATACTATTACGCATCAATCATCACTCTGGTAAAAGAGGATGGAGACTATAAAGACGCAGCAAGCGTAGAAGACCTCAAAGGAGCAACGGTTACTTCTCAGCAGAATACCATCTGGTATGATTCCTGCCTGCCGCAGATCCCGGACGGAAACATCCTTCCAGCACAGGAAAGCGCACCGGCAATGCTGGTAGCTCTGGAATCCGGTAAATGCGATGCAGTCGTAACAGATATGCCTACAGGAAAAGCTGCCTGCGTAGCTTACCCGGATTTCAAACTCCTTGACTTCACAGGAACAGACGGAGAATTCGAAGTATCTGATGAGGACATCAACATCGGTATCTCCCTCAAGAAAGGAAACGATGAACTCAAAGATGCGATCAACGGAGTTTTAAGCGAGATGACAGAAGACGACTTCAACGATATGATGGACGAAGCAATCTCAGTTCAGCCGCTGTCAAGCGAGTCATAAAGGAGGAGCAAAATGCTGCCTGAAAGTTTTGGAGGAAGAATCATATATCTTCTTCAGCAATATGGTCCCTCTTTCGCGAAGGGAGCCGGAGTCAGCATGTGGCTGGCACTGGTCGGAACACTTTTTGGATGCATCATCGGTTTTCTCGTAGGTATCGTGCAGACGATCCCGGTAGACAAAAACGATTCCACAGCCAAGAAGGTACTGAGCAAAATCGTGAAATTTATCCTTGCCTGCTATGTGGAGTTCTTCCGTGGAACTCCTATGATGGCACAGGCAATGTTCATCTACTTTGGTAGTGCATACCTGTTCAATATCAATATGTCCATGTGGTTTGCCGCGATCTTCATCGTATCCATCAACACAGGTGCATACATGGCGGAGACTGTCCGCGGCGGTATCCTTTCCATTGACCCGGGTCAGACAGAAGGAGCCAAGGCGATCGGCATGACACATGTGCAGACTATGATCAATGTTATTCTGCCACAGGCACTGCGTAATATCATGCCGCAGATCGGCAACAACCTGATCATCAACATCAAAGATACCTGTGTACTTTCCATCATCGGTACGGTAGAACTTTTTTACACGACCAAAGGTGTGGCAGGTGCACTGTATACATACTTTGAGTCCTTCACAATTGCCATGGTCATTTACTTTATCATGACCTTTACCTGTTCAAGGATCCTTCGCGTGATCGAGCGTAAGATGGACGGACCGGACAACTACGACCTGGCAACCGCAGATACCCTGACACATACAAGTGGTATGTATTCTTATAAGGAAAGGAAGGATAACAGAGAATGAGTGAAACGATCCTGGAAGTGCAGCACCTGGGAAAATCCTTCGGAACACATGAGATCCTGAGAGACATTGATTTCTCTGTAAAACCGAAAGATGTTACCTGCATCATCGGACCTTCCGGTTCAGGTAAATCCACACTGTTGCGCTGTATGAACCTTCTGGAGACACCTTCATCCGGCGAGATCCGCTACCACGGAACAAACATCATGGACAAACACGTGAACGTTCCGGAGTACCGCTCCAAAGTCGGCATGGTGTTCCAGAACTTTAACCTTTTTAACAATATGACAGTTCTCAAAAACTGCACAGTCGGACAGGAAAAAGTCCTCAAAAAAAGCAAAGAAGAGGCACACAAAAACGCAATGATGTATCTCGAAAAAGTCGGCATGGCTCCATACATCAATGCAAAGCCGAAACAGCTTTCCGGTGGACAGAAGCAGAGGGTAGCGATCGCAAGAGCCCTTGCGATGGAACCCGAGATCCTGCTCTTCGACGAGCCGACATCCGCCCTCGACCCGCAGATGGTCGGAGAGGTTCTGGAAGTCATGAGAACCCTTGCCAAAGATGGCCTGACGATGATCATCGTCACACATGAGATGGCTTTCGCCAGAGATGTGGCGAAGCATGTGATCTTCATGGGCGATGGAGTTATCGTGGAAGAGGGAACTTCCCAGCAGATCTTTGAAGATCCACAGAAAGAAGCGACGAGGGAGTTCCTGAGCCGCTTCCGAACTGCCGGGAACTGCCCGGGTGCCCGTCAATAATTGACAATGATGGGAACATCCCAGCGGCCCGTTAATCATTTGACAAATGAGAAAACCCTGAGGGGGAGCATCTCAAAGTTGCGAAGGCCGAAGCTCCCCCTCAGACACCCCCTACTTGGCCACGCTTGGTGCATCAAGACAGAATAGCGTTGACGCTAACTGTTAGGGCTGTTTCGCTGGCACGAAAAGCGCGGCAACTTGCCTTGGCGGAAGTTGGCGTTCCCGCGAGCACGCCGAAGGCGTGATGTCGACGGGCCAGTAGTATGTGATACTGCGGAAGCACGTAGAGCAATGAAACACGTAGGATTAGTTAATTTCAGGTGCAAATCTGAACTATACAGAAAAACCAACAACATAAGTAAGCGCAGACTCATGGGGCAACCGTGCAAGTCTGCGCTTATTTATACGAAAATCTTCCGACTTGAAACACCAGGAGAATTTTTCAAAGGGTTCTACATAAAACAAAATTTCCGTCAGACACCCAGCCCAGGGGTTGTCAGGGGACTGGCAAGTCCCTTGACGGTCTTCTTACATGCCAATGCAAATTGTCGGGCGCATGGGAAGTACCCCCCCATGCCTATGTTTTGAAAAAAATACAATGTGTAACAAAACATTTCTGGACATAACAAAAAATATAAGATATAGTAAAATAGTAAATAAATAACATTTGTTGGTTTTGAACCAGCCTCTATAAGTTCCAGTAAAATATTTTTTATTTTACATACACGGATTAAAAGGGAAACCGGTCGAATTCCGGTACGATCCCGTCACTGTGATAGGAAGTTGCGAAACATAATCCACTGGAGTGGCAGTCGCCAGTCTGGGAAGGAGTTTCGGAGCAAAGATCTTAAGTCAGGAGACCTGCTTATGGATGATCAGATATGATTCTTACGGTAGATAGGAAACATTGTTTTTTCGTGTGCAAACGTCCGTATTATGTTGTTTACGGATGTTTTTTTTCTGCGCTTTTATTCAAAAGTGTATTTCCCCTGCCATTTTTAAAATTGAATCTGATCCAGTTAAAGTCGCTGATACTGTGAACGAAGTAAACAGTAACAAAACCTCTACAATGTAGGAAGGAGAAACAATGTCAAAAAAACAATTTGGAAAAAGGCTTCTGCAGATCCTGATCGTTCTGATCGGTGTAAGTTTCTTTACATTTGGACTTACTTACCTTTCACCAGGTGACCCGGCGGAGATCATGCTGACAGAGTGTGGTAACCTGCCGACACCGGAACTTCTCGAACAGACGAGACATGAACTGGGTCTTGACCAGCCGTTTCTGGTGCAGTACGGTTCCTGGGTAAAAGGAGTACTTACCGGAGACATGGGAACTTCATATGCATTTAAAGTTCCTGTAACTGAAAAACTGATGAAATGTTTTTGGCCGACCCTTCAGATGTCGCTCTTCGCGCTTCTTCTGATGATCCTGTTCTCCATACCATGCGGAATCCTCTCCGCGGTATATCAGAACAAGTGGCCGGATTATCTGATCCGCGGAATCACGTTTTTCGGGGTATCTATCCCGAGCTTCTGGATCGGCCTGATTCTTCTGAGCATCTTTGGAGTGCAGCTTCGCTGGATCAACGTAGCAGGAGGTACGACTGATTTCAAGGCAATGATCCTGCCGTCTGTGACACTGGCGCTTTCCATGTCTGCAAAATATACCAGACAGGTACGAAACGCAGTGCTGGAAGAACTCAGACAGGATTATGTCATTGGAGCCAGAATGAGAGGGATCAAAGAAAGCGTGATCCTCTGGAGACATGTACTTCCAAACGCAATGCTTCCTATTGTAACACTTCTTGGTCTTTCCCTCGGCTCTCTGCTCGGAGGAACAGCAGTTGTTGAGATCATCTACAACTGGCCGGGAATGGGAAGCATGGCGATCAAGGCAATTGCCTGTCGTGACTATCCGATGGTGCAGGCATATGTACTTATGATCGCGATCATGTACATGGTCATCAATATCATCGTTGACCTGTCCTATACTTATCTGGATCCAAGAATAAAGGAGGTTAAGTAAATTGAAGAAACAGAATTTTTTCCTGGCTCACAAACAGTTTACCTTATTCTTTATTCTGGCTCTTGCCGTTGTAGGTACAGCGATTTTTGCCCCGTGGATCGCACCGAAAGATCCACTGGAAGCGGTGATGATCGATTCACTTAAAGCTCCATGTGCGGAATACCCGCTTGGTGCTGACAAACTCGGACGTGATATTCTTTCCCGTGTGATCTATGGTACCAGAACTTCACTGGTATCTACCCTGATCCTTGTGGCAACGATTTTTGTTGTAGGTACTTTCCTTGGAATCATTGCCGGATATTTTGGCGGCTGGATCGATCAGGTGATCATGCGAATCGCAGATATGATGATCTCTTTCCCGGGAATGATCCTGGCTATCGCAATTGCAGGTATGCTCGGACCAAGCCTTCGTAACGGAGTTATCGCGATCACAGCGGTAAGCTGGACAAAATACGCACGTCTGGCAAGAAGTATGGTTTTGAAAGTAAAACGTAATCTGTATGTGGAAGCCGCGATCGTAAACGGCACAAGCACATTCAAAATCTTATGGAAACATATTCTCCCGAACATGCTGACGATCATGACTGTAACAGCAGCGGCAGATATGGGAACCATGATGCTTGAACTTGCATCTCTTTCTTTCCTGGGATTCGGAGCCGTGGCACCGACACCGGAATGGGGACTGATGCTGAATGAAGGAAGAACTTATATGGCAAAAGCACCGTGGCTTATGATCGCACCGGGTATCGCCATCGTAATCGTAGTAATCGTATTTAACATGCTCGGCGACAGTATCCGTGATATTCTTGACCCGAGACAGGACTGATAAAATAAAGGAGAAAAATATATGAAAAACAGAATCGCAAAAAAAGTCTGTGCAGCAGCACTTGCAGGTCTCATGACAATGGCACTCGTTCCAACATCCGTATTTGCAGCAGGAACAATGACGATCGGTGTAACAAGCTTCGCTGATACACTGGAGCCGACAGAGCAGTACTTCAGCTGGGTTATTTCCCGTTACGGCGTTGGCCAGGGTCTTACCAAGTTTGATGAAGAAGGAAACATGGTACCATGTCTTGCAACAGAGTGGACCAACAGTGAAGATGGAAAAACATGGACATTTACGATTCGTGAGGGCGTTAAATTCTCAAACGGTAACGATATGACACCAGAGCTTGTAAAAGCATCTCTGGAGCGTACCATCGAAATGTCAAACCGTGTACCGGAGTTCTTTGACATTGACAGTATTGAAGTTGACGGACAGAACATCACATTCAACCTGAACAGAGCAAACGCAAACATGGCAGGATGTCTGGCAGACCCGCTGTTCCTGATCATGGACACCAGCATTGACAACTCCAACATCGCAATGGACGGACCGGTTTGTACAGGACCGTACGCATTCCAGTCTTTTGACCCGTCAGGTGACACTGTTGTTGTACGCAACGAGTACTACTGGGATGGAGATGTTCCGAATGACAGCGTAACTCTTCGTATCATTGGCGACCAGACAACACGTTCCATGGCTCTTCAGTCCGGTGAGATCGATGTTGCTTACAACTTAAAGACAGAGAACGTTTTTGAATTTGACGGAAATGACAACTACAACATCCAGTCCCTGGAATCCCTTCGTTCTACTTATGCATTCATGAACCAGAACGGAGCACTCGGAGATCTGGCACTTCGTCAGGCAGTTCTTCGTGGACTTGACAAAGAAACTTACACAAGCGTTTTGCTTGAGGGCGGCGCAACACCAGGAAAAGCACCGGTACCGCCGACACTGGATTATGGCTATGATGATCTGAACGATGAGAACGCTTACGATCCGGATGGAGCAAAACAGGTTCTTGAAGATGCAGGATACAAAGATGTAGATGGCGACGGATATGTAGAAGATCCGGACGGAAACCCGGTAGAACTTACTTTCGTATACTATGACAGCCGTGCAGAGCTTGGTGTATATGCACAGGCAGCTCAGGCAAGCCTCAAAGAGATCGGAATCAACATCAAACTTGACTGCGTATCTTATGAGACACTTCTTGACCGCCGTGATTCCTCTCAGTACGACCTTCTGATCTGGAACGTACTTGTTGCAAACACAGGTGACCCGGAAAACTACCTTCGTGAGAACTGGTACAGCACATCTGCAAACAACACAGCAGGATATGCAAATGAAGATGTAGACAAATGGCTGGATGAGCTGTCAGAAACAATCGATACAGATGCAAGAAAAGAACTGATCGTAAAGATCCAGCAGGCGATCATGGACGATGCAGCTACTGTATTCTTCGGATATGAAAACACCTTCCTTATCTCCAAAGCAAGCGTAGAAGGACTTGTAATGTATCCGATGGATTACTACTGGGTAACTGCTGACATGCAGATGGCTGAATAATAAAGGAGACTGTAAGAATGCTGGAAATTAAAGATCTGGCTGTACAGTATGGACATCATGATCCTACGATCGAGCATTTTAACCTTTCCATGAAAAAGGGTGAGATCATCAGTGTTGTAGGTGAGAGCGGAAGTGGTAAGACCACAGTGATCCGTGCCGTTCTGGGGGCTCTCCCCGGAGCGGGACAGGTTACTTCAGGAGATATCCTCTTTCACGGGGAATCTCTTCTGAAAAATTCCAAAAGCGACTGGAGAAAGATCCGTGGCAGCAAGATGTCAATGATCTTCCAGGACTGTGGCGGAACCCTGAACCCGATCCGTAAGATTGGCAGCCAATATGTAGAATATATTTGTACACATGAGGCTATGGCAAAAAAAGATGCCTGGCAGAGAGCAGTCACTATGCTTTCAAAAATGAGACTTCCGGATGCGGAAAACATCATGAACAGTTATCCGTATCAGTTATCCGGAGGTATGCGCCAGCGTGTCGGAATCGCTATGGCGATGACTTTTAACCCGGAACTTCTTCTGGCAGATGAGCCGACAAGTGCTTTGGACGTAACAACACAGGCACAGATCGTCCGTCAGATGATGGAGCTCCGCGATGATTTCGGAACAGGGATCATCATTGTTACACATAATATCGGAGTAGCAGCTTATATGGCAGATCAGCTGATCGTTATGCACCACGGCAAGGTGGTAGACCACGGAACCAGAGAAGAGGTCCTGAATAACCCGACCAGCGATTACACAAAGAAACTGCTTGATGCAGTTCCGGAAATGGAGGGAAAACGATATGTCTGAAAATCATGAGATCGTCATGCAGGCAAAGCATATTGTAAAACAGTTCCCTGCTTCCCGCGGAAGAACCCTGACTGCCTGCAATGATATCAACCTGACCATGTATAAAGGAAAGACCCTCGGGATCGTAGGAGAGAGTGGATGCGGTAAATCTACATTTGTCCGCATGGTGACTTCCCTGGAAAACCCGACCAGCGGTGAGATCCTTTATCACGGCAAAAACATCACAGGACTTTCAAAGAAAGAAACCTGGGAAAACCGCCAGAACCTTCAGATGGTTTTCCAGGATCCGATGGCATCTTTTAACCCGAAGATGAAGATTGGGGATATTCTGACAGAGCCTCTGATGAACTACAAAAAGATCAAAAGAAACGAAAGAGATGCAAAAGCAAGAGAACTTCTCCGCATGGTAGAACTTCCGGAAGAGTTTGTAGACCGTTATCCGCACAACATGAGTGGTGGACAGCGTCAGAGGATCAGTATCGCAAGAGCACTTTCTCTGGAACCGGAGATCCTGGTCTGTGATGAAGCAACTTCTGCACTGGATGTTTCCGTACAGGAGTCTGTCATCGAGCTTCTGGTACGTCTGCAGAAAGAAAAAAATATATGCATGATCTTTATCTGCCATGACCTGGCACTGATCCGTTCTTTCGCGCATCAGATCGCAGTCATGTACCTGGGACATATCGTGGAAACGATTCCGGGCGAAGATGTTTCAGGAAATGCAGAACATCCATATACCAAAGCACTTGTCGGAGCACAGTTCTCTGTTCATATGGATCCAGCCAAAAAGATTGAAAGCATTGAAAGCGAAGCACCAAGTCCGCTCGATGTACCGGTAGGCTGCCCGTTCCAGAACCGCTGTGAACACTGTACGGAACAGTGCAAAAAAGAAATGCCGGAATTAAAAGAAATTGCACCGGATCATGAAGTTGCCTGCTTTTATGTAGAAAATATCACAAAATAAACAGAAGGAGGCAAGTAGATGAAGAGAAGAATACTTACTCTGATGATGAGTGCGGCACTTATTGCCGGCACTCAGAGCACTGTGTGGGCCGATGTGGAAGACTACTCAGACGGAGATGTTCATACGATCGGTGTAGTTGTATATGATCCGGACTCTGCGGAGATGGAAATGTTTGCGGACTATTACCGTGATTACATCCAGGAAGGTTTTCCTGTAAAATTTATTTTTTCAGGAAAAATTGCAGATTCTGAGGAAGAAAAGGCATTTATCGAGGAAGCCAAAGCAGAAGGTGCAGAGGGAATCATTTCTTTTGCCGGATATGCAGATGGGCTTACAAATGTTATCAAAACCTGTGAAGAAGAGGAAATCTACTACGCACTGGGTTCCAACACGGTAAGCGATGAGAACTATGAGGCCATCAAAGATAATCCATGGTACATGGGAAGCGTCGGACCGGATCTTGAGACCGTTTATCAGGCCGGCTGCGACATGACAGAGTTTTTCCTGGATAAAGATGCCAGAAACATCGTGATCATGTCAGGAGGTGCGTCTTCTGGAAACAGACTTCATCAGGTAAGAACCTGGGGAATGCTGAACACTCTGGAAGAAAAAGCCGGTCTTGTGCTTGATGAAGATGCAGAAAAACTTTCTGCAACAGATAAAGTGACCGAACTCACAGACAAGGACGGAAATTTACACGTTACGATCTGCCCGGGATATACCGAGGGTGGAGAGGGACTTGACAATCTGGAGACCGCATTTGCGGAAGGTGAATGTGACACCGTCATGAGTGCGTTCCATGTATCTACCTATCTGGATAAGATTTTCGATAAGGAAAAAGATCAGGACAGCAACATCATGGTCGGCGCGATCGACAGCTTTTCTGAGCAGAATTTTGAAATCTTCAAAGAAAAAGATTCTTTTGGAAATGCACCGATCGACTATGTGCGTGGCAAATACGCTTCCATGGCAGGTCCGGCCTTCGCAATGATCTACAACGCGATCACCGGAACCCCGGATGTAGTCCGGGAAAACGGTGAGGCAGTACGCCTGTACCAGAATCTCTGGACTGCGAAGTCTGAGGAAGAATATGTTGAACTGTATGGGTATGCGACGGGGATTTATGAGAATGCGTATAGTTGTGATGACCTTATGCAGGTCATCGGGCAGTTTGATGTGGATGCGGATCCGCAGAGCTTTAAAGAACTTACGGAAGCGTCTGATGTGGAGAGTGTCAAGGAGAGAATTTTTGCTCACTAAAAATCTAGTAAAGGGATGGAGTTTTTTTGCTCCATCTCCTTTTTTATCCCTTAAATTCCTTGGATTTGGTTGCTTGGGAGCAGAGAAAACCGCGAAGGGACGTCGCCCGTCCCCTCGCCACCCCTGGGCTAAATGTCTGACGGAAATTTGCTTGTATGGGGTGGTCTTTGAAAAATTCTCTTGGTGCATCAAGTAAGGAGACTTTTGTATGAATGGATTGGAAAATTGCGCTGGGGGATACCTGAGTCTTGGCTTTGGTGTGGGGAAGGTGGTTCTGTGTGGGGACAGACTGTTGGAGAGGGGGGCGGTATTTTCGTGGATAAGCTAAAAAACATTTTTTCAACGTAACATCGTCAACCAATAGTGTGCTGATTTTCTAATATCTTAATATCCATTTCACCCATCCAACAACATAACATTCTCAGTCAATAGGATGGCATATCTCAGAATATCCCTCTGCATGTCGCAGACGCAGGAATCCAGAACCGCGGTGCAGGTCTGGATTCCATTTATACGAAAGTTTCCTGGCTTGATGCACTAGGAGAATTTTTCAAAGGGCTCTACACGAGACAAAATTCCCGTCAGACATTTAGCCGAGGGGTGTGCAGAGGGGGCTGGCGTCGAAGCCCCCTTTGCGGTCTTCTTAGTCTACCAGACAAAATAAAAGAAAAAATAGAAAGTAAATATCAAAAAAATGAAACAAACCTTTCATTTTTTGCAACGTTTTTATAAAACCATAAAAACCACCCCATTTTTTTGAGTCTTTTGTCAATGGAATTTTCAAATGAAGTCGGATACAATAAGGACAGTTGAAAGATACGTAAAGAAACAACGAAATCAATATTGTAGAAGAATCAGGAGGAAATAACAATGAAAGTTGGATTTATTGGTCTTGGAATCATGGGAAAACCGATGTGCAAAAACCTCATGAAAGCAGGTTACGAAATGGTTGTAACCACACATAATAAAGAAACCCTCAAAGAAATGGAAGCACTCGGAGCCAAAACTGTAACATGCGGACGTGAAGTTGCAGAAGAAGCAGATGTGATTATCACCATGCTCCCGAACTCCCCACAGGTAAGAGAAGTTGCACTTGGCGAAGGCGGAATCATCGAGGGCGGCAAAGAAGGAAGTGTCCTGATCGACATGAGCTCCATTGATCCTACCGAGAGCAAAGCAATTTCCGCAGAGCTTGCAAAGAAAGGCATCGACATGCTGGACGCACCTGTTTCCGGTGGAGAGCCGAAAGCAATCGATGGAACCATTTCTGTAATGGTCGGCGGAAAGAAAGAAACTTTTGACAAATACTATGACCTGATGATGGCTATGGCTGGTTCCGTTGTATATGTAGGACCGATCGGATCAGGAAACGTTGCAAAACTTGCAAACCAGATCATCGTTGCAGTCAATATCGCAGCCGTATCCGAAGCCCTCACCCTGGCAAAGAAAGCCGGAACAGATCCGGAACTTGTATACCAGGCAATCCGCGGCGGACTTGCAGGATCTACAGTTCTCGATGCAAAAGCACCTATGATGATGGACAGAAACTTCAAACCGGGATTCCGTATTGAACTTCACATCAAAGACCTGAACAACGCCCTCAATGCAGGACATGCCGTAAGCGCACCGCTTCCGCTGACAGGAGAACTCATGGAGATCATGCAGGCACTCAAAGCAGACGGACACGAAAAAGAAGATCATTCCAGCATCGTAAAATTCTACGAAAAAATTGGTAATGTAACAGTTACAAGAGACTAAAATCCGGTATATAATAAGGTAAGACTTTTGCTAACCGTAAAGAAAGCCTCGACAGGTTGCCATGAGCCTGCCGGGGCTTTTTTGAGTGGAATGGAGGACTTTTTATGTCAAAAATAGCGATTTTACTTCCGAAGGAATATATGCTGGAACAGGCAAGAAATGTGATCCGGGAGGACGAACTGGATATCGACATCCTCAAAGTGATCAAGACTTCCGACTCTGTCTATGAAGCAAGACAGGCCGTAGAGCAGGGCGCGGAGGTGGTTCTTGCCCGAGGCGTGCAGGCAGCTTTTATCCGCCAGTACACAAATATTCCTGTTGCAGAACTGACACTTACAGGCCAGGAAATCGGTCTTATGATCGCCAGCGCCAAGAAAAAAGTCCCGGACAAAAAGTGCCCGCAGATCGCACTGATCGGTTTCAAAAACATGTTCAGCGATACAACTTATGCAGATGAGCTTTTTGATATCCGGCTGAAATTTTATGACATCACAGCCATTGAGCAGGCAGCAGAAAAAGTAGACCTTGCGATACAGGAAGGCGCAGATGTCCTGCTCGGCGGCGATACCGTCAATGCACTGGCGGCACAGAAAGGCATTCCGGCGCAGTTCATCGATTCCACAGAGGAGTCGATCCGTTCCGCTATCGGCGTGGCAAAAAAGATGATCCTGACTGCGGAGGCAGAGAAAAATTTTACCGCACAGTTTGAGACAGTGCTGGATAATTCATATAACGGGATTCTGGAAATTGATGAAAACAAAGAGATCATGATTGTAAACCGTGCAGGAGAAGAACTTTTTCACAAAAAAGCTTCTCAGCTTGAAGGAACTGCCCTGGAAAAAGTGATCCCGGAACTGGAACAACGGTATATCGATGACGTTCTGAGCGGAAAAAGAGATTCATTTATGACCTCGGTCTATGTGGCTGGTGTTCCGATGATGCTCACGGCAGCGCCGATCCAGTATGAAAACAAGATTCGTGGCGCGATCATTTCACTCTATCGAAATGCTTCTGTCCGAAAAAATGATGCAGATGAGCTGCATTCCTATTACCTGAAGGGCTACGTGGCGCATGCTCATTTTTCTGATATCAGGATCACTGGTAAAGAAATGGAATACTGCGTGGAACTTTCCAAAATGTACGCCCTGTCAAAGAATCCTGTGCTGATCTGTGGAGAAGACGGAACAGATAAGGAAAAACTGGCACAGTGCATCCACAACAACAGTTCCTATAAAGCGGGACCTTTTGTTGCAGTGAATTGCAGCGGTATGACAGAACAGATGCAGGTGGACAGGCTTTTTGGAAACCCGGATGCAGAAGACGAGAGCATGAAAAAAGGGGCACTTGCGATCGGTGATCATGGAACGATCGTAATCTCTGAAATAGAAAAACTTTCACTTCTGTGCCAGTATCGTCTGTACCGTGCGATACGGTATGATTCCCTGATCCAGAATGACCTGGAGCGAAGCCAGACGCTGGATAACCGTATCATAGCGATAACGGGAGCAGATCTTTACCAGTATGTAGAGCAGGGCAGATTCCGGCAGGATCTTTATTATCTCCTGAACAGCCTTACGGTGGAGATTCCTCCGCTTCGGAAGCGCCCGCAGGATATCCGTGCGATCGTGGAGGACTGCAGGGTAAGATTTACAAAAAGATATGCAAGATTTCCAAAAATCGCAGAGGATGCGATGGAGGCACTTGCCGGATTTGGATGGCAGGGGAATGAAATTCAACTGGAGTCGTTTTGTGAAAGACTTTTTCTGACTTCACCCAAGAAGACGATCACCAGTGACTATGTATATTTTCTTCTGGACACATTGTATCCTGTAAAAGAAAGAATTTCGGAAGATGGCACAACAGTGATCTATCAGCACCCGGAGGCCGCGCGTCTGACGGAACTTCTGGAAAAACACCAGGGAAACCGTTCTGCAGTGGCGAAGGAGCTTGGAATCAGCACAACGACGTTGTGGAGACGAATGAAAAAATATGGCGTGATAAATAAATATGATCTGACGTAAGGAGGAAACGCTATGGCGATCCATATCATAGATGAGGCAAACCGCTGTCTCAATTGTAAGAAACCAAGATGTATGGAAGGATGTCCGGTGCATACACCGATCCCGCATATTATCCAGATGTTCAAGGAGCACAAGGTCATGGATGCGGGGGCGGAGCTGTTTCAGAATAATCCGATGTCTGTGATCTGCTCGATCGTGTGTGACCATGAGCAGCAGTGTGCCGGTCACTGTGTACTTGGAAAGAAAGGCAATCCGGTGCATTTTTCCAGTATTGAGAACTATATTTCGGACACTTATCTGGATCGAATGAAACTTCAGATTCCAGAAGAAAAGAAAAAACCGGTGGCAGTGATCGGGGCAGGTCCGGCAGGATTGACGGTGGCGATCATTCTGGCACAGCATGGGTATAAGGTGACGATCTTTGAGCAGCAGGACAAGATCGGCGGTATCACACGTTACGGAATCCCGGAATTCCGTCTGCCGAAATCTATTCTGGATCGTCTGGAAAAGCAGATCCTTGCGATGGGTATCCGCATCCGTCCGCATACTGCGATCGGAACAGTTCTGACGATCGATGATCTTTTCCGCGACGGATATGCAAGCGTGTTTGTTGGAACAGGAGTGTGGAAAGCACGAAACCTGGGGATTCCGGGGGAATGTCTGGCGAATGTGCATTTCGGCATTGACTATCTGGAAAATCCGGCAGCATATGATCTGGGAGAAAAAGTCGCCATTATTGGAATGGGAAATGCGGCAATGGACGTTGCGCGGACAGCTCTTCGAAACGGTGCACTGCAGGTGACATTGTATGCCCGCGGAACGCATGTAACGGCGAACTCGCATGAAATGGCGTATGCAGAGCTGGATGGCGCACAGTTTGTCTTTGGAAAAGCGATCGAGCGCATCACAGAAACCGGCCCGGTATTCAAGACTTCGATCATTGATGAGAATAATAAAGTCGTCGGATACGAGGAAGGCGAAGACCAGGTGGAAGCAGATTCCACGATCATCGCCATCAGCCAGGGACCAAGAAACCGCCTGATCCGTACAACAGTAGGACTGGAAGGCTCCGACAAAGGTCTCCTCATCGTAGACGAAAACGAAATGACCACCAGAGAAGGCGTCTTCGCCGCAGGAGATGTCGTACACGGCTCCAAAACCGTCGTCCATGCCGTCGAACAGGCAAAGAAAGCGGCCGTGGCGATGATCGCGTATATGGAAAAATAAAATTAATATTAGTTCCAGAATTCTTCAGCCAGGGATATGAAATCTCTGGCTGCTTTGCTGAGATAACGTTTTTTGTGGTGACATGCCATGATGTTCCAGGAGGGCTTGCCAGGGAGAGTGAAGAATCGGATCTTGTCCTCGTGTCCACGGGCATAAAAAGCAGGAATGATGCCACAGCACATTTCAGCCCCGACCATAGTGGTGATGGTTGCATTGCTGGAGGTCTCAAAGAGTACATGAGGCTTGAAACTGGCAGATTCGAAGATGTGGTCGGTCAGGTCGCGAAGCGTGGATTCTTTGTACGTGAGGACAAAAGGTTCCTCGCGAAGCGCGTAAAGGTTCAGTTCGGAAATCTCACCCTCGCGAACAGGGACAGCATTTGTCCATCCTTCCTCCGGTGGTGTGGCGATCGGATGGCGGATCGGAACGGCAGCAAAAATATCCTCGGAAGCTAAAGGAATATAACTCAGAGCAGGTTTCTGCTGTTCCGGAACAAGTGTCACGAATCCCAGATCCAACTCACCGGATATCAGGAGTTCCTGCTGTTTCTGGACACTGAGTTCCCGTGGAGTGACCTGGATATTAGGATGCAGGCGGTGAAATTTCGGATACACATTAGAAAACATGGCGATCCCACGCCCAGGCGTAAAGCCAACACTGAGCTCCCCCTGCTGGATCTTCGCGAGATCATGGATCCTGTGATAAGTATCCTTCTTAAGCAACAGCATTTCCCGTGCAGCCTTCAGATAAATCTCCCCAGCTTCCGTAGGATGCCAGTCCGTCCGCGAACGATGAAAAAGCTGCACACCGAGTTCCTTCTCAAGTTTAAGAAGCTGCTGGTTAAGCGCAGACTGCGTGATATAAAGCTTTTCCGCTGCACGGGTGATGTTGTTTTCTTCCGCGATTGCTACAATATATTGTATTTGACGTAAATCCATTGTGGGTACCTCCTTACCTCCATTCTACCCCAATCCCCTCCACATTCCAATATGTAAATTAGAAAAATTAAGAGAACTATAACTACAATGAATTTTACTTATACAACCGCCTGCGTTATAATAACCTCAACAAAGCAAAGGAGGAATCCCAAATGTCACTGCTAGTAAAAATAAACCAGTCTGACAACGTAGCCATCGCTGTTCAGCCACTGAGCGCAGGATCAGAAGTGGAAGGCATCCACATCAACCAGGACATCCCGCAGGCACACAAAGTCGCACTGGCTGACATTCCAAAAGGAAGCCCGGTCATCCGCTACGGCGTGATCCTCGGATACGCCATGAACCCGATCAAACGCGGCGACTGGATCAACGAATTCATGCTCGAACTTCCAACCCCGCCATCCGTAGATGACATGGAGTTCGGCAAAAACATCGTCACAGACCTGCCTGAACCGCCGGTAACTACCTTCGAAGGATATGCAAATCCAGACGGCGGCTACGCAGGAACCAGAAACATCCTCGGGATCAGCACCACCGTACAGTGCGTAACAGGAGTACTGAATGTCGCAGTAAAGAAAATGAAAGAAGAACTTCTTCCAAAATATCCAAACGTAGACGACATCGTTCCGATCAACCACGCATACGGCTGCGGCGTTGCCATCAACGCACCTGAGGCAAAAGTCCCGATCCGTGCACTCAGAAACCTCGCCAAACATCCAAACTTCGGCGGACAGCTCATGGTAGTCGGACTTGGCTGCGAGAAATTCACCGTACAGATGCTCCTCGATGAAGCCGACATTACACCTGAAAATGTCATCATCCTCCAGGAACAGAAAGGTTTCGATGCCATGGTTGATGCCCTCATGAAAATGGCAGACAAAAAACTCGCGATCCTCAACGAAAGAAAACGAGAAACACTTCCATTATCCAAACTCTGCATCGGCATGCAGTGCGGTGGAAGCGATGCATTCTCCGGCGTGACTGCAAACCCATCCGCAGGATATGCGGCAGACATGCTGGTAAAAGGCGGCGCAACCGTTATGTTCTCCGAAGTAACAGAAGTACGTGACGGAGTACATTATCTTGCAGAACGCTGCGTCAGCGCAGAAGTAAGAGACAAACTTGCAGCAGAAATGCGCTGGTACGATCATTACCTTGCAGAAGGAAACGTAGACAGAAGCGCTAACCCGACCCCGGGAAACAAAAAAGGCGGACTCTGCAACATCGTAGAAAAAGCCATGGGCTCCATTGCAAAATCAGGAAGCTCACCGATCGTGGAAGTACTTTCCCCGGCAGAAAAACCAACCAAACACGGTCTTATCTATGCAGCGACACCGGCAAGTGATATCGTCTGCGGTCCATGTCAGCTTGCATCAGGAATCACTCTGCAGGTATTTATGACAGGCCGCGGAACTCCATATGGACTCGCAGCAGCTCCGGTCATCAAAGTCTGTTCAAGAAATGAAATGAAAGCCATGTGGCAGGATCTGATCGATGTCAACGCCGGTCCGATCGCAACAGGCGAAGCAACGATCCAGGAAATCGGAACCCAGCTGTTCAACAAGATCATCGCAGTTGCAAGCGGCAAGGATCAGTCCTTCGCAGAGAAATACAAACTCCACAACGACCTCTGCATCTTCAACCCGGCACCGATCACCTGATATCCAGGTTTCAAAATTTCAACTGCATCTCATGCCTGCATGTGTATGCAGTTGAAATTGTAAATATCAAGCGACCCGCTTTTTTTTTACCCTAAATCGTCAAAAAACATGCATTTTACGCAATGCATGAAATAAAATGCGATTAAAATGAAACATATCATTTCAAAACCTGCAACATTAACGAAACCATAAAAATCACAAGAACCTTCTTGGGTATTCTGCGAATTGAACAAAAAGCCAGAATGTATATAATAAAATACATACAAAACAAACAAAGAAAAACATTGAGGCCGCAATGATTTCGAATATTCTAGGAGGAAGAAAAATGATACCTGTTGTAGAAAAAATGGAAGTTTTCCCGGTAGCCGGACATGACTGTATGGAATTAAACCTTTCCGGCGCACATGCACCTTACTTTACAAGAAACATCGTGATCCTGACAGATTCCAACGGAGTAGAAGGTGTTGGAGAAGTTCCGGGAGGAGAGAAGATCACAAATGCACTTGAGCAGGTAAAAGATCTGGTGATCGGAACAAGCATTGCAGATTACAAACAGACGCTCAACAAGGTTCGTAAATGGCTGGATGAAAATATCAAAGATGACGTGCGTGGCTTACAGACATTCGACCTTCGTACCGGAGTACATGTAGTAACAGCAATCGAAGCACCTCTGCTTGATCTTCTCGGAAAATTCCTTGATGTGCCGGCAGCAGCTCTGATGGGTGATGGAATCCAGAGAGAAAGAGTACAGTTCTTAAGCTACCTCTTCTACATTGGAGACCGCAAAAAAACAGATCTTCCGTACGAAGAAGAACCAGATGCAGAATGCGACTGGTACCGTCTCCGTCACGAAGAAGCCCTCACACCGGAAGCAATCGTAGCACTCGCAAAAGCGACCCATGAAAAATACGGCTTCGTAGATTTCAAACTCAAAGGCGGCGTACTTGCACCGAAGGAAGAACTCAAAGCAGTTCAGGCAATCAAAAAAGCATTCCCGGATGCAAGAGTTGATCTCGACCCGAACGGCTGCTGGAGCCTCAAAGAAGCACTGGAGATCGCTCCACAGCTCAAAGAATGTCTTGCTTACTGTGAAGACCCATGCGGCGCAGAAAACGGATTCTCCGGACGTGAAGTTATGGCAGAGTTCAGACAGCTCTCCGGAATGCCGACAGCAACCAACATGATCAACACAGACTGGCGCCAGATGCATCACTGCCTGTCCCTGCAGAGCGTAGATATTCCGCTTGCAGACCCGCATTTCTGGACTATGAACGGTTCCGTTCGAGTAGGTCAGATGTGCAACGATTTCGGCATGATGTGGGGATGTCATTCCAATAATCACTTCGATGTCAGCCTTGCAATGGTCGTACAGTGTGCAGCAGCAATCCCAGGAAAGATGAACGGAATCGACACACACTGGATCTGGCAGGAAGGACGCGAGCGTCTCACAAAACAGCCGATGAAAATCGTAGATGGATGCATCGACCTTCCGAAAAAAGGCGGACTTGGAATCGAAGTTGACCGCGAACAGGTTCTCAAAGCACACAAACTTTACATGGACAACTGTCTGGGAGCACGTGACGATGCAAAAGGCATGCAGTATCTGATCCCGGGATGGAAATTCGACAACAAGCGTCCATGTCTCGTAAGATAACAAACAATATAGGATGAGGGTCTGGCGACAGATTCTCCCCCTTAAAAACTTTAGTGAATGAATATATGGAAAGAGTATGAGGAAAAAACATGTCTGAATCAACAAGAATGTTATTAGGACTGGCATTAGGAATCATCGTAATGATCGTCCTGGTAATGAAAACAAAAGTACATTCCTTCATGGCCCTGCTGATCGCAGCCATGATCACAGGAATCATCGGCGGAATGCCGATCTCAGATATTACCCTCGCTGACGGCACAACTCAGATTGGTCTGATCACAGCCATTCAGGAAGGATTTGGAAGCACATTAAAGAGCACCGGTATCATCATCGGTCTTGGCGTTATGATGGGCGGTATTCTGGAGAAATCCGGAGCTGCCGAAAAAATGGCATACAGCTTTATCAAACTGATCGGTCAGAAAAACGAAGAATGGGCTCTGGCGATCACAGGATGGTTCATTTCCATTCCGGTATTTGCAGACTCCGCGATCGTAATTTTTGCACCTCTTTGCAAGGCAATGTCCAAAGTAACCGGTAAATCTGTAGTAGGACTTGCACTTTCACTGGCAGTTGGTCTTCAGCTGACACACTGTCTGGTACCTCCGACACCTGGTCCGCTGACTGCAGCCGGAATGTTCAATGTCGATGTAGGTCAGATGATCATCGGTGGTGCACTGATCTCCATTCCGATGCTGATCGTAGTAGTTTTTTACACAAAATGGATCGGAAAGAAAATCTATCAGGTTCCGAACGATGAAGGTGGATTTGACAGAAAAGAATTCAAACAGGAATACATCAAATCCATGGATGAACTCAATGCAATGATGGATGCAAAACCACTCCCGGGCTTCTGGGTATCTGTAGCACCGATCTTTGTTCCGATCATCCTGATCCTTCTCAAAACTGTACTTGGTTTTGCTGGTGTCAGCAACAGCGTAGTTGATTTCTTTGGTTCTCCGATCGTAGCACTTGGAATCGGTACACTTCTTGCAATCTACGGACTTGTTCCGAAGGAAGATAACAAAACAGTTCTCAAGATGATGGATGATGCCATCAAAGATACCGGTATCATTATGCTGATCACAGGTGCCGGCGGATCTCTTGGAAACGTTGTAAAAGTAAGCGGTATCGGTACTGCACTTGGTGAAATGGTTACATCCTGGGCACTTCCGGCAGTCCTGATCCCGTTCATCATTGCAGCACTTATGAGGATTGCTCTCGGATCTGCAACCGTTGCGATCACAACAGCAGCATCCCTGACAGCACCACTTATGAGTGTTTTAAGCATCAGCCCGCTTCTTATGTCCCTTTCCTGCTGCGTAGGTGCGATTTCATTCTCTTACTTCAATGACAGTGGATTCTGGGTATTCAACGGAATGTTCGGACTGACAGAACTGAAAGACCAGGTTCGATGCAAGACGGCCGTATCGCTGATCATGTCGGGCGTTGGTGTACTGGAACTGCTTATCGCACAGTTCTTTATCTAAAATCAATGAACAAAAATTAAAACATATAACAAGATCATTCAATCCAAAAAATATAGCAACAACGAGGAGGAAAAAACAATGGGATTTGTACCAAGAGGAATTATTCCACCAATCATCACACCACTTACAGATGACGGAGAAGTAAACTATCCAGTACTGCGTCAGATGGTCAATCATCTGATCGACAACGGCGTGCACGGTCTGTTTCCACTGGGAACGACCGGAGAGTTCTACGCATTTGATGACGATACCTACCGCAAGATCCTTGAAACAGTCAAAGATGAGACAAGAGGACGTGTTCCGGTTTACGGCGGTGCAAACCATATCACAACAAGAGGCGTTATCCGTCTGGTAAAGATCTGCGAAGAAGTTGGCGTGGATGCTGTTTCCGTACTGACACCAATGTTTGTATCCCAGACACAGGACGAACTGTACGCTTACTATAAGGAAATCGCAGAAAGCACTTCACTTCCGATCATCCTTTACAACAACAAACCAAAAACAAACGTAACCATTACACCGGCAACTGTTGCTAAACTTGCTGAGATCGACAATATCGTTGCAGTCAAAGACAGCACCGGTGATATGACAAATGCAGCAGAGTACATCCGTCTGACAAGAGATAACGACAATTTCCATGTACTGATGGGAAGAGATACTCTGATCCATGCAGCTCTCTGCTATGGAGCAACAGGCGCGATCGCATCCTGTGCAAACGTAGCTCCACGTATCGCAGCTGATATCTACGACAAATTTATGGAAGGTGATTTCAAGGGATCTTTGGATGCACAGTTTGAACTGGCACCGCTCCGTATCGCATGCGGTATGGGTACTTTCCCGGCGGTTATTAAGGAAGGGCTTGTACAGCAGGGCATCCCGGTTGGCAAGTGCCTGGCACCGATCGGCGAGCTGACACCAGAAGAGAAGGAGAAACTTCATCAGGTTCTGGTTGACATGAAGCTTGTTTGATGATATAAAATCTCCAGATAAATAAAAAGGCAGGAATGTAACATGCGGGTTTTCTACGAAGAAATGAAAGAAAAATTACAGAGCATTCTTGTGAAACATGGTTTCGATGAGAAACGTGCAGAGGAATCGGCGAAGAATTTTGCCGATTCTTCTTTAGATGGAGTGTATTCTCATGGCTACCAGCGTTTTCCAAGAGTGATCGATTATATTCAGAAAGGCTACATTGACGTAAATGCAGTGCCGGAAAAAATCACCGGCTTTGGTGCCGTGGAACGATGGGACGGCCATCTGGGAATGGGAAATCTCAATGCAAAAATGGCAATGCAGCGTGCGGTAGAACTGGCGGCACAGCTTGGGATCGGTATGGTGGCGATGTCCAATACCAATCACTGGATGCGCGGCGGTGCCTACGGATGGCAGGCAGCGGAAGCAGGATGTATCGGAATCTGCTGGACAAATACCTGTCCAAACATGCCGGCATGGGGAGCCATTGATGGAAGGATCGGAAATAATCCATTCGTTCTGGCTGTTCCGGATCAGAATGGAGAGCATGTTGTTGTTGATACTGCGATGGCACAGTATTCTTACGGCAAGCTTTCTGTATGCAGGCAGAATGGAGAAAAACTTCCTTATCCGGGTGGTTACGATGAGGAAGGCAGCCTGACCTGCGACCCGGCAGCCATCGAAAAAACAAGAAGAGTCGTCCCGATCGGCTACTGGAAAGGTTCTGGCCTCTCGATCGTACTGGATCTGATCGGCGGGATACTCACACTCGGAAGAACTGTGACAAAAGTAGGACAGGAATGCGAATCGGAATACGGCCTGACGCAGGTATTCATCGCGATCCGCCCGGAAGTCCTGAATCAGGATCCAGACAAAGCACAGGAAATCTTAAACGAGACACTGAAAGATATCCAGGCTTCCATTCCGGAAAAAGAAGGACATACCGTCCGATATCCAGGACAGGGAACACTCATCCGACGCAGGGAAAATCTGAAGAACGGAATCCCGGTCAACGAGGAAATATGGAAAAAGATATGTGAATTATAAATAGCACAATAAAACTCCGGTCATGAAGAAATTTGTGACCGGAGTTTTGAACATATCAGGGTGTTTTTACAGGAAGCGTTGTTTCGCGATGAATCAATACCGGTGGAATGATCTGGTGGACTGGTTCGGAAGAAAGTGCAGGTTTCCTTTTGTGGCTTTCTTTGATCTGAACGTTCAGGATTTCCATAGCAGCAGAGGCAATCTTGTCGATCTGCTGTCCAACCGTACTGATCGGAACGATGGCCTCTCTTGAGACAGGAGAGTCATCAAAACCGATGAGCTTATAATCATCAGGAAGCTTTCCATATCGCCGGATCAGATGATGAAGTACGATATTGGCAAAAGTATCGTTTGGAAGAAAGATTCCCTTGGTTTTGCCGGTATATCTGATATCAATATCCTCAATCAGGTTCTTGAGAATCTGGGACGTTTCTTCATAACTGTGTCCTGTATCGGTAAGGATCAGTTCATGTGGGATTTTGTATTCTTTACAGATATCAGTAAATCCTTTGATACGTCCGTAGGATGGAATCTGCGAAGAAAACTCTGCGTTAATATGAATGAGTACATCAGCTCCGGTTTTTGCCAGAAGACTGGTTGCCTGCACCCCGCCCATGTAGTTGTCTGTATTGACACTGCTGACATACTGATCTTCTCTTTCGATTGTTACGATAGGAATATTATAGGAGGCGAGTTCACGGGATGGTATCGTATGACTGAGAATGATCATTCCTTCAATCTTGTAGGAAAGGAGCTCCTGGATATATTTTCGCTCATTTGTCTCCTGGTCATCTCCTGTGAATACAAGAAACTTGTAGCCAAAAGTTTCGTAAGTTTTTAATATCTGATTCAGAACTTCAGAATAGTAGTGCATATAGAGGTTTGGGATGATAACCCCGATAAATTCTGTTTTTCCGTTTGCGAGGATCCTCGCAACTTTATTTTCTTTATAGTTTAATTTCTCAAGAGCATCCGCAATGATCTGCTGGTTTTCCAGGGTAAGAGAGTCCGGATTATTGAAATATCTGGAAATCGTTGTTTTGGAAAAACCGGTATATTTTGCAATATCGCTGAAAGTTATATTTTTTTTCCCCATAATAACAGAAGAGTCCTTTCAATAAAAAAACTGAATAGTATTATACTGCTTAAGAGTATAACAGAAATTGTGGTTTATAACAAGGACAAGCAATACAGAAGTGGTTAAGTAACCGGTTTTGTAAAAAATCAACAAAGGAAAAATACAGAATTTGTATATATCAATGAAAAAATAAGAGAATACTTGACGAAATTATATTCTGATGATATTATCAATTTATAAAGTAACCGGTTACTTTACCGGTTACACAAACAGCAGAAAGGAAAAGGAGGAGAACATGAAAAAAACAAAACTGATTCTTCTTGCCGGTCTGGCAATGGCAGTCAGTATGACGGGATGCCAGAAAAAGGAAGTAAAGCCTGGCGATGTGGCAGGATACGATGAGGGCGAACAGTATCTTTCTATATGGGTACACAGTATTGAGGATACTCCGGAAGGACAGGTTTACAGGGAATCTGTAGACAGTTTTAACGAGAAATATAATGGCAAATATTTTGCAGATATTGAATTTATTCCGAGAAATGACAGCGGCGGCGGCTATTCGGATAAGGTAAATTCATCGGTGCTCTCAGGAGGACTTCCGGATGTTCTTACACTGGACGGACCGAATGTTGCTGCATATGCAGAGAACGGTATCATCCAACCTCTGGCAGACCTGACAGAGGAGGAGAGGGGCGAGTATCTGGAATCCATTCTGGAGCAGGGAACTTATGATGACAAGCTCTATGCACTTGGAGTCATGGAATCCAGTGTAGGCCTTTATTACAATAAAGATATTCTTGAGGAGGCCGGGATTGAAGTGCCGGATGCCGACCATCCATGGACAAGAACGGAATTTATGGATATTCTGGCAAAACTGAAGCCAATAATGGATGAGAAGAAGGGATATCCGATTGATATGACTTTCCCGGTAGGTGAAGCAAGTATTTATTATTATGCACCATTTATCTGGGCAAATGGCGGCAATCTGGTAAGTGATGATGGAATGACTGTAGATGGATATTTTAATTCAGAGAAAAACGTTGAGGTTATGAATTATTTCCATCAGATTGTAGAGAACAAATATATGTCAGAAGCTCCGGTCGAAAAGCTTTTTGAAAGCGGAAGAGCAGCCTTCAAATTTGATGGTGCATGGGAAGTCAATACCATATATGAGAACTATCCGGATATAAATCTTGGAGTTGCACCGTATGTGGTTGGTGATGACTGGGATGGTGAGAGATATACACCGACAGGATCCTGGGCATTTGCGGCTTCTTCTGCGACAGATAATATTGAAGGAGCAACAGAGTTGGTCAAATGGATGAGTGGTGTGGAAAGTGGTGTCAGAATCTGGAATGAAGCAAAATCACTCCCATCAACATATAAGGCATTTGATCAGATCGATATATTCCAGACAGACGAAAATTACAAAGCACTGTACGAGCAGCTGAGTAAATACGGACACCCAAGACCAAAAACTCCTGTATATCCACAGGTAAGTACATCCTTCCAGCAGGCACTTGAAAGTGTCGGACTTGGCGGCAAGGATGCACAGACAGAACTGGATAAATCTGTAGAAAGGATTAACGCGAAACTGGAACGTTATACGAGAGAATAATGAAGAAAAAAGAATCAATCTTAGGAATGGCTTTCTTTGGCCCGGCACTGGTACTTCTTATACTGTTTTTATTTCTGCCGATGGTGTTGACACTGGTGTTCAGTTTTACCGATTACTTTGCACTGAACCCGGATATGACACATTTCGTAGGACTGGAAAACTACATAAATATTTTTAAAGACGAATTATTTGTAAAATCATTTTTTAACACGGTAAAATTTGTAATTATCATCGTTCCCTGCCAGTGTATCGGAGCACTTGTTCTGGCACTTGCAATCAATAAAGTTACGCATTGCAAGAAATATTTTAAAGTAGCATTTTTTATCCCTGTTGTCATGTCTTTGGCAGTTGTATCCACACTCTGGATGGATATTTACAGCCCTGAGGGCATCCTGAATACAATGCTTGCACACCTTGGAATCAGTGCACAGCCTTTTATCCACAGTGCAAAGCAGGCACTTCCGTCCATCGCAGTTATGAGTGTATGGCAGGGTGTCGGATATCAGATGATTATCTTCCTTGGCGGACTTCAGAATATCAATCCGGCACTTTATGAGGCAGCAGAGATGGATCATGCAAGTGGATGGCAGAAATTTAAAGACATCACACTTCCGGAACTGAAACCTCTTTGCGTTTTCGTATTTATCACAGTTACAATCGGAGCATTTCGTATGTTAGTACAGCCGATGGTAATGACCGGCGGTGGTCCGGACCATTCAACCTACACTTTGGTATATGATATTTATGAAACTGGTACAATGAACTGGGAGATGGGACTTGCATCTACCATGGCAATTGTCTTTACAGTCTTTGTTGTTGTACTGACTATCATACAGAATGTACTGACTAAGGGAAAGGAGGAGAAAAAACATGTTAACAAAAAAGCAAAAAACATTTAACTGGGTTCTGGCAGTTTTTCTTCTGCTGCTCTCCATATTCTTCCTGTTTCCGGTAATCTGGATGCTTGCAAACTCTTTTAAACCGGATGCAGCGATCACAGCGGATATGAATTCTGTGGCAGCATTTATTCCGCCTGCTTTAAACGGAAATTATTTTGAAAACTATATTACGATTCTTACGGACACCAATTTCCTCCGTTATATGCTTAATACTTTAGGATATGCGGCACTTTTGATCGTACTCGGCGTGATCGTCAACGGGCTTGCCGGTTATGCACTGGCAAAGATTAATTTTCCATTTCGTGACCAGTGGCTTCTGATCATTATGATGCTTCTGATCGTACCAACAGAAACAGTTATCACGATTCACTTTCTGATCATTGCAAAAGCAGGTCTTCTGAATACAGTTATCGGATATGTACTTCCAATGATCGTGAATCCATTTAATATTTTCCTTTTCCGTCAGGTGTTTGTAAGCCTTCCGGATGACGTTTACGAGGCAGCTCAGCTTGATTTCTGCAGCCCGGTAAAATACTTCTTCACAATGGTGCTGCCGATGTCAAAGACAGTTGTTGCAACAGTAAGTGTTTTTACATTCCTCGGAGTATGGAATGATTATCTCTGGCCGTCACTTGTATTCACATCCAGTGATCTTCTGACCGCACAGATCGGTCTGAACTCAATCACATCCAATGACAATACAACAATGGGTCAGACACTTGCAGTGATCACCCTGATCACAATTCCTGTTATTATCATTTATGCACTGTTCTCAAAACAGATTGTAGAAGGTGTAACTTCAACCGGTTCCAAGGAGGGTTAATGAATTATGAGTTTTATAGAATTTAAACATATCGGAAAAAAATATGCAGGAGCAGATAAGAACTCCGTAAGTGATTTCAACCTGGAAATCAATGAAAAAGAATTTATTGCATTTGTCGGACCATCTGGATGTGGAAAATCAACAACACTTCGCATGGTAGCCGGATTTGAGGAGATTACAGAAGGTGATCTGTATATTGATGGAAAAAAAGTAAACGAAACTGCTCCGAGAGACCGAGGTATTGCAATGGTATTCCAGAACTACGCACTGTACCCGCATATGACAGTAGAGAAAAATATCGGATATGGTCTGAAGAATATGAAAATGCCGGCAGATCAGATCAAGAAAAAAGTAGACTGGGCGATTGATATTCTGGGACTGCAGGAATTTCGTTACAGAAAACCGAAGAATCTTTCCGGTGGACAGAGACAGAGGGTTGCACTTGGTCGTGCCATCGTAAAAAATCAGAAAGTATTCCTGATGGATGAGCCTCTTTCCAACCTGGATGCGAAACTCCGTGTCAGTATGAGAACAGAGATCAGCAGACTTCATCGTGAGATGGGAGCAACTACAATTTATGTTACACATGATCAGGTTGAGGCAATGACAATGGCAGATCGTATCGTCATCATGAAAGAGGGCGTGATCCAGCAGGTTGGAAAACCAATGGAGCTTTATGATCATCCGGTAAATAAATTTGTAGCTGGATTTATCGGATCTCCGCAGATGAACTTCTTTGACGTGACAGTAAAAGGAAAGGAAGTTACATTTAAGGACGGAAATAAACTTACACTTCCGGAAGCTATCATCAATAAACTGAACGGCAGAGAAGGTGAAATGACACTTGGAATTCGTGGTGAGGATCTCAAGATGGATGCACAGAATCTGGAATTATATAAAGAAAATAAAATGAGAGCTGTGATCACAGATACGGAAGTTATGGGAAATGAAAATAACCTGTATTTCCAGTTTGGAGGCTGCCAGGCAGTTGCGAGAGTTTCAAAGTATGAGATCAGCCAGGTCGGAGATGAAATTGAGTTTGTATTCATGCCGTCCAAAATTCATTTCTTTGATAAGGAAACTGAGGTAAATTATTTATAGGAGTGACAGTAATGGAAGAAATCAGGATATTTTTGGGTACGATTGAGAGAGTCAAAAATTTTGTGAATGAAGTGAGTCATCTGGAATGCGACGTGGATATTGTTTCCGGAAGATATGTGATCGATGCAAAATCTATCATGGGAATTTTCAGTACAGATCTGTCCAAACCGGTCAATGTAAGAATTCATGCACAGGGAGCCGAAGCAGAAAAAGCTCTGCAGGTAGTCCGAAAATATGCAGAAGAATGAGAAAGTGAGTACAGAAAATGCAGAAAATATATGTAAAACCAAAAGACTGCTGGATGAATGACCCGAATGGTTTTATTTATTTCAAAGGTCTGTATCATTTGTTCTATCAGTGCTTTCCTTATGCACCGCAGTGGGGAAGAATGCACTGGGGTCATGTTGTCAGCAAAGATCTTGTAAGCTGGGAAAATCAGGGAATAGCGCTGTATCCAAGTAAAACAGATGACAGAAGTGGGTGTTTTTCTGGAACAGCTGTTGAAAATGATGGGAAGATGCAGCTGTATTTTACCGGAGTAAATTATCTGGTTGAAAATCCTGAGAATATCAATCACTGTGTAGATGAGCAGTTTGTATCCGCACAGCTGATGATCACTTCTGAGAATGGATTTGATTTTGATAACATTGGGGATAAGAAAACAGTTCTTCCGGTCATCCATGATGCAAAAACCGGTGATGCGAGACATACCCGAGATCCGAAGGTCTGGAAAAATGGCGACAGATGGTATATGATGCTTGGAAGCACAATTGAAGATAAGCAGGGAAGACTTCTGTTCTTTACTTCAAAAGATGGCGAATCCTGGAAATATAAAAACTCTGTTACCAAAGAGAAATTTGGCTGGATGTGGGAATGCCCGGATTACTTTGAAGTGGACGGAAAACAGATAGTAATCTTTTCACCAATGGGATTTCTGAAAGACGGAAAAGCAGATGATGCACAGGCGGTCTGGATGCAGGTGAAATTTGATGAGAAAACATGTCAGATGGAACTTCCGGATGAGTACCAGTTTATGGACTATGGAATGGATCTTTATGCACCACAGAGCACCCTCGATGAGGAGGGAAGAAGAATCCTGACTGCGTGGCTTCGCATGCCGGAGCCGGTGGATGGGAAATGGCAGGGAATGATGTGTATTCCAAGAGTTGTAGAAGCGAAAGAGAATCACATTTATTTTCGTGTCCATCCGAATATTCAGGCAGCATATACAAGAGAAATCTCCGCACCGTATGAAGCAGATGAAAGCGGATATCGTGTAAGATTTTCTCTGAAAGATGGTGAAAAGGTAAACATTGGCGGATACATTATTTACAGAGAAGGCAGCAGGATTTGTACTGACAGAAGCAGCCTCTACAGAAAATTTACGAATCACAGAGTACAGTTTACAACACCTGAATTAAAAGAAGGATTTGAGCTTGAAGTATATGTAAACCCGAACCTGATTGAAGTCTTTGTAAATGACGGTGAAGCGGTAATTTCCAATACCGTGTATGATCTGGGCAAAGAAATAGAGACAGATGTAAAAATGAGAATAGAAACTCTGGAAAAATAAAGAACTCCGGTCATGAAGAAATTTGTGACCGGAGTAACTGTTTACAGGTAATATTCCGCAGTTTTTGAGTATAACAAAGACTTTCATGTCACGAATCTGATATTTTCAGCTTGTATTTTGTATATTCAAAGTATGATATAGAGTATAGTGTAAGAAAAATCAGGCGAAGAATAGCTGGAACAGGAGATGAGAGATATGAGATATGGATATTTTGATGAAGCAAAAAAGGAATATGTGATCACACGTCCGGATACACCGGCACCGTGGGTAAACTATCTTGGCTCACCAGAGTATGGGGCAATCGTTTCAAATAATGCAGGAGGATACAGTTTTGCAAAATCTGGAGCAAATGGAAGAATCCTGAGATATATTTTCAATCAGTTTGATCAGCCGGGACGGTATATTTACCTTCGCGATAATGAAAGTAAAGATTACTGGTCTGCATCCTGGCAGCCGGTAGGCAAAGATCTGGAGACGTACAAAAGTGAATGTCATCATGGAACAGCATACACAAAAATGATGGCAGATTACAGTGAAATTCACTCAGAAGTAAGATATTATGTGCCGTTGGAACGGTCTTATGAAGTATGGAGTCTGGCAGTAACAAACTATTCTGAGAAAAAACGTGAACTTACAGTAACAGGATATGCGGAATTTACCAACAACAGTAACTATGAACAGGATCAGGTAAATCTTCAGTATTCTCAGTATATCACACAGACGGTTTTCAGAGGGAACCGTGTACGTCAGATGATCCACGCAAACCTGGATCGTCTGGAAGAAGGTGAAAACATTGATAACAAAAATGTATTCAACAGATTCTTCGGACTGGCAGGAGCTGACGTGAATTCCTGGTGCGGAGACAAAGAAAGCTTTCTCGGAAGATATCACGGATATAACAATCCAGAGGGCGTGATCACGGGAAAACTCAGCAATAAGGGAAATTATAATGAGAATAGCTGTGGAGCACTTTCAACAGTTTTAAGCCTTGCTCCAGGGGAAACAAAAGAAATCACTTTTCTTGTTGGAATGAAAGGTGATGCAGAAGCGGGCGAGATCGTAGAGCATTACAAAAACTGCCAGGATGTATGTAAAAAAGAACTGGAAGAACTGATCGAATACTGGCATGGTCAGCTTTCTCACTTCCAGATCAGAACCCCAAGTCCGGAATTTAATACCATGATCAATACATGGAATGCATACAACTGTTTTATGACTTTTATCTGGTCACGGGCAGCTTCTTTTACCTACTGTGGACTCCGCAATGGATATGGATATCGCGATACAGTTCAGGATATTCAGGGAGTGATTCATCTGGCACCGGAGATGGCGGTGGAAAAAATCCGATTCATGCTTTCAGCACAGGTGGATAACGGCGGTGGACTTCCGCTTGTAAAATTCACACATAACCCGGGACATGAAGATACTCCGGACGATGCTTCCTATGTACAGGAAACAGGACATCCGGCTTATCGTGCAGATGATGCGCTGTGGCTTTTCCCTACAGTCTATAAATATGTTTCAGAAACAGGCAATGTGGCATTCATGGATGAAGTGATTCCGTTTGCAAACAAAGGTGAGGCAACCGTATATGAACATCTGAAACGTGCAATTGCATTTTCTGAAAACCATCTTGGAAAACATGGAATGCCGGCAGGTCTTTATGCAGACTGGAATGACTGTCTCAGACTTGGAAAAGATGGAGAGTCAACTTTTGTAGCACTGCAGTATTATTATGCAATGACGATCCTCAGAGAATTTGCAGACTACAAAGAGGATAAAGAATATATTGAATATCTTAACGAAAGTCAGAAGAAACTTGGAAAACTGATCCAGGATCTCTGCTGGAATGAAGACCGCTTTATCCGTGGATTTACAGAAGATGGAGCTGTGATTGGAAAGCGCACAGATCCGGAAGCGAATATGTGGCTGAATCCGCAGAGCTGGGCGGTGATCAGCGGTCTTGCAGACGATGCACAGGCAGATCTTGCACTGGATATGGTTTATAAGAGACTGAATACAGAATATGGAGCAATCCTGATGGATCCTCCATATCATGCTCATGCATTCGAGGGTGCGCTGGCTGTGATCTATAATGCAGGAACCAAGGAAAATGCAGGGATTTTCTCACAGTCACAGGGATGGATCATTCTTGCAGAAGCTCTGAGAGGACATGGAGAGAGAGCTTTTGGCTACTTTATGGAAAATGCGCCTGCAGCACAGAATGACAGGGCAGAGATCCGAAGGCTGGAACCATACTGCTATGGACAGTTTACAGAGGGAAAAGCAAGCCCGAATTTCGGACGCTCTCATGTACACTGGCTGACAGGAACAGCATCTACCGTTATGGTAGGGTGTGTAGAAGGTATCCTTGGTATGCGTCCTGACTTTGGCGGACTGCGAATTGCACCATCTGTTCCGAAAGAATGGGATAAATTTGAAATTGATAAAGATTTCCGCGGATGTAAACTTCATATTACAGTCCATAATCCGGGACACGTGGAATCTGGTTTCAAGAAGATGATCGTCAATAGAGAAGAACTGGGAGAAAATTATATTCCTCAGGAAAAGCTTACAGAGATTACAGAAGTAGAACTGTTCATGTCATAAAAAGGAGACAGCATGAAATATATAAAATTTCAGGATAAAAAAGGAACGTTTACCATTCAGAGTCCGGAAAACTACAGTGGTCTGTATTTTCCGCTGGCGGGTGATGGAGGACTGAAATCCAGTATCACTCCGAACCTTGGAGGAGACAGCAAGACAGATCAGAACCATTTTCTTTTGGAACCGGTAAGTATTGAAAATCTTCACAATAATCGCAGTACCAGAAATTTCTGGTGTCGTATAGAAGGTAAAGGATGCTGGTCTGCAACGGGAATTTCAGCAGAGCAGGAATTACAGAAATTTACAGAAGCTCAGGATAAAAGCATTCTGGAAGCCGGTTTTATGTGGCAGAAAGTGACCAGAACTTCTGCAAAATATGGTCTTCAGTCAGAAATCACTTCTTTTGTTGATGTGGACGGAGCAGCAGAGATTGAACTGGTCAGAATAAAAAATATATCTGAAGAAGTGACAAAAATAACTCCGATCGCTGCAATACCACTTTATGGAAGAAGCGCGGACAATATTCGAGATCATCGTCATGTGACATCGCTTCTTCACAGAATCAATACAACAGAATATGGTGTGGAAGTCACACCGGTTCTGTCTTTTGATGAAAGAGGTCATCAGAAGAATCATACCACCTATTTTGTATATGGATATTCAGAAAAAGGCGATGCGCCGGAGGCGTTTTATCCTACTGTGCAGGAGTTTATAGGAGAGGGCGGTACCTATCTGAATCCAGAAGCAGTAAGAGAGAACAAGCCAGGCAGAAAGGCAGGAAGCAGAGCTGAGGGAAAAGAGGCAATGGGAGGCATCCGCTTTGCGGATGTTGAGCTAAAGCCGCAGGAAACAGCAGGTTTTATCATACTGGCAGGACTGACAGAGAAGAAAGAGAGTATTGCCAAAACTGTCGCAAAATACAGGACAGAAGAACAGGTGGAGAACGTTCTTGAAGAGGTGAAATCCTACTGGCAGAAAAAAGTAAATGTATCTTATGAAACCGGTGATGCAGATGCTGATAACTATATGAAATGGATCAGCTTTCAGCCGGTACTGCGAAGAATCTATGGCTGTTCTTTTCTCCCATACCACGACTATGGAAAAGGCGGACGAGGATGGAGAGATCTCTGGCAGGACTGTCTTGCACTCCTGATCATGAATCCGGCTGTAGTGCGTCAGATGATTGTTGCCAACTATGGCGGTGTCCGCATTGACGGAACAAATGCCACGATTATTGGAAATAAACAGGGAGAATTTATCGCGGACAGAAATAATATTGCCCGTGTCTGGATGGATCATGCATTCTGGCCGTTTGGAACGACGAAGTTGTATATCGACCAGACCGGCGATATGGATATTCTGTTTGAAAAAGTTCCATATTTCAAAGATCTTCAGTCAGGAAGAGGAACAACACACGATGAAGAATGGAATACAGCTTACGGAAAACAGCAGAAAGTAGAGAGCGGAGATATTTATTTCGGAACAATTCTGGAGCATATTCTTCTGCAGAATTTAACTGCTTTTTATGATGTAGGTGAGCATAATGAAATGAAACTCCATGGAGCCGACTGGAACGATGCCATGGATATGGCGTGGGACAATGGTGAGAGTGTGGCGTTTACCTGTGCCTATGCAGGAAATATGAATAACATTGCAGACTGCCTGGAAAACCTGGAACGTATAAGCGGAATTAACCGGGTTGAGATTGCCAGTGAAATGGAATGTCTGTTTTCCTGTGGAAGAGATCTATATGAGAATGCAGACAAAAAAAGAAAACTGCTGGGTTCTTACACCAAAAAGTGTGCACACAACATCAGCGGCGACACAGTGATTGTCAGAATTGATGAGATAGTCAGAAATCTGCGTGAAAAAGCAGACTGGATGATGGAAAATATCCGAAAGAATGAATGGATCACAGATGGTGGAGACGGATGGTTCAATGGTTATTATGATGACCACAAGAATCCGGTAGAGTGCTGCGAAAAAGATCGTGTACGCATGATGCTGACCAGCCAGGTATTCGCGATCATGAGCGGAACTGCAACAAAAGAGCAGACTGCCGCGATCAGCAGAAGTGCAGATAAATATCTGTTCGATGAGAAAGCAGGCGGTTATCGACTGAATACAAATTTCAGAGAAGAGAAATTTGATCTCGGCAGAATGTTCGGCTTTGCCTATGGTGAAAAAGAAAACGGAGCTGTTTTCTCTCACATGGCAGTCATGTATGCAAATGCTCTGTACAGTCAGGGATTTGTAAAAGAAGGATATAAAGTGCTCAATACACTTCTTCATGCGGCAATGAACTTTGAAAGCAGCTATATGTATCCAGGACTTCCTGAATATTTTGACAGTGATGGAAGAGGGCTGTATGCATATCTTACCGGTGCAGCAAGCTGGTATATGCTGACCATGATCACAGAAGCTTTTGGAGTAAGAGGAGAGATTGGCAATCTTGTGATCGCACCAGCACTTATGGCAGAACAGTTTGATAAAGAAGGAAATGCATCACTCTATCTGGAATTTGCAGGAAAGAAATTTGAGGTTCACATTTCCAATCCAGACAAAAAGGAGTATGGAGAATATCAGATCGTTCAGGCGTACTGTGACGAAAAAGAAATAGAAAAAAGAGCAGGCGGAAGTGCCTGCATGAAAAAAGAGACGATTGAACAGTTGTCTTCAGATGAGACACATAATATTACTATAGTATTACAATAAAAACAACCCGACATTATGTAGCAAAATGACATAATGCCGGGTTGTTTTCTGTTTTTCTCAATGCCGGAGAGAGACAGAGGCATGTCTGCTGGTCTACCACATGGATTTGTAGTATTTGTCGCGGTATTTCTTTGGTGTCAGTCCTGTATAGCCTTCAAAAATCTGTATAAAGTGACTCTGTGAGGAAAAGGAAAGATACGCCGCAATATCCACGATAGACTGATCAGAATATCTGAGAAGATGAGTGGCTTTTTCTATTTTCTGTTCACGGATGTAGTCACTGATCGATACACCAAGATTCTGCTTGAATATACGGGAAAGATAATTGCAGGACAGCCCTGTATGTTCAGCCAGATCCTGAATGGTGATTCTTTCTTTTATGTGACTGTAGATATAGTTGATGCATTCAATGACAGGTTTGGACAGAACAGAACTTTTTTTCTGAAGAAGCATTTTTCCGGTAAAATCTTTTGCCATAATATGGTGGAGGTCTGCAACTTCACGGACTGAAGTGCAGGAATCCATTTTTAAGATATAGAAGTCGCTGAGGCGATAGGCCTGCTCCGGTTCCAGTCCTCCGTCAATGCAATAACGGGTCAGCATGGCGGTAGTTACCACAAAATGATATTTGATATTGGTCAGAGGATTTCTTGAAAGGACACCAGTTCCTTCGAGATGAAGAAAGGAATCGTTTTTGCAGTTTGCAGTGACAGTCTCCATGTCTCCGCTTCGGACTGCATTATAAAAAGAGTATTCTACGGAGGGAGAACGGTGCAGGATCTCCATATCATCGTTTTTCATTTCAGTGTGGTACCAGTCTTTTGAAATTGCCATAAACATCACTCCTTAATGTGTTGATTTTTTATATTATGACATGAATCTGACATTTTGTTAAGATTAATAATATATTTTGAATGTCAAAAATGATATAGTATCATCATCAAAGAGAAAACAGTGAAAAATGCTTTGAACAAGGAGGAATTTTTAATGAAAAGAAAATTTGTATCTGTAATCCTGACAGCAGCAGTTGTTGCAGGAACACTCTCAGCAGCAACTGTAGTAAGTGCGGATTCCGGAGAAGGAAAAGTGATCAATATTTATTCCTGGAATGATGAATTTCGTCAGAGACTGGAAGCTGTATATCCGGAAGTAGAATCTACATCAAAGGATGGAACAGTTACAACACTGAAAGATGGAACAGAGATCCACTGGGTCATTAACCCGAATCAGGATGGCGTTTACCAGCAAAAACTGGATGAAGCATTGATGAACCAGGCGGATGCGGCAGACGATGACAAAGTAGATATTTTCCTGTCAGAGACAGACTATGTAAATAAATATACAGACAAAGATGCAGATGTGGCAATTCCGCTTAAAGACCTCGGAATTGATCCTGACAAAGATCTTGCAGATCAGTATGATTTTACAAAAACAACAGCATCTGACACTGATGGAGTACAGAGAGGTTCTACATGGCAGTGCTGCCCGGGAACTCTGGTATATCGTCGTGACATCGCAAAAGATGTATTTGGAACAGATGATCCGGAAGCAGTAGGCGAGAAATTAAAGGACTGGGATACAACAAAAGCAACAGCAGAAGAACTGAAAGCAAAAGGATACTACACATTTGCCTCTTATGCAGATACATTCCGTCTGTATGGAAACAGCATCGAAAGTTCATGGGTAGAACCAGGAAGCACAACGATCAAAGTTGACCAGAAGATCATGGACTGGGTAAGTGATTCAAAAGAATGGCTGGATGCAGGATATCTGAACAAAACTGTAAAAGGTCAGTGGAACGATGACTGGAACAAAGCTATGAGCTCTGACTCCAAAGTATTCGCATTCCTGTTCCCGGCATGGGGAATTGACTTTACCCTGAAACCAAACTGGGATGGCGAAGACGGTGCCTGGGCTGTTACAAACCCACCGCAGGAATACAACTGGGGCGGATCTTATATCCATGTAGCAACAGGAACAGACAACACGGAACATGCAAAAGATATTATCCTTGCTCTGACTGGAAACAAAGACAACCTGTTAAAGATTTCCAAAGACTATGCTGACTTTACAAATACAAAATCCGGTATGCAGGAGGCTGCTTCTGACGATGCATTCGCTTCTGATTTCCTCGGTGGACAGAATCCATTTGAATATTTTGCACCGGTTGCAGAAAACATCAAAATTGCCCCGCTTTCCCCTTATGATCAGGGCTGTGTAGAGCTGATCCAGAATGCTTTCAGCGATTATTTCCAGGGAAATGTTGAGTTTGACAAAGCAAAATCAAACTTTGAAACAGCAATCATGGAACGTTATCCGGAAATCACAGAAGTACAGTGGCCGGAATAAATGATCAGATCAGCAGGGTACAGAGTGCCCTGCTGTTTATTGGAAAGGAAAGGCATTTATGAAAAAAAAGAAAAAAAATATTGATTACGGAAAATGGGGCTTGTTATTTATTCTTCCATTTTTTATCGCGTATCTGATATTTTCTCTTATTCCTTTGATCGATACTGTAAGATACAGCTTTTTCGAATATTATCGTTCGGGTATCAAGGTAGTAGGTCCGAATTTTGTCGGCATGAAAAACTACATCAGTCTTTTGAAATCAGATATGTTCCTGTATGGAAAAAACACATTGATCCTGTGGCTGATCGGTTTTGTTCCGCAGATCGTGGTTGCACTTGTACTTGCCTGCTGGTTTACAGATCTTCGAATGAAGATCCACGGCAAACAGTTCTTTAAAGTAGTTATTTATCTGCCGAACCTGATCATGGCGTCTGCATTTGCCTTATTATTCTTTACGATGTTCTCTACCAATGGTCCGGTCAACTCTATTCTGTTGTCTCTGGGTGTTCTGAAAGCACCGATTGATTTCCTGGGTTCTGTTCTGGGAACAAGAGGACTGATTGGATTTATGAACTTTATGATGTGGTTTGGAAATACAACGATCATGCTGATGGCGGCAGTTATGGGTGTAAGTGTGGAGGTCTATGAGGCTGCTGATCTGGATGGATGCAATGGAATTCAGAGATTTTTCTATATTACACTGCCAATGATCCGTCCGATCCTTGCATACACACTGATCACATCTATCATCGGTGGTCTTCAGATGTTTGATGTTCCTCAGATCCTGACAAACGGACAGGGTAACCCGGACAGAACATCCATGACACTGATCATGTTCCTGAACAGTCATCTGAAGAGCAAGAATTATGGAATGGCAGGTGCATTATCTGTTTACCTGTTCATCATCAGTGGTATCCTCTGCTTCTTTGTTTACAGAATGACCAATGACAACGATCCAGATGGTTCAAAAAAGGCAGCTAAGAAACGTGCAAAAGAAGAAAGGAGAAGAGCAAGATCATGAAAACAAATTCAGGAAAACGTGTGATGAGCATTTTCGCACATATTGTACTCATTCTCTTATCTTTTATGTGTCTGTTTTTCTTTGCGATTCTGCTTATCAATGCAACGCATTCACATGCAGAACTGCAGAAAGGCTTTTCTATCATTCCGGGTAAACATTTTCTGGATAACCTGAAAAGTGTGGCAAATGATGGAAGCTTTCCAATGTTCAGAGGAATCATTAACAGTGTGATCGTGTCCGGATGCTCTGCAGCATTATGTACATACTTTTCTTCCCTGACTGCATATGGCATTTATGCTTATGATTTCAAGGGAAAGAAAGTTGCTTTTACTTTCATCATGGCAATCCTTGTTATGCCGACACAGGTAACTGCAATGGGATTCCTGAGATTGATCACAAAGATGGGAATGTATGATTCACTTCTTCCGCTGATTATTCCGTCCATTGCTTCACCGGCAGTATTTTACTTTATGTACAGTTATTTACAATCTTCTCTTCCGCTGTCACTGGTGGAAGCTGCCAGAATTGACGGATCTGGAGAGTTCCATACATTCAACCGTATTGTACTTCCAATCATGAAACCGGCGATCGCAGTTCAGGCAATCTTTACCTTTGTTGGATCATGGAACAACTACTTCGTACCGGCATTGGTTATCCAGTCCAAGAACAAGATGACGGTTCCGATCCTGATTGCAACATTACGAGGTGCTGATTACATGAACTTTGATATGGGTAAGATTTACATGATGATCACTGTTGCTATCGTACCGATCATTATTGTTTATCTGCTTCTGTCAAAATATATCATCGCAGGTGTTACGCTGGGTGGCGTAAAAGAGTAAAAAATAAAAGTTATCATCAATCAGAAGAACGCGGCAGGATATTCTTGCATAAAGGATAAAGAATGCTGTCGTTCTTTTGTTGTATAAAATAAATTCAAACGTTAGCAGGAGGATTATATATGAAAGATGTATGGGGACACAGTGGAAGTATGGATCAGAGTCTGTCTGAACTTGAAATCAGACACCGGACTCTGGCAAGAGAAGCGGCGGTGGAAGGTATTGTACTTCTGAAAAACGAAGGAGTACTTCCTCTTTCCACAGCTTCAGCTATTGCACTGCTTGGAAGTGGGGCAGAAAAGACTATTAAAGGCGGAATTGGTTCCGGTGATGTAAATAACAGAGAAAATATTTCCATTTATCAGGGAATGAAAGAAGCAGGTGTGACTATTACCAGCGAGGACTGGCTGGAGGATTATGAAGAACGTTATAAAAACGCACGAAATGTCTGGAAAGAAAAAATCCTTGAGGATGCAAAGCACGTAGATAATCCATTTGATGCATACGCAAGCAACCCTTTTATTCTTCCGGAAGGACGGGCTGTTGAAGCAAAGGATATCGCAGATGCAAAAGCAGCTGTGTATGTGCTCAGCCGTATTTCTGGAGAGGGTAAAGACCGCCGCAGGGTAAAAGGAGACTATTATCTGAGTGAAAGAGAAGCAGCAGATCTTTTTTTCCTGAATGAAAAAAAGATTCCGGTCATCCTGCTTCTGAATGCGGGTGGTCCGATCGAACTGACTGACATTCTGGAAAATACAGAGAACATAAAGGCAATCCTTAATATTTCCCAGCCGGGGCAGGAGAGTGGATATGCGGTTGCAGACATCCTGCTGGGAAACTGTGTACCAAGTGCGAAACTGACGACAACCTGGGCGAGAAGATATGAAGACTGCCCTTTTGCAGAGGATTACAGTTATCTGAATGGAAATCTGGATACCGAAGAGTACAAAGAAGGGATTTTTGTCGGATACCGTTATTTTGACAGCTTTGGCAAAAAGCCACTGTTTCCGTTTGGATTCGGACTGTCCTATACAGAGTTTAAAATAGAATTCAAAGGGATTGAGACTTCGGAGAAAGAACTTACAGTTGAAATGAAAGTTACTAATATCGGAGATACTTATGCAGGAAAAGAAGTTGTGCAGATTTATGCATCTCTTCCTCAGACAGAGGTAAAGAAAGAATATCGCCGTCTCGTTGGGTATGCAAAAACAAAGCTTTTGCAGCCGGGAGAAGCTGAAACATTAAAGATCACAGTTGGACAGAAAGAACTGGCATATTTTTCTGAGGAAAAACATCAGTGGATCGTAGAAAAAGGAACCTATGGTATCTGGACCGGAAACAGTTCTGTATCTCTCGAATACAGTAGCACTGTGAAAGTAGAGCAAAGTGTATCGTTGGAGGATACCTGTGTCCTGGAAAATACAGCAGAGATAGAAGAAGAACTGTGGAAAACGTACGAATGCAGAAAAACAACGGCAGATAACAGCCATTGTATTGTTTTTACACCGCATCCAGAAGAGAAAAAAATATACAGATCAGCTTATGCCACGGAACAGATGGCAGAAGATCTGATTCCTCTTCTCTACGGAAATATTGCAGAAACAACAAGTACTCTGGGGGCAGCAGGAATCCGCGTTCCGGGAACCGCAGGTGAGACAACAGAAGGACTTCTTGACAAGTATGGTGTTCCATCGCTGATCATGGCAGACGGGCCGGCAGGTATCCGATTGCAGCAGCACTATGAAGTGGACAGGGCAACAGATACCGTTTATGGAATTGGTGTACTGGGGGCACTGGAGAATGGCTTCCTGGTAGACAGAGAAGAGCATGAGGGTGCTGACCAGTATTATCAGTACTGCACTGCATTCCCGGTAGGAACTGTAATGGCTCAGACCTGGAACAGAGATCTGATGCAGAGATTTGGAGAAGCGGTTGCACTTGAGATGGAAGCATTTCACGTCAATCTGTGGCTGGCACCGGGTCTGAATATCCACAGAAATCCTCTTTGTGGACGAAATTTTGAGTATTATTCAGAAGATCCGTTCCTCTCAGGAACGCTGGCAGCATCTGTAACAAAAGGTGTGCAGTGCCGTAAGGGATGCGGTGTTACAATTAAGCATTTTGCATGTAATAATCAGGAAGACAACCGTATGGGGGTGGATGTAAAGATTTCAGAGAGGACACTCAGAGAAATTTATCTTCGTGGATTTGAAATTGCAGTGAAAGAGGGTCAGCCGGCAGCAATCATGTCTTCTTACAATCTTGTCAATGGAGTGCATGCGGCGAACAGCAAAGATCTGTGTACCAGAATTGTCCGGAAAGAGTGGGGATTTGATGGAGTTATCATGTCCGACTGGAATACAACTGTACCGGAAGATGGAAGTGTTGCATGGAAATGTGCTGCAGCAGGAAATGACATCATCATGCCTGGAAATGCAGAAGATGCCGAAAGTATTCGCGAAGCATACAGAAACGGAGATCTTACAGAAGAAGAAATCCGTTCCTGTGCAGGCAGGATTCTTGAACTGATCAGTCAGCTGGCATAGAATTGTTACATCTTCAGTGCCAGATACAGCCGCACAGCATCCTGAAACTCCCGCGGGTTGTATCCGCATTTCTTATGGATATGATTGAGCCGATACTGGATCGTATTCTTATGCAGATACGTTTCCTCGCAGGTCTTTTTGAGGGACATGTCACAGGAAAAGTAAATACGAAGTAATTCAAGGTCTTCCGGAGAAAGCTTATCGAGGGTTTTCTCCAGGAAGGCTTTTTTGTTACGGGAATTTATGGAGGCGAGGATCAGTTCCAGATCCAGAGAGGAAGCCTCTGCATAGTTAGATCCGGCAGGTATGGATTTCAGTGCAATCTCGGCAGAAAAAGCAGAATCTGCGATTTCATGGATTGAGGACGGGTTTCCCACAGCTATGCACAGAGTGCCTTCATATTTCTGTGCGAAATCCAGCAGAATTTGTCTTTGCCGGTGGAAAACCTTGTCTTCGATGACAGCAAGATACTCATCCGGGTACACAAAAGTAAAAAGCTGATTGTCAAGCTTCTGAAAAAGCCGGGAGATGGCAGTGTCCAGAGAAGCGGAGAGTGCAGGTCCATTGTCAGAATGGATTTTCAGGCGAAGAAGCTGCCAGGACTTTTTTTCACTGATGTTCCACCGGGTTAGATTTTCTCTGAGATAATCCGGGTGGATATCCTCATGGTCGATCAGCCCGCGTAGGATATAGCTTTTTTTGTCAGATTCTGTGCGGTTAAAAGCGTCCAGTTCCTTCTCACGGATCAAAAGCCGGGTGATCCGTTCAGCCAGTTTGGCATATTTGCGTACTTCATCGGGATTTCCGGTGATACCGATGACGGCGATCATCTTGTGATTATGGTAGACAGGAAGATTGACACCCTGCTGTGTGCCGGTAAAGCGGTCATTTTCCCGGACTTCGATCACAGTGCCGCGTTCGGCTGCCTGCTGTCCGATCTCGTGGAAGGTCCCGATACGTGCCGCATCCGTGCTGGCAAAAATCGTCCCGGAACAGTCGATGAAATTCACATTCTGTCCGCACAGATCCCGGACGGTATCTACGATCTGCTGTGCAAGGGCTCTGGTGATGTAAGGTGTCATGGCGTTCCTCCTGTTTTAGTTTTTTGCTTCTTCACGTGCTGCTTTGCGCGCCTTCTTTGAGGCGTACATTTTCTGGTCGGCGAGATTGATGTAGTCGTTAAGAGAGAAGACGGCATCATCCGCAATGACGCTGCCGATGCTTGCCTCAAGCGGAAATGGGAATCTGCTTACGTCGGAAATTTCTTCAAGCGCATGAAGGATCGTTTTTTCTAGTCGATGCATTCTGGGGAGGTCAAAGTCAGGGATGACACATACGAATTCGTCTCCGCCGTAACGCATGCATACAGAACCGACCGGGCAGCTCTTGTGTATGGCAGAAGCGATGGAACGGATCGCGAGGTTTCCCATATCGTGGCCAAAGTTATCATTGATATATTTCAGATGATCTGCGTCAACAAAAAGAATGCCGAGGTGTTTCTTTTTCTGCATATATTTCTGGAACAGCGGAAGAGCCAGTTTCTCATAGGCCATCCTGTTATAAAGTCCTGTCAGAGAATCGTGGATATAGAGCTGTGAAAGCTGCTTGTTCTTTTTGCACAGAACCAGTTTGTTATAAAGGGATTCCAGGGCAGTGCGGAAAGAATTGAGCATCTTAAACAGGAACTGATGATCCAGAAGATAATCGCAGTTCTGAAGAACAACATAGCCCACCTCGCGTTCACGGAAATGAAGCGGTGCGAAGACAAAAATGTTCTGATCTCCGGTACGCGTTATATCAGGAAGAAGATGTCCGTCAGTAATGGAAAGCTGTATAACAGCCTCAGTATCAGACACCGGATGAACAACGGTCATTTTGTCCGGATAACCGACACAGCGGTAAATGTCATCTGGAATCTCGGGAAGGATATCTACCTTTTCAAGATGAAAAATATCCGGGTTCATGAGAAGATACAGATTTCCGAATTGATGCTCATGAAGCCACATCTGCATATGAGAAGTCAGGTTCGTATAACTTGTACAGTCCAGCAGGAAACGATTGAGGTCGATCATCCAGTTCTGCATATCGCTCTGGCGGGTTTCGGAGAGAATACGCTTAATGATGTACTGACCTCTGTCAGGAGGACATTCTGACATGCAGCGGCAGCTTTCCTGAAAAATATGTACTGCCTGTGTGTAAGTACACCGGCGGTCTGTTTGACCGTTCCAGATATCGACAAGCAGTTCCATGGCATGATACATGATCTCGGTTTTTGAAAAATCAGCAGTTGTGATGCGCGGATTGCAGTAAGATGCCTTGTCCTCGTTGTCAAAACCAGTCACCAGAAAGTCTTCCGGTATGGAAAAACCAGCTTCTCTGGCAGCGAGGCAGACTCCAACTGCGATGTTGTCATTGGCGCAGACAAAAGCTTCCGGGAGCAGGTCTTTTTGCTGAAATTCTGTGAAAGCACGGATTCCTGTCTTAATCTCGAAGCTTCTTTCAATGACGCGTTCAGGTTCAAAGAGAATCCCATGTTTTTCAAGTGTTTTCCGGTAGGCGAGAAGACGCTTCTGATTTTCCTGATTCCGAGGAGAACCGCCAACATAATTGAGTTTCCGGCAGCCATGTTCGGTGATCAGATGTTCCACCAGTATGCTAAAATCCGTCAGGTTGTCAAGCCCGGAATAATAGAGTCCCGGAAGGTCTTCCAGAAGGGAAATGGCAGGAACACCGGATTCGCGGACTCTGGCGAGAAAACTTTCTTTGAGAGAAGCATCGGAGACATTGGAAAGATCCAGGATGATTCCGTCAAAGGTACGAAGATCAGGAAGTCTGGTGATATTGTATTCACCGGAATTATAGCCTTCATCGGTGTTGAAATTCCCGAAACTCTGAAAGACATACAGATCTGTATCGAGATGGTACTGGGAGGCATAGCGGCGGTATCCCTGAACCCAGGCGTAGGTCACATAGCGTTTCCAGCCATCTGTTATAAGCGCGATTTTTTTCATTATAAAATTACCCCATCCATTATATAGTAAAACCCATTAGTAATATTATAACGAATCAGGAGACAAAATACCAGTTTTGTGTACAAAAAACCCGCTGGTCAGGGGGGAAGACCAACGGGTAAAAAAAGGGAAAGGATTGGTTAAATTAAAACAGGCGGAATACTTGCTCAGCGGCAGCTGTCATATTTGCCTTTGCATTGTCAGGATCCATGGCTTCTTCCAGAGTGGAGATTCCACGGACGATCGGAAAGAATGCGTCAATACCGGCTTCATTGCAGGCAACGGCTTCTTTTGTGACACTTCCTGCAAAAGCGACGGTTTTTGCACCATATTTTTTGCCGAGTTTTGCGACGCCTACAGGAGCTTTTCCCATGGCGGTCTGATGATCCAGACGTCCCTCGCCGGTTACGACAACATCGGCGTTTTTCATTTCATCCTCAAGATGGACAGCATTCAGGATGAGCTGGATGCCAGGAGTCAGTTCTCCGTTTAAGTAGCTTAAGAATGCAAAACCAAGTCCGCCTGCGGCACCTGCACCGGATGCGTTCATGTTGTCTTTTCCGATGGTCTGTGAGGTGACTTTTGCATAATTTTCCATTCCGGCATCGAGGACCGGAAGCATTTCGGAAGTAACGCCTTTCTGCGGACCATAGATGTAAGTGGCACCCTGGAAGCCGCAGAGCGGGTTTGTGACATCACATGCGATCTTGAAATTACACTGGGAGAGAAGCTCAGCATTGTCGGAAAGTCTGACGGAAGCGACTTTGGCAAGAGCCTGTCCGCCTTCGCCGGTGTCCTGACCGTCTTTGTCAAGGAAAGTAAATCCAAGAGCCTTAAGCATTCCGATCCCACCGTCATTGGTAGCACTGCCGCCGATTCCGATGATGAAATTGCGGATTCCCTTGTTGATGGCGTGAAGGATCATTTCGCCGACACCGTAAGTGGTGGCAGTCATAGGATCTTTCTGCTCGGAAATTGTGATTCCGGCGGCAGATGCCATTTCCATGACAGCAGTGTTGGTATCTTTGAGATAGCCATAATATGCGTTGACCGGTTCATGATAAGGTCCGGTAACTGTGACATCGACACGTTCTCCATTCAGCCCTTCAATCAGGGCATCCGTAGTTCCCTCGCCGCCGTCAGCCAGTGGTTTGACGATCACTTCTGCATCTTTATGTGCGGCAAGAACGCCGGCTTTGACAGCCATGCCGGCTTCCATGGAAGTCATGCTTCCTTTAAATGAATCAACAGCAACTACAACTTTCATAACAAAACCCCCTGTTGGTAATGTGAATGTTTTTTTTGAAAAAGCTGCTCAGGCAGTAAACGCAAATGTGTAAGGTGATTGGAGAAACTGAACAGCTTTGATGATGTTACTATAGCATGTGCGGGATGAAAAAGATATGTCTTTGATACTGAAAAATAAAGATAAATTTACGAAATATATATACTATATAACAAAATATTTGAAATGAAGCGGATGAAAGAATTGTAAAGTGCAGTAGCATTACAGAAACTACAGATTATTCAAAACTGGAAAAATGTTATTCTATATGGATCTGTGCGGAGGATATACCAAAGAAACTGCAGAATACACTAACAGAATATTCACTGTCAAAAAAGGATATCATAGGGGGGCAGATGAACCTGAGGAGGATTATGACCTCTTAACAGTAATTGTTATTCGACAGGGAGAGAAAACAGAAGAAAAAGGAATATTTGACTATCTGAATGGGATTTTTACCTGTGATATAAACAGGATAGGGAAATATTCGCATATAAAGTGGTCAGAACCATTTCAGAATGAGGTGAGTAAAGTGACTGGATTTGGAGATATGATTTACGAAAGGGGAATACGTGCAGGAAAACAGGAAGGAATGATTCTTGGGGCACTTATGAGCGGAAAAACGCCGGAAGAGGTTTCTGACATGCTGAATCTGCCGCTGGAAGAAATAAAAAAGGTTCAGGAAGAACAGATGACTGTAAACAAATAGTAAAGGCAAATTACTGAATGAAGCAATAGGGAACTGGGAAAAGTATAATGCGATAGTCTGAACGTGGTGTCTGCTTGTAAAAACAGATACCACGTTTGTCTATTCTTTATTTCGGTTCTTTCCCCGCCGCAAATACCATCATCATCTCGTTGGTAAGACTGCTGTCGGTGTCCTGACCAATAATTTGATCACGTTCAAACCACTGTGCTATGGAAAGTTCTTTGTGATCAACCGTGAGAGTATCATCCCCGTCTACATCACAGAAAAATCCGAAAAGTAAAGTGCCGGAGAAGGACCATGGCTGGCTCTTGTAATAACGAAGATTTTTGACTTTAAGGCCGACTTCTTCCATGACCTCACGCTGGACGGTCTCTTCAATGGTCTCCCCAATTTCTGCAAATCCGGCGATCAGAGCATATTGTTTAAAGCTACGACCTTCATATTTGGAACAAATGATCTTGTCACCATTTGTGATGCCGACGATGACAGCCGGCATAAGCACCGGGTATTCCTGACGGCCGCAGGAAGGACAGTACATCATACGCTCTTTTGTGTCATGCTTCATTGGTTTTCCGCAGCATCCGCAGAAACGCCGATTTTTGTACCAGAACCAGAGCTGATATCCAGTGACTGTGGCGAAAGCAAGATACTGTGGCTGGACATAACGAAGCTCTCTTGTTTCATGGAATTCATAGCCCGGCAGCAGGGATGTATCAAGTCCTGGGATCAGATAAAAACGTTCCTGATCAATGGAAAAAAGATAGATATAATTTTCGTACAGATCGTTTACATTTCCTTCCAGTTCGCGAAAACGTGGAAGAGAGATGGAAACGTCATCTTCTCTTTTATGGAAGAAACACTTTCCATTTTCGTAAGCGAGAATGATGCTGTTGCCATCCGGTGTGACTGGTTTATATTCATTGTGATAAGTATGCGGTGCGATATCCTGAATCATAAAAAATCCTCCTTTTGGTGATAACTACGTAGTGGTCATGCAGGACCGGAAAATATAATTCAGTATAGGACACACGCAGAAAAAATGCAACACAGAGAAAAAACGGGTGTGAAAAGAGATTATAACTTTTTACTTATGAATTTGTGAAAAAAGTATCAGACACTATTGACAATGACTAAAGGGTATGTTACTATAATGTCAGTATAATTCCATATTGAACATATGAAGTGCTGGCTGTGTCCGCGTAGCAGTCAGAAGAGGGAATCAGGTGAGAGTCCTGAGCGATCCGGTCACTGTAACAGAGGAGCGAACCTTCATTATCCCATTGTACATAGTATGAGAAGGGGAAGGCAAGCGATGATCCTGAAGTCAGGAAACCTGCTTTGTATGGCGAGGTTAAACTTCCGTGTAAAGTGTAACAACCAACTTAGGGATATCCGCAGTCCCAGAGTGTTGTCTGCTTATTGGAAGCAGGCATTTTTTTATGGAATTCGCCTGTTCGTATGAATTATACCTCATGCTTGTAATTGCGGTGGCCGCCGCAGAGCATGGTAACCCATTAAGGGTATGATTAAATGGCAGGCGATACTGCTTCGGATGCATTCGTTCCCTCCGCATATTTGAACGGATTCATTGTCTACCCCGGAGCAGCATCGCAAATCCTCTATAAGAATGTTTGAATGACAGCATGACATTGGTCATAGCTGCTTTTTTTATATCTTCTTATGGATATAATAGGATGAAAAGGGGATGGAGGTGAATATTATGGAGAAACCGTATTGGGAAGGGAAGCATTATTCCTACTTCAGTAATAAGGAATGTGAATATTTTCCCTGCCATAAGGGGGCAGACCCGGAGAATTTTAATTGTCTGTTTTGTTATTGCCCGTTGTATGCACTGGGTGATAAATGTGGCGGGAATTTTAAGTTTACGGATAAGGGATTTAAGGACTGCACGGATTGTCAGCTGCCGCATAAGAGGAAGAATTATGGGTATGTGACTGGGAAGTATGCGGAGTTGGTGGAGTTGATGAAGAAGATGGGGTAGGTGAGGAATGGGGACGCCTACGGAGAAACACCTCCTGTACGGGGACACGCTGCGTTTTCGGGATATGGTGAAATCCGCCTATGGATAACAGTTTTTGCAAACTCGCGCATGCTGCGCTCAGACAGAGCAAAAAGCTGTTATCGCGGATTTCGCCATATCCTCGAAAGCCTTGCTAAGTCCCCGTACAGGAGGTGTTTCTCCTACGGCTGACATTCGCTCACCGGGGTGTGGCCCCTGAACGCCGCCCGTTGGACTCCCATCTGCACCTCTCCGTCCAACTTTCACTACCTCTCCTCTAACACCATCTTCAGCCGTGGAATGTCATTATTCAAGATCAGTTCTGCTGGGAACATCTCCTCATGCACGAATTCGGCGGCGTAGGTGAAGTCTCCGATGTGCTCAGCGCCGTGGCTGTCGCTGGAAAGGACGATTGGGATGTTGTATTTGCGGCAGCAGCGCAGGATCTCGCGATTATTTGATCTGGTGTCGCCGCGGTAGCCGTAAGGTGCGAGAGAAGCTTCGTTAATTTCGAAGATCACACCGAATTCTTTTGCTGCAACGGCAAGTGTCTCGTAATCTGCCGGGAAATGCGGATTGTCACAATGTCCGAGGATTTTCACACAAGGATGTCTCATTGCATTCAGATAAGCACTCGTATTTTCTTTCACAGAACCACTCTTATAATTCTGCGCGTGCATGCTCGCAATCGCGTAATCCAGTTTGTCAAGAAGTTCATCACTTAAATCTACATGTCCATCGACATCAAGGATATTCAGCTCAACCCCAAACAACAATTCAATCCCAAACCGCTTCTTAGGAGAATAAGAAAGACTTCTAAAATAAGAAGAAGTTCCAGCGGCAAGAGTCCCAGGTCCGTGGTCTGTGATGCCGAGAAGCTTTAATCCCTTCTTTGCGGCAGCTTTTGCCATATCAGAAACAGTACAGGTCGTTCCGTGCCCGCTTGCGATGGAATGTGTGTGTACATCAGAAAGATACATGTTTGTTCCTCCTCCGATCGGAAAAAATCGTTACTGTCAGATCCAATTACAGTAACAGAAACTATACTGATCTCAGTATGGCAGTCTAAAATCCAAAAGTCAACTCAAAAATCAAATTCCAAATAAAAACCAACACAAAACAAACAAAAACCACAACAAAACCCGCACAAAAAACCGATAAATACTGTTGGATTTCGTTGACATGCAGGAGCGTGTAGAGTATAATGGTTCTATATGAATCGTGGCGTCATAGCGCCTTAAGAGGTGCCAGTGGCATGTCCGCTGATACATATGAGATATGGCGTTTGAGACACCATAAGAAAGGAGACGTGGAGATGTTTAATACCACAGATATTCCAAAGTCATCCAGAATTCCGAAACTGGTTGAGGCACTTTATGCCCACATGCCGGTTATCGAATCTGCAAGGGCGAAGCTTATCACAGAATCGTACAAGGCCACAGAGGGACAGCCTACGATCACCAGACGTGCAGAAGCTTTTGCCCACATTCTCCGTAATATCCCGATCATCATCCGTGACAACGAACTGATCGTTGGAAGCAGCACGATCGCACCGCGAGGATGTCAGACTTTCCCGGAATTTTCCTACCAGTGGCTGGAGGATGAACTGGATACGGTTGAAACGAGGAGCGCAGACCCGTTTTACATTGCTGAGGAGACCAAGCAGGAGTTAAGAGAAGTACATAAATACTGGAAGGGCAAAACCTCCAGCGAACTTGCAACCTCCTACATGGCGCCGGAAGCAATCAAAGCAATCGAACACAATATTTTTACACCAGGCAACTATTTTTACAACGGTGTCGGACATGTAACTGTTAAATATGAAGAAGTTCTTGCAATCGGTTACAAGGGAATCATCGACAAAGCACAGGCAGAACTCGACAGATGTCAGGTTGGAGACGGCAATTACGTCAAGAAATCACATTTTCTTAAGGCAGTCATCCTTTCCTGCCAGGCAGTCATCGAATACGCAGAGCGTTATGCAGAGCTTGCGTCCCAGATGGCAGCAGAGTGTACCGATCCTGTACGTAAACAGGAACTTCTGCAGATCTCACAGAACTGCAGCCGTGTTCCGGCAAATGGAGCAACAAGCTTCTATGAAGCATGCCAGTCCTTCTGGTTTGTACAGCAGCTCCTTCAGGTTGAATCCAGCGGACATTCCATTTCCCCTGGACGTTTTGACCAGTATATGTATCCTTATTATAAGGCAGATCTTGACAAGGGCATCATCACAAGAGAATCCGCACAGGAACTTCTTGACTGTATCTGGGTCAAACTGAATGACCTCAACAAAGTCCGTGATGCAGCTTCCGCAGAGGGATTTGCAGGATACAGCCTTTTCCAGAACCTGATTGTCGGTGGTCAGGACAAGGACGGAAATGATGTTACCAATGACCTTTCTGTTATGTGTATCCTTGCATCCATGCATGTACACCTGCCGATGCCTTCCCTTTCCATCCGTGTATGGAATGGCTCCCCGCACGAACTGCTGATCAAGGCAGCCGAGCTTACAAGAACAGGTATCGGACTTCCGGCCTACTATAATGATGAAGTTATCATCCCGGCACTTCTGAACAGAGGACTGACTCTTGCAGATGCCAGAGAATACAACATCATCGGATGTGTAGAACCGCAGAAAGCCGGCAAGACAGATGGATGGCATGACGCAGCATTCTTCAATATGTGCCGCCCGCTGGAACTCGTATTCTCCAATGGTATGGACAAGGGCGAGCTTGTTGGTATCCAGACAGGCGATGTCACCAAGATGACAACCTTCGAGGAATTTTATGACGCATACAAGAAACAGATGGAATACTGTATTTCCCTTCTTGTAAATGCAGATAATGCGATCGACGTTGCACACGCAGAACGTGTACCGCTTCCATTTGAATCCTGTATGGTAGATGACTGCATCAGCAGAGGACTTTCCGTTCAGGAAGGCGGCGCGATCTACAACTTCACAGGACCGCAGGGCTTCGGTATCGCAAATATGGCAGATTCCCTGTATGCGATCCGCAAACTTGTATACGAAGACAAGAAAGTTTCCATGGAAGAATACAAAGAAGCTCTTGCATGGAACTATGACAAAGGACTTGACAAGCAGTCAGTCAAAGATATCTCTGAGATGATCCTCAAGGGAATGCAGGACGGCGGTATGAATGTCACAGAAGACACAGCCAAAGCAGTCCTCACAACAGTCATGAGACTGAAACCTACAGAGGAGCAGCTTCGCAGATTCACAGAGATCCATCACATGATCGACGAAGTTCCGAAATACGGAAATGCGATCGACGATGTAGACTATTTTGCAAGAGACGTAGCTTATACATACACACGCCCGATGCAGAAATACCACAATCCACGTGGAGGACAGTATCAGGCAGGTCTTTATCCGGTATCAGCAAACGTACCGCTTGGTGGACAGACAGGTGCAACACCGGATGGCCGTTATGCACATACACCGGTTGCAGATGGTGTTTCTCCATCCGCAGGCAAGGATGTCAAGGGACCGACAGCGGCAGCAACTTCCGTTTCCAGACTGGATCACTTCATCGTATCCAACGGAACACTGTTCAACCAGAAATTCCATCCGTCAGCACTGGCAGGAAGAGAAGGACTGGAGAAGTTTGTTTCCCTGATTCAGACATTCTTCGATCAGAAGGGAATGCATATGCAGTTCAACGTTGTTGACCGTGAGACTCTTCTCGACGCACAGAAACATCCGGAGAAATATTCTCATCTGGTTGTACGTGTTGCAGGCTACAGTGCACTGTTTACAACACTTTCCCGTTCTCTTCAGGATGACATCATCAGAAGAACAGAGCAGGGCTTCTAAAAGGAAGATATTATGGATTATTTACAGACAAAAGGCCGTATTTTTGATATCCAGAGATATTCGATCCACGATGGCCCGGGGATCCGCACGATCGTCTTTCTGAAGGGCTGCGTGCTCCGCTGCCGCTGGTGCTGTAATCCGGAATCACAGGAATACAAGATCCAGACTATGAAAGTCCTCGGTGAGGACAAAGTGATCGGCAGGGATGTCACCGTAGAAGAGATGATCCAGGTGGTTGAGCAGGATCGTCCGTACTACCGTCGTTCCGGCGGCGGCCTGACACTCTCCGGAGGTGAGAGCCTCTGTCAGCCGGAGTTTGCGAGAGACCTTCTCAGAGCTGCCAAGGAGCGGGGGATTAACACCGCCCTGGAGAGCATGGCATGCGCACCGTTTGAGGTGATCGAAGAAATCCTTCCATATCTTGATCTGTATCTGATGGATATGAAGCATACCAATCCGGCAAAACATAAGGAATTCACCGGTCGCCCGAATGATCTGATGATGGAAAATGCCCGTAAGGTTGCACTTTCCGGCAAATGCAAGCTGATCATCCGAGTTCCGGTTATTCCGACGTTCAATGCGACGGTAGAGGAGATCCAGGGAATCGCATCCTTTGCGAATACCCTGCCCGGAGTAGAGCAGCTCCACCTGCTTCCGTATCACCGTCTCGGACAGGATAAGTATACCGGACTTGGCAGAGAATATCTGATGGATGGCATCCTTCCACCGACCGCAGAGGAGATGAATACCCTCAAGAGAGCGGCAGAGGCAGTAAGCTCCCTGCACGTTCAGATCGGCGGCTGAGGACAATAAAGTTATGTTGCGAAAAACAACAAAAACAACATTCGAGAAACAATAAAAACAACATAAAACAACGATAATTTCTTGACAATCCAGGTTATAAGGAGTAAAATCTTCTTAGAAATAAAACAAAACCCAAGCTATGCCCTGAGGGTTATCCTAATCGCCTCCAGGGTACGGCAAACCACACTGCTTTAGGAGGAAAATAAGCATGGTAAACGAATTTGAAATCAAAAAACAAATCTGTGACATCGGAAGACGTATCTACAACCGTAACATGGTTGCAGCAAACGACGGAAACATTTCCGTAAAACTGAACGACAACGAATTCCTCTGCACACCAACAGGTGTATCCAAAGGATTCATGACACCAGAGTTCATCTGTAAAGTAGATGCTCAGGGTAACGTAATCCAGGCTAACCCGGGATTCAAACCATCTTCTGAGATCAAAATGCACATGAGAGTATATCAGAAGAGACCAGACGTAGGATCTGTTGTACATGCTCATCCGATCTATGCAACATCCTTCGCTATCGCTGGTATCCCGCTTACACAGCCGATCATGCCAGAAGCTGTTATCGCTCTTGGATGCGTTCCGATCGCTGAGTACGGTACACCTTCCACAATGGAGATCCCGGACAACCTTGAGAAATATCTGCCATACTTCGACGCAGTTCTTCTTGAGAACCACGGAGCTCTTACATGGAGCACAGACCTGAACGCTGCATACATGAAGATGGAATCCGTAGAATTCTACGCACAGCTTCTGTATCAGAGCAAACTCCTTGGCGGACCGAAGGAATTCGACAAAGAAAACATCAAGAAACTGTATGAGATCCGTCGTAAATTCGGTATGCCTGGCAAACATCCTGCAAACCTCTGCCAGAACAAAGACGGCGTAAACTGCCACAACTGCGGTGGAGCATGCCACAACGAAGAATACAAACAGTTCCCAGGATATCAGTATGATTTCGTAGGCGGAGCAGCACCGGCAGCAGAAACTACTACAGCAGCACCGGCAGCTAACGCAGACGCAGAACTGGTTGCAAACATCACAAAACAGGTTATGGCTCAGCTCGGACTGAAATAATCCATTCTATATAAACGGTAGACATTAAGGAGGAACAATCTCATGCCAATTAGTGAGAGCATGGTACAGGATATTGTACAGGAAGTAATGGCAAAAATGCAGATTGCAGATGCTCCGACTGGAAAACATGGTGTTTTCAAAGATATGAACGATGCGATCGAAGCTGCAAAGAAATCACAGCAGATCGTAAAGAAAATGTCCATGGATCAGAGAGAAAAAATCATCACCTGCATCCGTAAGAAAATCAAAGAAAATGCAGAAGTTCTGGCTCGTATGGGCGTTGATGAGACCGGAATGGGTAATGTAGGAGACAAGATCCTCAAACATCATCTGGTAGCAGACAAGACACCTGGTACAGAAGACATCACAACAACTGCATGGTCAGGAGACAGAGGACTGACACTGATCGAGATGGGACCGTTCGGCGTGATCGGTGCGATCACACCATGTACCAACCCGAGTGAAACAGTACTCTGCAATACAATTGGTATGCTGGCAGGTGGAAATACAGTAGTATTCAACCCACATCCGGCAGCAATCAAGACTTCTATCTTCGCAATCAACCTGGTAAACGAAGCTTCTCTTGAAGCAGGCGGACCGGACAACATTGCCGTAACAGTTGAGAAGCCTACTCTTGAAACAAGTAATATCATGATGAAACATAAAGATATCCCGCTGATCGCAGCAACAGGCGGCCCTGGCGTTGTTACAGCAGTTCTTTCCTCCGGTAAGAGAGGAATCGGAGCTGGTGCAGGTAACCCACCGGCAGTTGTTGATGAGACAGCAGATATCCGTAAGGCAGCACAGGACATCGTAAACGGATGTACTTTCGATAACAACCTTCCATGTATCGCAGAGAAGGAAGTTGTTGCAGTATCTTCTGTAGTAGATGAACTGATGCACTACATGCTGACAGAGAATGACTGTTACCTGGCTTCCAAGGAAGAACAGGACAAACTGACATCCGTAGTTCTGGCAGGCGGCAAACTGAACCGTAAATGTGTAGGACGTGATGCTAAGACCCTTCTTTCCATGATCGGAGTCAATGCGCCGGCAAATACCCGCTGCATCATCTTCGAGGGACCGAAGGAACATCCACTGATCACAACAGAGCTTATGATGCCGATCCTTGGTATTGTAAGAGCAAAAGACTTCGACGATGCTGTTGAACAGGCTGTATGGCTTGAACATGGCAACCGTCACTCCGCTCACATTCATTCCAAGAATGTGGACAACATCACCAAATATGCGAAAGCAATCGATACTGCGATCCTTGTTAAGAATGGCCCGTCCTACTCTGCACTTGGATTCGGTGGAGAAGGTTTCTGTACATTTACAATCGCAAGCCGTACAGGAGAGGGACTTACAAGTGCAAGCACCTTTACCAAGAGACGTCGCTGCGTAATGACAGACAGCCTTTGCATTCGCTGATCAGGAGGAAATTTTATAATGGATATGAATAACGTAAATATTGAAGAAATCGTAAAACAGGTCCTTTCCGGAATGACCGGAAACGCACCGGCTCAGACAGCAGCACCGGCTGCTCAGACTCCGGCAGCGCCGGCTATCCCGAAAACTGCAAGAGTTGCAATGATGACTGAGAAAAAACATTTCGAACTTCAGGAGTACCCGCTTCCGGAAGTTGGAGATGATGACATCCTCGTTAAAGTAGAGGGATGCGGCGTTTGTGGTACAGACGCACACGAATACAAAAACGACCCATTCGGACTTATTCCGGTTGTTCTCGGACACGAAGGAACTGGTGAGATCGTTGCTATGGGTAAAAACGTTAAAGTTGATACAGCTGGTAAACCGGTTAAGATCGGTGACAAAGTTGTTACCTGCATGATCTTCAAAGATGATCCGGAGATCACAATGTTCGACCTCAACAAGAAAAACGTTGGCGGAGCAGATGTCTATGGACTTCTTCCGGACGATGATGTAAAATTCAATGGATGGTTCTCTGACTACATCTTCATCAGAGGCGGAAACTTCGGTTCCACATTCTTCAACGTAAGTGATCTGGATCTGGATTCCCGTATTCTGATCGAGCCATGTGCAGTACTTGTACATGCAGTAGAAAGAGCAAAAACAACAGGCATCCTCAAATTCAACAGCAGAGTTGTTGTTCAGGGATGTGGACCGATCGGTCTGATCTGTATCGCAGTTCTCCACACCATGGGTGTTCAGAACATCTGTGCAGTAGACGGAAACGCACAGCGTCTTGAATTCGCTAAGAAAATGGGCGCAAACGCAACTGTAGACTTCACAGAGCACAAGGGAATCGAAGCCCTGACAGAAGCTGTTAAGGCAGCTCAGGACGGACATCTTGCAGACTTTGCATTCCAGTGCACAGGTAACCCGCACGCACATGCAAACATCTACAAATTCATCCGCAACGGCGGCGGTCTCTGCGAACTTGGTTTCTTCATCAACGGTGGAGATGCAACCATCAACCCGCACTTCGACCTCTGTTCCAAAGAGATCAACCTGGTTGGTTCCTGGGTATACAACCTCAGAGACTATGCTACAACATTTGATTTCCTTAAGAGAGCAAAAGCAATCGGACTGCCGATGTCTGATCTGATCACACACAAATTCCCGCTTGAGCAGATCAACGAAGCACTTGAAACAAACCTGGCAATGACTGGACTTAAGATTGCCATCGTTAATAAATAATCCGGTAAAGGAGAAGCAAAATGGCAGAAGCTGTAGGAATTTTAGAGGTATTTGGGCTGGCAACGGCCTTTGTAGCGGCAGATGCAGGGTGCAAGGCAGCCAATGTCCGCCTGGAGGTGTTCGATAAGAACAAACCTGCAAATGCTGACAGCCTGCCAGTACCGCTTCTGGTATGCATCAAGTTCCGCGGAAGTGTTGAGGATGTGACCGCAGCAGTAGAAGCAGGAATGGCAGAAGCAAACCGGAGAACTGGTGTAGTGCAGCACTACGTGATCCCGAATCCGACAGAGGATACGGTCAAAATGCTGAAAATCAGCGCCCTGGATAAAAGCTGACGCAGCTTAGATCCTGGTACAGTAATAATTCAACAGAAATGAAATGATTCAGGAGGAATAAATCATGGCACAGGAAGCTTTAGGAATGGTAGAAACCAGAGGACTGACAGCTGCAATTGAAGCAGCCGATGCAATGACAAAGGCAGCAGAAGTTGCACTTGTAGGAACAGAGAAGATCGGATCCGGACTGGTAACAGTTATGGTACGTGGAGACGTAGGAGCTGTTAAGGCAGCAGTAGAGAGCGGAAGCGCAGCAGCATCCAGACTTGGAGAGCTCGTTGCTACACACGTAATCCCGAGACCACACACAGACGTAGAAAAAATTCTTCCAAAGATCTGATCTTAGCAGAATACATACAGATCAGTCAAAAGGAGTTCGCTCAATATGAATAAAGCATATGGTTTTATTGAGATCACTGGTGTCGTTGCTGCGATCAATGCACTCGACATCATGTGCAAAACTGCAGACGTTGAGCTGGCGTCATGGGAACGTAAGCTGGGCGGACGACTGGTAACTCTTATCATACAGGGCGATGTATCAGCGGTGAACGAAGCAGTCGAAGCCGCTGTTGCAGGCGCGATTAAGAAACCGGCAAGTTATGCAGTGATCGCACGGCCGCACGAGGAGATCGTCAAACTCGTAGAGCTGAGTGCGAGCCGATGGAAGAAGAAAACACAGGAAGTAGCAGACAATTAGTTACTGTTTATAGGGAATATCCCGCGAGGTGTTTTGCCATGAATATGGCAAAATCCCGAGACATGCAGGGCAAAATGCTATCACCGTAGGTGATTTGGAATGCATTTTGACCAAGTTGCTGTGAACGAAGTGAACAGTAACCAGAATTAATTTTTATTTATCCATAAGGAGGATATAATCATGACACAGGAAGCATTAGGAATGGTAGAAACCAGAGGACTTACAGCAGCTATCGAAGCAGCAGACCAGATGTGCAAAGCAGCTAACGTTGCACTTGTAGGAACAGAGAAGATCGGATCCGGACTGGTAACAGTTATGGTACGTGGAGATGTAGGAGCTGTTAAATCTGCAGTAGAGAGCGGAAGCGCAGCAGCATCCAGACTTGGAGAACTCGTTGCTACACACGTGATCCCGAGACCACACACAGACGTAGAAAAAATCCTTCCGGCAATCAAATAACCAAAGATCCTGAAAACGGAAGAAAGCAGGTGTAATCTTGGAATCAAAGAATATCGAACTGATCACAAAGATGGTCATTGACGCCATCAATCAGTCAGAAGAAAAAGGCAATGGCTTCATGGTTCCAATCGGAGTTTCCGCAAGACACGTTCACCTGACACAGGAGCACGTAGAGACATTATTCGGACCTGGATATCAGCTCACCAAGAAGAAAGATCTGATGGGCGGACAGTTCGCATCAAACGAAACTGTTACGATCATTGGTCTGAAACTCCGTGCGATCGAGAACGTCCGTGTACTCGGACCGGTCCGCAGCGCAACACAGGTTGAGGTATCAGCAACAGATGCCATCAAACTTGGAATGAATGTTCCGGTACGTATGTCCGGTGACATTGCAGGAAGCGCACCGATCGCGATCGTTGGACCGAAGGGTGCCATCTATCTCAAAGAGGGATGTATCGTGGCTATGCGTCACATCCACATGTCTCCTAAGGATGCACAGGCAGCCGGTGTCAAGAATGGCGATATCGTTTCTGTTAAGGCAGATAACGAGCGCGGAACTATTTTCAATCATGTTGCGATCCGTGTAGACGACAGCTTTACACTGGAAATGCACATTGATACAGATGAAGCGAATGCAGCAAAGATTGCCACAGGCAATACAGTTACCATCATAAAGTAAATACGAATCTCCTGGATCAGCCGGTGGCGTATGCCACCGGCATTAGGGGATTATATAATAATGCGGAGGCACACACATGATAGTAGGTAAAGTAGTTGGAAGCGTGGTTTCCACGCGGAAGAGTGACAAGTTAATAGGACAGAAATTCATGATTGTGGAGCCGGTGCATCATATGAAAACTGACTTATCCCAGATCGTTGCGATCGATATCATCGGCGCAGGAATCGGGGAGTATGTATTGGTGGCACAAGGAAGCGCAGCAAGGATTGGCTGCGGTGAAGAAACAGCACCGATCGATGCCGCGATTGTCGGAATCATCGATGATGGTGCAGGATTGGAGTAACGCCATGGAAATCAAAGATTTACAGAAAATTATACAGGACAGTGGCGTCGTAGGTGCAGGTGGAGCCGGTTTCCCGACATACGCCAAGCTTACTGACAAGGCGGACACAATTCTTATGAACTGTGCAGAATGTGAACCATTGCTGAAACTTCACAGACAGTTACTTGAGAAACATGCATATGAGATCATGAAAACTTTCCATATGGTTATGGAAACCGTTGGTGCTTCACAGGCAATCATCGGAATCAAGAAATCCTATGTTCAGACGATCAAGGCACTGCAGCAGCACATTGAAGAATTTCCTGGCCTGAAGATCCATCTTCTTGATGAAGTGTATCCGATGGGCGATGAAGTTGTGCTGATCTATGAAGCAACCGGACGTGTTTGCAGACCTGGCGGACTGCCGATTGAGCAGGGCGTCATTGTATTCAACGTAGAGACGATCTACAATGTATATCAGGCAGTGACATCACAGAAGCCTGTAACAGAGAAATACGTATCTGTAGTAGCAGAAGTCGGTCATCCTGTAACAGTCAAGGTACCGCTGGGCTGTACACTGGATGAAGTAGTAGCACAGGCTGGTGACATTACCACAAAAGATCCTGTTTATTTTGTAGGCGGACCGATGATGGGACGCATTGGCAACGGATCAGATCCGGTAACCAAAACAACAAACGCAGTTCTTGTTCTTCCACACGATCATCAGATCGTCATGAAGAAAAGAAGAACTTCAGCAATCGACTTAAAACGTGCAGCATCTATTTGCTGCCAGTGTAATACCTGTACAGATCTTTGCCCGAGACATAACCTCGGACATCCGATCGACCCGGCACGCTTTATGAGAGCAGCATCTGCCGGAGATTTCAGAGATGTAAATCCATACATCAATTCCGCATTCTGCAGTTCCTGCGGTGTATGCGAAATGTATGCCTGCCCGCAGAGTCTGGCACCAAGATCACTTCTTGCAGACATGAAGGGCGGACTTCGTAAAGCAGGTATCAGACCTCCTCAGGGAGTTCAGCCGGTACCGGTTAAACCTTCAAGAGAATATCGTAAGGTTCCGGAAGAACGTCTGATGGCCCGTTTAGGACTGACAAAATACGACAAGGACGCACCGATGGATGAGAACGTAGTTCCGGTATCCAAGGTCAAGATCCTTCTGAGCCAGCACATCGGAGCACCGGCACAGGCAATTGTGAAGACAGGCGACACAGTAACCAAGGGACAGATGATCGCGCAGCATGCTGACGGATTAAGCGTAAGCATCCATGCAAGTATCTCAGGAAGAGTAACTGAAGTAACAGATCGCCATATCATAATCGCAGCAAAGTAGAAAGGACGTGCAGAACATGAGTAAAGCAATCGGAATGATTGAATTTAAAACGACTGCCACAGGTATCACAGCAGCAGATGCCATGGTAAAGACCTCTGATGTAGAGATCGTCGAGGCACAGACCGTATGTCCGGGAAAATATATTGCAATTATCACAGGCGATTTAAGTGCAGTAAAAGCCGCTGTTGACGCAGCAGTAACCACATATGAGGACAAATGTATCGACAGCTTTGTACTTGGCAACCCGCACGAATCCCTTTTCCCGGCAATGTATGGAACAACACAGGTAGAAGGAATCAGTGCTCTGGGAATTCTGGAGACATATGATGCAGCTTCCATTATCGAAGCAGCAGACCAGGCAGCCAAGACTGCGATCGTAGATGTTATCGAACTTCGTATCGCAAAAGGTATGTGTGGAAAATCCTACATGCTTCTTACAGGAGAAGTTTCAGCAGTAGAAGCTTCCATCGAGAAAGCAAAAGAATTCGTGGCAGAAAAAGGTATGTACCTGGATTCATCTGTCATTGCACATCCGGATAAACGAATGATGGATTCTCTTTTATAAAAAATAAATGTTCTCAAAAGGGGGCAAAGTAAATGCTGGCATTAGAAAGACGGAATTTAATTCTGGAGAAACTTCAGGCAGAAAAAAAGGTCGTAGTAAGCGAACTCAGTCAGCTCTACGAAGTTTCAGAAGAAACGATCCGCCGCGATCTTGACAAGCTTGAAAAGGAAGGGCTTGCCATCAAGAGCTATGGCGGTGCAGTCATAAACGAGGATGTAAGTATCGATTTGCCCTTCAATATCCGCAAAAACCAGAACGTAAGCGGAAAACAAAAAATGGCGGAGATCGCCGCCTCTCTGGTGCAGGAGGGAGACCACATTTTTCTTGATGCAAGTACCACAGCTGTCTTTGTGGCAAAAGCACTCAAAGAGAAAGAACGTCTCACTGTAATCACAAATTCCATGGAAATTCTTCTTGAATTATCAGACGTATCCGGCTGGAATATCATTTCAACCGGAGGCGTCATGAAAGAAGGATATCTCGCATTCCTGGGAGCCAGAACAGAAGAATCGATCCGGTCCTATTATGTGGACAAGGTTATTTTTTCCTGTAAGGCACTGGATCACGAGTGGGGACTCATGGAATCCAAGGAATCCTTTGGCACAACAAAAAAAGCCATGATCGCATCAGGGCGTGAGAAGATTCTGGTTGTAGACAGCACAAAATTTGATCAGACCGCTTTTTCTGTAGCAGGAAAACTGCGGGATGTAGATGTGGTTGTAACGGACAGGAAACCATCAGACAAATGGATGGGTTATTTCAAAGATGCAGGCGTAAAATGCCTCTATCCTGGCAGGCAATCATAGAAAGGGAGCAACAGATATGAAGACCTTTGAAATGAAAACAGCGATTCATTTTGGAGAGAATGCACTGGAACGTCTTGAGAACATTCCATACAAAAGAGTTCTGATCATTACAGACCCATTTGTAGTGCAGAGCAAAATGATTGATCTGATTACCAGACCTCTGGACAAAGCTGGTAAGGAATATGATATTTTCCATAACGTTGTACCGGATGCACCGGTCGACAAGATCGCAGACGGAGTTAAGAAGTTCCTGAGCTATCAGCCGGAAGCAATCATCGCAGTTGGCGGTGGTTCTGCAATTGACTCTTCCAAGGCAATCCGTGAGTTTGCCCTGAAGATCAACCATTACGGCGAGGTTGGACTGATCGCAATCCCAACCACAAGCGGAACAGGATCAGAAGTAACTTCTTTTGCAGTTGTAAATGATACCGAAGCAAAAGTTAAATACCCACTGGTTTCTGACAGCTTAACAGCTGATGAAGCGATTCTGGATGCAGAGCTTGTTAAGAGCGTGCCGCCGGCAATTACAGCAGATACAGGAATGGACGTGTTCACACATGCACTGGAATCTTATGTAAGTACCGGACATAACGAATTCTCAGCAGCACTTGCAGAGAAAGCAATGGAAATCTGCGGAGTATTCCTCCTCAGAGCATATCTCGACGGAAGTGATATGCATGCAAGACAGAAGATGCACGTGGCCTCCTGTCTGGCAGGACTTTCCTTTAACACAGCGGGACTTGGTATCACACACAGTATGGCTCATCAGCTTGGTGCGATGTTCCATATTCCTCACGGAAGAGCAAACGCGATGCTCCTTCCTCACATTGTGGAATTCAATGCGAACATCAACAAGAGAAGCAGAAGCCAGAAGACATATCTTCCGGCAGTAGAACGATATGCGTCAGTTGCACACATCCTGGGACTGAGCAATTACAACCAGGTTATGAGTGTACGTTCTCTTGTGAACTGGATCCAGTTCATGCAGAAGGAAATGAATATTCCGATGACTATCCAGGAGCTTGGTACCATCACTCCGGATGCATATTTTGCAGCAGTGGACAAGATGGCTGAGGCGGCACTTGCGGATGCCTGCACACCAACGAACCCACGAACACCGACCAAAGAAGATATCATCAAGATCTACACCAAACTTTGGTCCTTCTAAATCAAAAATGACATGGGAGATGCCGAGATGAGCATTTATACAACAAACGGTGACAAGGGAACTACAAACCTTGTCCGTACAAAAAATGTCTCCAAGTCAGATGACCGTATTCAACTGGTAGGAACGATTGATGAGCTGACCAGTCATCTTGGACTTATCAAGACCATGATGGACAGAGCGGAGGATATCCACTTCATTGAGGGTATCCAGAAGAATCTGAATACGATCGTATCAGGCGTGGCAGATCCTTTTAACAGAGAGTTCAAGACAGAAGATGATCAGACAGGACAGCTTGAAGACGAGATCAATCGTCTGGATGGCCTGTTCAGCTGCCCGAAAGAAGGAAATATCCTTCCGGGCAGCAGCCGTCTGTCGGCAGAACTGGATATCGCAAGAGCAGTTGCGAGGAGAGCGGAGCGTGATCTGGCAGCTGTCAGTGTGAAATTCGGAGCAGACAACGGCGCAAAGAAATACATGAACCGTCTGAGTGATTATCTGTATATCATGGCCAGATATACAGAAACCACAGAGCAGCCGGTACAAAACCAGGAAGAAAGCAGACCTTCCGGTGGAAAAGAGGCAGAACCAGTGGCAGCAGTACAGACTACGGCGACAAGCGAGGCAGTGATCCAGGAAGTTCTCAAACGAATGGGAATCCAGGGACGGATCACTCTGGACAGCGCGAAGCGCCTGATAGACAAAATCGAACAGGAAGCAGCGCGTCGTGGCAAGAAAGCGGTGATCGCGGTCTGCGGCCCGGATGGAAATCCAATCGCAGTCCATGTCATGGATGGAGCATTCCTTGTAAGTTTTGATGTAGCCACCAAGAAAGCCTACACAGCAGTCGCAGTCAAGATGTCTACGAAGGAACTCAGTGTCCTGGCACAGCCGGGAGGAACTTTTTACGGCGTAGACAAGATGGATGGCGGCAGGATCGTGATCTTTGGCGGCGGTGTACCACTTAAGGTTGGCGATACGATCATCGGAGGCCTGGGAATCAGCGGAGGAACCGGTGAGGAGGATCACAGCCTGGCAGAGTATGGATTATCTGTCCTGAATGAAGTACTGTAAATAAATATTTGACATAAGAGAAAGAATCTGTTTCAATGATGTACAGGAAACAGGTTCTTTTTTTATATGAAATAAACTTCATAAACAGACAAGGCAGGAAAGAGAGTTATTGAATTGATGGCAGACGAGAAATATGACATTTTAAAAAGATATTTTGGATATGATACCTTCCGCGAGGGACAGGAACAGGTGATAGATGAGCTGATCTCAGGCAGGGATGTGCTTGGCGTGATGCCGACAGGTGCAGGGAAATCATTGTGCTATCAGATCCCGGCACTGATCTTTCCGGGGATCACGCTGGTCATTTCACCGCTGATCTCTCTTATGAAAGACCAGGTGCGGGCACTGAATGAAGCTGGCGTCCATGCGGCATATCTCAACAGTTCACTGACACAAGGACAGTATTACAAGGCTTTATCGTTTGCGACAGAAGGCAGATACCCGATCATCTACGTGGCACCGGAGCGGCTTCTGACAGATTCCTTCCTGTCTTTTGCAGTAAATGCAGACATTGCGATGGTCGCTGTGGATGAAGCTCACTGCGTTTCACAGTGGGGACAGGATTTCCGTCCGAGCTATCTCAGGATCACAGAATTTATAGAGAAACTTCCGAAGCGTCCGGTCGTAGCAGCTTTTACGGCGACTGCGACAAAAGAAGTCCGGGACGATATTATGGATTTACTTTTGCTGCAGGATCCGTATATAGTGACAACAGGATTTGACAGGAGTAATCTCTTCTTTCAGGTGGAATCACCGAAGGACAAATACGCAGAAGTACGAAATTACATAGAACAGCACCCGGACGAGAGCGGGATCATCTACTGCCTGACCAGAAAGCTGGTGGAAGAAGTCTGTGGGAAACTGATCCGGGACGGGTTCGGAGCAACCCGTTATCATGCAGGATTATCCGATGAGGAACGCCGCATCAATCAGGATGACTTTATCTATGACCGCAGCCCGATCATGGTGGCAACAAATGCCTTTGGAATGGGAATCGACAAGCCGGATGTCCGCTACGTCATCCACTACAATATGCCGAAAAACATGGAAAGTTATTACCAGGAAGCAGGAAGGGCAGGACGTGACGGAGAACCGTCGAAATGCATCCTTCTGTACAGTGGACAGGATGTGATCACAAACCGCTTTTTCATTGAAAACAATCAGGATAACGAAGAACTGGACGATGCCATGCGAAAGCTGGTAATGGAACGAGACGAAGAACGCCTGCGCCAGATGACTTTTTACTGCTTCACACATGACTGTCTGCGGTCCTATATCCTGAGATATTTCGGAGAATACGGTGCAGTCTACTGCGGAAACTGTTCCAACTGCCTGACAGAATTCGAAGAAAAAGATGTCACCGAAGAGGCAAAAGCAATCGCGGAATGCATCGACAGCAGTCACCAGAGATACGGTGTGAATGTGATCCTGGACACCCTGCACGGCGCAAATACTGCTAAGATCCGACAGTATCATATGGAAGAAAATCCATCCTACGGGAAACTCTCCAAAGTCCCGGCCTATCGTCTGCGCCAGATCTTCAACGAACTTCTGGTAGGTGATTACCTGCGGCTCTCAGACGATGGCTATACGATCGTGAAGTTTGGCCCGCGGATCGGTGAACTTTTGGCGCAGGACAGTACGATACAGATGAAACTTCCAAAAGAACAGGAAAAGAAACCAAAAGAAAAGCCATCCCGGAAACGCAAAGCCCCGGTCAGCGGACTCACCGAAGAAGACCAGCCGCTTTTCCAGAAACTCCGTGAACTCCGCACCGAGATCGCCCGCCGGGAGAAGATCCCGCCGTATATGGTATTTTCAGACAAGACACTGATCCACATGTGTATCCTGAAGCCAGTAGATAAGGAAAGAATGCTCCAGGTAACGGGAGTTGGAGAACATAAATATGAGAAGTACGGCAAAGAATTCGAAATCAGGATAAAAGAACTCATATAAAATGTAAAACTCAGGGTTATCATATGCCCTGAGTTTTGTTACATCATGAGATAGAGTCAGGAACGCTTATATTTCCCAGGCGTCATCCCCTTGTACTTCTTGAATGTTCGAATAAAATAACTCAAATCATTAAACCCATTCCGATAAGCAATCTCCGTGATCGAATCATCCGTAGTCGACAACTGATAACACGCCTGTTCGATCCTCTGATGATTCAGATAATCCATCGGCGTCTGATGTGTCATCTCGGAGAAAAATCTGCAGAAATACTTCGGCGACATGGACACCGATGCAGAAAGCTGCTGCAGCGTGAGCGGCGAAGCATAATTATGCTCAATAAAGTCAAGCACCTGCTTCAGCTGCAGGATACGCTTATAATCACGCCGCGCCCGTGTGACGCTTTCCAGGTAGTAATGATTACCAAAAACAATACCAAAAAAGTGGTAAAATTGTCCAACAACCGTCATTTCATATCCGGCGGGCTTCATCCAGAGCGCATCAAAAATACTGTTCACAGTGTCACAGATCTCCTTATATTTCGGGGAAAAGTGGTGATAAATGAGGATTTCCTGATGGATGATCTTCTGCATATAAGTCGCACAGACGGAATTATGTTTCAGAAAAGTATTTCCGTCAAAAACGATGCACTGATACACACAATCCTCCGGAATCCCGCTGTGCAGGATGCCGCTGTGTACAAAAATGACATCTCCTGCCACTGCAGTGAAACTTTTTTCGTCTAAAGTGACAGAGAGAGTCCCCTTGAGGATACGGATGATCTCATATTCGACATGCCAGTGGTAGGACATGACATAGCGGGGATGGCTTGGGCCTATATGATGAAATTCAAACGGGAACTCATAGGTTCCTCTCAGGCGGTCTTCATTACGGTCAAGGTCGTGCAAAAAAAACTCCTCCTTGTATGTTTTTCACAAAAATTTCGCATTTGCTTTCAAAAAAGTGAATATTGTACTACTTTTTGCTATTATAACACAAGTAATTATGCCTTGGCAATTGTATACTATGAAATATAGAAAACGAGGGAGGTTTTTAGTAATTGTTTACAGGTAACATCCCGCGAGGTGTTTTGACATGAATATGGCAAAATCCCGAGACATACGGGGCAAAATGCCATCACCGAAGGTGATTTGAAATGCATTTTGACCAAGTTACTGTGAACGGAGTGAACAGTAACACAAAATTATAATGATTAATGAAAGTAGAAATCCGGGACAGGATATTGGGGAATATATTTATATAGGAGGAATCGATCATGACACTGAATCAGATCTTGTATTTTCAGAAGGTCGCACGGCTGGAAAATTATCATCAGGCAGCAGAAGAACTGTATATTTCGCAGCCGTCTCTGAGCCGTTCCATGGCAGCCCTCGAGAGCGAGCTGGGAGTTGCTTTATTTGAAAAAAAAGGCAGGGGCGTAACACTTACAAAAGCGGGCAAGCTTTTTCTGGAACATGCAGACAGGATCGCCGGAGATTGTGATATTGCGGTAGGCAAGATGCAGGAACTTTCTTCGGATGGCGGAAAGATCGATATCGGTTATATTTTTCCGCTTGCGGGGCATTATATTCCTCATAAAGTAAGGAAATTTCTGAACCAGGAAGAGAATAAGAATGTAGTCTTTAATTTCTGGCAGAATCACACCCCGGCAATTGCCGAAAAGGTCCGTACAGGCGAGCTGGACGTTGGTTTCGGCGGTTATCTCAAGATGGATGATATGGAGTTTTTTCCGCTCAGCGCGCAGGAGCTGGTGATCATCACGCCGAAGGAACATCCCCTTTCAGAGATGCAGGAAGTTCCGCTGGTGGAACTGGATTATTACCCGGTGATCGGCTATGAGAGTGCATCCTGGATGGGAACTTATGCCAAGTATCTGTACAGGAAATATCAGGTAAATCCGAATACGATCGTGGAATGTCCGGATGAATATTCTATAGTATCTCTGGTAAGGGAGAATTTTGGTATCGCACTGATGCCGCAGACGGATATCCTTCTGAATGCAGACGGCATTAATATCCACAAGATCATGGGGCTTGAGATCTACCGTCAGGTCTTCATGTTCTGGATGAAAGACCGTTATCGTCTGCCGGCAGTGGAGCGTTTTATTGAATATATGAAGACACAGCAGGCGGAAGATGCAAATGATACCGAAAACGTATCAAAAATTTATCTGAAAGATATTGTTAATTTTTAATACAAAGAGTTATGATAAAGGTGTCACAAACAAAGGATGGCCACTCACGTTATGAATATGATGTTAAATGAATAAGGAGATTATTTCATGAAGAGTGAATACCCAAAGATTTTTGAACCTATAACAATCAAAAGAACTACTATCAAGAACCGTATCGCAATGACCCCGATGGGAACAAACTACGGTGAGACAAGCGGTGAGATGAGTAACCGTCACATGAATTATTACTCACTCCGCGCAAAAGGCGGCACAGGCCTTATCATTCTGGAAAATGCCAACATTGAGTATCCGGTAGGATCCAACGGCACCAGCCAGATCCGTATCGACCACGACAGCTTTATGCCGCGTTATTATCAGCTCGTAGAAAACCTTCATAAGAATGGTGCTACGGTAGCAATCCAGGTAAACCACGCCGGAGCTTCAGCCTCTTCTGCAAGAACCGGAATGGAAACCGTTTCTTCTTCCAATATCCCGACAAAGGCCGGCGGAGAAGTTCCGCGTCCGATGACAAAGGAAGAAATCCTTACAACTGTTAAGAAATATGGAGAGGCTGCAAAGCGTGTCCAGGCGATCGGTTTCGATGCGATTGAGATCCACTGCGGACATTCTTATCTGATGAGCCAGTTCATCTCCCCTTACTATAATAAGAGAACAGACGAGTTCGGAGGTTCCGTAGAGAACCGTCTTCGTTTCCCGCGTATGGTACTCGAAGAAGTTCGTAAGAACGTAGGACCTTGGTTCCCGATCATCGTTCGTATCTCCGCAGAAGAGAGAGTACCGGGTGGAAACACTCTGGAAGACACTCTGGAATATCTGGAATATCTCGATGAGTTCGTAGATATGTACGATGTTTCCTGTGCCCTGAACCCATCTCTTCAGTATCAGATCGACTCCAACTACCTTCCGGATGGATGGAGATCCTACATGGCAAGAGCCGTAAAGGACAAATTCAAGAAACCGGTTATCAATGCAGGTAACTACCGTGATCCTAAGATCGTCGAGAAAGTTCTCGAGAGCGGCGACGTAGATATCGTCGGAATGGGACGTGGTCTTATCGCAGAGCCAAACTGGGTTAAAAAAGTTGAGAACGGCGAGGAAGATCTTCTTCGTAAATGTATCTCATGTAATGTTGGATGTGCCGGAAACCGTATCGGCGTTAACCGTCCGATCCGTTGTACAGTCAACCCGGCTGTACCGGAAGGCGATATCTATAAAGCACTCAAAGTCAACAAGAACTGCAATGTTGTAGTTGTTGGTGGTGGTACAGCAGGTCTGGAAGCTGCATGTACAGCAGCAGAAGTAGGCTGTAACGTATTCGTTCTGGAGAAAAAGGATCACCTTGGAGGTCTCTCCACATTTATCTCAGACCTTCCGAGCAAGACCCGTATGAAAGATTTCCCGAAATATCTGGAAGCCCGTGCAGCCAGACTGAAGAATCTTTATGTTTTCCTGAACACAGAAGCAACTGTTGACAAAGTAAAACAGTTCAAACCGGACATCGTTGTAAACGCAACAGGTTCTGTACCGCTTGTTCCGCCGATCAAAGGTCTCAAAGAAAACATCGAGGCCGGAAACGTGGCTACGATCTTTGATATGATCAACAACCTGAACGCCGGCAAATATCCGGATGAAGCCTGTAAGGGCAAAAAGGTCGTTGTAGTCGGCGGTGGATCCGTTGGACTTGACGTTATCGAATATTTTGCACCTCGCGGAGCAGAGTGTACGATCATCGATATGCTTCCTCAGATCGGTATGCTTGCAGACCCGATCACCAAATGTTCCATGCGTGAGACTCACGACAAATATAGTGTTAAGGAATATGTAAACACAGCACTTCAGGAAGTGAAGGAAAATGCATTCACAGTAAAACTTCCGGACGGACAGATCAAGGATATGGAATTCGACCTCGGCTTCAACTGCCTTGGAATGCGTTCCAACAACCCGGTACTTCCGGAACTTGAAGAAGCTTTCAAGGATACAGATACTTATGTATACACCATCGGTGATTCCGTTCGTGCCCGTCGTATCATGGAAGGTACCATGGAAGGCCGTGCAGTACTGAACGTACTGGAGTCTCAGGGATTCCTGCATCTGGAACCACTTGAATAAATGATACCAAGGGAGCAAAGTTTTTATTAAAAAGAAAAGAGGAAAAAATTATGCCAAACGTAACAGGACATACAGAATTAGTAGGATTAATGGCTTACCCGATCCGTCACACACAGTCTCCGACAACTCATAACCTCGCATACGACAAAAACGGCGATGACGTTATCCAGCTTGCATTTGAAGTAGACAACGATTCCCTCAAAGACGCTGTTCAGAGTATCCGTGCTCTCAAAATGCTTGGATCCAACATCTCCATGCCGAACAAAACTGTTGTTCACAAATATCTGGACGAAGTTGATGAAGCTGCCAAATTATGCGGTGCTATCAACACAGTTGTAAACATGCGTGACGAAAACGGACAGGTTACAGGAAAGCTCAAAGGCTACAACACTGACGGTATGGGATACTGGCAGGGACTCAAAGAAGAAGGCATTGATTTCAAAGGAATGAAGATGGTTCTGATCGGAACCGGCGGAGCTGCTACAGCAATCGCAGTACGCGGAGCTCTTGACGGAATCGCAGAGATCGAGATCTTCAACATCAAAGATAAATTCTACAGCCGTGGAGAAGAGATCGTTGACCTGATCAACAAGAACACAAACTGCAAAGCTACAATGAATGACCTTGCAGATCATGACCTCCTCAAAGAAAAAATGCATGCAGCAGATCTGTTCTGTGATGCAACAGGTGTAGGAATGCACCCACTGGAAGACCTTTCCAACATCCCGGACACTTCTTTCTTCAAGAAAGATCTGATCGTAACTGACACAGTTTACGCACCACGCGAAACTGTTATGATGAAACAGGCAAAAGAAGCAGGATGCGAAAAAGTTTACAATGGTATGAGCATGATGCTGTTCCAGGCACTCATCGCCATCAAACTTTACACTGGAAAAGATACTCCGGTAGATTACATGAAAGAAAAACTTGGAATCTAAATAGAAACCAGGAAAGCCATGGGGACGAAACTTCGTCTCTGTGGCTTTTTTAATGTTTTGCTTGCTTTATCACTTTAAAGTGTGTATAATGAGAGCTATATACAGGTGAGCGAAATCGCCAAATTTTGATACGCGGAAAGGAATATGGATTATGTCAAAACATATCACAGGACACACCGGATTATTATGTTTACTTGGAAGCCCGGTCGCACACAGTGTTTCTCCGGAAATGCACAATGAAGCATGCGATCAGCTGGGGCTGGATTATACATATCTTGCATTTGATGTACCGGAAGATAAGATGCCGGAAGCAGTTCAGGGTCTTCGTACCATGGGCGCAAGAGGCTGGAACATTACCATGCCAGGTAAGAATATCATGTGTAAACTTGCAGATAAAGTATCTCCTGCATCTGAGATTTCAGGAGCATGCAATACGATCGTTAATGATAACGGCGTGCTGACTGCTTACACAACAGACGGTGTTGGATTTATGAGAGCAGTTGCTGAGAACGGTGTAGATATCATCGGCAAGAAAATGACTCTTCTCGGTGCCGGCGGAGCAGCAACAGCAATTCTGGTACAGGCTGCACTGGATGGTGTTGCTGAGATCAACGTATTTAACGTAAGAGATAATTTCTTCGGAAGAGCTGAGGAGATCGTTGCGAAGCTGAATGAGCGCACAGAGTGCAAGGTAACTCTGCATGACTTCTCAGATCCGGAAGTACTTCGTGCTTCTATCGCAGAGAGCGCAATCCTTGTAAACGGTACTTCTGTTGGAATGGCTCCGAATGTAGACAGAACGATCATCACAGATACAAGTATGTTCCATAAGAATCTGTTTGTATTCGATGTAATTTACAATCCACAGGAAACAAGACTGCTCCGTGAAGCAAAGGAAGCTGGATGCAAGACTGGTAATGGTATGTACATGCTGCTGTATCAGGGAGCTGCGTCCTTCAAGCTTTGGACTGGTGAGGAGATGCCGGTGGAGATCATAAAGGAGAAGTATTTCTCTTAGGAAGAGGAAATGTTTGGCTTGAGAAGCCGAAAATAATCGCCAAGGGGACTTCGCAGTCCCCTCGGCACACCCCTCGCCTGGGCTTTCGACGGGACGAATGGTAGTAGGAAAGATACAGAGTTCTTCGTTGTGGAGGACGGGAGGGTGTTGACTTTACTGAGGTTGAGAATTGTGAGGTTATGATTGAGTTAAGGTGGTTTTCGTAGAGGGTGATGCCATCTTTTTTTTGTTTCTTTTTTTATTTGTAGTGGTGAAGATGGAATGGAGGTGTAGGAGAATGGAATCCAGATCAGATGAACTTTATCATGTGTTGTGCGAAAAGGGGTATCCGGACGACTTTTGCCGGGAAATTGCTTATAGGCAGATGAATACGGATTATACGGCTACGCGGATGTTAGGCTACCTCTACCGGGTCTCTGATCCCCGCCCGGAGGACGTAGTAGACGAAATGCTCGCAATCCTGATCGACCGCGAAGCGATTATCAAAAAGAAAGAACTGGAGCACGCTCAGGCAACTATAAATCACGTTTATCGAGAAGGACTGTGGAAATATGAAAACATTAGAGCAATTCAAAGCAGAACAAATGACAGATAGGGAATTCGCTACGAAGTACGAAAAGATTCGCCTTGAACTTGAGAATGAAAAAACAAAAATAGAGGCAGAATATGAATTGAAAAATAATGTGGAATAATAAGAAAAAAGCACTGAAATCATGATGATGTCATGAGTTCAGTGCTTTTTTCTGTTACAGACTACTTAAGAAATGAAAGATCAATCTCCCCATCAAACACCGTAGTAGCCGGTCCTGTCATATATACAAGGTTTTCCTGGCGGTTCCAGAGGATCTGGAGGTTGCCGCCGAGGAGTTTGACGGTGACTGGTTCGCCTTCGTCAACGAGTCCGTTCAGGGTGGAGGCTACGGCTACGGCGCAGGCACCGGTGCCGCAGGCGAGGGTTTCGCCGGAGCCACGTTCCCAGACACGCATCTGAAGTGTGTGGCGGTCAATGACTTTGACAAATTCTGTATTGATACGGTCCGGGAAGTCAATGTGGTTTTCGAATTTCGGACCGATTTTTTCGATTTCGAGATTGTCAATGTCATCCATATATACGATCGCATGTGGATTTCCCATGGAAACACCTGTGATACGGTAAGTAGTACCATCTACATCCAGCGGTTCGTCGATGACCTGTTCCTTGCCGGAAACGATCGGAATCTGGTTAGCGGTCAGAATCGGGGATCCCATATTTACCTTAACGAGGGCAACCTTGCCGTCATCCCCAAGTGTCAGATCCAGATACTTGATACCGCTCTTGGTTGCAACAGAGATGCTGGTCTTGTTGACGATGCCGTAATCATAAGCATACTTGGCAACACATCTGATTCCATTTCCGCACATAGCACCCTGAGAGCCGTCGAGATTGTACATATCCATCTCACAGTCTGCCACATCAGACGGTTTGATCAGGATCAGACCATCTGATCCGATTCCGAAATGGCGGTCGCTGACGAATTTTGCCACCGCAGACGGATTGTTTACTGTTTCCTTGAAGCAGTTCACGTATACATAATCGTTGCCAATCCCGTGCATTTTTGTAAATTTCATATAAATCCTCCTGTTTATTAAATATTCTCCCCATTCGTTGCAATATCTTTAGTAAAACGCTGGATAAACTTTCCAGCACCATAGAACCATAGTATAACGGAAAAATGTTATAGTTTTGTGAAGATTAACTAAAAAATACTCAAAATTCTTATGAATAACGCCTAAACACTTTTTATAATAATCCGGAATCTACGGAACCAGCTCCTGCATCTTCGGAAACGGTCCGAGACTGCGTTTCAGAATTCCAGTCACCTGTGCGATCAGAATACCATAATTCGTGATCGGCACTCCCTGATCCTGGCAGCAGGCGATGCGGTATTTCATTTCGCGTTCATTCAGCATGCAGCCGCCGCAGTGAACGACCATTTTATAGGAAGAAACATCATCCGGGAATTCTGTGCCGGAAGTAAATTCAAATACAGGTTCTTTTCCTGTATAGTTTCGGATCCACTCAGGCATCTTGCAGGTTCCAATATCTCCACATTGACGATGATGCGTACATCCTTCTGCAATCAGGATATGGTCGCCATCCTCGATAGAAGAAAGTGCGGCAACGCCTTTCAGCTGTGTCTCCAGTTCTCCTTTATATCTTGCAAAAAGAATAGAAAACGAAGTCAGAGTGATGTTTTCCGGTACATCCTTTGAGACACGCGCAAATGCCTGGCTGTCTGTGACGACAAGTTTCGGACAGACACCCTGTGCCAGAAAATGATCCAGAGTACTTTTTAACTCCGTATCCCGCACAACAAGGGAAAGTGCGCCACGTTCCAGAATATCACGGATCGTCTGCTGCTGCGGCAGGATCAGACGGCCTTTCGGTGCGGCCTTGTCGATCGGGACGACCAGGATCACCAGATCCAGAGGCTCAATCAGATCCTGGATCAGTGGATACTGGTGTGTATCTTCCGGTTTCAGAGTGGCGATCTTTTCTTTCAGTTCCTGGATGTTCATGCCATCAGCTGCACTGACCAGAACTTCCCCGGCGCGAACTGACATTGCGAGATTCTTGATCTTTTCGACAGAAAGAAGATCAATCTTATTGTAAACAACAAGATACGGAATGTGCTTCTCATGGAATTTATGAAGAAGCGCAAATTCCTCTTCACCCTTTCCAGTGGTGCTGTCCACGACCAGGATCGCAATATCCGTCTTGTTCAGGACCTGATAGCTTTTGCGCACGCGAAGCGCACCAAGTTCGCCCTCATCATCAATCCCCGGTGTATCAATGACGACCACAGGACCAAGTGGCAGCAGTTCCATGGATTTGTATACAGGATCCGTCGTAGTTCCCATCACAGAAGAAACGATCGCAAGATCCTGCCCGGTCACAGCATTGATCACACTCGATTTCCCGGCGTTCCTTTTTCCAAAAAAACTGATATGTACACGTTCAGAAGTCGGTGTCTGATTCATTCCCATAATTCTTCCCCCTTTACCTTAAAAAAGATTACAGAAAATAATCCGAAAAAACAGGGAAAATTTACTGCAATATTTTAAATTATGAAAGTGTTTCTTTCTATTATAAGAAAATACAGAAAAATATGCAAGTATGAGAAGTGCATTTCTGCGTAAAAAGCGACAATGCTAAAATTTTTGTACTGCACTAAAAGAAAGAATTGCTTGTATTTTCTGCAGATTATGATACAATAAGAAAAATGAAGAGGAATTATGCATTTTTCCTGCATAAATATTCCAGGAAAACGAGGAGGAAAAGAAGATGAACTTAAAGAAAATCACAGCAATCGCTCTTGGTGCAGTTATGGCTGTATCTATGGCAGTACCGACATTTGCAGCAGACGATGTAGAGACCGTTACAGATGGCAAACTTACAGTAGCAACAAGCCCGGACTTCGCACCGTATGAATTCTATTCTATCGATGATGACGGCACCCCGACACTGGCAGGATTTGACATGGATCTGGCTAAGTATATCGCAGACAAGATGGGACTGGAACTGGAAGTAGTTCCGATGGACTTTGACGGTGTATTAAGCGAACTTGCTCAGAAGAACGTAGACCTTGGCATGGCTGGTCTTTCCCCAGATCCGGCACGTGAGGACGCTATGGATTTCTCAGACCTGTACTATCAGGGGGGACAGTCCTTCGTAACTGTCAAAGACAAAGCAGATCAGTTCAAATCTCTTGAAGATGCAAACAACAAGGATTACTCCATCGGAGCACAGACAGGTTCTATCCAGCTTGATCTTGCAAACGAGAACACACCGGATGCTGATATCGTATCTCTTCCTAAGGTTACAGACCTTATCACAGAGCTTCTGACAGGTAAGATGGATGGTGCATTCATCGAGACAGCAGTAGCAGAGAGCTATCAGAAGAACTATCCGGATCTTGTGATCGTATGTGATGTACCGTATGATACCGTAGGATCTGCAATCGGTGTTTCAAAAGGAAACGATGCACTTCTCAAAGCTGTAAACGCAGCGATCGCAGATGCACTTGATGACGGTTCCATGGACAAATTCATCGCAGATGCAACAGAGCTTGCAGCAGGTCAGACATACGAAGGAACACTGGACGACAACGGTGCAGTCCCGGAGACAGATGACACTGCAGAAGATGCTGAATAAGCAGATCAACCTGACTGGTAATACAAGCAATGGATAATGGATTCCTCCCCAGAACTGATGGGGAGGAATTTTGCTGACGATCAATTTATTACATTATTAAGAAAGGAATTTTTATGGACAGTTTTATTAAATTATCTAATTTTGGCAAAATTGCCCCATATGCACAGCTGTTTCGACAGGGTCTTCTCGTAACTGTATTGTTGTCACTGTTTACAGTAGCGATTGGTTTTGTTCTTGCTCTGATCCTCGCACTGATGCGTATGTCAAACATCCGTCCGTTCCGTGCTCTGGCAGTAGACCGTAATGGACATCTGAGAGAGGGAGGACCGCTGGTGTGGCTGTCCAAATTTAATCCCCTTTCTTTTATCGCAACTGCTTATGTAGAGATTCTTCGTTCCACTCCGGTACTGGTACAGATTTTTATCATCTACTATGGTGTGTTCGGAATGATCGATCTTCCATCATTCCAGCTGTTTGGATTTATCAAATTCAATCGTTTCTTCCCGGGTGTTGTTGCACTTGGTATGAACTCAGGCGCATATCTCTGCGAGATCATGCGAGCTGGTATTCAGTCTATTGACCAGGGACAGACAGAAGCAGCACGTTCCCTTGGACTTTCTCAGACTATGAACCTGCGTTACATCATTCTTCCGCAGGCACTCAAGAAT
>OBAM01000085.1_pt1 | contig 119032 bp, 105 predicted proteins | sample 1517751 | NCBI WGS metagenome assembly OBAM01 (sample SAMN04571703, study PRJEB22368) | human gut metagenome | biome: human gut; material: stool | host: Homo sapiens | place: Luxembourg | collected 2012-10-18
AGAATGCAGTGAAGGATTATCTTCACAAAGTGACCAGATGGATTGCAGAATACTGCAGAAAAGAAGATATCCGCTGTGTGGTTGTGGGAGATATCCGAAATATCCGTAAAGAGAAAGATATGGGGCATAAGACCAACCAGAAGTTTCACGGACTGCCATATAACAGGCTGTATATCATGCTGGGATATAAGCTGAAACTGTATGGGATCCAATTGATAAAACAGGAGGAAAGCTATACCAGTCAGTGCAGCCCGTTATCACCGGAAGTATCAAAAAGATATGCAGAAGCAACAAACCGAAAAGAACGGGGTATATATATAACTGATGGAGTAAGATTTAACGCCGATGCAGTCGGTGCGTTTAATATCCTGCGGAAATATCTTTCCGTATCCGGGAAGCAAAAAGAATTGTCCGTAACCGGACTAAAAAATCCAGAAATAATAAAAGTAGCTGTATAGCCGAAAGGCAAGCAGTATTGGTGTCATGGACGCACCCTGAAAAAAGGCGGTATCCCGCCAGATTTCAGATGCTCTGGTAACTCAGTTGCCGAGTAGTTCACGAAATACCAACCATTGATTACGATGTCATCATCTACGATATAGGTCCATACGGTTGACGAAACATAGGTGATATTCGGCACAAGCTCAATGTTCGCCACATTGGTGGTATCAATGCGATACACCTGATAGGCCCAACCGAACCACGAGGTCCCACAGGCCCAGGACATCCGGTATCGCCTTTCATGCCACGAGGTCTGGCAGGTCCCTGTTCTCCTCTTGAACCCTGCTCTCCACGAGGTCCTTCTGGTCCCATAGGTCCGGGAGGCCCCTGGATCGTTACGTAAGTGCCACAGGATCCGCTGCAGTTATTACAACAATTTCTGGATTTATTATTTGGACAGTTCATAACAAAATTCCCTGCATAAAATTTGTAGTTGCTTATATATTATGCAGAAGTGCCGCATATGAGAAAAATACAGCGAAATAAATGAAACAGTCTGAGAAGACCAGTAAAATCACAGTTTGGAGACAAATGGAATATGGATATAGAGAGAAGCTTTTGCCATAAGGAGACGCGGCTATGGAAATCAAAAGCATTGATGTATCAAGTTATCAGGGGAAGCCCGACTGGGCGAAAGTAAAGAAGGCGGGCATAAATTTTGCAATTCTTCGAATCCATCAGAAAAACGGACCAGATACAAGTTTTGAACATAATTATAAGGGATGCAGGGCGAATAAGATTGCTGTGGGTGGATACAAATATAGTTATGCTCTGACAGAAGCGCAGGCATTAAAAGAAGCAGAAGAAACACTCGCAGTCCTTGACGGGCGCGCACTGGATCTTCCGGTATTCTATGATCTGGAATGGGAGAAACAGAGAAAACTTGGAAAAGAGGCAGTCGAGAAGATTGCGGTGGTTTTTCTGGATTATATCAAAAAAGCAGGATACAGGGTCGGAATTTATTGTAATGTAGACTGGTATCAGAATGTTCTGAGTACAAAATTGAAATCCTATGACTTGTGGCTTGCCAGATACCCGGCAAATGATGATGGAACTGTGCAGACACGCCTTAAGCCGGAGCAGGGAATCGGCTGGCAGTATTCCAGCAAGGGAAAAGTTGCCGGGATCAGCGGAAACGTGGATATGGATCTGTTTTACAAAGATTATAAAGAAAAAGCAGAAGAGAAGAAAAAAACTACAGGAAATAAGTTGGAGAAACACATAAAACTTGGAAATTATTATGCCAACTATGGCGGTAAGAAACCGTATCTGGAAAAAAAGAGCAATGCATATCTGGATGATTTTACCAGAAATGCCGGCAGCAAAAACTATACGAAATTTGCCCGTGATGTCAATAACTGGGGACAGCCTGGATGCCAGGGGCAGCCGTGGTGTGCAGTTTATCAGTTCTGGAAACTGGTCAAAATATTTGGCCTGGCGAGGGCACTGCAGATCATGGGCGGTGGTTTTTATAACTGTCGGAGTGTGACGCGGCATGCGAAACAAAAAGGAACCTGGCATAGTACGCCGAAGAAGGGTGCGCTGGTCGTGTTCCGAAATGGGGCACATATTGGATCCGTTACGAAATATGATGACATTTATATTTATACAAACGAGGGAAATACATCCAGTACACCAGGTGTTGTAGCCAATGGCGGGTCATGCCGCAATAAAAAATACAAACGTACAGATCCGGCGATTGACGGGTATGTATGGATTGATTATAGCACTGCCTCCGACCAGAGATCCACAGAAACAGCAATCCATCTTGACAAGACTCCAAAGTGGGTGGGAATGGTGAATACAGCAGAACTCAATGTGCGCTCCTGGGCAGGTACAGAGTATCCAAGGATCAAGAAGTATCCGCTTCTTGCACAGCACAATCTTGTTGACGTGTGCAATACGATCAAAGCCGACGACGGCACAGCCTGGTATTATGTTCGGATCGTGAACAAATATTATGGTTTCGTGGCGGCCCGTTACATTACAAAAGTGTAAAAAATGAAAGCCCTGAGATAATACTGATAGTAGGCAGAGCAGCTTTTTTCCTGTACAATGGGAAATAACACAGGAAGAAAGAGGGCGATAAGGATTATGACTATGTGGCTTATTTTGATGATCGTCCTGGCAGTTTTGTCTTTTGCAGGGATTTTGTATCTTGCGAACAGGATTGGGAAATTTGCATTTATCAGAAAAATAACAAAAGGCAAAAAAGGATTCAGCACACTGACAGGACTTCTGATTGCTGTAGTTTATACCGCAGTTATCTGGATGGCATGGGGTTCTATGAATGCTATTGTGTGTATTCTGCATCTGATCGTATTCTGGATGGTCAGCGAAGCGATTTTTGCCCTGATCACAAAGATACGCAAAAAGACATTTGCAAAAGGTGGCAGTTTTTTCCGATTCACATACAGGAACGACATTTCATGGAGAAGGTTTTGCGGAACATATGAAGACCATTGAAGCACAGAATCCGGATGTTGTACTGATCGTTGGCGATTTTGTGGATGATGATACGACGAAGGAAGACATGATCCGGTGCTGTGCGGCACTGGGAGAGATCAAAACGACATATGGCGTTTATTATGTTTTCGGGAATCATGACAAAGGTTATTATTCACCGGAATACCGTGGCTATGATGGAGATGATCTGATAGAGGAACTTAAGAAAAATAAGGTTCATGTAATGCAGGATGATGTAAAGCTGGTAGATAACCGTTTTTACATTATCGGAAGACAGGACAAGTCTGAGGATTATGCAGGAGGCCGTGAGACGATGGAAGAACTGACAGCTGATCTGGATCCGGACAAGTTTTCTATCGTTCTGGATCATCAGCCACAGGATTATGAGGCACAGGCAGAGGCGGGCGTTGATCTGGTGCTTTCCGGGCATACCCACGGCGGACAGCTTTTTCCGCTTATGACGATCGAGAACCACACAGATCTGGCCCCGGATGACCGGGTTTACGGATACGAAAAAAGAGGCAGTACAAACTTTATCGTAACGTCAGGAATCTCAGACTGGGCGATCAAGTTCAAAACAGGATGCAGATCAGAATATCTGATGCTGGAGATTGACGGGAAATAAAATACAAAAATAAAAGAAGCACAGGGATATAGATATGGAACATGGAGAAAAGGAATACAGACTGCTGAAATCGGCATATGCTTTTTTGAACCGCCAGATATCACTGTATGAAAAAACGGTAGAGAGAAAAGTAGCAGAGTATAATCTTTTAAGAGAGATTGGAAATTATACAAAAATATCAGGGATATAGAACATCTTCCAGAGCAGCTGCAGGGTGTTTATATGGAACTGAAAAAAGAATCCATCCGTTCTATTTTTGAACTTCCGGTATTTAATGATACCAGCTTTATCGGAATCATAACCATCTGAGATCCGGATACGGAAAAAATAAAAGAAATCGAAGAGATCCATGAGATTCTTGGAAACTGGCTCGGTCATCGCCTGATCAAAAATGACAACCGCATCCAGAAGACACTTTCCGGACTGGGAGCTGATTATACAGCGGCGTACATGATCAATCTGGATACAGATCATTTTGAGGTGATCATCAACCAGAAGTCAAACAATGCTGCAAAACAGAAAAAAGATCGGTTTTTTACGGATTATCTCCGCAAATATGTGGATAAATATGTGCTTGAGAAAGACTGCGAAGCAATGAAAACAGAGCTTTGTGCAAAGAATCTCAGAAAGCGTTTTGCAGTCGAGGAGGATTTTCATTTTACTTTTGAGACGATTCCCAATGAACTTGGACAGACCTGTTTTCAGGCACATGCCGTGCGTGAATGCGGGGATGATGGGAACTATGCGATCCTGGGATTTCGATGCGTAGATGAACTCATAAAGAAAGACAGGGAATACAAAGAAAAACTTGATCAGGCGTACAGACTGGTGAGAAAGAAGCTGGATATTATTACTTCTGCGATTCCGGGCGGCATAAAGATCAGCAATGATGATGAGAGTTATTCTTTCAAGTATGTTTCGGAGCAGTATGCAGCGATGCTTGGCTATACTGTGGAGGAATTTATGGAGGCATCGAATGGCTCTGTTGTCGGGATCGCACATCCGGATGATCTGGAAAGTGGCATTGCCGAGGCTCTGGAACAGTACAAAAAAGCAGATCATTATGAGATCACGTATCGAATGAGATGTAAGGATGGTTCCTGGAAATATATTGAAGATCATGACCACAAAGTTTTCGCGCCGGATGGTAAGATCGAGCACCGTAACCTGATTCTTGACAAGAATGAACTGGTGCAGAAGACGATCGAGCTGGAAAGTGAGAAGAAGGCAAATGCGGCCAAAACAGCCTTTCTTTCGAGAATGTCCCATGACATCCGCACACCACTGAATGGGATCATCGGGCTTCTTGAGATCGACCGCAGACATGCAGATGATCTTCAGATGCTCAGTGAAAATCGTGAGAAGGCGAGGGTGGCAGCAGATCATCAGCTTTCACTTATTAATGATATCCTGGAACTGAACAAGCTGAATGATGCGAATGTCGTGCTCTGTGAGGAGGCATTTGATGTCAGAAAGCTGATCCGCGAGATCAAGACGATCACAGAAATGCGTGCGGCAGAAGATGGAATCCAGATGTATATAGAAGGTGATGATACAGAACTGAAGTGCCCGTATGCAGTGGGAAGTCCTCTGCATATCCGCCAGATTTTTATTAATATCATCACAAACGCGATCAAATATAATAAACCTGGCGGAGTAGTCTACTATAGCTTTAAAGAACAGGTCCTGCCGGACAAAAGGGCCGGCTATGAGGTGCAGATCCGAGATACCGGCATTGGAATGACAGAAGAATTTCTCAAAAATATCTTTCAGCCATTTACGCAGGAAAATCAGGATGCGAGAAGTGTGTATCAGGGGACTGGGCTTGGCATGCCGATCGTGAAGAACCTGATTGACAGAATGAGAGGAACGCTCCGCATAGAAAGTGAGGCCGGCGTCGGTACAACCGTTTATGTTTCCTTAAGTCTGCCTGTCGCAGACAAAATAACTTCGACAGAACATGAACAGAAACGTCCTGAAAAGCAGGTGAACCTTGCAGGGGTCAAGGTGCTTCTGGCAGAGGATAACGAGCTGAACAGAGAAATCGCGAAAGTTCTTCTGGAGGATGAAAAGATGATCGTGACGGAAGTATGCAATGACTGCCAATGCTTTCACCGAGGACCGTCAGCAGACCAGGGAAGCAGGAATGAATGAACATATCGCCAAGCCCCTCGATGCAAAGCTGCTGATGAGGAAGATCATGGAGTATTGTAAGCGCAGGGATGCATAAAGTAGATAGAAGAGATATAACAGGAAAGGAAGCGATACTGTGAAAATTACAGTTATACATGGTCAGAACCATAAGGGGAATACGTATATGATTGCGCATGAACTTGCGGAAAAGATCGGCGGGGAGGTGACGGAATTTTTCCTGCCGCGTGATTTTGATGAACCATGTCTCGGATGCTGGACGTGTTTTAACAAGGACCTGACACATTGCCCGCATTATAAGAAGCTCAAGCCTCTTATGGATGCGATGGATGAGGCGGATGTGGTAATTCTGGCAAGCCCGGTATATGTGTATCATGCGACCGGGCAGATGATGGCCTTTCTGGATCATTTTGGTACGAGATGGATGGTGCACCGGCCGGATGCACGTGCCTTCCAGAAGCAGGGCGTGGCGATCGCGACAGCTGCCGGCGGTGGCATGGCGAGCACGACGAAGGATCTTTACCACAGTATGTTTTTCTGGGGCTATCCGCGGATCTACCGCATGGGATTTGCTGTCAGGGCAGCGAAGCCATCCGAGATCCCGGAAGATATCCAGAAGAAGATCCACCAGGAGACCGACCGGATGGCAGCAAAGATCCGAAAAAATTATGCCCCATTCAAACCAACACTCAAGACTCGCATGTGGTTTTCGATGATACGCTGGATGCACAAAGCATTCTGGAAGTTCGAGCCGGATTATGGCTACTGGGAAGAACATGGATGGCACGGTAAGAACAGGCCGTGGAAGGTGAAACGGAAGAAAAGAGGATAAAGAAATTATGGAACATACAATAGACCCTGTATACGACGAACACTCACGGATATTGATACTTGGGAGTTTTCCGTCAGTGAAGTCCAGGGAGCAGAAGTTTTTTTACGGACATAAGCAGAACCGGTTCTGGAAAGTGCTTGCAGGGATTCTGGGATGTGAGGTGCCGCAGACGATAGAAGAAAAGAAAGCAATGCTCCTTGAGCATCATATTGCCGTGTGGGATGTAATCCAGAGCTGTGAGATCGAGGGCTCTTCCGATGCGAGCATCCGCGATGTGGTCCCAAATGATCTGTCCGAAATACTGGACACTGCTGACATCCAGGCAATCTATACGAATGGCGGCAAGGCGTACGAGCTGTACTGTAAATATATTTACCCGGTAAATGGCATCGAGGCACATAAGCTTCCGTCAACCAGCCCTGCCAATGCAGGCTATTCCCTGGACCGGCTCAAAGAAGCCTGGTCACAGATTAGTGAGTTTAAATAAAAAAGCAAACAAAATCCCCATCCAATGTCAGCCTGATACTGACCGGATGGGGATTTCTGACTTAATTTTCTTTTTTGGTTCGTATATGTTTTTCCAATACAGGAATCAGGACATTCATATCAACAGGTTTGGCGACATGGTCGTTCATTCCGACAAAGAGCGCTTTCTGACGGTCTTCGGCAAAAGCATTGGCAGTCATGGCGATGATCGGAATGCTGGAACGGAATGGATCCTCTAACTGTCGGATCTTGCGGGTGGCGTCATATCCGTTCATGACGGGCATCTGAATATCCATGAGGATCAGATCATAAAAATCAGGTGCTGCTTTCTCAAGTTTTTCCACACAGGCAACGCCGTTGCTGACACGGTCGACAAGCAGACCTTCTTCACTGAGAAGTTCGATGGCGATCTCAGCATTCAGATCATTATCCTCAGCAAGAAGGATCCTTTTTCCTGCAAGAGTTTTCTGTGGGCGGTCGGATGAGGATTTCCTTGGCTCAGCCTCTTCTTTGCGTGCAGTGCGGCATGGAATACAGATCGTAAAAGTGGAGCCTTTTCCCGGACTGCTCTGGATCTCGATCGTTCCATGCATCAGCTCTACCAGATTTTTTACGATACCCATGCCAAGACCGGTGCCTTCGATACCGCTTATGGTAGAAGAACGTTCACGTGAAAAGGATTCAAAAATATGTGCCTGGAATTCCTCGGACATACCGATACCATTGTCAGCAATAGAGATTTCCATGTAACACCAGTCGGCATCTTCATGCGGCTTCTGAGTAAGACAGCAGTCGATTTTTCCATTCTGCCCGGTGTATTTGATGGCATTGCTGATAACATTGAGTACAATCTCGGACAGATGGGAACTGTCAATATAGACATAAGGATTTGCAACCTGCTTATGTACGGTAATAGTCTGGTGCTTTTCCTGAACTGCCGTATTGAACATGACGATGCAGGAGTCAAAACTTTCTTCAATGTTGCAGATGCTTTCTTCGAGAACGATCTGGTTGTTTTCAATCCGGGCAATCTCCAGGATGTTGTCAATGATGGAGAGCATTTTTTGTCCGCAGGTGCGGATGTTGGAAAGATACTCGCTTAATTTGTCTGGTTCATGCAGATGATTCCGGGAAAGCTCTGCGTAGCCAATGATCGCATTCATTGGAGTACGGATGTCGTGTGACATATTAAAGAGGAATGCGGACTTTGCCTTGTTTGCAGCTTCGGCGGCAGCGGCAGATTTCCTGAGGAGCATCTGCTGTTCCCTGTCCTTCGCCCTCTGGTTCTGCAGAATGTGATAAACACAGACAAGCAGAAGCAGTGCAACGATGGCTGCGGCGATTGCGATCTGGAGAGAATTCCGGCTGCTTTTGCTCAGAAAAGTATAGGCAGATTCCATGTCCATTTCGATGCAGAGTGCGCCGATGATCTCGTTGGAGCCATCGGTTGCCTTGACGGGATAGCATGCTGTGAAGATATGTCCCCATGTGGTGTCAATGATCTCCTGCGAATAAATGGTTTTGCCTGACAGTGCAGAATTAATGTAGGGAATCATTTCATCCTCTATGTAGGTTCCCGGATAAGCAAAATCAGAGGTATCAAGATCGAGACCATCGACCAGATAGATCAGTTTTCCCTCAGAGTTGCGTTTGGCAGTGTAGAGATATCGGGTGGAATTCAGGCTTCGGATCTGGTTCAAAGTAGTTTGAAGTGTCTGATACCGCTCAGAGGACATATCATCAACCGTGTTGATGTCCGTAAAGTCGTCCCTGGTAAAAGTGTTGGAAACAAGTTTGTGGATGGCATCGGAACAGTGATATTCTGGTCAACGTTTGCCTCCAGAGTGCTGGTACTGTAGCTTTTTTGCAGTAGAAAAGTATAAACTGCGATAAGAAATACAGCCAGCAGAAATAAAAAGATATAATTGGACAGATGATGGATCTGCTTTGGACCAGAAGATGTGGGAGCAGAATCTTTGTCTGCATGTCTGGGCTTGCTCATGAAAATACCTCATTTCAGTTTTACAAAAGGGGAAGATGATACGAAATTCCACAGATGTTTTATTTCTATTATAACAGGACAGAAACAATCCTGTAAACAGGAAAACACAAAATTGACTTCAACATAGTAAAGTAGTATATTAATAGAAATTAAAATGTGTAGCAGGAGAAATTTTCATTATGGAACATATTGCAAGAGAAGACGCACTGGCATTACTTAAGAAATACAACAAGGATCCATTTCACATTCAGCATGCCTATACTGTGGAAGCAGTCATGAAATGGTATGCAAAAGAACTCGGCTATGGTGAGGATGTAGAATACTGGGGAATCGTGGGACTTCTCCATGATATTGATTTTGAACAGTATCCGGAAGAACATTGCTTAAGAGCACCGGAACTTCCGAAGCTTCTGACCATGACTCTTGAGGCGATGGCGGTCTGCGAGGATGAGATCCAGGCAGAGATGCGAAGCGAAGAGTAAAACTGACGAAAAACAGACAGAAATATTTTCAAAAATAATCAAAAAAACGGGTTTACGAATACCAAAAAGCAGTATATAATATGCATTCGATTAAAGAAAAAATAAGGAGTGTAGAGATGAAATCAGCACAGAATGATATGACTGTCGGAAATCCGATGAAGATTATTTTGGGCTTTACCCTGCCGATTTTTATCGGTAATGTATTTCAGCAGTTTTACAATATGGCAGATGCTGTGATCGTTGGTAAGTTTGTCGGAAACAAGGCTCTCGCGGCGGTCGGCAGCACGGGAACGATCATGTTTCTGATCTATGGTTTTGTCGTGGGAATGACGGCTGGTTTTACCGTCCTCACGGCGCAGAAATTCGGAGCCGGTGATATGAAGGGCATGCGAAAGACAGTAGCGGGAGCGGGAATTCTTTCTTTTGTAGTCGGGGCACTTCTGACGATACTGTTTATGGCATTTATGAAACCGCTTCTGATCCTTATGAATACGCCGTCGGATATTTTTGCGGACGCATATTCATACATAATGATCGTCAGCGGCGGAATCCTGGCACAGATGCTTTATAATCTTCTGTCCAGTATCCTCAGGGCGCTTGGAAACAGTAAGCTTCCACTTGTATTTCTTATTATAAGTGCACTTCTGAACATTGTTCTGGATCTTGCGTTTATCGTAGGATTCGGGATGGGAGCGAAGGGAGCCGCAGTTGCAACGGTTATCGCACAGGGCGTTTCCGGAATCCTCTGCCTGTTTTATATTATTGCGAAGATTCCGATCCTTCATTTGAAGCGTGAAGATCTGTATGTTGGAAGTACAATCTACAAAAACCAGCTTCGGATCGGAGTTCCGATGGCACTGCAGTATTCGATCACAGCGATCGGTACCATGATGGTGCAGTCTTCCTTAAATATCCTCGGGTCCACACTGGTTGCGGCGTACACGGCAGCAGGCAAGATCGAGCAGGTGGTAACACAGGCATATGTGGCAATGGGAACGACGATGGCAACTTATGCAGCCCAGAATATGGGCGCCGGTTCTGTGAAGCGTATCCGTGAAGGATTCAAGGCATGTACGGTTATTGGTGTTGTATATTCCTTCGTGGCAGCAGGATTTATCATGACTGTCGGCAAATATATGACCTATCTTTTTGTATCAGAAGATGTTGATATCATTATGAATTCCGTAGATATTTATCTGAAATGTATCGGGATTTTCTTTATTCCGCTGGCAGTGGTAAATATTTACCGAAATGGTATTCAGGGACTTGGCTATGGACTCCTTCCGATGATGGCGGGTGTCGCAGAGCTGATCGGACGAGGCGTTGTGGCGGTGATCGCCGGGGCAAAGAGAAGTTATCCGGGTGTCTGTCTGGCAGGTCCGGCAGCCTGGGTGCTTGCGGGCGGTCTTCTGATAGTGATGTATTATTTTATCATGAATGTAAATATGAGAAAGATCTTTGGCACAAATGGCAAAGACCACAAATAAAAAAATCAGGACAGTTTTCAGTCGGAACTGTCCTGATTTTTTTTGTTCTTTTTGGGGATGCGGTGCAGATAAAACTGAGAATTGCTGATTCTCTGAAGGCGGTAGTGGTCTTTCATGGAGCGGTTCATTTCTTTTTCGAGGAGAGCAAGATCTTTGGCAGAGCATTCGTCTATGTGATAAAGAAATTTTTCTCCGTAGTCGGCTTCCTCAGAGGACAGAAACTGCACTTTGGAGCGAAGCCCCTGAGAGAGAAGTCTGGTGTAGGCTTTGCCGGTATTCTGGTTTGATAAAATCTTCTGATGGTCAGTGGAATCCTGGTCGTCGCTGTCAGAACTTTTTTGCCGCTGCAAAAAAATGGCATGTCCGGAGAGAAGGACTGCCGGGAGCAAAAATACCGGAAGAACCTCAGAAGGAAGGATCTTTGCTGCCCCGGAAAACAGAAGCAGGAAAAACAGGATCAGATACAAAGCTCCGGAAAGCAGACTCAGTGATAAAAAACGCCATCCGAAGATACCCAAAAGGGATGCAGTGATCACCAGAAAAACATCCAGATAGTTCAGAAGAGATGGTTTTGGATACTGAAAAATCTGCATGGAAACACCCGCAGCAATTCCTGCCAGAAGAAAAAGAAACAAAAAAGCATGGATCAGTTTGCGGAATTTTCCTGTTTCTCTGCCAGGTGAACAATGCTCCCATAATTCTACTTCCAGTTTATCGGCGAGTTCTCTTGCAGCTTTTGTGAAGGTATGGTTTGTCATGACCACAGCACGGTCACAGTCATAGAAGCGAGCCCCGCTGTATGCTTCCTGTACCGCCTTGTTTCCGACCGGAGCAGAATAATATTTACACTGTATGCCGTATTTTACCCCAGATTTGTATGCGATCACATCAATTCCCTGATCGCCGCTTGGTGGTGTAACAGTTACTTTGCGATAGCCTTTGGTTTTGAGAAATGCTGCACAGCGGTGTTCAAATTCAAATCCATCCTGATAGTTCATAAAAAAGTTCCTCTTTGTCAGTCTGTATAGTATGAAGCTATTTTAGTAAAAAGAGTCTGATTTGTCCAATGATTTTTAAAAAATACATAAGTAGTAATAAAAACTATATAAACTAGAAAAAGATTCGACAATACATTGACATCACAATCGCGAAAGAGTATACTATCAAATAGTTTGATAATCAAAACAAATAGAAGATGGGAGAAATCAAGATGAATACAGATAAAAGCACACTCAAAGAACTTAACATTGGAGAAAAGACGGCACAGCTTCCAATCATCCAGGGCGGCATGGGAGTCGGGATCAGCCGGAGCAGTCTCGCCGGAGCGGTAGCGCGGGAGGGCGGTATTGGTGTGATCTCGACGGCACAGATTGGATATGATGAAGAGGGATTTGAGCAAGATCAGGCAAAATGTAACCGTATCGCGATAGGGAAGCATGTAAAGAAAGCAAAAGAAATCGCGGGCGGCAGAGGACTTGTCGGGGTCAATATCATGGTAGCATTGAAACATTATGAGGAACATGTCCGGGAATCGGTGAAAGCAGGCGCAGATGTGATCATCAGCGGAGCGGGACTTCCGATGGATCTTCCGAAACTGGTGAGTGAAGAATCAGGAACGAAGATCGCACCGATCGTTTCTTCCAGGCGTGCGGCGAATCTGATCCTCAAAATGTGGGCACACAGATACGACAGGACAGCAGATTTTATTGTGATCGAAGGACCGAAAGCAGGGGGGCATCTTGGATTTTCCAGGGAGCAGCTGGCGGATATAAATGCGTTGGATTTTGATGAAGAAATCTGCAGGATCATCGAATGCAAAAAGGAATACGAAGAGAAATTTGACAGAAAGATCCCGGTGATCGTTGCGGGAGGGATTTTTGACCGGACAGATATTGATCATGTGATGGAACTCGGCGCAGATGGTGTGCAGATTGCAAGCAGATTTGTGGCAACAGAGGAGTGTGATGCTTCTGAGGCATACAAGAGAGCATACATTGAGGCGGAGGAATCTGATATCCAGATCGTACAGAGCCCGGTGGGAATGCCAGGTCGTGCACTTCGAAATGAATTTATCCGGCACCTGGAAGCAGGAAGAGAGCCGATCCGTAAATGCTACAACTGTCTGGAAAAATGTGACCCGCGCAAAGTCCCGTACTGCATCACAAAAGCACTGATCGAGGCGGTGAAAGGAAATCTTGATAAGGGTCTGATCTTCTGTGGAGCGAATGTCGGAAGGATCCATGAGATGACGACTGTTCATGAACTGATGCAGGAACTGGCATATTAAAAAAGTTAAACAGTGTAAAAAACAGGCAGCATTTGATCTTGTACAGTAACCGGTCATAAAAGACGGGGACAAGATCAGTGCTGCCTGTTAATTTATCGTTCCATCATGCTGATGGATTCAATTCCGACACTTCCGCCGCGAACGACTTCGATGTATTTGAATTCTTCTTTGATCAGTTTGACAACGGCATCGTTTTTGGTTGCAGTCTGAACAAACTCAAGAAGAAGGCTGTCTTTGCCATAATCGATGACTCTTGCCTTGAAGGTCTCTGCGATCTGGAAAAGTTCCACCTTGTCTGCTGCGGAGCATTTCTTGACTTTGATGTAAAGAATCTCTTTCATGCGGACAAAGATATCTGTAAAGTCAATGACTTTGATGACTTCGACCATGCGGTTTAGCTGTTTTTTGATCTGCTCAAATGTTTCGTCGTCGCTGACAGTTGCGATCGTCATTCTGGAGATTGTAGGATCCTCAGTGGTTCCAACGGTAAGACTGTCCAGGTTATAGGACTTTCCGGAAAAAAGCCCGGAGATCTTGGAGAGTACACCTACCTGGTTTTCTACATAGAGAGAGATCCATCTTGTTTTCATTCCTTTATCCATATTCTGATACCTCCTAACAATCCATGATCATATCTGCAAGTGTTCCGCCTGGTTTGATCATAGGATAGACCATTTCTTCCGGATCGATCAGAAACTCGATGATCGTAGGTCTTTTCTTATTTTTCTTTGCTTCTTCAAAAGCGGCGGCGATTTCTTCACGTTTGGAGACGCGGATGCCTTTGGCACCATAACTTTCGGCGAGTTTGACGAAATCCGGTGTGTATTCCGGATATTCTTCACCATCAGTACGGCGGGAGAGGGCACCGGCTCTTAAGTTGGTCATTGCGTAACGTTTGCCGTAGAATAATTTCTGCCACTGGCGTACCATTCCGAGATAAGTGTTGTTGAAGATGCAGCAGATGATCGGTAATTCTTCCAGAACTGCAGTTGCGAGTTCCTGAATGTTCATCTGTACACCGCCGTCACCGGAGATGGAGATGACAGGAGTATCCGGATTGCCGATTTGTGCACCGATCGCACCGGGGAGACCATAGCCCATGGTGCCGAGACCGCCGGACATGATGAGCTGGCGTTTCTCAGTGATATCGACAAACTGAGAAGTAAGCATCTGGTGCTGTCCAACGTCGGTGACGATGATCGCGTCATCAAACTGTTCGTTGATCGCTGCAAAAATATCAAGAGGTCCCATAAGCGGGCGGTTTTTCATGGTAAGTGGATGTTCGTTCTTCCATCCTTCGATTTCGGAAAGCCATTTTTTGGTACCGCAGTCGGTAACGTATTCAGCCATTTTTGTGATCGCTTCTTTGGCATCGGCAACGATCGGAACATCTACGTGGATGTTTCTGGAAATAGATGCGGTATCAATATCAATGTGAACGATCTGCGCGTTCGGTGCAAACTCGTGGAGCTTGCCGGTGATACGGTCGTTGAAACGGGTTCCGATGGAGAACAGGAGGTCACAGTTGCTGACTGCCATGTTTGCAGCATAGGAACCATGCATTCCAAGGTTTCCGATGAATAACGGGTGCTTTGTGGAGATCGCGCCACGTCCCATGACAGTTGTAACGACTGGAACCTGTGTTTTCTCAACTACAGTGGTAAAAATCTCGTTTGCGTGAGCGATATTTACACCGCCGCCTGCGAGGAACAGAGGCTTCTTGGCTTTCTGAAGCATCTTGAGGGCTTTTTTGAGCTGGCCCATGTGAACGCTGGTGTTTGGTTTGTAGCCACGGATATTTACACTCTTAGGATATTCTGCGCTTCCAAGTTCAGCCATGACGTCCTTAGGAAGGTCGATAAGAACAGGTCCCGGACGGCCGGTTCTTGCGATATAAAAAGCTTCTTTGATGATGCGGCCGAGGTCCTCACGGTTACGGACGGTTACGCCATATTTGGTGATGCTGCGGGTGATCCCTACGATGTCAACTTCCTGGAAAGCGTCGTTTCCGATCAGATGTCTGGCAACCTGGCCGGTAAAACATACGAGAGGAACGCTGTCATAGTTGGCAGTTGCAAGTCCGGTGACAAGGTTAGTAGCACCAGGACCGCTGGTTACAAGACATACGCCGACTTTGCCGGTAGTTCTTGCATAGGCATCTGCTTCATGGACAAGTGCCTGTTCATGGCGCGGAAGGATAATGTCGATCCCGCTCTGTCTGTATAATTCGTCACTGATATCGATGGTGCATGCACCAGGATATCCGAATAAAGTTTCAACACCTTCTTCTTTTAAGGCTTTTACTAAAAGCTTGTTTCCTGAAATCTGTTTCAAATAAAACCCCTCCTTTGATAAAAAAGATTCTGATACCATAAAAAAAGTCCCAAGCATATAATATATGCTCAGGACGGATAAATCCGTGGTACCACCTGATTTCAGAGAATACTCTCCCTCTGTCAGTACATGATCATACTGCTTTCCTGTAACGTGGAAACTACGTTGAAGCCTACTGTATGATCCTGATAAGATCATGGTTCAGTTCACTGCTCGGGGACTACTTCCATAACTCTGTCACGAAGGTTCACACCAGCCACCTTCTCTCTGGGCATCCTGAAATTATGTACTGCTTCCCGTCACTGCATTTAAAAATATTTGAAAATTTATGATAATTATACGGGAATTGACGGAATTTGTCAAGTTGCTGTTCCTTCCGTTCGCAGTAATTTTGTCAACGAATAACTTGGATTTTGGGTTCTTTTTTGGTAGAATAGGGGGAGTTAAAAAGAAAGAAGAAATTTTATGCAGGAAGAATTACAGACAATGCTGAAGGAATGTCATCTCTGTCCGAGAAACTGCGGCGTGGACCGTCTGGCGGGCCAGAAGGGATTCTGCGGCGTGGATGCAGGGATCATGGTGGCGCGGGCAGCCCTTCATATGTGGGAAGAACCGTGTATTTCAGGAAAAGAAGGCTCCGGGGCGGTGTTTTTTTCCGGCTGTTCCTTGGGATGTGTGTTCTGTCAGAACCGGACGATTTCCAAAGGGCAGAGCGGTAAGGTGATCACAGTGGAGCACCTTGCAGAACTTTTTCTGGAGCTGCAGGGGCAGAAGGCAAACAATATCAATCTGGTGACGGCGGGTCATTTTCTGCCGCAGGTGAGAGATGCGCTGATCCTTGCGAAAGAGCAGGGGCTTACGATCCCGGTGGTGTATAACAGCAGTGGATATGAAAAAGCCGAGATGCTGCGGTATCTGGAGGGTCTGGTCGATATTTATCTTCCGGATCTTAAATATCTGGAGGCTGACCTTGCGGGGAAATATTCACATGCAAAGGATTATCCGGAAGTTGCTATGAAAGCACTGGAGGAAATGGTTCGTCAGGTCAGAACGCCGGAGTTTGACGAGCGGGGAATGATGAAAAAAGGTGTAATCGTGCGTCATCTGCTTTTGCCGGGACATGTGCGGAATTCCAAAAAGGTACTGGAATATCTGTATGGAACTTATGGTGACCAGATCTATATCAGTCTGATGAACCAATACACACCGATGCCAGCGATGAAAGACGATCCGCAGTTATCCAGAAAAGTTACAGACAGAGAGTATGACCGTCTGCTCGACCATGCGATCTCTTTTGGAGTGACGAATTGTTTTATCCAGGAGGGTGAGACGGCAAAAGAAAGTTTTATACCGGAATTCAATGGAGAGGGAATATAAATGACAACAGAAAAGAAATTCAAAAACAACAAGAAAAATTACAAGGCAAAGCCTGCCGGAAAACAGAAACAGTGGACAGATAAGAAAGAATCTGGAAGATACACAGAAAAGAAAAAGCCAGATTTCAAGAAAAATACTGCTCCAAAGGGAGATCAGAAGAAAACTGCGCCGAAGAAAACAGAAACAAAGAAACCTGCCGTAAAATCACTCTGTCCAGTGCATGGCAAATGCGGTGGATGTCAGCTTCTTGACATGCCGTATGAGCAGCAGTTAAAGAAAAAACAGGCACAGGTTGCGAAACTTTTGAAGCCATACTGTCAGTTGGAGAAGATCATCGGAATGGAAGATCCTTTCCATTACAGAAACAAAGTCCATGCAGTTTTTGGTCATAAGAAAGATGGTACTGTGATCTCAGGAATCTACCAGGAAGGAACACATTTCATTGTCCCGGTTGATGAATGTCTGATCGAAGACCAGAGAGCTGATGCGATCATCCGTGATATCCGCGGGCTTCTGAAATCCTTCAAGATCAAGACTTATAATGAAGATACGGGATACGGACTGTTCCGTCACGTGCTGATCCGCACAGGATATCACAGCGGACAGATCATGGTAGTCCTCGTGCTCGGATCACCGATCCTGCCATCCAAGAATAACTTTGTCAAGGCACTGCGTAAGCTTCATCCGGAGATCACGACGATCGTTCTCAATGTAAACGGACAAAAGACAAGCATGATCCTTGGCGAGAAGGAAACGGTTCTTTATGGAAAGGGTTATATCGAAGATGAACTCTGCGGGAAGACTTTCCGTATTTCCTCCAAATCTTTCTATCAGGTCAATCCGGTACAGACAGAGAAACTGTACAGCAAAGCAATCGAACTGGCAGGACTTACCGGCAAAGAGCGTGTGATCGATGCATATTGCGGAATCGGAACCATCGGTCTGATCGCCAGCGACAAGGCAAAAGAAGTCATCAGTGTGGAACTGAATTCCGACGCCGTGCGTGATGCGATCGCAAATGCAAAACGCAACGGAATCAAAAATGTCCGTTTCTACAACAACGATGCCGGCGTTTTCATGCGCCAGATGGCGGATGCCGGAGAAAGTGCAGACGTTGTCTTCATGGACCCGCCGAGAAGCGGAAGTGACGAGAAGTTCCTCTCTTCCGTGCTCACCCTGCATCCCAAAAAGATCGTCTACGTCTCCTGCGACCCGACAACTCTCGCAAGAGATCTCAAATACCTCACCAAACACGGCTACAAAGCCCGCCGCGCCATCCCAGTAGACATGTTCCCGGCGACCGAGCATTGCGAGAATTGTGTGCTGCTTGAGAGAAAATAACAATAAAAGATTCAACGGCTGATAAAACAGAGGGGGCACAAACTATGATCACATTAAACGATTACCTATATTCAGGAGATACGCTTCTGCGGATCCTTCATAATTATTCGGGGGATCTCCGCAGGGATGCGCGGAAGAGCAGGAATGAGATCGATCTGGCGCATTGTAATTTTTTGCTGCAGATCACGGAGCTTCTGGAGCATAATGATTTCCTTACTGCACAGTCTCAGAAGATCCGGGAATTTTATAAGTATATGGCGAGGGAGTATCCGTTTCTGGCGTTTACGTTCAAGGGCAGGATCAAGTCGCTGATCCGTGCGGAGGAGAAATTCAACGGTTATATTGTAGAATATATTTATGATTATCATATGGAACATGGAACTTATCCATCCGTTTCTGAGATCAAAAACCGCCTGACCTGTTTTCGTGACCTGATCGCTTACCGTATTGTGATCTCCATGCCGAGATGCCATCTCAAGAGCGAGCAGGACAGAGAAAAAGTAGAAGAGAAGTATCTCTATGAGATTGCAAATGTACTTCCGGCCTTTCTGGAAGAACGTGGATTTACGGTAGAGTCAGCGAGAGGGATCATGGAGAGTCCGTCAGAGTTTCTGAATGATGAGGTCCGTCCATATTACCGCGACTATGTTGCAGGAAAAACGCCGCAGGATTATCGATCACTACATATCACATTGTATGATAACAGTTCCAGATGTTTTATGGAGGTCCAGCTCCGGACAAAGTCCATGGACGATGTGGCTGAGATCGGACCAGCAAACCATCTTGGCTATGAGAAAGGACAGGACGAGGCGAGAGCAAGGAGAGATGCGATCCCGGAGGGAGAGTGCATTTATTTTGATGAGGCGTATGAAAGAGGGATGCGTCTTCAGAAACTGGAACTTTCGAAGCTTGATGTCAATATGTTTGCAGCAGTGAACAACAGCCTGATCAATGACGGATGTGGCCTGTACAGGGGAAGACTGATCCTTCCGTATGAGCATCTGTCACGGTTCCAGAACGATCTGATCGATTAAAAAAAACAGCAGACGTGCTGTTGACAGCTCCCTAATTACAACACAATAAAAAAAGCCCGTTTCCGGCAGGATCAAATATGATCGCCGGAGCAGGCTTTATTTTATTACATATCAGGATTCTTTGCTTTCGTCAGATTCATCGGTATCCTCAACAGCTGGTTCCGGAAGATAAACGTGAACCCGTTCGATACGGTTCTTGTCAAGCTTGTCGACAACCAGTCTGACATTGTCAGTGGTGACAACTTCATCGCCATCCTCCGGGAGCCGGTCGAGATGTTCGATGATCAGACCGCCGAGAGAATCATAATCCTCGGAAGTAAATTCCGTATGAAGATGATCGTTGACATCGTCAAGGCTCATGGAGCCCTCAACAATATATTCCTGATCGGAAATTTTCTTGATGAGTTCGTCTTCGTTCTCGTCGTATTCGTCGTGAATCTCACCGACGATCTCCTCAAGGATATCCTCGAGGGTGATAAGACCGGTCATCTCGCCGTATTCGTCAAGAACGATAGCGATATTAAAAGTAGATTCCCTCATTTCCACGAGAAGATCAGAGATATCCTTGTATTCATAGGTAAAATGTGGCTTACGGAGAAAGTTCCTGATATCAAAAGGATCATCCTGATTATAAAGAAGAAGGTCCTTCATATTGATGATACCAACGATATTGTCCTGTGTGTCCTCATAGACCGGAAGACGGGTAAATCTGTCTGTACGGAAAATATCGATCAGTTCTTCGTAAGTATTGTTTACATTGGCAAAAGTTACATTGACACGGGGAACCATGATGTCCTTGGCATCTGCATCTCCGAGATCGAAAACATTGTAGATCATTTTTTTCTCGTCGGATTCAATGACACCGTCCTCATGACTGACATCCACGATGGTACGGAGCTCTTCCTCGGTCATGGCTTTGTTGACAGCATCCGGATCTACATGCAGGATGTACAGGAAAAATCTGGATATCAGATTGATCACAAAGATCACGGGTGTCATGAGAGTCATCAGAAAATGAATGACAGTGATATAACGCAGGGTAAGCTTTTCGGAATTAAGTGTTGCATAGTTTTTTGGTGTGATCTCTCCGAATACCAGGATCGCAACTGTCAGTGCCAGCGTTGCAATGCTGACCATGTAGCCTCCCAGGTGATATGCAAGTGTAGTTGCAAGCGATGATGCATATACGTTTACGATGTTGTTACCAATCAGGATCGCACTGAGCATCTTGGGAGTCTTATTCTCCAGAATGTCCAGGGCAAGAGCTGCTCGTCTGTTGCCATCATCCGACAGGGTACGAAGCCGGATCCTGTTTACAGACATCAATGCTGTCTCAATAGAAGAGAAGAAAGCAGAGAGTGCCAGCAAAACAGCAAGTACGATAAATTGGTAAGTGTCACGTATGTCCACTTTAAATGTTCACTCCTTTGGTGTTTTGATAGAATAAATACCTTAATGGTAAAAATATGCATTTATTATATACTGTTTTCATAGCTTTGGCAAGTTTTTATAAAAGAGCAAGAACGCAAAAAACTGCCCAGCCTGTCAGAGGTGGGCAGTTGCAAGGCATAGATTATGCAAGTTCTTTGCCAGTCAGCATCTTGTATGCCTGGAGATATTTGGCGATAGTCTTGTCAACGATCTCCTGCGGAAGTGTCCAGTCATTTCCCGGATGGGAGGTCAGCCAGTCACGTGCGAACTGTTTGTCGAAGGATGGCTGTCCATGTCCTGGTTCATAGCCTTCTAATGGCCAGAAACGGGAGCTGTCAGGAGTGAGCATCTCATCACCGATCACCATGTTTCCGTCCTCGTCAAGACCGAATTCGAATTTGGTGTCTGCAATGATGATTCCCTTGCTCAGTGCATATTCTGCACATTTTTTATACAATGCGATGGTATTGTCACGAAGTTTTTCTGCAAGCTCGCGTCCTCTGCCCGGGAAGTATTTCTCCAGGTGGTCAATGCTCTGCTCGAAGGAGATATTCTCGTCGTGGTCACCGATCTCAGCCTTGGTGGATGGTGTGTAGATCGGTTCAGGCAGCTTGTCGGATTCCTTTAAACCTTCCGGAAGTTTGATACCACAGACAGTGCCGTTTTCTTTGTAGCTTGCCCAGCCGCTTCCGGTGATATAGCCACGGACGATACACTCGATCGGGAGCATGTTGAGCTTACGGCACATCATGGATTTGCCTTCGTATTTCTCCTGCTGGAAAAATTCCGGCATATCCTTTACATCGACAGAAATCATATGGTTGGGCAGAATATCCTCTGTCAGATCGAACCAGAATTTGGACATCTGTGTCAGTACAGTGCCTTTTTTGGTGACTTCATTGTTCAGAATCACATCGAAACAACTGATACGGTCGGTGGCAACCATGATCAGGCTGTCGCCATTGTCATAAATCTCACGTACTTTACCTTCTTTGATTGGTTTTAATTCCTGCATCTTCTCATACCTCGTCATTTGGTTTTTTGATTGGAAATTTTACAGTAGTAAAGTATCACTTTTTATACCGGACTGTCAAGAGAGATTTTGACAAGCATGTGATTAAATGCAAAAAATATATATTAATGTGAAAATTTGCACAGAACTATGGTTGTTTTAGGACAATTCTGTTATAATATAACTAAACGAATTGCGCAGCTTGCTGCGGAACAATCCGTATATAGAAGACAAAAGGCAGGTGAGCAGAATGGCAGGCAGAAAGAAGGATCCGCTGCACAAGAGCTTTAGTTATGCTTTTGAAGGGATTTTTACTTGCATCAGAAATGAAAGAAATATGAAGATACATATTGCAGTCGCGACTCTTGTCGTGATCGCCGGATGGATCCTGGGACTTTCGATCACAGAATGGTGCATCTGTCTTGGGCTGTTCGGGCTTGTGATGGCACTGGAACTGGTAAACACAGCAGTTGAGGCTGTGGTAGATCTCGTGACCACCGAGCGTCATCCGCTTGCAAAGATCGCCAAGGATACGGCAGCAGGAGCAGTCCTGATTGCAGCAATCATGGCAGCGATCGTCGGACTTCTGATCTTTGTACCGAAAGGGCTTTTGTTTCTGAAGCAGCTTTAAAAATGATAAGATTTTATGAAAGGAGATATATATTATGGAATTAGGAGACGGACTTAAAAAACTTTTACTCGCAGGCGTAGGTACTGTTGCAGTGACAGCAGAGAAATCCAAGGAGATCCTGGACGAGCTGGTTAAGAAAGGTGAACTTACCGTAGAGCAGGGCAAGGTTCTGAATCAGGAACTGAAACACAACATCAAAGAAACAATCAAGACCAAGACAACACCTGCACCGAAAGCACCGAAGGAAGACATCAAGGATACCCTTGCCAAACTTTCACCGGAGCAGCTTGCAGAACTCAAAGAGCAGATCCTCAAGATGGAAGCACCAAAGGCAGAGGAAGAACCAAAAGCCGAGGAAGCTCCAAAGGAAGAAGCTCCTGCAGCAGCTGAAGAGCCGGCACAGGAAACAACGGAAGAATAAACAACAGAAACGGAGCAGCAAATGAGCAGACCAGACAATGAAGCAGAGCAGAAAGACGGCTACGGAGAGCGCCTCAAAGAAATCACAGCTGTTCTGAAGAAACATTCTATCACGCGAGGCGTCTCTCCGGAGAAACTTCGTCTTATACTGGAAGATCTGGGCCCAACTTATATCAAGTTGGGTCAGCTTATGTCACTTCGTTCAGATATCCTTCCCAAGCGTTACTGCGATGAGCTGATGAAACTGTGCTCCGATGTACCGCCGATGCCTTTTTCGGAGGTGATCGAGGTTCTGGAAGAGTCGATGGGATGTCCCTGGCAGGCAGAATTCAAAGGGATCCAGGAGCGACCACTCGGTTCCGCATCCATTGCACAGGTTCACCGAGCAACACTCAAAACAGGTGAGGAAGTTGTCATCAAAGTACAGCGCAAGGGAATCTACGAGACGATGGCAAGGGACATTGGTCTGATGCACAAGGCAGTGCGGCTGATGCCTCCGGTCAGCATCAAAGGTGCCGTTGACCTGAACATGGTCTTGAGTGAACTGTGGACAGTGACACAGGAGGAGATGAACTTCCTGACAGAAGCTGCCAACATTTCTGAATTTGCCAAAAAGAACAAGGGCGTTGCCTTTGTAAAAACGCCGATCCTGTATCGAGAATATACAACGACGCATGTACTGGTCATGGAATATATTGACGGGATCGCGATCAACGATAAAGAAAAACTTCTGCAGAACGGCTATGACCTGAATGAAATCGGAAGCAAATTTGTGGACAACTTCATCAAGCAGGTGATCGAGGATGGCTTTTTCCATGCGGATCCTCATCCTGGCAATGTGCGGATCCGGGGCGGCAAGATCGTCTGGATCGATATGGGAATGATGGGAAGGCTCACGGAGAGAGACAGAGAACTGATCAGCCAGGCTGTGGAAGGCGTGGCACTGAATGATATCGGAAAGATCCAGGATGCAGTTCTGGCACTTGGAGAATTCAAGGGCAAACCTGACCACAGCAAGCTCTATCAGGATATCCAGGATCTGATGGAGAAATATGGAACTGCAGATATCGGAAATATCGATCTTGCAGAGGTCATGGTAGATCTCATGGAGGTCATGAAGGAAAACAAGATCATGATGCCTCACGGACTTACCATGCTGGCGCGGGGGCTGACTCATGTAGAAGGAGTCCTTGCAGACATCAGTCCGGAGATCAATATGGTCCAGATTGCGGCAGCCCGCATCAAAGAAGAATTTTTTGGCGAGGGAAACTGGAAGAAGGAGCTCAAGGCAAATACCAAAAACATCTACCGGTCCTTCAAGAAATCCATCGAAGTTCCGTCGCTTGCGGCAGATTTTCTGCAGGGCTGTATGAAGGGACAGACAAAGATCAATCTGGATCTCCATGTGGCAGATGATCTTTCCAGACTGCTCCGAAGGCTGGTGCGAAATATCGTTATGGGACTGTGGGTGATGGCACTTCTGATCAGTTCCAGTATTATCTGTACGACAGATATGAAGCCAAAGCTGTGGGGGATCCCGGCGTTGGGAGCACTGGGGTATATCAGTGCGTTTATCATTGTGATGTATGTGTTTTTGAAACACTTTTTTTCAAAAAAATAATACCAGGAGGAATTTTTTTAAATGAGTACAAAAGCAGAACAGGCGATCGCATTTCACGATCAGGGATATAACTGTGCACAGGCAGTTGCATGTTCATTCTGTGAGGAGTTTGGAGTGGACAGAGAAGAGATGTTCAAGATCGCAGAAGGATTTGGCTTCGGAATGGGGATCATGGATATGTGCGGTGCGCTGTCAGGAATGATGATGGTGATCGGACTGCAGAACAGTGTGGGAGATCCGGAGAAAGGCAAGATGACCAAGGGCGATACCTACAAGAAAGTCAAAGCCTACATCAACAAATTTGCAGAGCAGAACGGCTCCTATCTCTGCCGTGACCTCAAAGGCGTAGAGACCGGCAAAGTTCTCCGTGCCTGCCCGGACTGCATCCGCGATGCAGTTGCCCTGACAGAAGAATATCTGGCATCACAGAAAGAGAAATAATAATATCAATAACAAACAAAAATCCTGCCACAGCAGAGAGGAATACCTTTCTGGTCCGGCAGGATTTTTTGATATTGCATATTGAGGAAACACCGGCGGTGCATTCATTGATCTTTACGAAAGATCCAGGATCATTCAGCAACTTTGACAAACTGGCTGTTATAAAGATTTTGGTAAAATCCGCCTTTCGCCATCAGTTCTTCGTGAGAGCCCTGTTCGATGATGCTTCCGTCTTTCATGACGAGGATCTCGTCTGCATTTCGGATCGTGGACAGACGGTGTGCAACGATGAAGCTGGTACGACCCTCCATCAGACGATCAAACGCTTCCTGAACCATGAGTTCGGTTCGTGTATCGATGCTTGATGTTGCTTCATCCAGGATCAGCATAGGCGGCAGGCAGAGCATGACACGGGTGATGCACAGAAGCTGCTTCTCACCCTGGCTTAAGCTGTCTTCCTTGAGCATGGTATCAAGTTTGTCCGGGAGACGGCGGATGAATTCCCAGCTGTGGGAACGCTTTGCTGCCTCGATGATCTCTTCGTCAGTGGCATCTGGTTTGCCGATGTTGATATTGTCACGGACAGTACCGTTTTTGATCCAGGTTTCCTGAAGGACCATACCGAAGCTGCTTCGTAAGGAATGGCGGGAGATCTCGTTGATCGGATGTCCGTCGATGGAAATGGTTCCTCCGGTCACATCATAAAATCTCATCAGCAGGTTGATAAAAGTAGTTTTACCGCATCCGGTCGGTCCGACGATCGCGATACGTTTACCAGGCTCTGCATGGAGATTGAAGTCTTCGATAAGCTTCTTGTCCGGAACATAGCGGAAGCTGACATTGTCGATATCGACTTCACCTTTAACATCGGAAATCGTTTCCTCAGGATCTTTGCTTTCCGGTTCTTCTTCCAGAAGTGCGAAGATTCTGGTGGCGCAGGCAAGTGCGTTCTGAAGTTCTGTGATAACGGAACTGATATCATTGAATGGTTTCATGTACTGGTTCGCATAGGAGAGCAGTACAGAAAGTCCGCCGACAGTCAGAGCACCGCCAGGGATCATAAAGGCACCGACCAGAGCTACACCTGCGTAGATAACGTTGTTTACGAAACGGGTAGACGGGTTGGTCAGACTGCTGTAGAAGACAGCTTTCTGGCTGCATTCCTTTAATTCCTGGTTGATCTCGGCAAAGCGGGCAGAGGATTTGTCCTCGTAACCAAATGCCTGAACGATCTTCTGGTTTCCAATCATTTCCTCGATGAGAGCAGTCTGACGGCCGCGGGCATCACTCTGTTTCCGGAACATATGGAAAGAACGTGAGGAAATGAATTTTGCCACAAAGAAGCTGAGTGGTGTCAGGACAATGACCATCAGTGTGATCCAGAAGTTCTTGGAGAACATGAAGATCAGAGTACCGATGATCGTCACGATACCGGAAAAAAGCTGTGTAAATCCAAGCAGAAGACCGTCGGAAAGGATATCCGTATCCGCAATGACACGGCTGATGATATCTCCGGTACTGTGTCCGTCCAGATAGGAAAGAGGAAGCTTCTGGATGTGACGGATCGCTTTGGCACGGATGTCCTGCACGGTACGGAAAGTCATACGGTTGTTGATGATGTTCATGATCCAGGTAGCAAGACTGGATACAACGACCATGACAAGGATCCTGGAAAGGTAATACCACATCCTCTGGAAGTTTACCTGATGTTCTGCAACGACCTGGTCGATCGCGTCACCAAACAGTACCGGCACGTAGAGCTGAAGGACTACGGAGACTGCGGCAAGGATGATACTGAGGATCAGGAGCAGACGGTATCTTCCGATGAAACGGAGTACCTTCCACAAAGTTTCTGTGCTGTTTGCATTTGACTGCTGTTTGTTTTTTGTACTCATGATAAGGTCACCTCCGCAGCATTGCCGGAAACGGCAGTTTTTGAAGAATCATATTTTGCCCGTTCTTCAGGGAACTGGGAGAAGTAGATCGCTCGGTAGATCTCGCAGGAGCGGATCAGGTCATCATGAATGCCTTTGCCGACAAGCTCACCATCGTTCAGAACGAGGATCAGGTCTGCCTGACGGATGCTGGCAGCTCGCTGAGATACCAGGAAGGTGGTGACATTGCCGCTCAACTGATGCAGGGATTTACGAAGTGCTGCATCTGTCGCAAAGTCAAGTGCACTGGCACTGTCGTCCAGGATCAGGAATTCTGGTTTCTTGACAACGGCACGCGCGATGGTGAGACGCTGTTTCTGTCCGCCGGAAAGGTTGCGGCCATTCTGTTCCAGTTTGAAATCAAGCTGGCCGTCCTTGCCTTCAACGATCTCACGCGCCTGGGCAGTAGTGAGTGCATCCCAGATCTCTGCATCTGTGGCATCGTCGCGTCCCCATTTCATGTTTTCGCGGATCGTTCCTTTAAAGAGGGCTGCACGCTGTGGTACAACACCGATCTTTTCACGGAGATCCTGCTGGCTGTAACTGCGGATATCCTGTCCATCAATACGGACAGTACCCTGTGTCGCATCATAGAAACGTGCAATCAGATTGACAAGTGTGGATTTACCGCTTCCGGTACCGCCGATGATACCAACTGTCTGGCCTTTTTTGACAGAGAAGCTGATATCGGAAAGGCTTGGTTCGCTGGAACCTGCATAGGCAAAAGTAACGTTCTCGAATTCGAGGGCATTTTTGCCGGAACTCTGAGCAGCGGAAGCTGCCGGATACTCCATGGAAGTTTTTACTTTGAGGATATCTGCCACACGGCCTGCACAGGCTGCGGATTTGTTGAGGGTGATGATCAGGGAAGCCAGTTTGATAAGCTCGACGATCATCTGTGCCATATAGTTGTAGAGCGCTACGACCTCACCCTGCTGCATGTTTCCAAGGTTTACCTGGAGACCGGCGTTGCTGATCAGGATAACAGTCGCGATGTTGATGAGTACGTAAGTCACCGGATTGAGAAGGGCAGAAAGTCTGCCGACGAATTCATTTAATTTAGTGAGCTGTTCGTTGCTCTCGTCAAATTCCTGTACGGATTCTTTTTCGCGGCAGAATGCACGGATGACGCGTACACCGGTGAGGTTTTCCCTGGTCAGTCTTGTGACGGTATCCAGATGGCTCTGTACCTTGCGGAAAAGCGGGATACTGAGATACATGATCACAAAAACGACCAGAAACAGGAATGGGATCGCAACGGCGAAGACCAGGGCACAGCGGAAGTTGATGGTGAATGCCATGACCATGGAGCCGAGTACGATAAACGGGCTTCGAAGAAGAAGACGAAGTCCCATATTTACACCATTCTGTACCTGGTTGATATCGTCGGTAAGACGGGTGATCAGAGTGTCTGTTCCGAGGGTGTCGAGTTCCGTGTAAGAAAGTTTCTGTACATGGTCATAGACAGCCTGACGGAGTTCTGTGGCAAATCCAACGCTGGCCTTTGCAGCAAAAAACTGGGCTGTGATGCTGACTGTAAGTCCGGCAGCAGCCATCAGGACAAGGATAAAAAACCGTTCGATAATGTAATGACGGTCATTTCCTGCGATACCCACATCGATGATCTGGGCGATGACTACCGGAACAAGCAGGTCAAACACAACTTCCAGAAATTTGAAGAAAGGTGCAAGGATGCTTTCTTTCTTGTAGTTTCTCAGGTAGATTGCGAGAGATCGCATTTTGTGTTTCCTCCATTTTTCTTGATGATTGACAATCCCTATTATAGTCCTGTATCATAAGGCTTGCAACGATTAAAAACAATATTTACTTAATAGAAGAAAAGGGGTAGAAATATGCGGCGTGAGGTAACTCTGGAAGAGATTTCAGATGGAAGATTATATGATGCAAATGATATGGTAAAGGCAGACTGTCAGGATTGTAAGGGATGCTGCGACTGCTGCAAGGGAATGGGAGATTCTGTGATCCTGGATCCGTATGATGTCTGTCGTCTGTCAAGAGGACTTGGAAAACAGTCACAGGAACTGATCGGGACAGTTCTGGAACTTGGCGTATCTGACGGAAATATCCTTCCACATCTGATGATGAAGGGAAAAGAAGAGAGCTGTGTGTTCTTAAATGAAGAGGGCAGATGTTCTGTGCATGCGATCCGCCCGGGATTCTGCCGCCTGTTTCCACTTGGAAGATATTATACAGAAGATGGATTTAAGTATATCATCCAGATCCATGAATGTGCGAAGAAAAACCGCTCCAAGATCAAAGTAAAGAAATGGATCGACACACCGGATCTTCGGCAGTACGAGAAATTTGTCTGGGACTGGCATCAGTTCCTTTTGGATGTGCAGGAAGTTTTTTATCAGACAGAGGACACGGAACTGATCAGAAACCTGAATATGTATGTGATCAGCCGTTTCTATACGAAACCGTATGAAGGATCACAGGACTTCTATGCACAGTTCTACGAACGTCTGAAAGAAGCAAAAAAACTTCTGAGCCTTGGAGTATGACTCCGGACTCAGAAGGTCTGAAAGCTTTATTTGGCGAGAAGTTCATCGAGAAGCTGGTGGATGGTTTTGTTCAGTACCGGATGACGGTAGTATGGTGCGATCTCATCCATCGGTTTCAGCACAAAATCACGGTTTTGCATGTCGATATGCGGAATGTGAAGATCCGGAGTGTCGATGATCTCATTGTCATAAAAGAGAATGTCAAGATCCAGGGTACGTGGTCCCCAGTGGATCAGGCGTTCGCGGTTGGCTTCTGCCTCCAGTTCATGAAGTCTGTCGAGCAGTTCTTCCGGAGTCAGGAGTGTACGGAGTCTCAGGACTCCATTCAGAAATTCATCCTGTTCTACACCACCGTAAGGTTCTGTGACCAGATATTTGGACACAGCTTCCACTTCGCAGTCTGGTGTATCTTTGAGTCCCTGGATCCCGTTATCCAGGTATTTCTTTTTGTCCCCGAGGTTGGAGCCGAAAGCTACATAGGCAGTGTGCCAGCTTCTGGTGATCTCAACGGCAACGGTATCGAGCGGAAGCCCTACAGGAGCCCATGGTTTCTCGATGCGGAGTGTGATCTTTTTTAATAAGGGCAGTTCCGAAAGGAGCATCTGGCAGAGATTTTCGGCGAGAGCTTCGAGAAGTTTGTAGGTGTGCTCTTTGGCGAACTTCGTGATCATGTGGCTGACTTCTCCGTAATGGATGGAGGCTGTCAGCTCATCGGTCAGGCCGGCCTTTCGGGTATCTGTGTAAAGAGTCGCAGATACGACAAATTTCTGTCCGAGTACATTTTCCTCCGGAAATACTCCGTGGTTTGCAAAAATCTCAAGGTTTCTGATCTCGATCTTATCCATTATTTTATGTTCCTTCCAAGAATTGCTTCAGTCATCAGTACGGCACGTTTGTTTTCTTTGACATCGTGGACGCGGACGAAAGCACAGCCCTTCATAACGCCGATGACGGAAGTGGCAATGGTACCTTCTACACGCTGGTCAACCGGGAGATCCAGAGCAAGACCGATCATGGACTTGCGGGAAGTTCCGAGCAGTACCGGGAATCCAAGGTGCTGGAAAAGTTCCAGATGGTTCATGGTCTCCAGGTTCATCTCGTAAGTTTTGCCGAAGCCTACACCCGGGTCGAGGATGATGCGCTCATCTTTGATGCCGGCTTTTCTTGCGATGTTGACACATTCCTGTGTCTCTGCAAGCATATCAATAAGGAAGTTATTGTATTCTGTGTTTGCCTTATTGTGCATCAGGCAGCAGGCAGCGTCGTGCTTTGCGATGACACCGGCCATTTCCGGGTCGTATTTGAGTCCCCAGACATCGTTTACAAGGTCTGCGCCTGCCTGAACAGCGACATCAGCAACGCTTCCTTTGTAAGTGTCAACGGAGATCGGCACGTCGAAATGCTTGCGGAGTGCCTCGATGACCGGAACGACACGGGCAGCTTCTTCCTCTGCACTGACCGGTGTATGGCCCGGACGGGTAGACTCGCCGCCGACATCCAGAATATCCGCACCGTCAGCGATCATGGCTTCTGCGTGTTTGAGGGCGTGATCCATGGTGTTCCATTTGCCGCCGTCTGAGAAGGAATCCGGTGTTACGTTGAGGATTCCCATGATATATGTTCTGTTATTTACATCAAATTCACGATTTCCTATTTTCATGACAGGTTCTCCTTTAGTATTGAATTGTCATATTTTTTTTCTGCGGGGACCAGTAGCATTCTGGTTCTGCCGCACAGAGAAAACAATTCCTGGATTTTTTGTCAGCTTCGTAGATGAGCTGGCTAAGCACCGGAACCTCATCGCTGGAAGAACGGTGTTCGCGGATCGCAGAGAGGATCGCTTCTTTTTCTTCGGAAGAGAAGTCAAGGTCAGAGAGAATCGTTTCTGCAATGCGGGCACCTGCCTCGTCGTGAGGTGTCCCGACAGTATACTGTTCTGCACGGCCGATATCATGGAGAAGGGCAGTGCAGTAAATAAGTTCACGGGGACAGGAAATTCCACGTTCCAGTGAAAATATGTAAGCAAGACGTGCTACATCAAGGAAATGCTCTGGGGTGTGCCGGCAGAATATACGGTCTGCCTCAAGCCGGGTCAGTTCCTTAAGATTCTGCTGATAGAGGGGGTGTTCCCAGATTTCCTGGACTCTCTTCATCGCTGGATCCATCAGTCTTTTACCATGGCGAGGAACTGTTTCTGGAGTTCGATATTATTCTTGAATTCGCCTCTGGTGATAACGGTCATGGTCTTGCTGCCTGGTTTCTTGATTCCGCGCATTGTCATGCAGGTGTGTTCTGCTTCAAGCATGACCATAACTCCCTTTGGTTCAAGAACACGATCCAGGGCATCTGCGATCTGAACAGTCAGTCGTTCCTGGATCTGCGGTCTTCTTGCATAAACGTCTACAGTACGGGCGAGCTTGCTGAGACCGGTTACTTTGCCATTCGGGATATAGGCAATGTGTGCCTTGCCGTAAAATGGCATCAGATGATGTTCGCACATGGAATAAAAAGTGATGTCCTTTTCGAGAACCATCTCGTTGTTCTCTACCTGGAACTGTTTCAGAAGATGCTGGTCAGCTTCTTCGTCCAGACCACCGTAGATTTCGGTGCACATACGTGCGATACGGTCTGGTGTATCTTTAAGTCCTTCACGGTCAGGATCTTCACCGATCCCTTCGAGAAGAAGACGGATCGCCTGTTCTACTTTTGCTTTGTCTACCATAAAAAATGACAACCTCCTTGAAATATAAATAAAAATTTACGATACCATGGAGATTGTCTTTTTTTTGTCGAGGTAATACTGTGATTTATAAAAGCAAAAAGATATCTCCAATTGTGATAGAACGTATGTCGAAAAACGTATCCCTACACAATATGAGATATCCTCTTATATTGTCGCAACGGGTGCGGGCTCTATACCGTAAGACGTACTTTTCGTTTCAGCGACAACTCCCCATTCGCTGAACACTTGACGCATAAAGCCCTATTTTGCATATCATTCATTTCGAGTTTAGTATAGCATATATGCATGAGATATAAAAGATAAAATTTATCGAAAAAAGGCATCATTTTACAGCAAACTGATAAAAAAAAGACAATATTCGATGGAAAAAGATAAACCTTGACGGCAAAGGCTGGCTGTGGTAGCATAAAATTACTTTATAGAAAAACAGATTCACAGATTACGGACCGATCAGGGATAACGACTGTGTGCATTTTTTTGTGCGCGGTTGTTATCCCTTTTTTGTATGTTTTTAATGCAGGAGGGAACGCATATGTATTTGATGATCGATAATTATGATTCATTTGTATATAATCTCAAAGCTTATTTTGAGGAACTGGGACGGAAGATCCTGGTGCGGCGCAGTGACCAGATCACGATGGAGGAGATTGAGGAGATGAACCCGGAGGGGATCATCCTTTCCCCGGGACCGAAGCGTCCGTGGGATGCGGCTGTGTGTGTGGAAGCAGTCAGGAGATTTCAGGGGAGGATTCCGATCCTCGGGGTCTGTCTTGGACACCAGGTGCTTGGATTCTGCAGCGGTGCGTCTGTCCACAAGGGGGAGCGTCCGATGCATGGTAAGGTTACACCAATCCATAATCAGGGGACGGGAGTTTTTGGCGGGCTTCCTGAAATGTTTCGTGTGACGAGATATCATTCTCTGATCGTAGATAAGGAAAGTGTTCCGGCAGAATGGCAGGTGGACGCTGTGGCAGAGGATGGAACTGTTATGGGAATCTCTCATAAGACACTGCCTTTGTACGGCGTGCAGTTCCACCCGGAGGCAGTTCTTACGGAGTATGGGCATGAGATCCTTGAGAATTTCTGCCGGATCGCGGAGAGCGTGTGAGGATAGTATTATTATAAGAAATAACGGGATCGTGGTGATCGAATAGAAGGAGAAAAAATATGTACCATAAACAACGACAGATCAAAAAATTAACTACATATATACCGGCGGCAGAAACTTTCCGCGCGCTGGCATCGGAGCAGGATTGTGTATTCCTGGATTCTTCTCTGGTCAATGACCTTGGAAGATTTTCCATTATTGGAGCCTGCCCGTACCTCAAACTGGTGAAGGACGGGGAGAAATTTTTTATCAATGAAAAAGAAGAGACAGGGATCACCTTTGAAGATTATCTGCGAAACTACCTGAGAGACCATGTCGATCAGAATGAGAGCGAGCTTCCGCTGGTCTCCGGCGCAGTGGGATATTTTTCTTATGATTATGGGCGCAAACTGCAGGGCGTTCCGTCCGGGGAAAAAGACCTCGTGGAGATCCCGGATGCCGTGCTGACCTTTTATGATGTCTATCTCATTGAGGACTGTCACCAGAAAGAAACATATCTGGTTGCAAATGGGATCACAGTGGATGCTTCTGAGAAGATCCGGGAAATGGAGCAGAAAATCCGGCAGCGGACAGAGAGAAAAGAAGAACAGAGAGTTCCTCACAATATCATCGTAACACCGAACTTCGAAAAAGAAGAATACAAAAAAACCGTGGACGACATGATCCATTATATTATAGAAGGAGATATCTACATTACAAACATGACGCAGCAGCTTACCATCGAGAGTGATAAGGCTCCGCTGGATGTTTTTTATGACCTTCGCAAAAATAATCCGTCACCGTTCGGCGGATACATGGATTATGGCGATTTCCAGATCGTCTGCGCTTCCCCGGAACGTTTTCTCAAGATGAAAAAAGGTCACGTCAACACAAGACCGATCAAAGGTACACGAAAAAGAGGTGCGACTCTGGAAGAAGACCTTCTGATGCGTACCGAACTGGAAAACTCTGAGAAGGACAAGAGTGAACTCCTGATGATCGTCGATCTGGAACGAAATGATCTGAATCGGGTGTGTAAACCGGGCAGTGTGAAGGTGACAGAACTTTTTACAGTAGAAGAATACGCGACTGTTTTTCACCTCGTCTCTGACATCGAGGGAGATCTGGAAGAGGGCAAAAACTTTGTAGACCTTCTGGAAGCGGCATTTCCAGGCGGGTCGATCACGGGTGCTCCGAAATATCGTGCGATGGAGATCATAGATGAACTTGAACATGGGAAGAGAAATCTGTATACTGGATCTATAGGATATCTGACCCTGGATGGAGACTGTGATTTCAACATCGTGATCCGCACTGCCCTTCACAAAGACGGGAAATATTTCCTCGGCGCAGGCGGCGGCATCACAGCGGAATCTGATCTGGAGTTTGAGTATGAGGAGACGCTCCAGAAAGCGAAGGCGATTCTGGAAGCGTTAAGATAAAAAAGTATGGGGGAACGGTATGGACATTAAATTAGATGAGGGGTTCCAGTTCGGACTGGGTGCATTTGAGACGATTTCAGTAGAAGAGGGAAGACCGATCCTGCTTGACCGTCATCTGAAGAGACTTGAGAGGGCGGCAGCGTTTTTTGGATTTGGTCCGGCTTCTGTGCGGGGTGTCACAGAAGAAGCGGTCCACAAATTTATCGCAGATCAGAGTGAAGAGGAAACACGGCACGGAGCGGTAAAGGTCGTTCTTTCCGGCGAAAACGTGCTCTTTCAGATGCGAGGCAATCCATATACAGAAGAAAAATATCTCCGGGGATTCGTAGCCGATATCAGCAAGGTGAAACGAAATGAAACCTCTCAGCTTGTGTACCACAAGACCCTGAACTATGGCGACTGCATCCTCGAAAAAAGAGCCGCCACAGCAGCCGGGATCCAGGAGAGAGTTTTTCTGAACACCAAAGGGCAGATCTGCGAGGGCGCGGTCAGCAATATTTTCTTTGTCCGCAAAAACAAGATCTACACTCCGCAGATGAACTGTGGGCTCCTTCCGGGCATCCTGCGGGAATATGTTCTTGAGAACTTCGAAGTAAACGAAACGGTGATCTACCCGGAAGAACTGATGTATTATGACGAATGTTTCGTGACAAATTCCCTTATGGGAGTCATGCCCGTCCGCCAGCTCGGGAACATCTGCTTCCCCCACAGAACCAGAGCCGACGAAGTCCGGACCCTATACGAAAGCCAGAAAATGTCCCTGTAAGGAGGGGCATTTTTTTGTGTACAAAAGTTCACACAAAAAAATAGATAAAACAACTTGACATTAAAAAATCATATTTGTATAATATCAAAAGTTAGGATGCGAACTAATTTAAGGAATCGGTGAAAGGGGGAACTCGCTGTTTCGATGAAAGAAACGGAAGAAAAACTGACAAATATGCACGTGGGAAGGCTGATCCATATGATGTCGCATCAGATGAAGCGGGATTCCAACAGTGTGGCATCGGCGATCGCAAACGATGAGCTGACGGTCATGCAGAAACATGTGCTGAAATTTGTTCTTCTGGAATCTCTCCACAGAGATCTTTATCAGAAGGATATTGAAGAGGAATTTCAGATCAGGAAATCCACAGTCACAGGAATCCTTAAACTCATGGAGAAACATGGGTATATTTACAGAGAAAGTGTAAAGAAGGATGCCAGGCTGAAACGGATTGTTCCGACTGCGAAAGCAGAGGAGATGCGGCCTAAGATCCTGGAACATATCCAGAAAACAGAGGCAAGGCTGATCGAAGGGATAGCCCCGGAGGATGTTCTGATCTGCAAAAAAGTATTGGGACAGATGCTGTGTAATCTGTCAGAAATGAATAAGGAGGAAAATCAAAAAGATGAATAAGACACTTTTTAAATCCATCAGAGAATACAAGAAGCAGTCCATGCTGGCTCCGATCCTTGTCATCCTCGAAGTACTGATGGAAGTGCTCATTCCTCTGGAGATGGCAAAGATCATCGACGTTGGTATCGCCAACGGTGATCTGGGATACATCGTACAGAGGGGAATCATCCTGGTCGCAATGGCGATGCTCGCGCTGTTTTTTGGCGTGCAGGCCGGAAATATGGCAGCAGTTGCAGCGGCAGGATATGCGAAAAATCTTCGTCACGATATTTTTTATAAGGTACAGGATTTTTCATTCAAAAACATTGACCATTTTTCTACATCCGGTCTGGTCACACGAATGACGACCGATATCACAAACGTACAGATGGCATACATGATGAGTATCCGTCTTCTGGCGAGAGCTCCGATCATGGTGATCTTATCCTGGGTCATGACACTTTTGATCAATGTCAAGATCGCACTTCTGTTCCTGGTCGTGATCCCGGTTCTCGGCGGAGCACTGATGTACATTGCAAAAAAAGCACATCCGCATTTTATCAAAGTATTTGACGAGTACGATGAGCTGAACAATTCCGTTCAGGAAAACGTCAACGCTGCCCGTGTAGTGAAAGCTTTTGTAAGAGAAGATTATGAGGTAAATAAATTCCATGGGGTATCCAAATACGTTTATACCCTGTTCACAAAGGCTGAAAAGATCGTTGCATGGAATGCGCCGACCATGCAGTTTATGATGTATGCGGTTGTTCTTCTGATCGCTGTGATCGGTGGACGCAGTATTGTGTTTGGAACTATGGAGACAGGTGAGCTGACAAGTGTGATCGTCTATGCACTGCAGATCCTGATGTCTCTGAATATGGTAACTTTTGTATTTGTCATGATCATGATCGCAGAGGCTTCTACAGACCGTATCACAGAGGTTCTTAATGAAGTGCCTGAGATGCAGGACAGATCTGATGCAGTCAGAGAAGTCCCGAGCGGCGATATCGTTTTTGACCATGTAAACTTCAGCTATGCCGGAGAGGGCGGAAATCTTTCGCTGAAAGATGTAAACCTTCATATTAAATCCGGACAGACAGTCGGAATCATCGGTGGAACAGGAAGTGCCAAATCCACACTGGTTCAGATGATCCCGAGACTTTACGATGTCACCGGCGGTGCAGTCAAAGTTGGCGGGATCGATGTAAGAGACTACAACCTGGAAGTGCTCCGTGATCAGGTATCCATGGTGCTCCAGAAAAACGTCCTTTTCTCTGGTTCCATCTACGAAAACATCCGTTGGGGTGATGAGCATGCTTCTGACGAAGAAGTAAGACGTGTATGTAAGCTGGCGCAGGCAGATGGTTTCGTTACAGAATTCCCGAATGGCTACGATACCATGATCGTTCAGGGAGGAAATAACGTTTCCGGTGGCCAGAAACAGCGACTCTGTATCGCACGTGCTCTTCTGAAAAAACCGAAGATCCTGATCCTTGACGATTCTACCAGTGCGGTAGATACCAAGACAGATGCCCTGATCCGTAAAGCTTTCCGCGAGGAGATTCCGGATACGACCAAGATCATCATTGCACAGCGTGTTTCTTCTATAGAAGATGCCGATCAGATCATTGTTCTGGATGGCGGTCAGATCGTCGGAGTGGGAACTTCCGAAGAACTTCTGAAGACAAATGAAATTTACAGAGAAGTATACGAATCTCAGGTGAAAGGAGGCGAAGAGGATGAGTAATAACAGCAAAAATAAAAAACCGCGAATGACAAAGAAAGATCTGCAGACAGCAAAGCGTCTTATGAAATATATGACAGGAAAATACAAATTTCAGTTTATCCTTGTATTTTTCTGTATCCTGATCAGTGCGGTGGCAACAACAGCAGTTTCTCTTTCTCTGAGATATCTTCTGGATGATTTTATCCTTCCTCTGATCGGACAGAAGAGCCCGGATTTCGCCGGACTTTATAAGGCACTGACGGTTCTGGGATGTGTCTTCCTGGCAGGTGTTGCTGCGACTTTTATCTATACCAGAATGATGGTATATATCGGACAGGGCGTCTTAAAGAAAGTGCGAGACGATATGTTTGAACATATGCAGACTCTGCCGATCCGCTATTTTGACCAAAATACAAACGGTTCGATCATGAGTCTTTATACGAATGATACGGATACCCTGAGACAGATGATCAGCCAGGCGATCCCGCAGGCACTGATGGCACTGTTTACGATTGTTGTTACCTTTATTTCCATGCTGGTTCTGAGCCCGCTGCTCACGATCCTGGCAGTCCTGATCATTTTCCTGATGCTGTTTGTCACAGGTAAGATCGGTGCAAAGAGTGGAAAATATTTCGTTCGACAGCAGATGTCCCTCGCAGATGTGACAGGTTTTGTCGAAGAGCGTATGAACGGACAGCGTGTTGTCAAAGTTTTTAACCATGAAAAGAAATCCGAAGAGGAATTTGACAAACTGAACGAGGCTCTTTTTGAGAGTGCGGCACAGGCGAACAAATACGGTAACATGATGGGACCGGTCATCGGAAACATCGGAAACCTGCAGTTTGTCCTGACAGCAGTTCTCGGCGGGATCCTTTCCGTTGCAGGAGTTGGGGGGATCACACTTGGTGTCATGGCTTCCTACCTGCAGTTTACCAAGAGCTTTACACAGCCGTTCATGCAGGTGGCACAGCAGTTTAACTCCATCGTCATGGCACTTGCCGGTGCAGAGCGTATCTTTAACCTGATCGATGAGAAGCCGGAGGATGACGAAGGTTATGTAACTCTCGTCAATGCGAAAAAAGATGCCAACGGAAACATCACAGAGTGCAAGGAGAGAACGGGCATGTGGGCATGGAAACATCCGCATTCCGCAGACGGTTCTGTATCTTACACAGAGCTCAAAGGTGATGTAAGGTTCGAAGATGTAACTTTTGGCTACAATGAGGACAAAACCATCCTCCACGACATCAGCCTCTATGCAAAACCGGGTCAGAAACTTGCATTTGTAGGTTCTACCGGAGCAGGAAAAACAACGATCACCAACCTGATCAACCGTTTCTACGATATCCAGGATGGAAAGATCCGTTATGATGGAATCAATATCACAAAGATCAAAAAAGATGACCTGAGACATTCGCTCGGTATCGTTCTTCAGGACACACATCTGTTTACCGGAACGATCCGTGACAACATCCGTTATGGTAAGCTGGATGCTACAGACGAAGAAATCTATGCAGCAGCAAAACTTGCCCATGCAGATCAGTTTATCCAGATGCTTCCGAAGGGATATGATACCATGTTAAGTGGTGACGGCGAGGAATTATCCCAGGGGCAGAGACAGCTTCTCTCCATTGCCAGGGCAGCCGTTGCAGACCCGCCGGTACTCATTCTTGATGAGGCAACTTCAAGCATCGATACCCGTACAGAGAGCATTGTTCAGCAGGGTATGGACAACCTGATGAAAGGTCGTACCGTATTTGTTATCGCGCACAGACTTTCTACGATCCGGAACAGCGATGCGATCATCGTTCTGGAACACGGAAAGATCATCGAGCGAGGTGACCATAAGGACCTGATCAAACAGAAGGGAACTTATTATCAGCTTTATACCGGTAAACTGGAACTTTCATAAAAAAATAAAAGATTACCATACGACAAAGAGAAATGGCAGATGTTCTGTTCATACAGGACTGAAGCCATTTCTTTTTTTGCATATGTGGAAGGAGTGAACGGTTCCTTCTGATTCAGTTTTATGAAACAGAAACGAAAACAATTTCATATATTACGCACAAAAAGATATTGAAAATATTATATAAAACGCCAGTTTACAAATATATCGACAAGAAATATAATAAAATTAATGAAAACGATTACATATTAATATAAAAGGGAGAAATGAAAGATCTATGAAACCAAAAGCTATTTTTCTGGATATTGACGGAACACTGACAGAGCCGGGAACCAATGTGCCTCCGGCTTCTGCCCTGGAAGCGATCAGGAGAGCGCAGGAAGCAGGAAATTATGTTTTTCTCTGCACAGGACGCAATTATGCAATGCTGTCCCCGCTTCTGAAATACGGATTTGATGGAGTTGTGGCAAGCTCCGGCGGTTATGTGGTGTGCAGGGACGAGGTGATCTACGACAGCCCGATGACAGACGAGGAGCGTGACCGCATGAGCCAGCTTCTGAAAGAAAACGGGATCTTCCGGACGATCGAGTGCGTGGAGGGAGCTTTTACAGATGACGGCTTCAAGAACTTCCTCAGAGAACATGCAAACGAAGGGGGAAACAGTGAAATGCTCCGCTGGCAGGAACAGATCGAGAAGGATCTGAATATCTTACCAATGGAAGCCTATAAGGGGCAGGCGGTATACAAGATGGTCGTTATGAGCCCGTCTATGGAAAGTCTTGAGATCTGCCGGGAAGAACTGAAGGATGATTTTTCCTTCTGTATCCAGGAGCCGAGAGGCGGGTTTGTAAACGGCGAGATCATAAGCCGCAGATTTGACAAAGGAACCGGCGTGCTGAAAGTATGTGAACATCTGGGGATTTCCCTGGAAGATTCGGTCGGCTTCGGCGACAGTATGAATGACAAGGAAATGCTGGAAGTCGCAGGATTAAGTGTCTGTATGGAAAACGGCAGTGAGGAGATGAAGAAAATTGCTGACGTGATCTGCCCGTCCGTGACAGAAGATGGAATAAAAAAAGCATTTGAAAAATATCATTTAATGTAGTGCTTTTATGCGGTCCTTCAAAGACTGCATACAGGAGGTGAAAACGATTACAGAAATATGCACAAAAATGACCTTTGATGTTTGGCTGAAATGCCAGTTTACAAATGAAACAAAAAGGGTTATATTAAAAATACGAAATGTAAACGATTTCACACAAGAGCGCAAAGCAAAAACAAAGGAAAGAGGGAGAGAAAATGGCAATGGATTATGCAAAGTGTGCAAAAGAAATCTTTGATACCGTTGGCGGCAGATCCAATCTTGTAAGTGCGGCACATTGTGCAACGAGACTGCGTCTGGTAACGGTAGACAACAGCAAGATCGATATGAAGAAACTTGAGAACATCGATGGTGTGAAAGGTGTTTTCAGTAACAACGGACAGCTTCAGCTCATCATCGGAACCGGCACAGTAAATAAGGTATACGATGAATTCCTCAAGGTCAGCGGAATGACCGCAGCGACCAAAGAAGAAGTGAAGGCAGCAGCGGCAGCGAAACAGCCGGTATTCAAGCGGATGATCAAGGCACTGGGAGATGTTTTTGTGCCGATCCTTCCGGCAATCGTAGCATCTGGTCTTATGATGGGACTGGTAGAGGCACTTGGTAAGGCAATGCCTGCATTTGCAGGAAGCGACTGGTATGGGATCCTTGACCTGTTTGCAAACACAGCATTTACCTTCCTGCCGATCCTGATCGCAGTATCTGCGGCAAGAGTATTCGGAGGAAATATTTTCCTGGGCGCAGTCATCGGTATGATCATGATCCACCCGAACCTTATCAACGCATGGTCTGTAGCATCTATGGATGCGGCTGATATCCCGGTATGGCATCTGTTTGGATTTTCCATCAGACAGGTTGGATATCAGGGTCATGTAATTCCTGTCATCATCGCAGTCTGGATCATGTGTAAGCTGGAGAACTGGCTGCATAAACATGTTCCGGAGATGATCGATCTTTTTGTAACACCACTTTGTACCGTACTGATCACAGCTTTCCTTACCATCGGACTGATCGGACCGGTATTCTCCACAGCAGAAACTTATGTACTTGAATTTGCGTCCTGGATCATCACAGTAGGACACGGAATCGGAGCAATGATCATGGGTGCGATCTATCCGCTCACAGTAGTCTGCGGTATCCACCACATGTACAATGTAATTGAAGCAGGTATGCTTGCTTCTGACGGGCTGAATATCTGGATGCCGATCGCATCCGCAGCAAACTTTGCACAGGGAGCTGCCTGCCTCGCAGTCGGCCTCAAAGCAAGAAACTACAAGACAAAATCAATCTCCATCCCGTCTGCATTATCCGCAGCACTTGGAATTACAGAACCGGCGATCTTCGGTGTAAACCTTCGTTTCATGAAACCTCTTGTATGTGGTATGGCAGGTGGTGCCGTTGGAGCCCTGCTTGGATCCATTTTCCACATTGGAGCAACTTCTTACGGAGTTACAGGAATCCCGGGATTCCTTACCACACTGGATTATTCCGCACAGTATGCGATCATGCTGGCAGTTTCCTTCGCAGTAGCATTCGCACTGACCTGGTTCACCTGGAAAGAAGACCCGGAAGATGCCAAAGTGACAGCAGCAAAAACAGATGACGCTCCGACAGCAACAGAAGAGACAGCAGAAGAAGTAACGGTAGACGGTACAGCAAAGAAACTGTATGCACCGATCCAGGGAACCATTGTTCCGAGAAATGAGATCCCGGATGATACGTTTGCAGCAGGCGTTCTCGGTGACGGTGTCGGAATCGACCCGGAAGAAGGCGTTGTCGTGGCTCCGTTTGACGGCGAGATCTCTTCTGTAACAGATACAAAACATGCAATCGGTATCACAGGACCGGCAGATATGGAAGTCCTGATCCATGTAGGTGTTGATACCGTAAACATGAAAGGTGACGGATTTGAGCTTCTGGTAGAAGAAGGACAGAAAGTCAAAGCAGGCCAGAAGCTGATGACTTTTGACATCGCAAAGATCAAAGCAGCCGGATACAGCCCGGTAGCGGCAGTGCTTCTGACAAACAGTGATGATTATCCGGAATTTAAAGTAGTAAAAACAGGAAAGACCCAGAGACTGGAAGAAGTCTTTACCGTATAAAATTAAATAATAAGTAAGAGAAGGCACTGTCAGATTCCTGGATTAGATCCGTATTTGACAGTGCCTTTTTTTCATGAAACGTGGTAACAAAAGCAAAATTGTGTTATACTACAGCAAAGGGGAAAAAGCATGAATATAAGTGAAATAGCAAAATTAGCAGGTGTGTCCAGTGCGGCAGTTTCCCGTTACTTTAACAACGGATATATTTCAGAAGAGAAGAAAGAGGCGATCCGCAAAGTTGTAGAGCAGACAGGCTATCGCCCTTCCATCCAGGCACAGACACTCCGTACCAAAAAAACAAAAATGATCGGTGTGATCGTACCAAAGATCGCATCCGCATCCATAGGCAAGATCGTAGAAGGAGTTCTCTCTGTACTGAATGAGAGCGGTTATCAGATGCTCCTCGCGGTGACACAGAACGATCCGAAGAAAGAACTGGAATATCTTTCTGCTTTTAACGACAAGCAGGTGGACGGCGTGATCCTCGCTGCGACAGTAGTGACCGCCGAGCATAAGAAGATCCTTAAGAACCTGTCTGTACCGGTGATCCTGGTAGGACAGCAGTATTCCGGCCATTGCTGTGTGTATCATGATGATTATCACGCTACCAGAGATCTCACAGAAGCCGTTCTCGATATGGGAAGGAAAAATCCGGGATATATCGGCGCGATCATGCAGGACAAGGCAGTTGGCGCAGAACGTTTTGGCGGTTATGAAGATGCTGTAAAAAAAGCCGGCATAGAGAAGGCGGCACAGCAGACGGTGATTTCTGCATTTACTTCTGATTCCGGTTATGAGAAGGCGGGAGAACTGCTTGCGAAGTATCCGGAGCTTGATGCAGTCATCTGTGCGACAGATACCATGGCTGCCGGAGCCGTCCGTTATCTGAGAGAGCATGGAAAGAAAGTCCCGGAGGATATTCTGGTTGCGGGACATGGAGATTCTGAGATCGCGAGAGTGATCACACCGCCGATCCCTACCGTGCATTTTTCTTATGAGAAGAGCGGTGAGATGGCAGTGGAGATGCTGATCGAAATGATGGGACAGGGTGAAACAGCGGTCAGAGAGGTGAAGCTTGGCTATTCTCTGATCAATATATAATAAAAGAAATGGGGTGCGTTTTTTGCTGAAAACATGGATACCGGGAGAAGCTCCCGAGAAAGAGGAACTGAAACAGCAGCTCGATGCGGCAAGAAAGAAACTTTATGATCTTCAGATGAAGATCAAGGAGCACAAACTTCCGGTGCTGGTGCTTTTTGAGGGATGGAGTGCCGCCGGCAAGGGCAGTATGATCGGCAAGGTGATCAAGAATATCGACCCGAGATTTTTTAAGGTGGCGACGATGTCAGCTCCGTCGGAGGAAGAACTGCGCAGACCATTTCTTTACCGCTACATGTGCCAGATCCCGGAGCAGGGCAAATTTACTTTCCTGGATTCCGGATGGATGGAGCAGACGACGCAGGAAGTGCTTCGTAAGGAACTGACCGGAGAGGATTATGAGAAGCGGATCGAGAGCATCCGCCGGTTTGAGCGTCAGCTTACGGATAATGGATATCTGGTGCTTAAGTTCTTTATGCAGATCAACAAAGAAGAGCAGAAACTCCGCATGGACAAGCTGTGTTCCAGTCAGGATACACGCTGGAGAGTGTCAGAGTTCGACAAATGGCAGCAGGAACATTACCGCAAGTGTGAGAAGGTCTATGATCGTTATCTCAGGGATACGAATGCATCGACTTCTCCATGGTATATCATAGATGCAAAGGATAAAAAGTGGGCAGAATTACAGGTGATGGATACACTGGTGAGCAGTATTGAAGTTGCCCTCCAGAACCAGAGTCATTCTGTTCCGATCCTTCAGAATATCTTCCCGCTGGTAAAGATGCCGAAACTGGCAGACGTTGAGCTTACCGGCAAGACGATCGATGATGAGGAATATGACAAGGAACTTAAGAAACTCCAGAGTAAATTAAGTGAACTCCACAACCGTCTCTACCGTAAACGGATCCCGGTGATCATCACATACGAAGGATGGGATGCTGCCGGCAAGGGTGGAAATATCAAGAGGATCACAGGCGCACTTGATCCACGCGGATATGAGGTGCATCCGATCGCCAGCCCGGAACCACACGAAAAAGCCCGCCATTATCTGTGGCGTTTCTGGACGAGACTTCCAAAGGACGGTCATATCGCAATTTTTGACCGCACCTGGTATGGCCGTGTCATGGTGGAACGTCTGGAAGGATTCTGCAGCGAAAACGACTGGAAACGTGCGTACAATGAAATGAACGAATTTGAGAAAGAACTGTCCGACTGGGGAGCTGTGATCATCAAATTCTGGGTTCAGATCGACAAGGATACACAGCTTGCACGGTTTAATGACCGTCAGAACAATCCTGAGAAACAATGGAAGATCACGGATGAGGACTGGAGAAACCGTGAGAAATGGGATCAGTATGAGGAGGCGGTTAATGAGATGCTCAAGAAGACTAGTACGGCTTATGCGCCGTGGCATATTCTTGAGTCGGTGGATAAGAGGTATGCACGCATTAAGGCGCTCAAAATTGTGATTAAAGAGTTGGAAAAAGCCCTGAAATAAGGGCTTTTTTGATGTTCTTATTATACTTGTTTTTTATTATTTCCTTTAATCCTGGGGATTTGGATGCTTGGGAGCAGAGCAAACCGCGAAGGGACTTCGCCAGTCCCCTCGCCACCCCTCGGCTGGGTGTTTGACGGAAATTTGGTCGTGTGGGGTGCTCTTTGAAAAATTCTCCTGGTGCAACAAGTCGGGAGACTTTCGTATAAATGGGATTCCAATTTGCACCGTGGCTCTGGGTGCCTGCGTCTGCAACATGCAGGGGGTTCTGAGGACAGCCACATTATTGTTTTGAGGGATTGGGTGCGTCGGCGGGGGTGGTGGTACTTTTTTTAAGTCCCTGCCGGCTTTTATTAGCATGTCCCACCGGGGCACACAAATCCAGCGCCAACCAACAGTATAAAAAAATAACAGACCCCTTCCTCACACAAAAGAGAAGAATCCTGTCATTCCTATATACTACGATATCATTCAGAGGCGAGCATTGACAGTGTTTGTGGCATTTTAAGTCCCTGCCGACTTTCATTAGCATATCCCACCGGAGCACACAAATCCAACCTCCACCAATAGTATGAAAAAATAGCAGGACACCTTCCCCATACAAAAGAGAAGAATCCTGCTATCCCTATATACTGCAATACCATTCATACGAAAGCTTCCCGTCCTGAAACACCAAGAGAATTTTTCTAAGGGTTCCCCACAAGACAAAATTCCCGTCAAACATTCAGCCCAGGGGTTGTCAGGGGACGGGCGACGTCCCTTGACGGTTTTCATATATCCCAATATAAAAAAGCCTCCAGGGAAATTTCCCTAATAAAAAATGTCAATACAAATCGACGGGTCCAAGGGCAGTACCCTGCTGTCCTACGGCTCCATAAACTTTTTTAGTTCATCCATAAAAGTACTAACATCCTTAAACTCACGATACACCGACGCAAACCGCACATACGCAACAGCATCGAGATCCTTCAAATGCTCCATAACGATCTCGCCGATGCGAGTACTGGAAATCTCCTTATCCGCGCTCTCAAAAATAGACCCCTCGATGGAGTCGATCATAGACTCAATCTTCTCGATAGGGATCGGGCGTTTGTAGCACGCACGAAGAACACCGTCCTGGATCTTGGAACGGTGATAAGCTTCTCTTGTCTGATCCTTCTTGATGACACTTAATGGAATAGTCTCAACCTTCTCATAAGTGGTAAATCTCTTGCCGCAGGATTCACACATCCTTCTCCTGCGGATCGCATTGGTATCTTCGACAGGTCTGGAATCAACGACCTTGGTATTATCCTGATTACAAAATGGGCATCTCACGGTATTATCCCTCTTTTCCCTTTTATGGGCTAATTATACTGTATTTTTTTGGGTAATGTCAATAAATTACAGTGTATATTTCCGGCATTTTATGCATATATTTTTGAAAAAAATGGTGTCTGTATGCGTCTTTGCGAATTAAGGCAAAAAGAGATCATAAATATCCGCACCTGCAGAAGTCTTGGCTGTCCGATCGATCTGGAATTTGATGAAAGAAGCGGAAAGATCACAGCACTGATCGTTCCCGGACCTGGCAGATTCTGCTGTTTCTGGGGACGGGAAAGTGAATTTATCATCCCATGGAGCAGCGTCCGTCAGATCGGAGGAGATATCATCCTGGTGGAACTCCCGGAAGAAAAATGTCCTCACAGATAGTACCTTTTGCAAAACTGTCAAGGACTTATATTTTTTATATTTTTCGCAAAAAAGAATATTTCATATCCTCCCTGAGAATCATCTTTAGTACCAACTGAAATAAGGAGGATATTTCGATGGCACTAAACAAAGTTGAGATCTGCGGAGTGAACACAGCCAGTCTTCCAGTTCTGGCTCCGGAGGAGAAGGAGGAACTTTTTGAAAAGATAAAAGCCGGTGATAAGGAAGCGAGAGAGCGTTACATCAAGGGAAATCTGCGGCTTGTCTTAAGTGTGATCAAACGATTTCAGAACAGCAGTGAAAATGCGGATGATCTTTTTCAGATCGGCTGTATCGGACTTATGAAGGCCATTGATAATTTTGACACGACTTTGATGGTCAAGTTTTCTACTTATGCAGTGCCAATGATCATAGGGGAGATCCGGAGATATCTGCGGGACAATAGCAGTATCCGTGTCAGCCGTTCGCTTCGTGACATTGCGTACAAGGCAATCTATGCCAAAGAAAGTTACATGAAAAAGAACCTGCGGGAACCGACGATCGCGGAGATCGCAGAAGAGATTGGGATTGAAAAAGAGATGATCGTGTACGCCCTCGATGCGATCCAGAACCCGGTCAGTCTCTTTGAACCGGTATATTCTGAAGGGGGAGACACCCTGTATGTGATGGATCAGATCAGTGACAAGAAAAACAAAGAAGATCACTGGCTGGAAAATCTTTCGCTCAGAGAGGCGATGAACCGCCTCGGGGAGAGGGAGAGACACATCATTGATATGCGGTTTTATGAGGGAAAAACGCAGATGGAAGTGGCAGAAGAGATCGGGATCTCCCAGGCGCAGGTCAGCCGTCTGGAAAAAACTGCCCTTCGAAATATGAGAAATTATCTTCGTCCATAACAAAAGCTCCGGCATGAAAACCGGAGCTTTTTGAATATCAATGATTCGCAGAGGAGGAAATCAATTAAACAAGGCCCTGAGCGATCATTGCGTCTACAACTTTTTCGAAGCCGGCGATGTTGGCACCTGCAACGAAGTTGTCTGGCATGTCGTAACGTTTTGCAGCGTCATCGATCTTAGCGTAGATGTCTTTCATGATCTGATGAAGTTTGGCATCAACTTCTTCTGCTGTCCAGGAAAGTCTCTGGGAGTTCTGGCTCATTTCCAGTGCGGAAGTAGCAACACCACCGGCGTTGGAAGCTTTTCCAGGAAGGAAGAGAACGCCATTTGCCATAGCGTATTCTGTAGCTTCTCTTGTAGTAGGCATGTTAGCACCTTCTACGATATATTTGCAGCCGTTTTCGATCAGAGTCTTAACGCCGTCAACATCAAGTTCGTTCTGAGTTGCGCATGGAAGGTAAACATCACATTTGATGTTCCAGATTCCAGTACCTTCTGTGTAGGTAGCACCTTCTACACGGTCAGCATATTCTTTGATACGTCCACGTTTTACTTCTTTGATGTCTTTGACAACGTCAAGGTTGATTCCGTTTGGATCATATACATATCCGTTGGAGTCACACAGAGCAACAACTTTGGCACCAAGCTGAGTAGCTTTCTGGATTGCGTAGATTGCAACGTTTCCGGAACCTGTGACAACGACTGTCTTTCCGTCGAGGGAATCATTGTGAGCCTGCATAAGCTCGTTGAGGATATATACAACACCGTATCCTGTTGCTTCTGTACGGATGAGAGATCCGCCGTAGGTAAGTCCTTTACCTGTCAGAACGCCTTCATAGAGACCACGGATACGTTTGTACTGTCCGAACAGGAATCCAATCTCACGTCCGCCAACACCGATATCACCAGCCGGTACGTCTGTGTCAGCACCGATATATTTGGAAAGCTCTGTCATAAAGCTCTGGCAGAATGCCATAACTTCTCTGTCGGATTTGCCTTTAGGATCGAAGTTGGAACCACCTTTACCACCACCGATCGGAAGACCTGTCAGAGAGTTCTTGAATACCTGCTCGAAACCAAGGAATTTAAGAATGCTCTGGTTTACTGTAGGATGGAAACGAAGACCTCCCTTGTAAGGTCCGATTGCACTGTTGAACTGTACACGGTATCCTTTGTTGATCTGTACGTTCCCGTTGTCATCGATCCACGGAACACGGAAAGAGATGATTCTTTCTGGCTCTACCAGACGCTCCAGGATGGAAAGGCTACGGTATTTCTCCTCGTTACGGTCGATAACAACCTTAAGGGAATCCAGAACTTCTTTTACTGCCTGATGAAATTCCGGTTCACCAGGATTCTGTGCAACGACTCTTTCATAAACTTCTTCTGTGTAAGACATGACGATTTTCCTCCTCGTTTGTTCGCGTATAAAAAATAATAACGTCTTTGTGGGGCTTACAAATGCCCAGACACTATTATACACGAAAGTGGTAAAGTTGAAAAGGGGAATATTAATTTTTTTTATATCTTACTAAATTTGTATGAATATGACAATAATATCCGAAATTTTTTTATCTTGATAAAATGACCTGAATATGAGATTATAGTAAAAACTATGTAAAATCTCAGAGAGGAGTTGATAAAAATGAGAACATTTGACAAATCTGCCAAGCTAGATAATGTACTGTATGATGTAAGAGGACCGGTGGTTGACGAGGCGGCGAAGATGGAGGAAGAGGGTAAGGAGATCCTGAAGCTTAATATCGGAAATCCATATCCTTTTGGTTTCTCAGCTCCTCAGGAAGTGATCCTGGACATGCTGAGTAATATCCGCACTTCACAGGGCTATTCGGATTCCAAGGGTATTTTTTCTGCCCGCAAGGCGATCATGCAGTATGCACAGCTTCGCGGGATCCCGAATGTGACCATGAATGATATCTATACAGGAAATGGTGTCAGTGAACTTATCAGCCTGTGTATGCAGGCACTTCTGGATAATGGAGATGAGATTTTGATCCCGGCACCGGATTATCCACTGTGGACGGCGACTGCGACACTGGCAGGAGGCAAGGTCGTACATTATATCTGTGACGAGCAGTCTGACTGGTATCCGGATATCGAGGATATCAGAAGCAAGATCACGGACAGGACCAAAGCGATCGTTATCATCAACCCGAATAACCCGACAGGTGCTGTCTATCCGAAGGAGATCCTGGAGCAGATCGCGCAGATCGCCAGAGAGAAGGAACTGATCATTTTTTCTGATGAGATCTATGACCGTCTTGTCATGGATGGATATCAGCATACTTCGATCGCATCTCTTGCACCGGATGTATTCTGCGTGACATTTTCCGGACTTTCCAAATCCCATATGATCGCAGGATTCCGTATCGGCTGGATGATCTTAAGCGGAGCCAAGGAGCGTGCGAAGGGTTATATAGAAGGTATCAAGATGCTTTCTTCCATGCGTCTCTGTTCCAATGTGCCGGCACAGGCGATCGTACAGACTGCCCTCGGCGGTTACCAGAGTGTTGCCGAGTATGTGAAACCGGGTGGAAGAGTTTATGAGCAGAGAGAGTGCATTTATAATGCATTGAAAGATATCCCGGGAATCAGCGTTGTGAAGCCGCATGCGGCATTTTATATTTTCCCGAAACTGGATGTGGAGAAATTTAATATCACGGATGACGAGCAGTTTGCACTGGATTTTCTGCATGAGAAGCAGGTGCTTCTTGTACCGGGCAAAGGCTTCAACTGGGGTGCACCGGACCATTTCCGTGTAGTTTATCTGCCGAATACAAGGCAGCTTGAGACTGCTTCACAGAAACTTAAAGAATTTTTGAGCACCTATCGTCAGGGCAGATAAAAGAAAGCCTGGCAAAGGCAGCGTACATTTTTGGGATAGACCAAAATGAGTTTTGATGGTATACTGTATCTACTGTGTTGTAAACGATTACTGCGAACAGTAACGTAAAACTACGGTAACAACGGGGAGGGAGTTTAATCGAGAAAAAACAAAGGACTTGAAAGGAGACTTACAATGGCAGGATTTAATATGAAGGTAACACCGGAGATCGAACAGCTTACAGAGGCATGTAAGGACCACACTACGATGGATCTTTCTTTATATGGTAAGTATGATGTCAAGCGTGGTCTGCGTGATATCAATGGTAAGGGTGTTCTCGCCGGACTGACCCAGGTGTCCAATGTACAGGCGGTCAAGGTTGTAGACGGTAAGGAGGTTCCATGTGCAGGAAGCCTTTACTACAGGGGCTACAATATCAAAGATCTCACGAACGGTTTTGTCAAGGATAACCGTTTTGGTTTCGAAGAGACTACATATCTTCTTCTGTTCGGTACTCTGCCGAATGAGAAGCAGCTTGAGGATTTTAAGGAACTTCTGGCAAATCAGCGGTCACTTCCGCGAAATTTTGTCAGGGATGTCATCATGAAGGCACCGGGACGTGATATCATGAATGCTCTGTCAAGAAGTGTCCTTACTTTGTATTCTTATGACAATAATCCGGATGATATTTCCTTACCGAATGTTCTGAGACAGTGCCTGAATCTGATCAGTATTTTTCCACTGTTGTCAGTTTATGGTTATCAGGCGTATAATCATTATGTAAGAGGCAAGAGCCTTTATATCCACAATCCGAAGAAGGAACTTTCCACAGCGGAAAATATTCTCCGTATGCTGCGCCCGGATAAGAAATACACAGATCTGGAAGCGAAGATCCTGGATCTCGCCCTGATCCTTCACATGGAGCATGGCGGTGGTAACAACTCTACATTTACCACACATGTTGTGTCTTCATCCGGAACAGATACCTATTCCGCGATCGCGGCAGCACTTGGTTCCCTCAAAGGACCAAAGCACGGCGGTGCCAACATCAAGGTTATCCAGATGTTCCAGGATATGAAGAAGGAAGTCAAGGACTGGGAAGATGAGGATGAGGTAAGAGCATATCTCAAGCGTCTCCTTCATAAGGAAGCCTTTGATAAGAGAGGTCTGATCTATGGTATGGGTCATGCGATCTATTCTGTTTCTGATCCGAGAGCAGAAGTCCTTCGAGGTTTTGTAGAAAGCCTCGCGAAAGAAAAGGGGCGCATGAAGGATTACAGACTGTACTCCATGGTAGAGTGGATGGCTCCTGAAGTTATCGCAGAGGAACGACGCATCTATAAGGGTGTCAGCGCGAACGTGGATTTTTACAGCGGCTTTGTTTACAGCATGCTGGATCTGCCGCTTGAGCTGTACACACCGATGTTTGCGGTTGCCCGTATCGTGGGATGGAGCGCACACCGTATGGAGGAGCTGATCAACACAGACAAGATCATCCGTCCTGCATACAAGAACGTGCTTCCGGCAGCGGAGTATGTACCGCTTAAAGAAAGATAGACAGGAGAAGAAAATGTTCCGATGTTTTTTTCCGGATGAATATGTGGATTCCACATATATGATCGATTTTGAAAAACTGTATCAGGAGGGATACAGAGGTCTGATCTTTGATATTGATAATACACTTGTACCGCATGGGGCACCGGCAGATACTCGTGCGATCGCACTGTTCCGGCGGCTTAAGAAGCTGGGATTTGGGTGCTGCCTTTTGTCCAACAATCAGAAGAAGAGAGTGGCTTCTTTTAATGATGCGGTCCAGGTGAATTATATTGAGAACGCACACAAGCCTTCTGTGCGGAATTACAACAGGGCAATGGAGATTCTGGGTACGAATACTGAGAATACCATTTTTATAGGAGATCAGCTTTTTACCGATGTATACGGAGCCAAGAGAGCTGGCATCCGCAATATTCTGGTCAAGCCGATCGATCCGAAAGAAGAAATCCAGATCGTGCTCAAGCGCTATCTGGAAAAAATAGTACTATACTTTTATGAGAAAGAGGAGGGGATTTCATGAACCATGTGGTGATCATCGGGTTTATGGGTTCAGGTAAAACAAGAGTAGGAAAACAGCTGTCCAAGGATCTGGGGTTATCATTTGTCGATCTGGAGAGACTGATCACAAGAAAGATGAACATGTCTGCCAGAGAGATCTTTCAGCGGTTTGGTGAACCGTATTACCGTGCACTGGAGACAGTTGCACTCAAACAGCTTATTCAGGACAATGAACGCAGAGTCATTTCTCTGGGAGCAGGACTTCCGCTTCAGGAGCAGAATGAGAAATATCTCAAGGAGCTCGGCACAGTCGTTTATCTGAAGGGTTCACTGGCAACTCTCAAGAAACGTCTGGAAGGTTCCAGCAAGGATCCGATGCTTGACGGTGATGACCGCGATGAGAAGATCAAGAAGCTTCTGAAACAGAGAGATCCGGTTTATCAGAAGTTTGCAGACGTTACGGTTGTTACCGGAGAGAAGCCATTTGAAGAGCTGATCAAAGAAATTGAAGAGAAATTAGCTGCACAATAAAAAAAGTAGTTGAAAAATCTTCATGTGTATTATAAAATAATTGATAGCGACAACATAAGAAGGAGGAAATTAAAATGATTTCAGCAGGTGATTTCAGAAACGGTGTCACAATTGAAATTGAAGGAAATGTATGTCAGATCGTTGAGTTCCAGCATGTAAAACCTGGAAAGGGCGCTGCATTCGTAAGAACAAAATATAAAAATATCATTACAGGAGCTGTACTGGAGAAATCTTTCCGTCCAACAGAGAAGTTCCCGCAGGCACGTATCGACCGTGTAGACATGAGCTATCTGTACAACGATGGAGACCTTTACAACTTCATGAACGTTGAGACTTATGACCAGGTTGCACTTACCAAAGAGCAGGTTGGAGATTCTCTCAAATTTGTTAAGGAAAACGAAGTAGTTAAAGTCTGCTCCTGGAACGGAAACGTATATGCAATCGAGCCGCCTCTGTTCGTAGAGCTTGAGGTTATCGAGACTGAGCCAGGATTCGCTGGAAACACAGCACAGGGTGCTACCAAACCGGCAACTGTTGAGACTGGCGCACAGGTAATGGTTCCTCTGTTTGTAAACCAGGGCGACAAACTGAAAATCGATACAAGAACAGGTGAATATCTGTCTCGTGTATAATTAATAGGAACGAACTGCTACTGTGAACGCAGTGAGCAGCAGCAAGTAACGATACCACCGGAGAGATTCGGTGGTATTTTTTTATAAAAAAGGAAGAGGGCATATTATGGAATACAGAATACTTGGAAAAACAGGATTAAAGATCTCACGTATGGGATTTGGAGGAATTCCGATCCAGAAGATTGATGAGGAAGGTACAAGAAAGCTGCTTCACGAGATGATGGAGAAGGGAGTCAACTATATTGATTCTGCGAGAGGATATACTGTCAGCGAGCAGTATATCGGATATGGTCTGGAGGGAATTCGTGATAAATTTGTGCTTGCGACCAAATCCATGTCCAGAACAAAAGAAGCAATGGCAGCGGATATTGAGACAAGTCTTGGAAATTTCCGCACAGACTATATCGACCTTTATCAGGTACACAACCCAAGCATGGAACAGCTTGATCAGGTGATCGGCGAGGGCGGTGCACTGGAAGCTCTGATGGAAGCGAAGGCAGCGGGCAAGATCGGACATATCGGACTGACTGCACATTCTACAGCTGTTTTTGAGCGTGCACTGGGACTTGACTGGGTGGAAACGATCATGTTCCCATACAATATCGTAGAACAGCAGGGCGCAGAACTCATCCATAAATGCGCAGAGAAAAACATAGGTTTTATTGACATGAAACCACTGGCAGGCGGCGCGATCGAGGATGCAACTCTGGCACTTCGCTATGTCTGTTCCAATCCTGATGTGACTGTTGTGATCCCGGGAATGGCAGAAGTCCGTGAACTGGAGCAGAACCTTGCCGCATGTTCCAATACAGAGCCACTCACCGACGAAGAATTAAAAGCAATGGACAAAGTCCGCGAACAGCTTGGTACCGATTTCTGCCGCAGATGCAATTACTGCGCACCATGTACCGTTGGAATCAACATTCCAAGCGTATTCCTGTTCGCAGGCTACCTTCAGAGATACGATCTCGCAGACTGGGCAAAAGACCGTTACAGCACACTGAAAGTAAAAGCTTCCGCCTGCATTGGCTGTGGCAAATGCGAGCCAAGATGCCCGTATCACCTGCCGATCCGCGAGAAACTCAAGAAGTGCGCGCAGGATATGGGAGAATAAATCTGTTTTTTACAGAAGAAAATCAAGGGAGATACAAAAATGTTCAAAGATATTGTAAAAGCAAGCAGAAGCTACAGAGGTTATGACGAATCTTATCGTTTTAGCAGAGAAGAGCTGGAAGATTTCGTGGACTGTGCGCGTTTTGCGCCATCCAGTGTGAATGCGCAGCCGTTTCGGTATTATCTGGCGTGGGAGAAGGAGGAGGTTGACCGTATCCAGAAACTGACAAACTGGGCGAGAGCACTCCCTGAGATGCAGCTTCCACATCCGGGAAAATGCCCGACCGGATTTATCATCATCTGTCAGGATCTGAATCTCGGAGCTTCTATCCCGAGATACCAGAAGGATGTTGGAATCGTTGCACAGACCATGCTTCTCGCAGCAGCTGAGAAAGGGCTCGGCGGTTGTATGATCGGAAATTACAATGCAGATTCCGTCAAAAAAGAACTGAGTCTGGCAGAAAATCTTGCCCCGGTACTGATCGTAGCGTTTGGCAAACCGGCAGAAGAGATCGTGATCAAAGAGATTGAGGAAGGTGAAAGTATCGCCTACTATCGCGACGAAAACGATGTACACTACGTACCAAAACGCAAACTGTCAGATATCCTCATAAAGAAATAAATTACAAGAGATGAAAGAATAACCCATTCCAGAGCTGACACAGTACCGGGATGGGTTATATTATTGAAATTACTTTTTCCTTAATTTTCCACAAATTTTACACAAACCTGCGCTGGATTTGATTTTGATGCAATATAGTAGTCGGGAAAGTGTAAAAAGAGAAAAATTGTGGAGGATACAAGACGATGAAACAGGAAGTCTACATGAACCGGGAATTATCCTGGCTGAAATTTAATGAACGAGTACTGGAAGAGGCAGAAAACGAGCAGGTTCCGCTTGCAGAGCGTCTTTCTTTTGAGGCAATATATCAGAGCAATCTGGATGAGTTTTTTATGGTGAGAGTGGGTTCTCTGCTCGACCAGATGATCCTGTCTGGAGATGTGCGTGAAAATAAAACAAATATGACACCGAAGGAGCAGATCCATCAGATCCTCAAGGCAGTCCGTAAGCTGAACATCCGTAAGGATGCAGCGTATGAGACACTGATGGACAGGCTGGAAGAGATCGGTGTCAGCATGGTCGATTTTCACCGCCTCAGCATAGAAGAAAGTGCGTATCTGGAAGTGTTCTTTGACTCGGAGATCCTGCCTCTTCTTTCACCTACGATCGTGGGAAAACGCCAGCCGTTCCCATTTCTGAAAAACCGTGAGATCTATGCCGTCTGTGTATTGCAGACAAAGAGCGGAAAGGAAAAACTCGGCATCGTACCGTGCAGTAAAGAAGTTTTTCCGGAACTTGTAGAACTGCCGACGAAAAACCGCTTCATGCTTGCGGAAGAACTGATCCTGCATTTTCTTTCCAAGGTATTTTCTGGTTACAAGATCCTGTCAAAATCTTTGATGAGAGTCACAAGAAATGCAGATATCGATGCAGATGCGCTTTATGATGAGGATCTCGATTATCGTGAATTTATGGTGGAATTGATCAAAAAAAGAAAGAAACTGGCACCGCTCCGCCTGGAACTGTCCAGAGATATGGACGATACGATCGTAAAAACACTCTGCAACTATCTGGATCTTGACACCAGACAGGTATTCCGAAGCTTTGCACCGCTGGATCTGTCTTTTGTGTTCCAGTTACAGGACCGTCTGCGTACAAAACCGGAACTGTTCTTTGAAAAAAGAATCCCGCAGCCATCACCGGAGTTTGATCTGGAGAAACCGATCCTTCCGCAGATCAAAGAAAAAGACAAACTGCTTTCTTATCCATTTGAAAGCATGAAACCATTCCTTCGCATGCTTCATGAGGCCGCAAACGACAAATCCGTCATTGCGATCAAGATGACCTTGTATCGTCTGGCACGTCAGAGTAAAGTCGTGGAGGCACTGATCGAAGCTGCTGAAAACGGCAAAGAAGTTTTTGTCATGATCGAGCTGAAAGCCCGCTTTGACGAGGAAAATAACATCGAATGGTCCAGAAGACTGGAAGAGGCCGGATGCCGCGTGGTTTACGGCCTGGACGGATACAAAGTGCATTCCAAACTGTGCCTGATCACACGAAAGACAGACGCCGGAGTAGAATATTATACACAGATCGGAACCGGAAACTATAATGAGAAGACCAGCCGGCTTTACACAGACCTTTCCTATATGACATCCCGCGTAGAGATCGGTCTGGAGGCGGCCGATGTATTCCAGGCACTTGACAAGGGTGAAACCGTAAAAGAGACCAGACATCTCCTCGTAGCACCGAACTGCCTGCAGAACAAAGTACTTACAATGATCGAAGAAGAGATCCACCGTGCAAAGGCAGGAGAAGAAGCCTATATCGGACTCAAAATGAACTCTCTCACAGACAAAAAGATCATCGACAAACTGATCCGTGCATCAGAGGCAGGTGTAAAGATCGACATGGTGATCCGCGGTATCAACTGCCTGATCCCGCAGGTTCCGGGCAGAACCGACAACATCCGCGTGATCAGTATCGTAGGACGTTTTCTGGAACATTCCAGGATCTATATTTTTGGCTGTGGAGAACGCAAGAAGATTTATATCGCATCCGCAGATTTTATGACAAGAAATACAGTCCGCCGTGTCGAAGTAGCCACACCGATCTACGATCCTGAGATCGCACAGCGCCTGGAAGAGATGTTTATCACCATGCTGAGCGACAATCAGAAGGCACGTGAAGAGGACGGAGAAGGCATGTATCATCTCGTATACAGACAGGAGGATACTCCGCTGAACTCACAGGAATTTTTTTACAAAACTGCCTATTTGCAATCTTTAATGTAGAGTTTGAACCTCAGTCAAGAGCAAATAAAGGCGGTGCTATCGGCATTGATGTAGGTATTAAGGAGTTTTACTCTGACAGTAATGGCAATGTATTAAGCAATCCCAAATATTTTGAAAGATCAATACACAGGCTCATCCGCGAACAGCGGAGGTTGTCACGGAAACAGAAAGGCTCAAATAACCGTGATAAACAGCGTAGGAAAGTTGCCCTGATCCATGAAAAGATCACAAACCAAAGAAATGATTTCTTGCAGAAACAGTCTACGATACTGATACGTGAAAACCAAACCATCTGTATTGAGAAACTGAAAGTAAGAAATATGATGAGAAATCATAAACTGGCACAGCATATCAGTTCCGTATCGTGGAGTAAGTTTTTTGATATGCTGGTATATAAATCTAAGTGGTATGGGAACGATGTGATAAAAGTGCCGACCATGTATCCCAGCAGTCAGACCTGTTCTTGTTGTGGATTTAAAAATCCACTTGTAAAGAATCTGGCAGTCCGTATATGGGAGTGCCAGAGCTGTCACACCATGCATAACAGAGATATTAATGCAGGTATAAATATACTAAGGAAAGGATTGCAGATGCAGTTGGCATAGATTATCTATAAAACTGTACCGTAGGGCATACGGGAACAGTATAATCCAGCTTGTGGACACTGTGTAAGACATAGCAATATCTTTGGATATAAAGTTTGTGCAGTAGTGGAGGAAGCAAGAATCCCTGAGGTTTGATTGTGGGGAATGCCAAAACAGCATTCTTTTTGAAAGATCACTGATGTAGCTTTTATACAGACCAAAAATTGACATTTTTCAAACTGTTACATAAAAAACTGCCGACATAACGGCAGTTTTTTGTACTTTTTTTGACTTGTTCTGACAAAAAAAGATGTGCTATAATAGACGGCAGTTGAATTTTTTTAGGAGGCGAAAAAAGTGAAATATCTGAGACAGTTTGGAATCATCCTTGCTGTGACCTGTGCGGGGGAGATCATGAAATATTTTATCCCGCTTCCGATACCGGGCAGTATCTATGGACTGATTCTGATGTTTGTGCTTCTTTTGACAAAGGTGATCAAAGTAGAGCACGTAAAGGAGACTGGTGAATTTCTGATCGAGATCATGCCGCTTATGTTCATTCCGGCAGGCGTTGGTCTGATCACATCCTGGAGCCAGCTGCAGTCTTTTCTGGTGCCGCTCCTGGTGATCACAGTCGTATCAACGTTTGTGGTCATGATCGTTACAGGAAAGGTTACAGATTTTTTGATTTCCAGAAAAGAGGGGAAGAAGTAAGATGGACAATTTAATCATGAGTTCGGCAACGGTAGGGATCGTGATCAGTCTTCTGGCATACGAGATCGGACTTGCAGCACAGCGCAAGTGGAAGCTGGCAGTATTAAACCCGCTTCTGATCTCTATCGCGATCGTGATCGTATTTCTGGTAGTATTTCATGTTGACTACGAGAGCTATAATATGAGTGCAAAATACCTGAGTTATCTTCTGACACCTGCAACGGTCAGCCTGGCGATCCCGCTGTATCTGCAGCTTGACCTGCTCAAAAAGAACATCGGGGCGATCTTTGGCGGAGTTATTTCAGGCGTTATCGCAAGTCTTGGAACGGTATTTGTAATGTCGATCGTATTCGGTCTGAGCCACAAAGAATATGTGACCATGCTTCCGAAGTCTATTACGACAGCAATCGGTATGGGCGTTTCTGAGGAGCTTGGCGGATATGTGACGATTTCTGTTGCAGTGATCATCATTACAGGTGTTCTTGGAAACATGTCTGCAGAATACATCTGCAAACTGTTCCGCATCAAGAGTCCGATCTCCAGAGGACTTGCGATCGGTACAGCATCTCATGCGGTAGGTACAGCAAGAGCAATGGAGCTTGGAGAAGTAGAGGGAGCGATGAGCAGTCTGGCGATCGTTGTGTGCGGTCTGTGCACTGTCATCGGAGCTTCGATCTTTTCCTATCTCTGGTAAAATAAAAAGTAAAAGACATCGTAACTGTTCAGTATCCTCACAGTTACGAGTCAAAATGCATTCCAAATCACCTTCGGTGATGGCATTTTGACTTGTATGTCTCGGGATTTTGGCAAAAACATGCCAAAACACCTCGCGGGATATTACCTACTGAATAGTTGCAAGACATCAAAAAAAGAAACCGTGGAATCCAGTTAAAAAGGATTCTGCGGTTTCTTTTTTGTTGTTTTGAAATGATTGCTGAAATTTTTATTCAGCCATTTTTTTCTGAACCAGTTCGAACTCGTCTGTGATCTCTTTGGATGGAGCTTTGGTAGCAAGGCTTACTACAAGGATCATCACGCAGGAGATCAGGAATGCCGGAAGGAGTTCATAGAAGTCCAGGAAAGAAACATTCGGACGGACCAGATATTTCCATACGAATACCATAACGCCGCCGGAAACCATTCCCGCGAGAGCTCCCTGCCAGTTGGTGCGTTTCCAGAACAGTGCAAAAAGCACGACTGGACCGAATACAGCACCGAAACCTGCCCATGCAAAAGATACGATGTTGAATACAGAGCTGTCCGGGTTGCGTGCGATGATGACTGCAACTACAGCAATCACAAGCAGAGTAACACGGTCAGCGAGCATGGTCTCCTGTTTCTTTTTGTTCTTCAGGACTGCGCCGAAAAGGTCGGAAGAAACAGCAGAAGAAGCAGCCAGAAGCTGTGAATCTGCGGTGGACATCGTAGATGCCAGGATTCCTGCCAGGATCGTACCGCCGAGCAGTGCCGGAAGTACACCATGTGTGCTCAAGAGATCTGCGATCTTGACGATGATGGTTTCTGAGTTAGCTCCATGAAGCATTTCCAGTTCGCCGGCTTCTGTCATTCCAAGACCGATGACACCGATCATAACGGCAACTGCGAGGGAAATCACAACCCAGGTAGTAGCCACTCTTCTGGATAAGGAAAGTTTCTTCTCATCTTCGATCGCCATGAAACGAAGAAGGATGTGAGGCATTCCGAAATATCCAAGTCCCCATGCCAGCATAGAAACGATGTTGATGAGCGGATAAGCTGCTTCTGTGCCTGTTTCCGGGTTGTAAGTGGTCATCATGGTAAGGTATCCAGGCAGTGACTTTGCGTGGCTGATAACTGCGTCAGGACCGCCTGCAACAGATACTCCGAAGCCAAATACAATGATCAGTGCGATGGACATGATGATGCTCTGGATAAAGTCTGTGGTGGATGCCGCAAGGAATCCTCCAAGAGTCGTATATCCGACGATGATCAGTGCACTGATGATCATGGCAGTCAGATATTTTACTCCGAACAGACTGGAGAACAGTTTTCCGCAGGCAGCGAAACCGGAAGCTGTATATGGAATAAAGAAGATTACAATAAAAATAGCTCCGATCGACTGCAGGATCCTGCGGTCGTCCCTGAAACGATTACTGAAAAAGGACGGTAAAGTAATAGAGTTTCCTGCTACATGGGTGTAGAGACGGATTCTCTTGGCTACGATTTTCCAGTTAAGGTATGTACCGATTGCGAGTCCGATCGCGGTCCAGCCTGCGTCTGCGATACCGGAAAGATATGCAAGACCAGGAAGTCCCATAAGGAGCCAGCTGCTCATATCGGAGGCTTCTGCACTCATTGCGGTTACCAGAGGACCAAGCTTACGGCCGCCCAGATAAAAGTCTGAGGTATCGTTGTTCTGCTTGGAACAGAGATATCCGACAAAGAGCATTGCACCAAGATAGATAATGATCGCAATCATGATACAGATGTGTGCTGTTGTCATAAATTCCTCTCCCTTCTGAAGTTGAAATGCATATTTATACATCGTTGATATGCACATACATACAATATTATTAGAAAATCCTTCAAAAGTAAAGAAATTTCTTCTCAATAAAAGCACAGGTTTTATGAAAAAAACAAAAACACCCAAAATCGCCGCAAATCCTCATAAAATAAGGCTGAAATTGAACAGGAATGAAAAAGATTTGTCGAATTTTTCAATAAATTGTCAGACGAATTTTGTTGACGTTTGGCGGGATTCTTTATAGAATAAGGGCGAAACCTATAGTATTGCACAAACGGAGGATAGAAAATTGGAAAAAATGACTGAAGTTGCAATTGTGAATTGCATCGAAAAAATGATGACGGAAAGGAGAGAAAAAATACTCGAATCTGATGAATACATCAGACAGGACGTAGACGATCTGAAAGAGCTGGAAGAAAGATACGCCGGCATGAATCTTCCTTACATGGTCAGAAGGGTGATCGATGACTATATCGCCTGCCTGGAATCAAAGAGTGAAAGATATGCAGATCTGTCTTATGTCAGGGGTATGGGTGATGCGATCTTCCTGCTCAAAAACATCGGTGCTCTCGGAAACCCGGAAGCACTCAGCGTAAATGCGGAATAACTAATGAAACAATATCGTTTATGCAATAAAAGAGTATATTTATTTTATATTTAAAAGGCATAGCCGGGGAAATCCGGTGACGCAAAACTATAGGGTCTAAGCAAATGAAACAAATGTATGACAGCCAGTTGCACCTACAAGATATATATATATCTTTTAAGAATCAGGAAAAAAGAATTACATATTCAGTAATACAAAAGATAACAAAAAGCTGACGCACATCTCCGTAGGTTTCGAAAGATGTGCGTCAGCTTTTTGATGCCATAAAATGGACCTGAGGGGAATCGAACCCCTGTCCGAAAGCCTATCCCTTGCGGTATCTCCCATCACAGTCGCTGATTTGACATTCCCTTGGCAGTACGCCCACCGACAGGCTTACTGCTTTGGTAGCTTCATGATACATCTACCGGGGCAAAGCTTACCCGGCAAGGTTTCTCACATGGTCGACGTCAGATTCCTGAAGTGTGAGTGCATCAGGGCTGACGAGCAGCAATTAGGCTGCTAACGCGTACTGTTCGTCTGCGTTTATATTTAGTTTCCCGGTTGGTACGCAGTCCAGGAGTCTGCGGATGGCTGCCTCAACTTCAAAGCCCCCGTCGAAACCAGTACAAGCCCCAAACGTTTGGTGAAGGCTGAGCCTCCTTAGAAATACTGGTAAACAGACGATGCTCTTGTTTTGACTGTTTCTTATTATATGCAATAAAAGTTCCAGTTGTCAAGGGGAAGACAAAATTTCCGGTTAAATTTCTTTCTGATAAAAAATAATCTTGACAGAAAAGGTTAGGTGATGTAAACTTTTGGTAGTTGAAACGAACTAACTGAACGGACGGGAGTGATAGAATGGAAGCACTGAGAGAGATAATCTTTGAAGACGAAATGGAAACGGAAGTGAATTCCTGCCGTGATCAGCAGTATCAGCGGAGTAATATGCAGAGAAGTGCGATCATGAACAGACTTCGCCAGGCTGGCTGCAGAATTACAAAACAGAGAAAAATCATACTTGATATTATCCTGCAGGAGGAATGCACCTGCTGTAAGGAAATTTATTTTCTGGCATCAAAGAGAGATCCTAACATCGGAATGGCTACGATATACCGCATGATCAATCTCCTGGAAGAGATCGGTGCCCTCAAGAGGAAACGCGCTTACCGCATCTGCAATGAGGAATCCCCGGTACATATCTGCAGTGTCAAGCTGGATGACTACACCAGCATCCGCCTGGACGGTGAGAAACTGCGCCAGGTGATCGAGAAAGGCATGGAATCTTTTGGCTATCTGCACGACAGACGGGTACGCAGTGTTTCAATGGAGAGCGGCGAATAACCGCTTTCCATGCACCTTTTCATAGGAAAGTATATAAAAATCCATCAAAAAATCCCTTATATTTTTATACATAAATGAGAAAATTTCTCAGAAATGCAAGTTAGGCTGGACTTTTATTTGACGCATATTATAATGGTTGTAATGTCAAGGGACGGAACAGAAACCTATCATCCCGATGACAATAAAATACACTACATTAATTTAGGAAATAATTTTACAACAGGAGGTATAAGTATAATGATTAAACTTAACACAAAACACAGCGGACTTTTTGCAGCAGGAGTAGTATTCGGAACAGCAGGTATCAAAGTACTTTCCAGCAAGGATGCAAAGAAACTTTATACCAACTGCACAGCAGCCGTTCTTCGTGCCAAAGACTGCGTTATGAAGACAGTATCCAAGGTTCAGGAAAACGCAGAGGATATCTATGCAGAAGCTAAGCAGATCAACGAAGACCGTGCCGCAGCAGAGGAAGCTTTTGAAGATGCAGCAGAGGAAGAAACTGTAGAAGAGACCACAGAAGAAACTGTAGAGACTGCAGAAGAAGAGTAAGAAATATCAAAAAAGAACACCTGTGGTAATCACTGCAGGTGTTTTTTATTAACAAACATGCGAGGAAAGATTATATGAAATTCAAAATAGAGCATCAGATCAAAGGCAGAGTCAGGATCCATATCTGCCAGAAGAGAATGACCTGCCGCCAGGCAGATCAGCTCGAATATTTTCTCAGCGGCCTGGAAGGCGTAACGGCTGTCAAAGTAGTAGAGCGTAATCAGGATGCGGTCATCTGCTACAATGGAGATAAACTGGCAATTCTGAAAGCGGTACAGAAGTTTTCATACGGTGCTTCCGAGGCTCCGGAGAGCTATCTCCAGAACTCCGGCCGTGAGATGAACAGCGAATACTGGGAAAAAATGGTAAATCATGTTGTGGTTCATTACGGCAAGAAGCTGTTCCTTCCAATGCCGGTCAGAACTGTACTTACCACATTACATTCTGTGAAATATATCTGGAAGGGTATCTGCACTCTTGCAAAACGCAAGATCGAAGTATCCGTACTTGATGCAACAGCGATCGGAGTATCCATTTTCCGTGGAGATTTCTCGACAGCATCTTCCGTTATGTTCCTGTTAGGCTTCGGTGAGATCCTTGAGGACTGGACACATAAGAAATCTGTAGACGACCTAGCAAGAAGCATGTCCCTCAATGTAAGCAAAGTATGGCTTGTGACAGAGGGCGGAGAAGTCCTTGTAAATTCTGACCAGATCAAACCTGGCGATGAAGTCAAGATCCATATGGGAACCGTGATCCCATTCGACGGTATCGTTACAGCCGGAGAGGGAATGGTCAACCAGGCATCTCTTACAGGAGAATCCATGCCGGTTGCAAAACGCGAAGCAAGCTATGCATATGCAGGAACTGTTGTTGAGGAAGGTGAGATCACCATCCGTGTCAAAGAAACATCCGGTTCCACCAAGTTTGAGAAGATCGTTACCATGATCGAAGAAACCGAGAAACTTAAATCAGCAGTAGAGAGCAAGGCAGAACATCTTGCAGACAGCCTTGTGCCGTACACACTTGCAGGAACAGGACTTACCTACCTGCTCACCAGAAACGTGACCAAGGCACTGTCTATCCTTATGGTAGACTTCTCCTGCGCTCTGAAACTTGCAATGCCGATCTCCGTGCTTGCAGCGATCCGCGAAGCAAATGCACACAAGATCACAGTCAAGGGCGGCAAATTCCTGGAGGCAGTTGCTGAGGCAGACACCATCGTATTTGATAAGACAGGAACATTGACCAAGGCAAAACCGACGGTAGTAGACGTTGTTTCCTTTAACGGCGAGTCCAAGGATGATCTTCTTCGTCTTGCAGCCTGCATGGAAGAGCATTTTCCACATTCTATGGCAAAAGCAGTCATGGATGCGGCTAAGGACCGCGGCCTGACTCATGAAGAAATGCACTCTAAAGTAGAATATATCGTAGCACACGGAATCTCCACGACTGTAGATGGAAGAAAAGCCATCATCGGAAGCCATCACTTCGTATTCGAAGATGAGAAGTGCACGATCCCGGAGGGCAAAGAAGAAGAATTTGCAAGTCTTCCGCCGGAATACTCTCACCTGTATCTTGGCATCGAGGGTGAGCTGGCAGCTGTTATCTGCATCGAAGATCCGCTGCGTCCGGAGGCACCGGAAGTGATCCGCAAACTGCATGAAGCAGGATTTACACAGATCGTCATGATGACAGGCGACAGCGACCGTACAGCCAAAGCAATCGCAGCCAGAGTCGGCGTAGACAAATATTATTCTGAAGTACTTCCGGAAGACAAGGCAAGATTTATCGAGGAAGCAAGAGAAAGCGGACACAAAGTCCTGATGGTCGGCGATGGGATCAACGATTCACCGGCACTTTCCGCTGCAGATGTCGGAATCGCGATCAGTGATGGTGCAGAACTTGCAAGAGAGATCTCCGATATCACGATCGGAGCAGATGACCTGTCTGTTATGGTCACACTCAAAGAGATCAGCAATGGTCTGATGACCAAGATCCACAAGAACTACAGACGTATCATGGGCATCAACGGAACCCTGATCGTACTCGGTGTGACAGGCGTGATCCAGCCGACAATGTCTGCACTTCTTCACAATACATCCACACTGCTGATCGGTATGGATTCCATGAAATCTGTCCTTTAAAAAATGGCTGAAAAAATAAAAAGTTAAATGCAAAAAACTCTTGACAGCGCAGATGAAATATAGTACTATCATCTCAGTTAGTTAGTTCTAACCAAGAGCGTAATATTTTACGGGTATGGAGACATATCCGTAAAATTTAAAAGCTAAGTTAGTTGAAACTAATCTATTTCCTGCGCGCAAAAGCGAGAATCAGTAAATCCTTTTTCCTTGCAGGAAGCATCATGAGCGAGATGGAGGTAACCAAATGTTAGAATCAGGTATTGTTGCGCATTGCGCTCCGACGCTTGCAGGAATAAAAACGGCAAATATGTTTAACTATCTGCCGGATGATATGGAGGATCTGCCAAGAGAGGTACAGGAAGAAAACCGTAAGCTGAATGGCAAAGGGGTTTATGTGGAAATACTGAGAACAGGCGAGAAGAGAGCACTGATCTACGTCTACCGGAAAAACAAGCTGGAAGCTGATCTGAACAGGGAAGGAGCCGAGAACATCCTTCAGACCTGTGGATACGAATGCCGGGGAACGGACTGCTGTCTTCGCAAACTTCAGGACCGCTTTTTTCAGTATGAATGCTTCCCTCATGAGGTGGGACTGTTCCTGGGATATCCTCTGGATGATGTGACAGGATTTATTGAACAGAAGGGAAAAAATTACAAGTGCTGTGGGATCTGGAAGGTTTACGGAGATGAGCAGAAGACCCAGGTGATCTTCCGGAAACTGAAGAAATGTTCAGAAATCTATCAGAAATTATTTGCCGATGGCAGAAGCATCCTTCAGCTCACCGTCGCAGCATGATCAAGAAAGGACAGGTAAAAGAATATGAGTAAAGTAGCAGTTGTATATTGGAGTTCTACAGGAAACACAGAGAGCATGGCAAATGCAGTAGCAGACGGGGCAAAAGAAGCAGGCGCAGAAGTTACTGTATTTGAGACAGCAGACTTTGAGGCAACAAAAGTAGACGAATTTGATGCAATCGCATTCGGATGCCCGGCTATGGGAGATGAAGTACTGGAAGAAGGTGAGTTCGAGCCAATGTTCAGCTCCTGCGAAGAAAAAATTTCCGGCAAAAAGATCGGTCTTTTCGGATCCTATGGATGGGGCGATGGAGACTGGATGCACAACTGGGAAGCTAAATGCAAAGAGGACGGAGCTGTTCTTGTAGCAGACGGTGTGATCTGTCAGGAAGAACCAGACGATGAAGCAGTAGAAAACTGCAAAGCATTAGGAAAAGCACTGGCATAAATCTACAGATCAAGGAGTAAAAAGATCATGAACTATTTGGAAATTGAAAAAGTCATCGGCCGTGAGATCATGGATTCCAGAGGAAATCCGACAGTAGAAGCAGAAGTAACCCTGATCGACGGTACCGTAGGAAGAGGAACAGCACCAAGCGGCGCGTCTACAGGTGAATTTGAGGCACTGGAACTCCGCGACGGCGACAAAGCAAGATATCTCGGAAAAGGTGTTTTGAAAGCAGTAGAAAACATCAACACAAAGATCAGCGAAGCGATCGTTGGCCTGGATGCATCTGATATCTATGCAGTAGACAAGGCAATGATCGAGGCAGACGGCACAAAAGACAAATCAAATCTTGGAGCCAATGCGATCCTTGCAGTTTCTATCGCAACAGCAAGAGCAGCTTCCCTTGCACTGGAGATCCCGCTGTATCGTTTCCTTGGAGGAATTTCCGGAAACCGTCTTCCTGTTCCGATGATGAATATCTTAAACGGTGGAGCTCATGCAGCAAATACTGTTGACGTGCAGGAGTTTATGATCATGCCTGTAGGAGCACCTACATTCCGTGAAGCGCTGCGCTGGTGTGCAGAAGTTTTCCATGCACTTGCTGCACTTCTTAAAGCAGAAGGACTTGCTACTTCCGTAGGAGATGAAGGTGGTTTTGCACCGAACCTCGCAAGCGATGAAGAAGCGATCCAGTACATCCTCAAAGCGATCGAAAAAGCAGGATACGAGCCAGGCAAAGATTTCATGCTTGCCATGGACGCAGCTTCCAGCGAATGGAAAGGTGAGAAGAAGGGCGAATACATCCTTCCGAAAGCAGGCACCAAATTTACTTCTGAAAGTCTGATCCAGCACTGGAAACAGCTTGTGGAAAAATATCCGATCATTTCTATCGAAGATGCCCTAGATGAAGAAGATTGGGAAGGCTGGCAGCTTCTGACCAAAGAACTTGGCGGAAAAGTACAGCTTGTAGGTGACGATTTATTCGTAACCAATACAGAGCGTCTGAAGAAAGGTATTGATCTTGGATGCGGAAACTCTATTCTGATCAAACTCAACCAGATCGGTTCTGTTTCTGAAACTCTTGAAGCGATCAAGATGGCACATAAAGCAGGATATACAGCAATTTCTTCTCATCGTTCCGGTGAGACAGAAGATACAACGATCGCAGATCTTGCAGTTGCACTGAATACCTGCCAGATCAAGACAGGAGCACCGAGCCGTACAGAGCGTGTGGCAAAATACAACCAGCTTCTCCGTATTGAAGAAGAACTTGGAAGTGCTGCTGTATATCCAGGAATGGGAGCTTTTAACGTAAAACGCTGAGCATTCAGAATATAACCTGGATCTTTTGGAAGTTTTTTATAAGAATCAAGAATACTGTCGTGAGAAAATGTTGCTTTTTGTGGATACTTTTTCTCTGCGGCAGTATTTTTTTGTGATAATAGTTACTATTTGTTGGATAATCAGTGGGGAAAGCAACAAAAATGGAAAAATTTATTGATTTAGGAATTTTCAGATATTGCAATCAAACCATCATTATATTATACTGTGCGTATAAGACTGGATAATAATGTATATGAGGTGATTCTATCAGTTACCAATGGGAAGGAATTTATAGAATGAGTAGAACATATCATCAGCGTGCCAGGATTCTGGTAGTAGATAATTCAGAGATCAACAGAGAAATGCTGAACGATATTCTGGGAGAGACTTATGAGATAAGGCTGGCTGGAAGCGGTCGCGAAGCTCTCGAGATTCTTGAGAAGGAACACTGGAATCTGGAACTGGTGCTGCTGAAGCTGGAAATGCCGGATATTGACGGCTATGAGCTTCTGGAGATCATGAGAGAGAAGATGTGGTTGGAGGAATTTGCCGTGATCGCCGTGATCGCGAGCCTGACTGCCGATGTCAAGAGAGCATACAGACTTGGGGCCTGTGACTGTTTCAGACTTCCTTATGTGACAAGCATCTTAAACCATCGTATCGAGAATGCGATCGCCACACATGAGAAGGAGTACAGAGACTATCTGACGGGAGCCTATAACCGCCGCGGCTTTATTTATATGGTAGAGAAATTCCTGAATCACTGTGGGGACAGATCCAAATACGCGATCGTATTTTTTAATATCAAGAGTTTCAAGGCGACCAATGAACTACTTGGAATCAAGGAAGGCGACCGTATCCTGGATAGCCTCTGTGATGAGATAGAGCAGTCTTTCCTGAAACCGATCTATGTGGGCAGGATCGAAGCAGACCACTTTGTGAGTTTTGTAGAGCGTGACCGGATTTCCGGAGAGAAGCTGGCAGATTTCTGTGATCAGGTTTTTGATGTTAGCAATAAGAAGATCCGTGTGCACTGCAGATGCGGTATCTTTTATCTTAAGGACGAGCCGATGCCGGTTTCCGGAATGATCGACCGTGCCAAACTTGCGAAGCAGTACATTGTGGATGAATATCTCAAGCCATATGCGGTTTTTGACCATAATATGGATATGGCATATATCGATAATGCAGAGATTACAACAGAATTTGAGGAAGCGATCGCAAATGAAGAACTGGAAGTCTACTATCAGCCGATCGTAGATTCCATTACAGGCAAGATCATGTCTGCGGAGGCTCTGATCCGCTGGATCCATCCGAAGAAGGGATTTATTTCCCCGGGGATCTTTGCGCCGAAGCTGGAGGAGGACGGTTCTATTTCCAAACTTGACCGTTATGTGTTCCAGAAGGTACGTGAATATATCCGCGGCAGATATGAGAAAGGACTGGAAGTCGTTCCTGTTTCTATGAACCTTTCCTGGATGGACTTTTATGATGAGACACTGATCGAGGAGATCATTGATTTTCTGGAACATTCGGAATTTCCGTCCAGACTGATTCGTTTTGAGATCACAGAGACTTCCTATGCGGCACTCGAGGAGAATGTTGGCAATGTCCTGAACAAGATTAAAGAAAAAGGAGCCTGGATTCTTCTGGACGACTTTGGAAGCGGATATTCTTCTTTTAATATGCTGCAGAAATTTTCCTTTGATATTCTTAAGATCGATATGTCCTTTACAAGAGAGATCGAGGCAAATTCAAGAACAAGGAAACTGATCCCGCTGATCATAGAAGCGGCTCATGCACTGGATGCCAGAACAGTGGCTGAGGGTGCGGAAACCAAAGAGCAGGTAGAGTTCCTGAAGGAACATGGATGTGACTACATTCAGGGATATTATTTCTACCGCCCAATGAAAAAAGACGAATTTTCTGAGAAACTGGATCAGAATTCCTGAAAACGTTCACAAAACAAACATAAATCTCTGATAAGATAATAGCATTGAGATACAACAAAAGAAACGTTTGATTGGAGGAATCAGAGATGGAAGCCCCGAAAATTCTTGTAGTAGATGATGAAAGCCGTATGAGAAAGCTGGTGAGAGATTTCCTGGAGAAGAAGAATTTCCAGGTACTTGAGGCAGGCGACGGTGAAGAAGCAATGGATATTTTCTACGAGGAAAAAGATATCGCCCTCATCCTTCTGGATGTCATGATGCCGAAGATGGATGGCTGGGAGGTTTGCAGAGAGATCCGTAAGAATTCCAAGGTGCCGATCATCATGCTGACAGCGAGAGGTGATGAGAGGGACGAACTCCTTGGATTTGATCTTGGAGTAGATGAATATATTTCGAAACCATTCAGTCCGAAGATCCTGGTCGCCAGAGTGGAGGCGATCCTTCGAAGAACCGGACAGGACGCAGGAAATGATGTTCTGTCGGCAGGAGGGATCGTGATCGACAAGGCGGCACATCAGGCATCTGTTGATGGTGAGCCGATGGAACTGAGCTTTAAGGAGTTTGAACTTCTGACTTATTTTCTTGAGAACCAGGGGATCGCTCTTTCCAGAGAGAAGATCCTGAATTCTGTATGGAATTATGATTATTTCGGCGATGCCAGAACGATCGATACGCACGTCAAGAAGCTGAGAAGCAAGATGGGTGCGAAGGGAGAATATATCAAGACTGTCTGGGGAATGGGTTACAAATTTGAGGTGGATGAACAATGAGATTTTTCCACAAAGATTCAGATAAGAAGCGGAAGAACAGAAAGTTCCATCCGCTGCGCCGACAGATAGCAGTCCTGTTTATTGGACTGCTTCTTCTTTCTATGGTCGTGATCACCCTGATCAATGGGTTATTCCTGGAACATTATTATATCAGCCGCAAGACAGAAGTGCTGAAGGAAGCGGTAGAGAAGCTGGAGAACCTTGAGGTTGAGACAGATTCCGATGGAAACAGCAGTGCGGAAGTCTCGGATGAGATGTTCAAGGATTGTTCTGAGAACAACCTTACCTGGGTCATGGTCACAGCAGACGGACAGACGATCTGTTCTGTTGGAAGCAATGAGGATCTTCTGCAGGCCAGACTGGTCGGATATGTATACGATCTTGATCAGAAGAAGAACAAGGAGAAAGTTCTCCAGAAAAATGACAACTATGTGATCCAGCAGGTCAGTGACCGCTTTGCCGGAATGGAATATGTGGAGAGCTGGGGAGAACTGGGGAATGGATGCTATTTCCTGATCCGTACCCCGCTTGAGAGTATCCGGGAGAGTGTCGCGATCTCCAACAGTTTTTATTTCTATGTGGGACTTGGGATCATTGCTCTCAGCGGTCTGGTGGTTTGGGTGATCACAAAGCGTATCACGAAGCCGATCAGTGAACTGACACAGCTTTCTACCAAGATGAGTGAACTGGATTTTGATGCGAAATATCACAGCCAGGCGGGCAATGAGATCGATGAGCTTGGAGAGAACTTCAACCGCATGTCTGAACAGCTTGAGAAGACGATCTCCGAACTGAAATCGGCGAACAATCAGCTGCTCAAGGATATTGAGAATAAAGAAAAGATCGACCAGATGCGTCAGGAGTTCCTGAACAACGTCTCTCATGAACTCAAGACCCCGATCGCACTGGTACAGGGATATGCCGAGGGACTGAAGGAAAATATTTCCGATGACCCGGAGAGCAGGGAATTTTACTGCGATGTCATCATGGATGAAGCGGCCAAGATGAATAAGCTGGTTAAGAACCTTCTGACTCTGAACCAGCTGGAATCCGGCAGGGATGAAGTTTCCATGGAGAGATTTGATATCGTAAGTCTGATCCGCGGAGTACTGCAGTCCATGGATATCATGATCCAGCAGAAGGAAGCGAAGGTAAGTTTCGAGGCATCAGAGCCGGTCTATGTCTGGGCAGATGAGTTCAAGATCGAGGAAGTTGTGACGAACTATACCAGCAACGCACTGAATCATCTGAACGGTGAGAAGGAGATCGAGATCCGTGTGATCCCGGAGGATGACCGTGTCAGGGTGACTGTATTTAACACAGGAACACCGATCCCGGAGGAGGATGTTCCGAAACTGTGGAATAAATTTTACAAAGTGGACAAGGCAAGGACCAGGGAATACGGTGGAAGCGGTATCGGGCTTTCCATCGTAAAAGCCATCATGGAAGGCCTGCACCAGCAGTATGGTGTACAGAATTATGACAATGGCGTAGAGTTCTGGTTTACGCTCGACCGCAAAAATGATTAAAAAAAGAAGCAGATGTAAAGAAACCACTTTGCATCTGCTTCTTTTTGCGGTATACTTGGACATGATGATCAACATGAATAAAGACAGGATGTGAGATACGAATGATAGGTATTATCGATTACGATGCAGGAAACATCAAAAGTGTGGAGAAAGCACTTGCCTACCTTGGCGAAGAAACCGTTGTATCCCGTGACCCGCAGGTGCTCCTTCGGGCAGACAAAGTGATCCTTCCGGGAGTTGGAAGCTTCGGCGAAGCAATGGAAAACTTACATAAATATGGTTTGGTTCCCGTGATCCAGGACATGATAAAGAAAGGAACCCCGTTTCTTGGGATTTGTCTTGGATTACAGCTTTTATTTGAAAGCAGCGAAGAGACACCGGGCGTAGAAGGACTTGGAATCCTTAAAGGCAAGATCTTGCGTATTCCGCCATCTCCGGGACTCAAGATCCCGCACATGGGATGGAATTCCCTGCACCTTCAGAATAACGGAAGACTGTTTAAGGATATCCCGGAAGATACCCATGTATATTTTGTACATTCCTATTATCTCCAGGCAGAAGATCCGCAGATTGTGAAGGCAGTGACTGAGTACAGCACAACGATCCATGCTTCTGTTGAGAAGGACAATGTATTTGCCTGCCAGTTCCATCCGGAAAAGAGTAGCAAGTACGGACTTAAGATCCTCGAAAACTTTGCGAAACTTGAGAAGGAGGGGAACTGATATGTTTACAAAGAGAATCATTCCCTGTCTGGATGTAAACAACGGACGTGTGGTAAAGGGCGTTAATTTTGTAGATCTCAAAGATGCGGGAGATCCTGTGGAGATCGCCAAAGCTTACGATGCAGCCGGTGCAGATGAGCTTGTTTTTCTGGATATCACAGCATCCTGTGAAGAACGTGACACGGTTGTGGATATGGTGCGTCAGGTTGCGGCAAATGTATTTATTCCGTTTACCGTCGGCGGCGGTATCCGTACGGTAGACGATTTCAAGAAACTTCTCCGTGAGGGTGCAGACAAGATCTCTGTCAATTCCGCAGCGATCGACCGTCCGGAGCTTATCACAGAGGCAGCAGAGAAGTTCGGAAGCCAGTGTGTTGTCGTGGCGATTGATGCCAAACGAAGAGAAGACGGCGGCTGGAACATCTACAAACACGGTGGACGTCTGGATACTGGCATTGATGCCATTGAATGGGCCAAAAAGGTCGAGCGTCTCGGTGCAGGTGAGATCCTTCTTACCAGCATGGACTGTGACGGGACCAAAGCAGGATACGATATTGAACTGACCAGAGCGATCGCAGACGCAGTTTCTATTCCGGTCATTGCATCTGGCGGTGCAGGAACTCTGGAACATTTTTATGATGCACTGACAGAGGGCGGTGCAGATGCGGCTCTGGCAGCATCTTTATTCCATTACAAAGAACTGGAGATCCGTCAGGTGAAGGATTATCTGGCAGAGAGAGGGATTTCTGTTCGAAGATAAGAGGTGATAATACATGGCTCCTTTATCGGGAGAATGGCTGGAAGCATTAAAAGGTGAATTCCATCAGCCATATTATGCAAAATTATATAAGACAGTTATGCAGGAGTATCAGACACGGAAGATCTTTCCTCCGGCAGATGATATGTTCAATGCCTTTCATTTTACACCGCTGAGTCAGGTGAAGGTCGTGATCCTTGGACAGGACCCGTACCACAATGACGGACAGGCGCACGGGTTGTGCTTTTCTGTCAAAAGGGATGTTGAGGTCCCGCCGTCACTGGTGAATATTTATCAGGAATTACACGATGATCTGGGATGCTATATCCCGGACAATGGATATCTGGAAAAATGGGCAAAGCAGGGTGTGCTTATGCTGAACACCGTTCTGACTGTCCGCGCACATCAGGCAAATTCCCACCGTGGGATTGGCTGGGAGCAGTTTACTGATGCTGCGATCCGGATCCTGAATGAGCAGGACCGTCCGATCGTTTTCCTTCTCTGGGGACGTCCGGCACAGATGAAGAAATCCATGCTCAACAATCCGAAGCATTTGATCCTGGAGGCACCGCACCCAAGCCCGCTGTCCGCGTACAGGGGATTTTTCGGATGCCATCATTTCAGCAAGACAAATGAATTTCTGGCCCAGAACGGACTGGATCCGATCGACTGGCAGATCGAAAATAAAGCAGAACAGGAAAATAAGGAGTAAAAATGAGTCAGAAGAACAATTTAGTCAAAAACGCGTCCTTTCTGATGATCGCGGCAATGATTTCCAAGGTCATCGGATTATTATATAAGAGCCCGCTTTCTTCTATTGTAGGAAATATGGGCATGGGCTATATCAGCCTTGCACAGAATGCCTACATGATCCTTCTGATGATCGCTTCTTTCAGTATCCCGCAGGCAGTTTCCAAACTGATCTCCGAGAGGATTGCTTTAAAAGATTACAAAAATGCACAGAAGATCTTTCGCGGATCCCTGATCTACGCTGCGATCGTAGGCGGGATCGTGGCACTGGTATGCCTGTTTGGGGCGAGATTCATCATCCCGAGCAACCAGCCGAATGCCGTGCTTGCACTCCAGATCCTGTCTCCGACGATCTTCCTTTCCGGAATCCTTGGTGTGTACAGAGGATATTTCCAGGCATACCGAAATATGATGCCGACTTCCATCTCACAGATCCTGGAACAGATCTTTAATGCGGCAGTCAGCCTGATCGCTGCATGGATGTTTATCAAATATTTTGCAGACGGCAGTGATGGAAGTGTCGCAAAATGGGGAGCAGCCGGTTCTACTGTGGGAACGACTGCAGGTGTTGTAACTGCGCTGATCTTTATGCTCCTTGTATACGGAGTCAACCGCAGAGCTATCAAGAGAAGAGTGGCAGGAGATCATTACCATGAAGAGGAAACTTATGGTGAGATCCTGAAACTGATCATCCTGATCGTTTCTCCGATCATCCTGAGTTCTTTTATTTACAATATCAATGGTTATCTCAATGGTGTCCTGTATTCCGAGATCATGGGAAAACATGGCGTGGATTCCGATATGATCAGTATGCTTTATGCAGAATATGCGACCTATTTTATGAGTATCATCAACATCCCGCTGACACTTTCTAGTGCAGCTCCGACATCCATGATACCGGAGGTTTCTGCCCTGTATGCGACGGGTGATATTGACGAGACCAGAAGGAGAGTTGACCAGACAGTCCAGCTTTCCATGTTTATTTCCATTCCGTGTGCAGTCGGACTTGCCGTGCTTGCACAGCCGATCGTGTCTCTGCTTTTTGGCGGAACAAACGGTGTGGCAGGAAAACTCCTGCTGCTTGGATCCTTTACGATCCTTCTGAATGGAATGTCAAACATTTCCAATGGTGTCCTTCAGGGTATCGGCAAGCCGAAGATCCCGATGATGACGGCAGCAGTGGCGCTCTTAGTCGATGTGATCGTGGTCGTATTACTTCTGATGTTTACAGACCTTGGCATTTATGCGCTTCTGGTGGCGATGATCGTCTACGCGGTCGTTGTCTGCGTGATGAATGATTTCTTTATGAAAAAATATCTGGATTATAAGAATCCGTGGAAGGCAGCCTATGTAAGCCCGATCCTTGCATCTGTTGTCATGGGTGTTGTGGCAGGTGCTGTATATTATGGACTGCATGTGATCGTGCCGTCAAACTTTATCTGCCTTGGCGTATCCATCGTTCTGGCAGCGGCAGCGTATTTCCTGGTTTATATTCTGGTTGACAAGACTGCTTCCGAGCGCCTTTCCAGAATGCCGGGCGGCGCTTATCTGGTAAGGATCGCAAACAGATTCCACAGATAAAAGGATATGACATAAAATATAATATTCAGGATCAAAAGCATTTCCGGACATGGTTTCGGAGGTGCTTTTTTTCTGCTACTCGGGCAGGAGAGTAACAAATTCCTGAAGTTGGTCATTGTCATTTGTAAAACTTTGTCGTATAATGTTACGGAATTCGATTTGAAAAAACACTTTTTAATAAGAAAGAACACGTTACACATTCATATCTGTATATATACAGTTTTATGACGAGGAGGTCGATTTATTGAATACATACACATTGGGAATTGATATCGGATCTACTACAGTAAAGATTGCGATTCTTGATGAAAACGATCAACTTCTGTTTGCAGATTACGAACGTCATTTTGCAAACATCCAGGAAACACTGGCTGATCTGTTGGAGAAAGCCCATGCAAAACTTGGAGAGATGACACTCTGCCCGGTGATCACAGGTTCCGGCGGTCTGACACTTGCGAACCATCTGGAGATTCCGTTCGTGCAGGAGGTTATCGCGGTTTCTACTTCTCTGCAGAAGATCGCACCGCAGACAGATGTTGCGATCGAGCTTGGCGGTGAGGATGCCAAGATCATCTATTTTGAGGGTGGAAACATTGAACAGCGAATGAATGGTATCTGTGCTGGAGGTACAGGTTCCTTTATCGACCAGATGGCATCCCTGCTTCAGACAGATGCTACCGGTCTGAATGAATATGCCAAAAATTACAAAGCACTTTATCCGATCGCTGCCCGCTGCGGTGTATTTGCAAAGACAGACATCCAGCCGCTGATCAACGAGGGCGCAACGAAGGAAGACCTGTCTGCATCTATTTTCCAGGCAGTTGTAAACCAGACGATTTCCGGTCTTGCCTGCGGTAAACCGATCCGTGGTCATGTAGCATTCCTTGGCGGTCCTCTGCATTTCCTTTCCGAGCTCAAGACGGCGTTTATCAGAACTCTGAAATTGGATGATGAGCATACGATCGTTCCGGAGAATTCTCATCTTTTTGCTGCAATCGGTTCTGCACTGAATGCGAAAAAAGATGTAACGGTTTCCCTGACAGATCTCAAGGACAGACTGCGTCATTCTATCAAGCTTGACTTCGAAGTAGAGCGTATGGAGCCGCTGTTTGCGACAGAGGAAGATTATGAAGCGTTTAACAAACGTCAGTCTTCTTACAAAGTAGCAACAGGCGATCTGGCAAGCTATAAGGGCAACTGTTATCTTGGTATTGATGCCGGATCTACCACGACGAAGACTGCACTGGTAGGAGAGGACGGAAGTCTTCTTTATTCCTTCTACAGCAATAACAACGGAAGCCCGCTCAAGACGGCGATCCGTTCTATTCAGGAAATCTATTCCAAACTACCTGAGGGGGCAAACATTGCCTACGCATGCTCTACCGGTTATGGTGAGGCTCTGATCAAAGCAGCACTTCTTCTGGATGAGGGAGAGGTTGAGACCGTATCTCATTACTATGCAGCAGCATTTTTTGACCCGGAAGTAGACTGTATCCTGGACATCGGTGGTCAGGATATGAAGTGCATCAAGATCAAGAACCAGACCGTAGACAGCGTACAGTTAAATGAGGCATGTTCTTCCGGCTGCGGTTCCTTTATCGAGACTTTTGCGAAATCCCTGAATTACAGTGTGCAGGATTTTGCGAAGGCAGCACTTTTTGCACAGCATCCGATCGATCTTGGAACACGATGTACTGTGTTTATGAATTCCAAGGTAAAACAGGCGCAGAAAGAGGGTGCGGAGGTATCTGATATTTCCGCAGGTCTTGCGTACTCTGTTATCAAGAACGCACTTTACAAGGTTATCAAGGTTTCTGATGCGACAGAACTTGGTAAGCATATCGTTGTGCAGGGTGGTACTTTTTATAATGATGCGGTACTCCGAAGCTTCGAGAAGATCGCAAACTGTGAAGCGATCCGTCCGGATATCGCAGGTATCATGGGTGCGTTTGGCGCGGCTCTGATCGCGAGAGAGCGTTATGAGACAGGAAAAAAGACAACCATGCTTTCCATTGACAAGATCAATGAGCTGAAATATACAACATCTATGGCAAACTGCCGCGGATGTACCAATAACTGCCGTCTGACCATCAATAAATTTACCGGCGGCCGTCAGTTCATCAGTGGAAACCGCTGCGAGAGAGGTATCGGCAAGGAGAAGAACAAGGATCACGTTCCGAACCTTTATGAATATAAATACAAGAGACTGTTTTCCTATGAACCCTTAAGTCCGGATCAGGCAACGAGAGGACAGGTTGGTATCCCGCGTGTCCTGAACATGTTTGAGAATTATCCGTTCTGGTATACATTCTTTACCAAACTGAAATATGAAGTGGTGCTTTCACCGACTTCTACCAGAAAGATCTACGAACTTGGTATTGAATCGATCCCGAGTGAATCTGAATGTTACCCGGCGAAGCTGGCACATGGTCATGTGAGCTGGCTGATCAAAAAAGGTGTGAAATTTATTTTCTATCCTTGTGTTCCGTATGAACGAAATGAGTTCCCGGATGCAGTCAACCATTATAACTGCCCGATCGTTACTTCTTATGCAGAAAACATCAAGAACAACGTGGATGAACTCAAAGATCCGAGCATCAAGTTCATGAATCCGTTTATGGCATTTACGACCGAAGCGATCCTGACAGACCGTCTGGTACAGATATTTGGAGACATTCCGGCAGAGGAAGTAAAGGCAGCAGCTCATGCGGCGTGGGAAGAACTTGCCCAGGCACGTAAGGACGTACAGAAAAAAGGCGAGGAGACTCTTCAGTACCTCAAAGATACTGGACGAAGAGGAATCGTTCTGGCCGGTCGTCCGTATCACATTGACCCTGAGATCCATCATGGTATCCCGGATCTGATCAACAGCTACGGTATTGCTGTATTTACAGAGGATTCTATTTCTCATCTGGCAGAAGTAGAGCGTCCGATCCGTGTCAATGACCAGTGGATGTACCATTCCCGTCTGTATGCGGCAGCAAACTTTGTCAAGACTCAGGATAATCTGGATCTGATCCAGCTCAATTCCTTTGGATGTGGTCTGGATGCGGTTACGACAGATGAGGTTTATGAGATCCTGGATGGCAGCGGCAAGATCTATACCTGCCTGAAGATCGATGAGGTCAACAACCTTGGAGCGGCAAGGATCCGTGTACGTTCTCTGCTGGCGGCACTCCGTGCAAAAGAGGCACAGCATAAAGAGCGCGAGATCAGACCGTCCTCTATCGAGAAGATTGTATTTACCAAGCAGATGCGTAAGGATTATACGATCCTCTGCCCGCAGATGTCACCGTTCCATTTCGGTATCCTGCAGGCTGCATTTAATACCTGTGGATACCATCTGGAAGTCCTTCCGAATGACAACAAGCATGCAGTCGATGTGGGGCTGAAATACGTAAATAATGATGCCTGCTATCCATCTCTGATGGTAGTCGGACAGGTTATGGATGCTCTTCTTTCCGGCAAATATGACCTGAACAAAACAGCTGTTATCATGTCCCAGACAGGTGGTGGATGCCGTGCATCCAACTATATCGCATTTATCCGCCGTGCACTCAAGAAAGCCGGCATGGAGCAGGTTCCAGTTATCTCTATCAACTTAAGTGGCCTGGAGAGCAATCCGGGCTTCAAGCTTACTCTGCCACTGATCAAGCGTGTATGCTATGGTGCAGTGTTTGGAGATATCCTGATGAAATGCGTTTACCGCATGCGTCCGTATGAGGTGGAAGAGGGAATTGTCAACCGCAAGCATAAGATCTGGGAGCAGAGGGTCATCTCCTTCCTGACGGGAAGCAGCGTCAGCCACAGCCAGTTCAAAAAGATGTGTCACGAGATGGTACATGAGTTTGATATGATCCCGATCACCGGCGAGAAGAAGCCGAGAGTTGGTATTGTTGGCGAGATCCTTGTCAAGTTCCTTCCGGCAGCGAACAATCATCTGGCAGAACTTCTGGAGGCAGAAGGTGCCGAGGCAGTCTGCCCGGATCTGATCGACTTTATCAATTACTGTTTCTATAACCAGAACTTTAAGTGTGAGTTCCTTGGATTTAAAAAGAATAAGGCTACAATGGCGAACTGGGGCATCAAGGCGATCGAATGGCTCCGTAAGCCGATGAATGAGGCACTGGCGCAGAGCCGTCACTTTACTCCGTCTGCGAATATCGCGGATCTGGCGAAGATGGCAGAGCCGATCGTATCTCCTGGAAACCAGACTGGTGAGGGATGGTTTTTGACTGGCGAGATGATGGAGCTGATCCATGGCGGTGTGCCGAATATTGTTTGTATCCAGCCGTTTGCTTGTCTGCCGAACCATATTGTGGGTAAAGGTGTTATCAAGGAGATCCGGAGGGAGCATCCGGAGGCTAATATTGTGGCGATTGACTATGATCCGGGTGCAAGTGAAGTTAACCAGCTGAATCGTATTAAATTGATGCTTTCTACGGCGCAGAAGAATCTCAGGGAGAAGCCCTGATGCCCATACTTTTGGAAAAGTATAAAACTTTTTGGTGTTAAATTTTTGTTTTTTTGATATTTGGGAAATATGAAAACCCTTAGGGGGAGCATCTCAGAGTCTGCGAAGGCCGAAGCTCCCCCTAAGAACCCCCCTCCTTGGCCACGCGGTTTTGGCGTGGGGACGGGCGTGCGCGTGTCGCGCGCGTCGCCCTGGGTGTTGGTTTGAATAAAGTTAATAAAAAATGGGAGAGCACGCAGCCTACGGCTGCGATGGTCTCTCATTTTTGGTTGGAAAAGAGTTATGTCTTGAACTTTTTTCTTTCTACCTTCAGTTTGGTGCGGTGTGGGATAGCGGAGGAGATGAGGTGTGCGGGGTGGGGTGAGCTTCCTTAGTACCTCAGAACCCTCGAACCTCGCCCCACCCCGCACACCTCATCTCCGTAACATACCATCCACCCATCCAAACATTCCCCTTTACCATTTTCTTCCCTTCTGATATACTTAGAACCGAGTGAAATATCATATAAAAACAGAAAGAGGAACGAAAATGGCAAAATATACATTAATGAAAACGGAGGGGCGTGCGAAAAGGGCTCAGTTTGAGACTGTGCATGGTACGATCCAGACTCCGGTGTTTATGAATGTGGGTACGATCGGGGCAATCAAGGGGGCTGTTTCTACGCAGGATCTTTATGAGATCGGAACACAGGTAGAGCTTTCCAATACTTATCATCTCCATGTACGTCCGGGTGACAAGATCGTAAAGCAGCTTGGCGGACTTCACAAGTTTATGAACTGGGAGCGTCCGATCCTGACGGACTCTGGCGGATTCCAGGTGTTTTCCCTTGCGAAACTTCGCAAGATCAAAGAAGAAGGCGTACATTTCCAGTCCCATATTGACGGGCACAAGATCTTTATGGGACCGGAGGAGAGTATGCAGATCCAGTCCAATCTGGGATCTACGATCGCCATGGCGTTTGACGAATGTCCGAGCAGTGTGGCTGACAGAGACTATGTACAGAAATCTGTAGAGCGTACCACACGCTGGCTGGCAAGATGTAAGGCAGAGATGGCACGTCTGAACAGCCTGCCGGATACTATCAATAAAGAACAGCTTTTGTTTGGCATCAACCAGGGGGCTGTTTACGAAGATATCCGTATCGAACATGCAAAAGAGATCGCCAAGATGAACCTTGACGGCTATGCAGTCGGTGGTCTGGCAGTCGGTGAGACACATGAAGAAATGTACCGTATCCTTGATGAAGTCGTACCGTATCTTCCGCAGGACAAACCAACCTACCTCATGGGTGTCGGAACACCGGCGAATATCCTGGAGAGCGTAGAGCGAGGAATCGATTTCTTTGACTGCGTATATCCGAGCCGTAACGGCCGTCACGGTCATGTATATACCAACCATGGCAAGATGAACATGTTCAATGCCAAATACGAGCTGGATACCCGTCCGATCGAGGAAGGATGTGGCTGTCCGGCATGCCGCCATTATAGCAGAGCCTATATCCGCCACCTTCTCAAAGCAAAAGAAATGCTCGGAATGCGTCTCTGTGTTCTGCATAACCTGTATTTCTACAACCATATGATGGAAGAGATCCGCGATGCCCTCGACGAAGGCAGATTTTCCGAATACAAAAAAATGCGCCTTGAGGGATTTGCAGCCGGAGAGCAGAAATAAGCCGCCCGGCAGTGAAATTTCACAGATAGTTGTATATGATGGTGGTAGTATCCCGCGAGGTGTTTTGCTATGAATATGGCAAAATCCTGAGACATACGGGGCAAAATGCTATCACCGAAGGTGATGTGGAATGCATTTTGACTAAGTTACTGTGAACGGAGTGAACAGTAACAAAGAAATCACACAAAATGCCGAAAAATACTTGAAGTAGCAGGCTTTTTTGTGTATGATAGTATGTAGTGTTCCTGAAGAACAGGAATGTAAGTAGAAACAGGAGGAATCTCAAATGAATGAAAGTACCGCAAGCATGGGTATGATGATCTTGTGGATGGTTGTTATCTTTGGAGTAATGTATTTCCTGATGATCCGTCCTCAGAAGAAAGAGCAGAAGAGACTTCAGGCAATGCTCAACAGCATGGAAGTCGGTGACAGTATCGTTACCACAAGCGGCTTCTATGGAGTGATCATCGACATGACAGAAGAAGATGTGATCGTAGAATTCGGCAATAACAAGAACTGCCGTATCCCAATGAGAAAACAGGCTATTGCAGAGGTGGAGAAGGCAGAACAGGCATCCGCATAACTGCAAATAAGAAAGTAAGTGCTGCGTCAGATGCGGCACTTCTTTTTTTATAAAAATCGTTTACTTTTATAACACGTTCTAACTTTTACGTAGTAAAGGGTTGAAAAGTGCCAGAAAGTGCGTTATTATAATAACAATATCCATGAGGAAAGGACTCTGCGCAGGATTCGTGTGATGCAGAGAGAGGAAATGAAAAGATGGAATACAAGATCGCATTGATTCCAGGAGATGGAATCGGACCGGAAATTGTCAGTGAAGCCAAAAAAGTTCTCGATAAAGTATGTGAGAAATACAACCACACCTTTACTTATTCAGAGGTGCTACTCGGAGGTGCATCTATTGATGTTCACGGCGTACCGCTTACAGATGAGGCAATTGCTACAGCCAAAGCCTCTGACGCAGTTCTGATGGGCTCTATCGGCGGTGATGCAAAGACATCCCCATGGTACAAACTGGAGCCGTCCAAACGTCCGGAAGCAGGACTCCTTGCTATCCGTAAAGCGCTGAACCTTTTTGCAAACCTTCGTCCGGCATACCTTTACAAAGAACTCGAAGAAGCCTGCCCGATCAAAAAAGAAGTGATCGGAGACAACGGATTTGACATGATCATCGTCCGTGAGCTGACCGGCGGTCTTTACTTCGGCGAAAGAAAGACCATTGAAGAAGACGGTGTAAAGAAAGCAATCGATACACTTTCCTACAATGAAAATGAGATCCGCCGTATCGCGATCAAAGCCTTTGACATCGCAATGAAGAGAAGAAAGAAAGTCACAAGCGTAGACAAGGCAAACGTTCTGGATTCTTCCAGACTCTGGAGAAAAGTCGTAGAAGAAGTTGCAAAGGATTACCCGGAAGTAACTCTGGAGCATATGCTGGTTGACAACTGTGCAATGCAGCTTGTACATGATCCGGCACAGTTCGACGTTATCCTGACAGAGAACATGTTTGGCGATATTTTATCTGATGAGGCAAGTATGGTGACAGGTTCCATCGGAATGCTTTCTTCTGCAAGCCTCAATGAGACCAAATTTGGTCTGTATGAGCCAAGCCACGGATCCGCACCGGATATCGCAGGACAGAATAAAGCAAACCCGATCGCAACGATCCTTTCCGCAGCAATGCTGCTCCGCTACTCACTCAACCTTGACGAAGAGGCAGACGCAGTAGAGGCAGCCGTACAGAAAGTCCTGACAGACGGATACCGCACAGGCGACATCATGTCCGAAGGATGCAAAGCTGTCGGAACAAAAGAAATGGGAGATCTGATCGCAGCAGCGGTATAATTGTATAAAGAGGAGATAATAAAATGAGAAGTGATTCAGTAAAAACAGGCTCACAGCAGGCACCTCACCGTTCCCTGTTTAATGCCCTTGGATTAACAAAAGAAGAAATGGAACGTCCGTTAGTCGGAATCGTAAGTTCCTACAATGAGATCGTACCTGGCCATATGAACCTTGACAAGATCGTAGCAGCCGTAAAACAGGGTGTTGCAATGGCTGGCGGTACACCGATCGTATTCCCGGCGATCGCTGTCTGTGACGGTATCGCAATGGGACACATCGGAATGAAATACTCTCTGGTAACAAGAGATCTGATCGCAGACTCTACAGAGGCAATGGCAATGGCTCATCAGTTTGATGCCCTTGTTATGGTTCCGAACTGTGACAAAAACGTACCTGGACTTCTGATGGCAGCAGCCAGGATCAACGTTCCGACTGTATTCGTAAGCGGCGGTCCGATGATGGCAGGTCATATCCACGGACATAAGACAAGCCTTTCCAGTATGTTCGAAGCTGTTGGATCTTATGCAGCAGGCAAGATCACAGAGGACGAACTGACAGAATTCGAGAACAAAACATGTCCTACATGTGGATCCTGTTCCGGTATGTACACTGCAAACTCCATGAACTGTCTGACTGAGGTTCTTGGTATGGGACTTCGTGGAAACGGAACCATTCCGGCAGTATATTCCGAACGTATCCGTCTTGCAAAACATGCAGGTATGCAGGTTATGGAAATGTACCGCAGAAACATCCGTCCGAGAGACATCATGACAAAGGAAGCAATCCTGAATGCCCTGACGGTAGATATGGCACTTGGATGTTCTACCAACAGTATGCTTCATCTTCCGGCGATCGCTCATGAAGTCGGAATGGACTTTGATATCAGTTTCGCAAACGAGATCAGTGCAAAGACACCGAATCTCTGCCACCTTGCACCGGCAGGCCCGACTTACATGGAAGACCTCAATGAAGCCGGCGGTGTTTACGCAGTCATGAACGAGCTGAACAAAAAAGGACTTCTCCATACAGAATGCATGACAGTAACAGGCAAAACAGTAGGCGAAAATATCAAAGACTGTGTAAACCTCAATCCTGAAGTTATCCGCCCGATCGACAATCCATACAGCCAGACCGGTGGACTTGCAGTCCTCAAAGGAAATATCGCTCCTGACGGCGGTGTCGTAAAACGTTCCGCAGTCGTAGAAGAAATGATGGTACACGAAGGACCGGCAAGAGTCTTTGACTGCGAAGAAGATGCGATCGCAGCGATCAAAGGCGGCAAGATCGTAGCCGGAGACGTTGTAGTCATCCGTTATGAAGGACCAAAAGGCGGCCCTGGAATGAGAGAGATGCTGAACCCTACATCTGCGATCGCAGGTATGGGACTTGGATCTTCTGTAGCTCTTATCACAGACGGACGTTTCAGTGGTGCATCCCGTGGAGCTTCCATCGGACATGTTTCACCGGAGGCAGCCGTAGGTGGACCAATCGCCCTGATCGAAGAAGGCGACATCATCAGCATCAACATTCCGGAACTCAAACTGGAAGTCAAAGTATCTGATGAAGAGATGGCAGCAAGAAAAGCAAAATGGCAGCCACGTGAACCAAGAGTCACAACCGGATATCTTGCAAGATATGCTGCAATGGTTACCTCAGGCAACAGAGGAGCGATCCTTGAAGTGCCGAAAGCAAAATAACTGAAATCATTCATTTTATATACACAGGAGGAAACGCAATGCAGCTTACAGGTGCAGAGATCATCATTGAGTGCCTTAAGGAACAGAAAGTAGATACTGTTTTCGGTTATCCGGGAGGCGCGATCCTCAATGTCTATGATGCTCTCTATAAACACAGTGATGAGATCCACCACGTTCTGACTTCTCATGAACAGGGTGCATCTCATGCGGCAGACGGTTATGCCCGTGCTACAGGCAAAGTCGGAGTGTGCCTGGCAACCTCCGGACCTGGAGCTACAAACCTGGTTACCGGTATCGCGACCGCATACATGGATTCTGTTCCAGTCGTAGCGATCACCGCTAACGTAGGCAAACCACTTCTTGGAAGAGATTCTTTCCAGGAAGTTGATATTGCCGGTATTGTAATGCCGGTCACAAAACACAGTTTTATCGTAAAAGACATCTCCATGCTGGCAGACACACTCCGCAAGGCATTTTATATTGCCAAGAGCGGACGTCCGGGACCGGTACTGGTGGATGTGACCAAAGATGTAACAGCAGCAACTTATGAATATTCCCTGCGCCGTCCGGCTACGATCAATCGTGAGACTGAGACGATCCGTAGGGAAGATCTGGAAACTGCTGCACAGATGATCGAGGAAGCAAAGAAACCGTATATTTTTGTCGGCGGTGGTTCTGTTATTTCCGGAGCTTCCAAAGAGATCAGCGAACTGGCGCACAAGATCCAGTCACCAGTTTGTGACAGTCTGATGGGTAAGGGAGCTTTTTCCGGAGAGGATCCTCTGTATACTGGCATGCTCGGTATGCATGGAACTAAGACTTCCGACCTCGGTGTGACACAGTGCGACCTTCTGATCGTTCTGGGCGCACGTTTCAGTGATCGTGTCACAGGAAATGCCAAGACCTTTGCAAAACAGGCAAAGATCCTGCAGATCGATGTCGATGCGGCAGAAATTAATAAGAATGTTGTGGTAGATGCGTCTGTGATCGGAGATGTAAGAGAAGTTCTCCGCAGACTTCTGGAAATGATCCCAGAAGAACAGCATCCGGAGTGGATCGAGCATATCCAGGAGATGAAAGCCAAATATCCTCTGAGTTATGATCATTCCCAGCTCACAGGACCATACATTATAGAGAAACTCTACGAAATCACAGGTGGAGATGCAATTATCTCAACAGATGTCGGTCAGCACCAGATGTGGGCCGCACAGTACTTCAAGTACAAAGAACCTCGTACCTTCCTGACTTCCGGTGGTCTCGGAACGATGGGATACGGACTTGGAGCTGCAATCGGTGCCAAGATGGGAAGACCGGACAAAACAGTTGTCAACATCGCTGGAGACGGCTGTTTCCGAATGAACATGAATGAGATCGCGACAGCAGTACGCTGCCATAAACAGCTTTTACAGATTGTCATGAACAATCATGTACTGGGTATGGTACGTCAGTGGCAGACCTTATTCTATGAACACAGATATTCACACACCGTCCTTGACGATGCCGTGGATTTTGTGAAAATATCTGAGGGCATGGGAGCGAAAGCGATCCGTGTTACGAAGATGGAAGAAGTAGAGTCGGCGATCCGCGAGGCTCTCGCAACAGACGGACCTGTAGTACTGGACTGCTGGATCGATCAGGATCTCAGCGTGTTCCCGATGGTACCGGCAGGCGCAAGTCTGAATGAAGTTTTTGACGAGGAGGATATGAAGAACAATGAGCAGAGTGTATAATTTTTCTGCAGGACCGGCCGTACTGCCGGAACCTGTGCTGAAAGAAGTAGCAGAAGAGATGATGGATTATCAGGGAAGCGGCATGTCCGTAATGGAGATGAGCCACAGAAGTCCTGAATTCCAGAAGATCATCGATGATGCAGAGCAGGATCTGAGAGATCTGATGAACATCCCGGATAATTACAAGGTATTATTCCTTCAGGGTGGTGCTTCTCAGCAGTTTGCCATGATTCCAATGAACCTGATGAAAAACGGAGTAGCTGACTATATCGTTACCGGTCAGTGGGCAAAAAAAGCATATCAGGAAGCACAGAAATACGGAAAGGTAAACAAGATCGCCTCTTCCGAAGACAAAACCTTCTCTTATATCCCGGACTGCAGTGACCTTCCGATCAGCCCGGATGCAGATTACGTATACATTTGTGAAAATAATACAATTTACGGAACAAAATTCAAAACTCTTCCGAATACAAAGGGCAAAACTCTGGTAGCAGACGTTTCTTCCTGCTTCTTATCTGAGCCTGTAGATGTAACCAAATACGGTATCATCTACGGCGGTGTCCAGAAAAATATCGGACCTGCAGGTATGGTAATCGTCATCATCCGTGAAGACCTCATCACAGAGGATGTCCTTCCGGGAACACCAACCATGCTTACATATAAGACACATGCCGATGCAGGTTCCCTGTACAACACACCGAACGCTTACTGCATCTATGTATGCGGCAAAGTCTTCAAATGGCTCAAAGCTATGGGCGGACTGGAAGAAATGCAGAGAAGAAACATCGAAAAAGCCAAGATCCTCTATGATTTCCTGGATCAGAGCAAACTCTTCAAAGGCACAGTAGAGCCGGCTTCCCGTTCTCTGATGAACGTTCCTTTCGTTACAGGTGACAAAGACATGGATGCCAAGTTCGTCAAAGAAGCAAAGGCAGCAGGTCTTGTAAACCTCAAAGGACACAGAACTGTAGGCGGTATGCGTGCAAGTATCTACAATGCAATGCCAAAAGAAGGTGTGGAAGCCCTTGTTGCATTCATGAAAAAATTCGAGGAGGAAAATGCATAATGTTCCAGTATAAATGCCTCAATCCAATCTCCCAGACAGGTCTCGGCCTGTTTGGAGATGATTACAAACAGACAGAAGAAATGAACGATGCCGATGCAGTCCTGGTAAGAAGTGCCAAGATGCATGACATGGAACTTCCGGAAAATGTCAAAGTCATCGCTCGTGCAGGTGCAGGTGTCAACAACATCCCGGTTGATGTATGCGCAGAAAAAGGTATCGTAGTATTCAACACACCAGGTGCAAACGCAAATGGTGTTAAGGAGCTTGTCCTTGCAGGAATGCTCCTTGCTTCCCGTGATATCGTTGGTGGTATTGAGTGGGTAGCACACGAAGAAGACAAAGAACACATCGACAAACTGGCTGAGAAACAGAAAAAACAGTTTGCAGGATGTGAGATCAGCGGTAAGAAGCTTGGTATCATCGGTCTTGGTGCGATCGGAGCCATGGTTGCAAACTCTGCAACACATCTGGGAATGGAAGTTTACGGATATGACCCGTTCATCTCCATCGATGCAGCATGGAACCTTTCCAGAACCATCAAACACAGCAAATCCCTGGATGAGATCTACAGCCAGTGCGACTACATCACTATCCATGTACCGCTTACAGACAACACACGCAAGATGATCGACAAAGAAGCTTTCACAAAGATGAAAGACGGTGTCGTTCTTCTGAACTTCGCAAGAGACCTTCTCGTTGACGAGGATGCTCTTGTAGAAGCTCTTGACAGCGGCAAGGTTAAGAAATACGTAACAGACTTTGCAAATGCAACCGTAGCAGGCAGACCGGGAATCCTCGTAACACCGCATCTTGGTGCATCCACAGAGGAATCCGAAGAAAACTGTGCAGTTATGGCAGTCAAAGAAGTCAGAGATTTCCTCGAAAACGGAAATATCAAAAACTCCGTAAACTTCCCGAACTGCGACATGGGAACCTGCGTGGCAGTCGGACGTATCACCATCGCCCACAAGAATATCCCGAACATGATCAGCCAGTTCACCAAGATCCTTGGAAGCGAAGGCCTGAACATCGCGGATATGACAAACAAGAGCCGTGGTGGATATGCGTACACCATCATCGATCTGGAAAGCGCAGCATCCAAAGAAGCTCTGGATGAACTCAGAGCAATCGAAGGCGTGTCCAAAGTACGTGTGATCAAATAAGAATATACAGACAAAAGAATCCCGGATGATCCGAAATGGACCGTCCGGGATTCTTTTGTATATAAATGGCGTTAAAAATTATTTACGGCTTGCGATAAAGCTTTCCACTTCCTCACGTGTCGGCATGACCCTCAAGGCACCTTTGCGTGTGGTGATGAGGGATGCGGCTGCATTGGCGAAGGTGAGAAGTTCTTTGAGGTTTTCTTCTGTGAGGTTCTCAAGGCCGTGGTCGAGAACGTAGTTCAGGGTGCTTGCGCAGAAAGTATCTCCGGCACCGGTGGTCTCGATGGTGTTTTCCTGGAGGAAAGGAGCTGCCTCTACGATCATGTCCTTGTAGTATGCGCGGCTTCCGTCCTTGCCCATGGTGATGAGGATGAGCGGGATGTTGTATTTCTCCTGGATCATGGCAGCACCCTTGTCATAATCTGTGGTTCCACACATGAATTCTACCTCATTGTCAGAAATCTTTAATACGTCACATTTGGACATACCATATTCGATCTCCACACGGGCATCTTCGAGAGATTTCCAGAGAGGCGGACGCAGGTTCGGGTCAAAAGTGATGATGCATCCGGCTTCTTTTGCAAGATTGATCGCGTGGCGTGTAGCTTCACGTACACCCTCATGAGTAGAGGAAAGTGTTCCAAAGTGGAAGATACGGGAAGACTCGATCAGGTCCTTCTGAACTTCTTCTTTGGTGAGCATCATATCTGCGCCCGGATCACGATAGAAAGAAAAGTCACGGTCACCATCCGGATAAGTATGTACGAAAGCGAGAGTGGTGTGGCAGTTCTCGTCCATGATAAGGTTGCGGGTGTCAATGCCGACTTCCTCAACAGCAGTCTTTAACTGTGTACCAAACATGTCCTTGCCGACTTTGCCGATGAAAGCGGTCTTTTTGCCAAGACGCTCCAGCATGGCGAGCACGTTGCACGGAGCACCGCCAGGGTTTGCCTCCATCAGGGGATTGCCCTGAGAACTGTTTCCGTTTTCTGTAAAGTCGATCAGTAATTCACCGAGAGCGGTTACGTCAAATGTTTTGTTTTCCATAATGAAAAACCTCCTTGGATTTCTGAAATTTGTTTCCTGGATATCAGAAAAACTCTAGTTTCAATTTATCGTACCAGAGCAGTTTTGTCAAACAAATTTCGTTCTATTCTTTATTTTTATTGGAAAAAATGATAAACTATTTTCAAAGGGATGCTTAATAATTGTTGACAGGTAATATCCCGCGAGGTGTTTTGGCATGAATATGACAAAATCCCGAGACATACGGGGCAAAATGCTATCACCGTAGGTGATATGGAATGCATTTTGACCAATTGCTATGAATGAAATGAATAGCAATGATGCACATTTGCACGAATACCTGACACAGGCATCTCAGAATGGAGGCAGTAGTTATGGAAAGCAAAGCATACGAATATATGGACTGGCCGAGAATTGAAGCAGTGGTTTACGGAGAGGAAGCATCTCCGAAGGATGTCATGGCTCCGCGTCTTACGACAGACGGCGTTCTGATCCAGGGATTTTTCCCGGAGGCAGATAAGGCAGAAGTTCTGGTCGGCTCCCGTAAATATGAAATGGAGCAGGAAGACGAAGCAGGCTATTTTGCAGCAATGATCCCAGGAAGAAAGATCCCGGATTATAAATATCGCGTCACCAAAGGAGAAGAAACAAAGGAATTTGCAGATCCTTATGCATTCTCCGGCCAGATCACAGAAGCAGAGGAAAAAGCTTTTTGCGCTGGTGTTTATTATCACGCGTATGAGAAACTGGGCGCACATCCCATGGAGATTAATGGTGTTAAAGGAACCAGCTTTGCAGTATGGGCACCGAACGCGATGCGTGTCAGTGTTGTAGGTGATTTCAATGCGTGGGACGGAAGATGCCATGCGATGCACAGAATGCCGATGTCCGGTATCTTTGAACTTTTTATCCCGGGTGTGAAAGCAGGGGATATCTACAAATATGAACTGAAACTCAAGGGAAACAGGATCGAGCTGAAATCTGATCCATACGCAGCATGCACCGAGGTTCCACCGGCAGATGCATCTGTTGTGGCAGACACCAGCGTATTCCAGTGGGAAGATGAGACCTGGATGAAGGAGCGTAAGAAATTCAGCGACCGCAAACAGCCGATCTCCATCTATGAAACTTCTCTGACAGAATGGAAGGATGCCGCAGAGCTCGCAGATTTTGTAAAGAAACTGAACTATACTCATGTAGAACTGCATCCGGTCATGGAATACCTTGATGACGAAGCAGGAGAATACAGCACATTTGCTTATTATGCACCTACCAGAAGATTTGGCACACCAGAGGATTTTCAGAAAGTTGTCAATGAACTCCACAAGGCAGGGATCGGTCTGATCCTTGACTGGACACCGTCGCATTTTCCGAGAGTGGAAGGAGGTCTTGAGCTTTTTGACGGAACACCGTTGTATGAGAATCCAGATCCATCCATGGCGATCCATCCGATCTGGGGAACTCTTCTTTATAATTTCGACAGTCCGATGGTCAAGGATTTCCTTCTGGCAAACGCCTTTTACTGGCTGGAGGTTTATCATGCAGACGGACTCCGCCTGGACGATGTAGATTCCATGCTGTATCTTGATTTCGGCAGGGAATACGGACAGTGGAAACCGAACATCTACGGAACAAATGAAAACCTGGAAGCAGTAGAATTCCTGAAACATCTGAATTCCATCCTTGATAAGAAACTTCCGGGAACCCTCACGATCGCACAGGAGGACGGCCTCTGGTCCGAACTCACCGGAAGCGTGGAGGATGATAACATCGGCTTTGATTACAAATGGAACAACAACTGGGCAGGAGATTTTCTTGCTTACCTTTCCAAAGATCCGATCGAGAGAAAATATGTCCACGATCAGCTCACTCTGTCCATGATCTATGCTTACTGTGAGCATTACGTACTGCCGCTTGGAAGCCGTGAGGCAGGAAATCTCGCTGAATTTATGGAGAAACTTCCGGGAGATGAGGCACAGAAATTAAGTCAGGTCCGTGCGGCATATGCTTATATGATGATGCATCCGGGCTGTACCATGATGGCTCCGGGCAAGGAACTTCCAGAGGAGATGGAGAAATTTATCCATGACCTCAATGAGCTGTACCGCACCCATCCGGCACTGATCCAGAAGGATGATGAGTACGATGGATTTGAATGGATCCAGCTTATGAAATATGAGGAAAACGTCCTGACTTTCATGAGAAAGACAGACAAGCCGGAAGAAACACTTCTCGTTGTATGCAACTTCGCGGCTGTTCCATATACAGACTATAAAGTAGGCGTTCCGTTCTTCGGAAAATACAAAGAAATCTTCAACACCGACGCCAAAGAATATGGCGGACAGGGAACGGTAAATCCGAGAGGAAAGACCTGCAAGCAGGATGAATGCGATGAGAGAGAGTATTCCATCAAACTCAAAGTTCCTGCACTTGGCGTGACAGTATTTTCCTGCACACCGACCAAAAAAAGAGAAGCAGTCTCTGCCCCGGTGAAGAAAACGGAGAAAAAACCTGTGGCAAAGAAACCTCGCGTTTCCAGAAAATCTTCCAGGGCTGCTGTGAAGGAACCGGCAGCCACAGTGAAAGAGGAGAAGAAAGTTCTTGTAAAAGAAGCAGTTACTGCACCAAAGAAAACCAGAAAAACTGTAGCGAAAGAAACAGCATAAAAAATAATTCGCTGTAAATGAAGTCACAGCATAAAAATTAAAATTTGTTCTTGATTTTTCTGAGAAATCAGGTATAATAATGGTTGTGTTTCAGACACAGGCTGGAATAGCTCAGTCGGTAGAGCACTTCACTCGTAATGAAGGGGTCGTGAGTTCGAGTCTCATTTCCAGCTTACCATTAACAGGATCCGGATACTTTGAACAAGGTATCCGGATTTTTGCGTTATGCGGAGAATTTTTTGTACTTTTTCAGTGCTTGCATTGCTGAAAATTTATGTTATCATTATGAGATAAAGATTTGTTGCTTTTATAACGTATTAACTTGTAAAAGTCAGTTGCTGTGAACGAAGTGAACAGTAACGAAAGGAATGATGAAACAAATGCTAGATAAAATAGAAGAAAAAATCCTTCAGAGGATAGACGCAGACAGAGAGCAGATCATAAGCTTTGCAGAGGATATCGCGGCACATCCGGAACCGGGTTTTGAGGAAATACGGACGTCACAGAAGGCAGCACAGTTTCTTAAGAACCTTGGATATGAAGTGACAGAACATCTTGCCCGTACCGGTGTAAGAGGTGACAAAAAGATCACAGACGGTCCGAACCTCACAGTCATCGGGGAACTGGATGCGATCGGATGCAAGTCACATCCGATGGCAGATCCCGTTACCGGCGTGGCACATGCCTGTGGACATCATGCGCAGATGGCGGCAATGATCGGCTGTGCAGCCGCACTGGCAGACCCGGAGATCCAGAGGGAGCTTGGCGGCAGTCTTTCTTTCCTTGCCGTTCCTGCCGAGGAATATATCGATGCAGACAAGAGGGCACGTCTTCGAAAGGAAGGGATTGAATTCTGCTGCGGCAAGAGCGAAATGATCCGCACCGGAGTTTTTGATGATACGGATATCGCGCTGACGACCCATGTGCATATGGTTCCGGTCGAGGAGGATTTTTATCTGGGAAATCCGGCGTGCAATGGCTACAGCGCAGAACGGGTCACTGTCAGAGGCAAGGCCGCACACGGGGCGATCGATCCGTGGAACGGTGTCAACGCCCTCAGCATCACGACCAGCGCGATCCAGATGATGGGACTGATGCGTGAGACTTTTCGGGAAGAAGACCATGTACGTCTCCACAATGTGATCCGCAAGGCAGGCGATGTCATCAACAGCGTGCCGGATGAAGCAGTCATAGAGACGAAGGTGCGGGCGGCTTCCCTTGAGAAGATCGAGGAGATCACCGACATGGTCAACCGTGCCTACGACGGGGCTGCTTATGCATTCGGCGGCAGGATCGAGCGGGAAATACTCCAGGGCTACATGCCGATCCTTCCGAGAGAGGCAGACACGGCACTTCTGGAGGCGGCGGAGGATCTGGACCTTGATTATCGCACCGTGCAGAAGGGCGACTTCAACAATGCCTGCACGGATGTAGGCGATCTGAGCCATCTGATGCCGGTCGTGAATTTTACATTCAAGGGCTTTGAAGGCAAACTCCATGGGGCAGACTTCCGTATCACAGATCCGGAAAAGGCATACATCCTTCCGGCAAAACTGCTTGCCCTGACCATGTACAAACTCTTAAGAAACGATGGAGAGCAGGCCAGAAAGATCTGCACAGAGTTTACCCCGGTTTTTGACAGAGAAAGTTACACGGCTTATATCAGAAAGCAGACAGACCAAAAATAAAACAGCAGGAGGACAGGCAGAAAAATGGCAGAAACATGTTTGGAATTAAAAAAGATCAAGAAATCCTTTTCAAAGGATGAAACCGTTCTCAAAGAGATCAGTCTTTCCATCGGAAAGGGTGAATTTATCACACTTCTGGGATCTTCCGGATGTGGCAAGACGACAACCTTACGTATTATCGCGGGCCTTGAGACACCGGATTCCGGTCAGGTATTTCTGGACGGCAAAGATGTGACAGATCTCGCACCGGAAGCGAGAGACGTAAACACAGTATTTCAGAATTACGCCCTGTTTCCGCATATGACCGTTGCAGACAATATCGGCTACGGACTGAAACTTAAGAAAGTTCCGAAAGCCGAGATCAAAAAACGTGTCTCCGAAATGCTGGAACTGGTACAGCTTCCGGGATATGAGAAGCGTAAACCGTCAGAGCTCTCCGGTGGACAGAGACAGCGAGTTGCAATCGCCCGTTCTCTGGTAAACAATCCGAAGGTCCTTCTCCTTGATGAGCCTCTGGGTGCACTGGACCTCCAGCTTCGCCGTGCGATGCAGCTGGAACTTAAAAAATTACAGAAAAAACTCGGCATCACGTTTGTCTACATCACGCATGACCAGGAAGAAGCGATCAATATGTCAGACCGTATCGCAGTCATGAACCAGGGAAGATTTGAGCAGATCGGCTCCCCGGATGAGATCTACAATCATCCAAAGACCAGCTATGTGGCAACTTTTGTCGGAAATGCAAACATCCTTAAGGGAACTGTAGAAGCAATGGAAGGCGATCAGGTGCGCGTAAGCCTTGCAGGAGGAACTGTTCTGGCAGCGGCAGACAGCAATGTTTTGCAGGCAGGAACACCGGTGACACTGGCAGTCCGGAGCGAAAATATCGTTCTTGACGAAACCTGTCGGAAAGGTCTTGACGCAGAAGTAATCGAGAAGAGTTTTGCCGGAGGTCTTCTCCGCGTTGTACTGAAACTTACCGACGGAACAGAAGTGATCGCAAGCAGATACGGCATCGATGCGAGTGTGCAGCCAGGACAGAAAGTAACCTGTTCCTTTGAACCGGAGAACGCCGTTCTGGTAGATCTTGACACAGAAAGCGGGGCAGAATCATGAAAAAAAAGAAATCCGGCTCTGTCTGGATGATCCTGCCGTTATACATCTTTACGATCATCTTTGTGGCAGGACCGCTGTTTTATATGCTGGCACTGAGCTTTGCACAGCCAAAAGCAGGACACGGCGTGGAGTGGACCTTTACACTTGCAAATTATAAAAAGATCCTTGACCCTGTCTACATGCAGACCTTTACAGGATCTTTCCAGCTTGCCCTGACCAGTACCCTGATCATCTGCCTGGTCGGATATCCGTTTGGATATTTTATGGCAAAACTTTCCGAAAAATGGAAAAAACGCGCGATGATCTTTCTGATGCTGCCGTTCTGGGTAAACTCCCTGATCCGTCTCTACGGATGGATGATCATCCTTCAGACCAAAGGTCTTCTGAACCATGTGCTCAAAAGCCTTGGGCTGATCGAGAAGCCGCTTCGTATCCTGTACAGCTATCCGGCGATCGTGATCGGTATGACCTATGTGTTGCTTCCGTTCATGATCCTTTCTGTCTATTCCAGCGCGGAGAAGCTGGACTGGTCGCTCGTTGAGGCGGCAAGAGATCTCGGAGCGAGCCCGTTTAAAGCATTCTGGACAGTATCTTTTAAACTGACTCTGCCAGGTCTTCTTTCCGGTGTGATCCTGACGTTTATCCCGTCCATGGGACTGTTTTTCATCGCAGATATCCTGGGTGGAAACAAGATCGTGCTTGTCGGAAGCCTGATCCAGGAACAGATGACAAGAGGAAATAACTGGCCGTTCGCGGCGGCACTGGCTGTGGTATTGATGATCCTCACGACACTGATGATCATGCTGTACCGCAAAGTCACAAATGCAAAAGAATTGGAGGGTGTGGGATGAAAAAGAATTCAAAACCCTCCAGGTTTTACCTTGGATTGATTTTTGTATTGATGTATCTGCCGATCGCAGTCGTCATCGTATTTTCTTTTAATGAATCAAAATTTCCGGTGCGTTTTACCGGATTTTCCCTGAAATGGTATCAGGAGCTTTTTTCTGACAGCGCAATGATCGAGGCACTTGGAAACAGTTTGTTCCTTGGAGTGGTAAGCTGCTTTGTGTCAGCAGTGATCGGAACTCTTGGTGCGGTCGGGCTTTCCAGGATCCACTGGAAGACAAAGGGAATCCTGGAATATATTTCCATCCTGCCGCTGATGATCCCGGAGATCATCCTTGGTATGGTCCTGATGGCTTTTTTCTATATGATGAATTTGCCATTTGGTATGCTGACGCTCCTGATCGGACACACCGTTTTCTGCGTGCCATATATTCTTATGGAAGTAAAAGCGCGCCTTGCGGGAATGGACCCGTCACTTGAGGAGGCGGCGAGGGACCTTGGCGCAGGGCCGTTTCGGGCATTCTGGGACATCATCCTTCCGCTTATCATGCCGGCGGTAATGTCAGGTTCTCTTCTGGCATTTGCAATGTCCATGGATGATGTGGTCATCAGTATTTTTATCAACGGACCGCGTCTTTCTACTCTGCCGATCAAGGTCTACACACAGATCAAGACAGGCGTGACCCCGGAGGTCAATGCACTCTGTACGATCATGCTTGCTGTGACCCTTCTAATCCTGCTCATTTATACCGCAATAGGAAAGTTTACAGGCAGAAATCAGAAAAAGAATTAAGAAAGTCTTTTCAATGAAACAAAAGTAAGATATACTAAACATGTCTGGGGTTTGTTAAAATCGAAACAAGACAAGAAGAGGAGAAAAAGTTATGAAAAAATTAGTGGTATGTGCATTATGTGCGGCACTCGTAGTTCCAACACTCGCAGTTTCTGTTCAGGCAGATGCCTCCAAAGAACTGGTGCTCTACACATGGGAGAACATGTTCCCGCAGGAAGTTCTTGACGGATTCGAAGAAGAAACAGGAATCAAGATCGTTTATTCTAATTTTGATACAGATGAAAACATGCTGGAGAAACTTTCCATGGCAAAAGGCGGCGATTATGATGTTGTCGTAGCAGATGACTATATCATCCAGACTGCCATTGAGGAAGGCCTGGTGGAGAAACTTGACACATCCAAGCTGTCAGGATGGGGAAATATCAACCCGCTTTATCAGGGACAGTTCTATGATCCGAACGATGAATATACAGCACCGTACGGCGCAGGTATTCCGCTGATCGTTTATGATCCGGATCTGGTTGACATTGACATCAAAGGATACAATGACCTCTGGGATGCATCCTTAGAGGACAGCATTGCGCTGACTGCAAACTACCGTGTGATCAACGGTATCACAAACCTTGCTCTTGGTCAGGATTTCAATGACCAGAACACAGATGATATCGCAAAAACAGGAGAAAAACTTCTGGAACTTGCACCGAACGTGCGTCTGATCCAGGATGACAATACACAGGATTCTCTTCTCAACGGAGAGGCAAGCGTTGCATTTCTTTATACTTCTCAGGTAACAGCAGCCCTTCAGGAAAACCCGGATCTCAAAGTGGTATATCCGGAAGAAGGACTTGGCTTTGGCGTTATGGGAATGTTCATCCCAAGCCAGGCACCGGACAAGGATGAGGCTTATCAGTTCATGGACTACATCCTTCAGCCGGAAAACGCAGCAAAATGTTTCGATTATATCGGATATTACTGCACAAACAAAGCAGCAGATTCCCTGCTTGAGAATCAGGACCTTGTTGTTCCGGATTCTGTAACAGAAGGATCAGCAGTAGAAAACATCAGCGCGGAGGCAGATGAGGCCTACAATAAGAACTGGACGGAGTTCAAGGCTGCCTGCAACTGATAGAAACAAGGGGGAAGCAGGATGGAAATCTACAAAGGTATTGCTACCTTTTCGGGAATTGCCATCGGAAAAATCTTATATTACAGCAGAGGGGAATATCAGATACGTCAGTGTCTGGTAAGCAACATCAAAAAAGAGATCGAGGATTTTCGTAAAGCGAAGGAACAGGCGGTAGCTAAGCTCAAAGAGCTTTACGAAGCCAATAAATCTCTGAATGAGCAGGAGGCCAGGACTTTCCTTAATCAGGCAAAGCTCCTGGAATCCGGAAGCTTCCAGAATGCGATCGAGAGCAGCATTGCCAACGAAAAGGTCAATGCTGCTTATGCAGTTATGACCAATCGTGATGAGCTGGTAGAGACCTTCCGCAACCTGGAAGAACCGGTGATCCGTAAGAGGATTTCAGACATTCAGGAAATATCCAACCGTCTGATCCAGATCCTTGGCGGAGCGGCGATCCGGATCAATCTGGGAGAGGAACCGGTGATCCTGGTGGCAGAGGCTCTGTCACCGACTGAGATCATGGAGATGGACAAGGAGAAACTTCTTGCCGTTGTCATGCATCATGGATCAGCCGTTTCTCATGCCTCCATTATGACAAAGACAATGGAGATCCCAACTCTGGTAGACATTGCACCGGATGATGAGTGGGATGGTATGACCGCGATCGTGGATGGTTATACAGGAACCATGTATCTGAATCCGGATGCAGAGATCAAGAAAGAATACGAGATCCGTCTCGAGGCGGATCGAAGAGAGCGAGAAGAACTTCTCAAACTCAAGACACAGAAGGACGAGACGAAGGACGGAACAAAGATCGGTCTGTACGCAAATATCGGCAACATGAGCGATCTGAGCAGTGTCCTTTTTTACGGGGCTTCCGGCATTGGACTCCTTCGAAGTGAATTCCAGTATCTCGGAAGGGAAAACTATCCGAGGGAGAATGAGCTGTTTCATGCGTACAAGAAGCTGGCTGAGACGATGGGAGAGCGTACGGCAGTGATCCGTACAGCGGATCTCGGAGCTGACAAGCAGGCTTCTTATCTGGATATTCCGGCGGAGACCAACCCGATCATGGGAAACCGTGGCATCCGTCTCTGCCTTGACCGTAAGAAGATGTTCAAGGCACAGCTTCGTGCGATCTACCGTGCCAGTGCCTATGGTAATCTTGCGATGATGTATCCGATGATCGACTCCGAAGAAGAGATGGATCAGATCGAGGAGATCATTCAGGAGGTCAAGGCAGGACTCGATGAGAAAGAAATTCCTTACCGCAATATCCGGACAGGTATCATGATCGAGACACCGGCAGCAGTTATGATCAGCCGGGAACTGGCAAGGAGAGTCAACTTCCTGAGCATCGGAACAAATGACCTGACACAGTATACACTTGCTATGGACAGGCAGAATCCTCTGCTCAAGGACAAATACAACGATCATCACCCGGCGGTGCTCCGTATGATCAGGATGGTAGTGGAAGCTGCACATCAGGAGAACCGTCAGGCAGGGATCTGTGGTGAGATCGCAGCAGATACGGAACTGACAGAAACCTTCCTTCAGATGGGAGTTGATTTCCTGTCTGTAGTGCCGGCGTGCATCCTTCCGGTCAGAAAGGCGATCCGCGAGACAGATCTGAGCTCTCAGCGAGGGTAATTATGAATAAAAAAAGCAAAGTGATCCTTCTTCCCTGTAATTCTTACAGGGAAGAACTTGTTTATGAGAATCTGGAGACCGGCCTTGAACTTCTGGGCGGTCTCGAATCTATTGTCGGCAAAGAAGAATCGGTTCTTCTGAAACCTAACCTTCTCAAGAAAGCAGAGATTGATAAAGCTGTTATCACACATCCTGTGATAGTTGGCATGTTTGCGAGGCTGATGCGGGAGAAGGGGTATCGAGATATTGTTCTGGCAGATTCGTGCGGCAATGGAACAACAACGAAAGTCATTCACGGAACAGGGATGGATACCTATCTTGATAAATTTGATATTCCGGCGATCGACTATACCAAAGGGGTCCATGTGGAGAATCCGGATGGGATTCAGGCGAAGGAGTTTGTCCTTCCGGCAGAACTTCTGGAGAGGGACTGCGTGATCTCTCTGTGCAAGATGAAGACGCATGCGCTGGAACGTATCACAGGAGCGGTCAAGAACAGTTATGGATTTGTCTATGGATTTCACAAGGCGAAGGGGCATACTCTGTATCCGAGCGCGGACAGTTTCGCCAGAATGCTGGTGGATCTGAACCAGTATGTGAAACCGCGACTGTATATCATGGATGGAATTGTTGCGATGGAGGGTAACGGACCTGGCTCCGGCGATCCGGCTCCGATGAATGTGATATTGATGTCGCAAGACCCGGTCGCATTGGACAGTGTGTTCTGCCATCTGATCCATCTGAAACCGGAGATGGTCCCGACAAATTATCACGGTGAGAAGATGGGACTTGGAACCTGGAAGGAAGAAGAGATTGAGCTTCTGACGCCCGGCGGTCCGATCCGTATGGAGGATGCGGTGGCACAGTACGGGAACCCATACTTTGATGTAGACAGGAGAGTGGCGCGTTCCGGTATGTGGGAGCGTCTGGCGAAGGCTCTGAATATTTTTCAGAAGAAGCCATACATCCAGCCAGACAAGTGCATCCGCTGCGGGATCTGCGTCAAGAGCTGCCCGGTCCCGGAGAAAGCTGTGGATTTCCGAAACGGCAGAGAAACCCCACCGGTCTATGATTACAGGAAATGCATCCGCTGCTTCTGCTGCCAGGAAATGTGCCCGGAGAAAGCGATTCATGTGAAATGAGTGGCGTGGCTGGCATCGGAATTGGTGAGATTCTTGTGTCCGATGCTGATTAGTGCTGAATTTAGCGTATGGAGGCATCGGAATGCATCGGAATTCCTAAGGCCTTCTGGACTCGATGCTGAGTGTGGGGGAAATGGATGGTACCAGGCATTGGATTGAGGGAAATTAGAAACAGGGAACGGGTTGCCTTTGGAGTCGCGAACCACATTCCCTGTTGATTGTATTGAATATTGAGGAGGTGCTAGTGGCGCCCCCAGATAGGATGGTGTCCTGTGAACAGGTGCGAGTTATCTTATGTTATCATGCAGAGCCTTGATAAATGCCGGAGTTGTTCCGCAGCATCCACCGACGACGGATGCGCCGCTTTCGATCAGAACTTTCATATAAGATGCAAAATCTTCTGCGTTCATGCTGTATACGGCATGTCCTTTGTCATCGATGGTCGGCATGCCGGCGTTTGGTTTGGCGATGACTGGGATGGATACATTTTCTTTGATGCTTCGTACGACGGATACAAGCTGGTCTGGTCCGACGGAGCAGTTGATACCGACTGCGTCTGCACCGGCTGCCTCGAGAGAAACAGCAGCTTCGATAGCATTGCCGCCGCTGAAGATACTTCCATCCGCCTCTACAGTCATGGTGCACATGATCGGAAGATCACATACGGAACTTGCAGCGTCGACTGCGGCGAGAGTTTCCTCGATGTTGATCATGGTTTCTGCTGCGATCAGGTCAATGCCTGCATCGGCAAGGATGCGAACCTGTTCCTGGTACATATCAAAAGCTTCTGTGTAGGTATAATCACCATCAGCAGTGATAAAAGAACCGGAAGTCGTGATATCACCGGCTACGTAGACACCGTTTCCGGCAAGTTCTCTGGAATATCCGACGAGAGTACGGTTGATCTCCTCAATACGGTCTGTCAGTCCATGTTTGGCAAGATTCATACGGTTTCCGCCAAAAGTCGGAGCATAGATGACCTGGCTTCCAGCCTGGATATAGGCACGCTGGAGATCCTGAATGACATCCTTGTGGTCAATGACCCAGGTCTCGGTACAGATGCCGCGCGGCATGCCGCTCGCCATCAGATTGGAACCTGTAGCCCCATCCAGAATAAGGATATTTTCGGTCAGTTTACGGAATTCTTCTTTTGTCATGAGTTTGTTGCCTCCTTGATGAAAAATAAAATGTATAAGCAACTTACCTGGCAAGCTCCGCATTTCCGTCGGAAGGTGCTTATTTCAGTTTTCTATTATAGCATGGGATGTTTTGAATGTCGAGATGCGGTTACTTTTTATAGGTAAGAGATGCGATATCTGTCGACATTTGTCGATGGAAAAAAGTTGCTGTTTTTATCAAAATATGGTAGCTTAAAAATATAATCTTTACCCGGCAGTTCTGTCGGTGAATTTCCCCAAATAATATTATATCAGGGTTCGAAATTTCAGGGGCCATTCCTGTCTGCAGGAAACGGAAACTGGTTTTGTAGAAAAAATAAAAATTTAATAAGGAGGAAGTATGAATTTATTTGATTATACGTACTGCGGGAATTATAACCGGCAGATACAGAATCTCTCCAGGATCGTTCCGGAGAAATGGAGTTTTGGCAGCACAGAAGACAATGGGATTCTCAAAGGATACCTGGAGCACACTTTTCAGAGGGTTTATGAGGAAGGCAAAATACTGGAAACAGATAACTATGCAATTTTTAATACAGGATTATTTAATCGCTATTATCAGCCTGTCTATGTTTATTTTATCCCAAATCTTGTCCCGGACAGGCAGAGGTGGTTCCTGGAGGGATTTTATACGGAATACAACCTTCTCAAAGCCGGGATCGTAGACCTTCCGGAACGCGCAGAATATGTGCAGAATCCGGCAGAGCTTGTCTTTGATATCGGACTGGATATCGTTCCACAGTATGAGCATATTTTTGAGGAAGCAGAAAATAATCAGCGTCTTCCGGAAACGATCCGCAACAGCGTCATGAAAGTCCAGCTTTTTGACGGGGCACTGCGGCAGACGAAACGGATGCTGGAAGCAGATTACCGTACTGCAATCCCTCAGTATTATAATCACGGTATTCAGTTTCTCATCCCGGTATGTCTGCAGGACCCTGCAAAAGCAGACCTCGCCCTTGCCTGCGTCAAGACAGAAGACGGCAATAAATACCTCGGCAGGACGTGCCTCACCCTCAAAATGGCATATCACAACGCAAGACTTCTGGCAAAGATCCATAGCAGCTGGCTGTGTCCATGAAACTTCCCGAAGCACAAAATAATGAAGAACAAAATTATGTTAAAATCTCGCAAAGTCTGTTGAAATCTTACAAGAACTGACAAAAGCCCATCCTGCTCATGATGAACAGGGTGGGCTTTGGCTGAGAGGTGAATGATCCAGTCAATTGTTGTTTAATATTTTATCCAATGCGTCGTAAACCCCCTTGCTTTAGCTACGGGGATATAAGACGCGTGGATTATTTATTTAAGAGACAGCGCGTGAACTCCGCATAAATAAAGGCTGTAAAAATATCGTAAAATCTATTGAAATCGAAACGTTTTTATGATACAAAAATAAGGTTGCTATTAATAATTTTTCTTATGAAAAAGAGGGGATATTTTTAGGGAGGAACAGCCAATGAGCAATAAGCTGATCGACTTGATCGACATTTCCAAATCCTACGGGATGCAGACAGTTCTGGATGAACTGAATCTTTATATCAGGGAGAATGAATTCCTGACACTTCTTGGACCGAGTGGATGTGGAAAAACTACCACACTTCGTATTTTGGGAGGCTTTGAGACGCCGGATAAGGGGCGTGTGATCTTTGACGGGCAGGATATCACTGATCTTCCGCCTAATAAGCGACAGCTGAATACCGTATTTCAGAAGTATGCGTTATTTACACATATGAATATTGCGGAGAATATTGCCTTTGGATTAAAGATAAAAAATAAAAGCAAACAATATATTCATGACAAGATCAAATACGCACTGAAACTCGTCAACCTGGACGGCTTCGAGAACCGTATGCCGGACTCCTTAAGTGGTGGCCAGCAGCAGCGTATCGCTATCGCAAGAGCAATCGTAAATGAGCCGAAGGTCCTTCTTCTGGATGAGCCTCTGGGCGCTCTGGACCTCAAGATGCGCCAGGATATGCAGTACGAGCTGATCCGTCTCAAGAACGAGCTGGGGATCACTTTCCTGTATGTGACACATGATCAGGAAGAAGCCCTTACCATGTCTGACACCATCGTAGTTATGAACCAGGGTTATATCCAGCAGATCGGAACTCCGGAGAAGATCTACAACGAGCCGGAGAATGCTTTTGTGGCAGATTTTATCGGTGAGAGCAATATCATTTCTGCAACGATGGTGCAGGATCGGCTTGTCAAGATCCTCGGAGTGAATTTCCCGTGCGTGGATGAGGGATTCGGACAGAACAAACCGGTTGACGTTGTCATCCGTCCGGAGGATATCGACCTTCTCAAACCGGGCGAAGGAAGCATCGACGGTGTTGTCACACACCTGATCTTTAAAGGCGTTCATTATGAGATGGAAGTCATGGCAAATAACTATGAATGGCTGGTACACAGCACAGATATGTTCCCGGTTGGAACGGAAGTCAGCATCCATGTAGACCCGTTTGACATCCAGATCATGAAAAAACCGGAATCAGAAGATGAGGAGGCGGTAAACATTGAAGAATAAGCGTCTGCTTGCCGGACCTTATCTTTTCTGGTCCGTATCTTTTGTCGTGATCCCGCTTCTGGTGATCGTTTATTATGCATTTACCAGTGATGAAGGAACTTTTACATTTTCAAACCTGGCACAGATCACGACACCGGAGAACCTGAAGGCTCTGGGAATGTCCATCCTTCTGTCTTTCTTAAGTACCGCGATCTGTCTGATCCTTGCCTATCCGCTGGCAATGATCCTGAGCCAGAACAAAGTCGGCCAGACAAGTTTTATCGTGCTGATCTTTATCCTGCCAATGTGGATGAATTTTCTTCTCCGCACCCTGGCATGGCAGACACTGCTTGAAAAAAACGGTGTCATCAACAGCGTGTTGAGTTTTCTGCATCTGCCGGCCCTGGAGATCATCAATACACCGTATGCGATCATCCTCGGTATGGTGTACAACTTCCTGCCGTTCATGGTGCTTCCGATCTATAACGTACTGATCAAGATCGACAGCAATGTTATCAACGCGGCACGTGACCTGGGAGCAAATCCGGTACAGACTTTCTGCAAGGTTATTTTTCCGCTGAGTATCCCGGGGGTGATCAGCGGCATCACCATGGTATTTGTACCGGCACTGACAACATTCGTTATCTCCGACCTCCTGGGAGGCGGCAAGATCCTCCTGATCGGAAACGTGATCGAGCAGTCCTTTAAACAGAACAGCAACTGGCATGTCGGAAGTGGACTTTCTCTTGTACTGATGGTATTCATCATTGCAAGTATGGCACTTGTGGCAAAATACGACAACGAAGACGGGGGTGCGACATTTTGATCAGAAAATACTTACAGAAAATATACCTGGCTCTTATTTTTATTTTGCTGTATGCCCCGATCGTGACGCTGGTCGTGCTGTCCTTTAACCAGTCCAAGACGAGAGCAAAGTGGGGCGGATTTACCCTGAAATGGTACAAAGAACTGTTCCAGAACGAACAGATCATGAGTGCCTTTTATACGACACTGATCATTGCCTTTGTCTCAGCGGCGATCGCAACGATCATCGGAACGGCAGCAGCGATCGCCATTCAGGGAATGAAGCAGAAATGGAAGACCATGTACATGGGTCTTACCAACATCCCGATGATGAATGCAGAGATCGTTATGGGTGTGTCATTGATGCTTCTTTTTATTGCTTTTCATATGACACTTGGTTTCGGCACCATCCTGATCGCGCACATTACGTTCAACATCCCGTATGTGATCCTGAGTGTGTCACCGAAGCTGAAGCAGACAAACCGTTATACATATGAAGTCGCAATGGACCTCGGGGCATCCCCGGTCAAGGCTTTCTTCAAGGTGGTTTTCCCGGATATCGTGCCGGGAGTCCTCTCCGGATTTATGCTGGCATTTACCATGTCCCTGGATGATTTCGTTATCACCCACTTTACCAAGGGACCTGGAATTGACACACTTTCCACCAAGATCTATACAGAGGTGCGAAAGGGAATCAAACCCGAGATCTACGCACTTTCCACGATCATGTTCGTGACGGTGCTTGCCCTTCTGATCCTGGTCAACTATTCTCCGAAGGAAGAAGAGGAGACCACAGCCAGAAAGAAAGTCCGCAGACCATCCAAAGTCAAGAAGATCATCATCCGCCGTGTGATCCCGGTGACGATCTGCATCCTCTTTATCGGAGGTGGATTCTACTATGCGGAAGAAAGCGGTGTCGTGAATGACGATAAATTGGTTGTTTACAACTGGGGTGAATACATCGATCCGGAAGTCCTGACCATATTTGAGGAAGAGACAGGGATCAATGTTGTTTACGAAGAATTTGAGACGAATGAGATCCTTTATCCGAAGGTAAGCTCCGGTGCGATCGCATACGATGTGGTCTGCCCGAGTGATTATATGATCCAGCGAATGATCGAAAATGACCTGCTTACAGAGATCAACTTTGACAACATTCCGAATATCAAGAATATCGGCAAACAGTATATGGAACAGTCCAGACAGTTTGACCCGGAGAATAAATATTCCGTACCATACTGCTGGGGAACTGTCGGTATCCTTTACAACAAGACTATGGTGGATGAGCCGGTCGACAGCTGGTCGATCCTCTGGAATCCGAAATACAAGGACAACATTCTGATGCAGGATTCTGTCCGTGATGCGTTTGGCGCGACACTGAAATATCTCGGATATTCTCTGAACTCCACCGATCTTGATGAACTGACGGAAGCCAAGAACCTTCTGATCGAGCAGAAACCTCTGGTGCAGGCATATGTCATCGACCAGGTGCGTGACAAGATGATCGGAAATGAGGCTGCTCTTGGCGTGATCTATTCCGGCGAGGCGATCTATACACAGAAAGAAAATCCGAACCTGGAATACGTGATCCCGAAGGAAGGCTCCAACATCTGGATCGATTCCTGGGTAATTCCGAAGAATGCAGAGCACAAGGAGAATGCAGAAAAATTCATCAACTTCCTCTGCAGACCGGACATTGCGCTGATGAACTTTGAATATATCACTTACTCCACACCGAATGAGGCCGCAAGAGAGCTGATCGAGGATGAATCTATCCGAAACAGTGAGATCGCTTTCCCGGATCTTTCCAAGTATGACAATCTGGAAACTTTCCAGTATCTTGGAACAGAGGCGGATCAGGTATACGGAGATCTGTGGAACAAGGTAAAATCATCATGAAAACAAACGAAAAAGTATCCAATTATATAAAACTCTGCAACGAATGGGCAGAGAAATTCCTTCAGATGGACAAGGAAGAATTAAAGAAAAGACTTCCCGAACTGAAAGAAGAGGACGGTTATCTTAAGATCACACACTTCGGAGTCCCGTTTGGAGTCCGCCTGGATGATGGCAGGATCGACCGCCTGAATGGAAAAGGCGAAGCAAATGCGACGGAGATGCTGAATATCTACACCCTTCTCGGCTATGTCAAGGAAAATGTTTTCTTCATGGACAAATGGGTACCGTTTGCGGACCTCCGTGATGCGAGACCTTTTGGACCTGCATACAAGATCGGTGTGACGGATGTGTTCGCGGCGACTTTTTCCGGTCATGCGAAGGAACTTAGGGAGGCTTTTCTTAAGCTGAACGGTACAGAACTTCCGCAGGGAGATGTCGGCTACCAGATCAATGCCTTTGAATGCGAACCAATGCGGTTCTATTTCTGGGACTGTGACGATGAATTTGAGGCACAGGGAAATATCCTGTTTGATTACAGCGCGACAGATTTTAACCATGTGGAGAGCGCTGTTTCCACGGCAGAGATGGGCGTAAAGAGACTGGCAGAGCTGGCGGGACTCCCGCTTCGTGGGAAATCCTTCGGTATGCAGTAAGCTGCCATAAAATCAAGAAATATCAACAGACAAAGACACTGGAATGAAAAGAGACATTTCAGTGTCTTTTTGTGCATTATTTTGAAAAAATGCCGAGTTAGCTACAACTTACCGAGTTGTTTTGTAAAATTATACAAAAAATAGCTGCAAAATCAGGGATAAAATAAGCAAATTATACAAAAAAATACTTGAAATATGAAAAAACATCTTCTATAATAAAAATATATGTGGGAGCAATGCAAAAACACAGTGAACGTGAAAAGGAGGGAACTGAATGTTAGACAAATCATACTATGATAAGGCAGATGAGATCATCGCTGTTTATGGACGCAAGCCGGATTCTCTGATCCCGATCATGCAGGACATCCAGGCTGCGTATCGTTATCTGCCGAAAGAACTTCTGAACTATGTAGCAGATGAAATCGGGGTAACCCGTTCAAGAGCATATAGTGTGGCAACATTCTATGAGAATTTTTCATTCGAAGCAAAAGGTAAATATGTGATCAAGGTATGTGACGGAACTGCCTGTCATGTAAGGAAATCTGTACCGGTCAGAGAAGCCCTGATGAAGGAGCTTGGACTGAATGACAAGAAGCACACCACAGATGATATGCTTTTTACTGTAGAGATCGTATCCTGTCTGGGTGCATGTGGACTTGCACCGGTCATGATGGTCAATGACGATGTTCATCCGAAGATGACTCCGGATCTGGCAGTAGAGCTGATCCACAAACTGCGAGAGGGAGGTGCCGAGTAATGTTTTTACATAACAGAGAAGAACTTCAGAACCTGCGTAAAGAAGCAGAGAAACGTCTGCATGCAGCGAAGCTCCGCGTCCTGGTCTGTGCAGGAACCGGATGTATTGCCAGCGGCTCCAAGGAAATTTATGACAAGATGGTAGAACTGTCCGAGGGAAACGGACAGGTTTCTGTAGAATTTGAAGGAGAAGTTCCGCATCCTGAGATCAGAAAGAGCGGATGCCACGGATTCTGTGAGATGGGACCTCTGATGAGGATCGAGCCTCTCGGAATCCTCTATATCAAAGTCAAAGTTGAGGACTGCGAAGAAATTTATGAGAAGACGATCTGCCAGGGACAGCCGATCGAGAGACTGCTGTATCATAAGGACGGACAGGTTTACCAGAGTGAGGAATCCATTCCGTTCTATGCTGGACAGATGCGTTTGGTACTTAAGAACTGCGGACATATCGACGCAGAGAATATCGAGGAGTATATCGCTGTAGGCGGCTATTCTGCACTGGAGAAGGTACTTTTTGACATAGACAAGGATACAGCACTGGATATGATGGAAGAATCCGGTCTCCGTGGACGAGGCGGCGGTGGATTCCCGGCCGGCAGGAAATGGAAACAGGTTGCCCGCCAGAAGGAAACCCAGCGTTACGTTGTATGTAATGGTGACGAGGGTGACCCGGGTGCATTCATGGATCGAAGCATCATGGAAGGTGACCCGCACAAGATGCTCGAGGGTATGCTGATCGGTTCTTATCTGACCGGTGCACAGAATGCATACATCTATGTACGTGCCGAGTATCCTCTGGCAGTAGAGCGTTTGCAGAAGGCAATCACACAGGCAGAGGAGCATGGCCTGATCGGTGACAATGTCCTCGGAACAGATTTCTGTATCCACTTCCACATCAACCGTGGAGCAGGAGCTTTCGTCTGTGGTGAGGGTAGTGCCCTGACAGCTTCTATCGAAGGTAAGAGAGGTATGCCGCGTGTGAAGCCGCCGCGTACAGTAGAGCAGGGACTTTTTGCAAAACCAACCGTATTAAACAACGTTGAGACTTATGCCAACGTACCGATGATCATCACCAATGGTGTTGAGTGGTACAGAAGCATTGGTACAGAGGGAAGCCCGGGAACCAAGGCATTTGCACTTACCGGTAACGTAAACAATACCGGTCTTATCGAAGTTCCGATGGGAACCACACTCCGTACCATCATTTATGATATCGGAGGCGGCCTCAAGGGCGGCGGTAAATTCAAGGGTGTTCAGATTGGTGGACCTTCCGGTGGATGCCTCGTAGAGGAGAATCTGGACGTTCCGCTTGATTTTGACCAGGTTAAGAAATACAATGCGATCATCGGTTCCGGCGGTCTGGTTGTTATGGACGAGAGCACCTGTATGGTCGATGTTGCGAAATTCTTCATGGGATTCACTCAGAGAGAATCCTGCGGAAAATGCGGTCCGTGCCGAATCGGAACGAAGCGTATGCTCGAACTCCTTGAGAAGATCACAGACGGCAAGGGCGAGATGGAAGACCTTGACAAACTGGAAGAAACAGCGAAATTCATCCAGGCGCGTTCTCTCTGCGGACTTGGCAAGAGTGCACCTCTTCCGGTCCTCAGTACGCTCAAGAACTTCCGTGACGAATATATCGAACACATCGTAGAGGGTAAATGCCGTGCCCATGTCTGCGAGGCAATGAAAGTTTACGAGATCGATCCTGAGAAATGTAAAGGATGTACGAAATGTGCACGTAACTGTCCGGTTGGTGCGATCGCAGGCGAGAAGAAACAGCCGCACAAGATTGATCCGTCCAAATGTATCAAATGCGGAAGCTGTATGGACAACTGCCCGTTTGGTGCGATCGGCGTGAAATAAACAGATGCAGAAAAGGAGGGAACGACATGATTCATTTGACGATTGATGGCAAGCCTGTTGAAGTCGAGAAGGGTACGACCATCCTTCACGCAGCCAAGAAGGTAGGGATTACGATTCCTACTCTGTGCTATATAGAAGATCTACTGCCGGACGGTTCCTGCCGTTTATGTGTAGTTGAAGTAAAGAATAATGGAAGAACAAAAATAGATACCGCCTGTACGATGCAGGTTTCTGAGGGTGACGAAGTTTTCACCATGTCAGAAAAAGTAGTCGAGTCAAGAAAACAGACACTGGATCTGCTTCTGTCCGACCACAATACTCACTGTTTCTCCTGCCCGGGCAACGGTGACTGTAAACTCCAGGACTATGCTTATGAGTATGGTGTAGAAACATCAAGTTATACAGGAGCAAAGAGCGGTGGAGAGATCGATGATTCCAACAAATTTTTCACCTATGATCCAAGCCTCTGTATCCTGTGCCACAGATGTGTCAACACCTGTAACCAGATCGTAGGAAGAGGCGCGATCGCAACTCTGGAACGTGGTTTCCAGTCTGTGATCGGAAACGGTGAAGGTCTCTGGGCAGACGGCACCTGTGAGTCCTGCGGAAACTGTGTACAGGCATGTCCGACCGGTGCGCTCACCATGAAACGAAGAAAGAAATACCGTGCTTACCAGGTTGACAAGAAAGTTCTTACTACCTGCCCGCACTGTGCGACAGGATGTCAGTATTACCTGCTTGTCAAGGATGGCAAGATCGTAGATACAGAAGCTTATGACGGACCGTCAAATAAAGGTCTTCTCTGTGTCAAGGGACGAAGCGGATGCTTTGATTTCGTACATCATCCGTCCAGAATCACAGATCCGTTAATTAAGAACAAAGAGACCGGTAAATTTGAGAAAGCAACCTGGGACGAGGCTCTTGATCTGGTTGCATCCAAATTTATGGAGATTAAGAAGAAATATGGTTCAGAATCTCTGGCTGGTTTTGCATGCTCCCGTTCACCGAACGAGGATATCTACATGGTTCAGAAGATGGTCCGTACCTGTTTCGGAACAAACAACACCGATAACTGTGCACGTGTATGCCACTCTGCATCTGTAGCAGGTCTGGCAATGACACTTGGTTCCGGTGCAATGACCAACCCAATCGAGGATATTACCAAGAAACCAGATGTGATTATGCTCGTAGGTTCCAACCCGGAAGAAGCACATCCGGTTGTAGGTATGCAGATCCGTCAGGCAGTACAGCGTGGCTGCAAGCTGATCGTTGTTGACCCGCGTGACATCGATCTTGCAAAACATGCAGACATCCATCTGAAACTGAAACCAGGTACCAACGTTGCATTTGCAAATGGTATCATGAACGTTATTATTTCCGAAGGACTCCAGGATGACAAATTCATCGCAGAGAGAACCGAAGGTTATGAGAAGATCAAAGAGATCGTTAAGGATTACACACCGGAGCGTGTAGCCCAGATCTGCCACATCGATGCAGACGACTTAAGAAAAGCTGCGATCATGTACGCAAAAGCCGACAAGGCTCCGATCATCTACTGTCTTGGTGTAACCGAGCATTCCACTGGTACAGAGGGCGTTATGTCCATGTCCAATATGGCACTTCTGGTTGGTAAACTTGGCCGTGAGGGCTGTGGTGTCAACCCGCTCCGTGGTCAGAACAACGTACAGGGAGCCTGCGATATGGGTGCATCTCCTGGAGACTTCCCGGGATATCAGAAAGTAGCCAACCCGGAAGTAATTGCCAAATTTGAAAAAGCATGGAACACCAAGCTGAACACGAATCCGGGACTTCATGCAACAGAGGTATTCCCGGCAGCGATCAAGGGCGACATCAAAGGCCTTTATATCTATGGAGAGGACCCGGTTGTTACCGACCCGGATACACATCATATCATCAAGGCACTGGAAAGCCTGGAATTCTTTGTGATCCAGGAACTCTTCATGACAGAGACCGCAGAATATGCAGATGTCATCCTTCCAGGTGTCAGCTATGCAGAAAAAGAGGGAACCTTTACAAATACAGAGCGTCGTGTACAGCGTGTGCGTAAAGCAGTGACAATTCCAGGAAATGCAAGACTGGATACCGATATCCTTATTGATCTGATGAACCGTATGGGATATCCGCAGCCGCACCTGACTTCCGCCCAGATCATGGATGAAATCGCATCTGTAACACCATCCTTCGGCGGAATCAGCCATGCACGTCTGGACAGCGAAGAAGTAGGCGGCAAGGGCCTCCAGTGGCCATGCCCGACCAAGGATCATCCTGGAACACCGATCATGCACGTCGGCAAATTTGCGAGAGGACTTGGATGGTTCTATCCGGCAGAGTACATTCCGTCAGCAGAGCTTCCGGATGAGGAATATCCGATCATCCTTATGACCGGACGAATCCTGTATCATTACACAACAAGAGCAATGACAGGAAAGACACCGGAACTGATGGAAATCGAGGGCAGATCCTTCATCGAAATGAATGAGCAGGATGCTGAGAAACTGGGAATCAAGAACGGCGACAGAGTACGTGTGACCTCCAGACGAGGACAGATCGAATCCACCGCCCGTGTGGGAACCAAAGTATCCAAGGGAGAATCCTGGATGCCATTCCACTTCCCGGATGGAAATGCAAACTGGCTGACAAATGCAGCACTTGATAAATATGCAAGAATCCCGGAATACAAAGTATGTGCGATCCGAATTGAAAAAGCATAAGATCAGATGTTATAAATGATTCAGAACAGAGGATATTTTCAGAGACCGGAGAGGTGTCGAAAATATCCTCTGCTTTTTTGTTCAAAAGAAGCGAAAAGGTTGAGCTTTTTTTGTCTATATGTTACAATAAATCGAAAACAGGATTGTAACATTTTGTTGAGAAAAAAATATCATTAATCAGACACCAGTTTGGAAAACGATGTTTGAAGGACAGGGGAGAAATGTTTTGGAAAATCTCAGGGTAGAAGAAGCAATTGAGCAATTGCTGATGTATACGAAAGCGGTACAGGAAGCGGAAACTGTGTCTTTACTTTCAGCAAACGGCAGGATACTGGCAGAGGACATGAAAGCAGAGAGAGACAATCCTCCATTTGACCGTGCACCGGTAGATGGCTATGCCTGTAAGGCTGAGGATCTGGCGGGAGCACTGCCGGAAAAGCCGGTCACACTCAAAGTGATCCGGGAAGTTGATGCCGGAGAATATTTTGACGGAACCGTGCAGCACGGGGAAGCGGTACGTATTATGACAGGTGCGGCGATTCCGGCAGGATGTAACTGCTGCGTCAGACAGGAAAATACGGATTATGGAGAGGATACCGTACAGATCTACAAGAGCATGGAACAGTGGGAGGACTACTGTTTTCAGGGTGAAGACTTTAAGAAAGGTACAGTTTTACTGAAAAAGGGTACAAAACTCAGTTTTATAGAGATAGGAATCCTTGCCAGCATGGGTGTGGCAGAAGTTCCTGTTATAAGACGGGCGAGAGTTGCGGTCCTGACAACCGGTGATGAAGTGATGAAGTCGGGAGAAGAACTGAAACTGGGCAAGATCTATGACTGCAACCAGAGTCTCCTTGCAGCGAGACTGATGGATTTTGGCGCAGAACTGACACGGATCGATAAGATCCCGGACAACCCGCAGGATATGGCAGAGGCAGTCAGAGAAGCGGCGGAGGTTTCAGATCTGATCATTACAACGGGCGCGGTATCCGTAGGCAAGAAGGATATCATGCACGAGGTAGTCCGGATCCTGGGAGCACAGAGGATTTTTTGGCGGCTTGAGATGAAGCCGGGAATGCCGACGCTTTTTTCTGTCTATGAAGGCACACCGATGCTCAGTCTTTCTGGAAATCCTTTTGGGGCGGCGGTATCTGTGGATCTTCTGATCCGTCCGATGATCCAGAAGCTGACACAGGACGACACACTTCGTCCGGTAAGGAAGAAATGTACTCTGACGAATGATTTTGGTAAGAGTGTCGGAGGACGCCGTTATGTACGTGCGGTCACAGACGGAGAAACCGTGACGATCCCTACCAAGATCCATTCGAATGGAATCCTTTCGACCATGGCAGGATGTAACTGTCTGATCGAGATGCAGAAGGGAAAGACCGGAAGTCATGCAGGAGAAGAAGCGGAAGTTCTTCTTCTGTGACAGGATGAGCGAAATGAAAGAACAGAAGGGTCAGCTGATACTGGCGGTAAGCGGAGTCAAAAATTCGGGAAAAACAACATTGATCGCATCACTTTTGTCGAAGCTGAAACAAAAAGGTCTTAAAGCTGCTGTGATCAAGCATGACGGGCATGAGTTTGAAGCGGATATACCGGGGACAGACACCTGGAGATTCGGGGAAGCCGGAGCCTGCGGGACGCTTGTTTTTTCCGGGACAAAATATATGATGGTCAAATATCAGCCGTCACCAGAGACGGACGAACTGATCGCCTGCTTTCCTGAGGCAGATGTGGTCTTGCTGGAGGGTTTTAAATATTCGGAATACCCCAAGATCGAGGTCATACGACGGGGAAATTCTTCGAGATCTGTCTGTGATCCGAGATTCCTTCTGGGAATCGTGACGGATCTTCGAAGGGAAGAACTGGATGCGGCGGGAAGCGCTTTGCCGGAAGAATTGTCATTTTTTGACCTGAATGAAACAGAAGTTCTGTCGGATTGGATTTATTGCTTATGGAGACAGAGACAGACCGGACGGCAATGACCAGCACAGCAAAAATGAGGAGTAACAAAACGCGGAATGAGTGAAAAAACAGAGAATATTACAACGGAGCAGCAGAACGAGGACGCAGTGCTTGGCATAAAGACCAAGATCGTTCTGTCGAAGAATATCGATTTTTTTGGACCGGGGCTTTTTCATCTTCTTCAGTATATTGATGAAGAAGGGACGATCCATGCGGCATCCAAGAAGATGGGAATGTCCTATTCCAAATGCTGGAAGCTTCTGAACCGGGCGGAGGAACAGATGGAATTTACTTTTCTTGACCGCTATAACGGCGGACCGCACGGAGGAAATTCAAGGATCACGGAAGAAGGCCGTGAGTTTATGAGACGCTATGAAGCATTACTGGAAGAAATGAAAGAAATAAGCCAGAAGGCTTTTGAGAAATATTTTAAGGAATATTTTAAGGAATATTTGTAGCTATGAGGATGCGGCAGGATGTTTCGTTTCGAACAGAAGCATCCTGTCGCAGTTTCTGCACAGATAAGAAAGATCAGACCTGACTGAAGACTTTCATCCGGTCTCTTCTGGCGGCACAGACGAGGGTCAGGCGATAGGCTTTGGCAAGTTCGATCGCCTCTGTGGTAGGAGATGCCTTGCTGGAAAGCACCGGAATTCCGGCATAGATCGCTTTCATTGCCATATCGGTCGGGATCCTTCCGCTGGAATAGACCATGCATTCCGTAAGGTCGATCTGATGACGGAGAGCATAGCCGATCACTTTGTCAAGTGCGTTATGCCGTCCGATGTCCTCACAGGAAAAAAGAATCTCGTCTCTGCGGGCAAGGAGACAGCTGTGGGTGGCGAAGGTGACACCGTGAAGCGGCATCCCATCGGCAAAGGTGTCTGCCATGTGGAAGATCCATTCCGGTTTCCATTCGATCGGGGTGACAGGAACCGGCGGATAGTCAGATGAGAAATAATCATTCAGGATGTGGTTGCCGGTGCAGCAGGTAGGGGTGGTCTCTACGAAGGAAGTGTTTTTCTTTGCATCGGTTGTTTGAGACTGTTTGAGATAAACCTTGGCGCGCTTGCCGTACTCGCAGATGTAGATCTGCTCGACATCGTCGATGGACTGGATGATATGTTCCGTCAGGAGCCGTCCTAGGACGAGTTCTGTGAGATGCTGCGGGAGACAGATCAGTTTCATGGTAAGCTGGTCATTGAGATAGACATCGATCAGATGCTCATTGAGGACCTGTTCTTCTTTGGTAAGGATCTCACCTTCCCTGCCGATGAACTGATAGGTTTGTGTTTCCAGTAATGGAAGATCGTGGTATTGTTCGTTAATATGCATAATTTCTCCAATGCTAAAAAGTTTTTATTGTATATATTTATAGATAAGTATAGCAGAAATCAGAGAATTTCAAAAGAACAAATTAAGATATAAAACAATAAAAGCCTTTTTAACATAATATATAACAAGAATTCTCCTACCTCTGCAGGTAGTGAGATGAATTGTAGATCTGAGCATAAATGCTCAAAAGAATTTTATAAATAAAAAAGAAAACACTTGTTCTCATGGATGACTTGTATTATAATAAAAAAAGAACATATTGTTCAGAAACGGCAATTGAAATCATTTGTAAACAAGTAGAAATACGAGGTGAGGAAAATAAATCGGGCAGTAAAAGTAAGAATCTATCCAAATGCAGAACAACGTGTACAAATAGAAAAAACAATCGGCTGCAGCCGATTTATCTATAACTGTATGCTTGCAG
>OBAM01000142.1_pt1 | contig 89188 bp, 89 predicted proteins | sample 1517751 | NCBI WGS metagenome assembly OBAM01 (sample SAMN04571703, study PRJEB22368) | human gut metagenome | biome: human gut; material: stool | host: Homo sapiens | place: Luxembourg | collected 2012-10-18
GCAATAACTGCGCCCATAAAAATAAATGAAGTAACCGCATCTCCATATAAATCTATTATTGTATCCATTTACAATTCCTCCCTAAAAACTACAGATAATTCTGAATGAGAACCAGCATATCTATAGCAATTTTACCGCCGACAAGTAACAGTGGGAACTTCTGACTGAAATTCATTACACTAAGCCGATCTGAACTTGAATTTTCTTCATATTCGTCTACCAGCTCCAGGTTTTTTTCAATAAGTGCATTTATTTTTTCATCCACTTCATCTTCTGCAATATTTTCAAATCCATACAGTGTGCGTACCGTCGATGAAATCTCCAAAATTTTAAATTCACTTAAAAAATGATAATACGGCTCAACCGCACCCGGAGTTTCATCCAGTTCCTTGATGAACTGAGCAAGTGAAGCCTTTAGGATTGCCGGACAGTTATCATAGGATGATTTAATTGAATTTCTAAGTGTATCCTGCTGGAGATTCAGTGCTACATCACGAAGCCATTCTGAAAACGCATTGTGTACGTCATTAACACAACGTTTAAAAGCTGATCTTCTGCTGATATCCGGTGTAAAAAGTATAAATACCGCACCCACCAGTATATACAGTCCGACATACACCATAAATCCCCCCAACAACATAAAAATTGCTGCAATAATCACAAAGAATATACATACTATAAGGGCTTCGCGGCGGCGTTTGCTGATATCCGCCTTAAAAGCCATATCATAATCCTTCATAATCTGAGTATCGGTTCTCTCACGGTCAAGCCAGTCCCCATTATATTTTTTCTGTGTATATGTAAAAAATACCAGACATGCAATAAAAAAGATTACAGAACTTATCTGATATGTAATGTCAGAGGTAATGTCCATGTTGATTCCGGCATCTGCGCCTCCTGACTTTGAGAAGACTATTGCCATGATGGCAGATGCACCGCCCAGTACAAAACTTATTATAATTCCGAACAGAATGTCTGTACGTGTACGCTTTACTTTAGCCTGAAACTTATATACTCTCTTTACCCATCTGTCAAAATCTTTCTGCAGAATATATAAAGCTCCCTGATACTGTCCACCCTGTTTTTCTACATTAACAAGAAATTTGTTTAATGTAGAAATTCTTGCTGTCCTGTACTCGTCTTCAACAACTTCCAATCCGTCTTCATATATTGTACTGCTACGCCCATGTCGGATACGCTCTGCAGCCTCAATCACACATTCCCGCATTCGTCCGTTTACAACGCGTGACGTATCATCAAGCGCCTGATTAATTTTAGGTATTCTCTGGAACGAATTAAGCATCTGATGGATATAAATATCTACATCATTAAATCGTTTCTGCTTATCCATAAACTCAAACTGCGCACGCACAAGACTGGGAATACAGCAGAAGGCAGCAATACATACCGGAATCATATACACTGGTTTAAGTCCGTATAAAAGCCCGGCCACTACTGTCGCTGCTTCAAGCAGAATAAGCATTGTAAGATAATTTTTAAAGGAATACGAGAAACCATACCCACGTATTTCCTCATTCATTTTCTTAAACGAAAAATATTCTTTTATTCTTTTTAATTTTTTCATATTACCCCCTTCTATGCTGCATATGGGTCTTCAATACCGTATTTTGTAAGCTTCATAAGAAATTCTTCTGGAATTTCTTCGTTAGTAAACTCACCGTTGTCATAAATCATTGTGCATTTATTATTTCCATTGGTTCTTGTAAAGAAACACAGCTGCGTAAGCTTTCTGTGTTCATGTTTGTCACACTCAACCATCACTCCGACATCAATATAACGGTATGCATTATCTACGAAACGCTCTGTTGCCTTTCCGCCAAGCATACTGCACATTCGGTCAGGGATATTTGATACATGGTCAAGGTGCATTGTCGTCATACAGTTTGAACCGGTTGAAAGCGCATTAACAAGGTCCTGTACTTCCGGTCCTCTGGCTTCAGATAACAGAATCCAGTCAATATCATGCCGAAGTCCTGCACTTATAGCTTCTGAATATGAAAATTTCTCATCAATAAACAATGGACTGCATTTTTTATTGGGATTGATTTCCCTGTAGTGAATTTCAGCGTTATCTTCGTATACCCCAGCCTTTTCAATTGCAGGAATAAACGTTGTAAGATACTTCAAAAGCTCTGTTTTTCCGGCACCCGGCATTCCGCCAATGACTACATTCATATGAGCTGTAACACAATTTTCAAGTAGGTCGATTATAGGCTCTGGAGCATACTTTGATTCTATCAGCGCTAAATGGTTAAATCGAAGTCCCATAGGAATTTTTCTAATTGTAACGCTCTTTTTCCCACCGGTACGCGATTCATGCCACACCGATATACGCAGCTGATCTGTATTTGCCTCCAATATCGGCTTTGCTTTCGTACACGCTGTTCCCATTCTGTCGCCAAGCCTGAATGTCAAATTTTCAACATATTCATCACTTAACTTTTTTTCCGAACGGTAACAGCCTTCTTTAAGGTCAGTAAGCCATAAATTATAGCCATCCCATTCAATGTCGGTTATATTGTCATTCTCAATCTCTTCAGGGATTTCCCTGAAGAGCTCATCTTTATTTTCGGAAATAAAATCCATCGTAAGGTCCTGTGCCATTTTCTTCTCCTCATAAAAATTTTGCAGGTGAATCCGGATGAACCACCTGCAAATGATTTATAGTTAAAAATCCACATTCTGTTTATATGTCATTTTCTGTTTGCCGCTTTTAATACATTACAACTTCGTATGGACTTAAAACCATCTTATTCATCACCAGATGGTGCTGTTGTAGCGCCGATGGCATCCTGAATCTGCTGTTCATAAGAAATGTTATCCACTGCTTTAGTTGTCTTTGTGTTAACAATCTTTACCACGGCTACTGTTAAGAGCACAGCCGCAAGCACTCCTGCCAGTGCTACAATTACTTTTCCATAGTGTTCAATAATATCATGCATTTTTTAATAATCCTCCGTATAATTTACTTTTTGTTTAAATACATTTACTGTGCATATTTCTTTTTTGTTCTGCACTATGCCATGCAGCATAAATATTTTTCAACAGACTGTTTCATCTGTCGTATTTCAGTATTACTATGAAAATGAAACATTTTACCATTTCCAGTCATAAGCCACACATAATCTACTGAAAACTCACGACAAATGGTCCTGCAAATCCAGGGTCTTGCCTCAATGGTTCCCTGCTCAATACTTTCAAGAGTTTTCACATCGATACATATTCTTTTTGCAAACTCTTTCCTTGAAAGTGCAACTGCACCGGATTCCCTGACCTGCCTGATTCGTTCATTTTCCATCATTCCATAAACCACCTCCCTGTTGCATTAGTATACCTTCATTTTTATACTGAATGTCGGCATACGCCTGTTACTCACTGGGTATTACTGATTCCATCAGGAATTTCCTCCAGGCAATACCCATGCCATTACATTTATTTCATTCACGTTATGCCTTTTTATCTCTGCTACATTTCTTCGGGCGGCTCAATAAACATATCACCGTTGCCGAATACAAGATAATCATAATTTGCACAACATTCATCACAAATAATTTTCAGCATTGCATCTGTAGCCTGACACTCATCTTTTTCAATCTTTGCCATGGTAAATTCATCTATATTTATAAGTCGAGAAAAAGAATACAGATTAAGGTTCAGATTCTTACGTATCATCTTAATTCTCTGTCCTTGTGTCATTTCATCACTCCTGTTATTTTTCATCATCACAGATACCGGCAAGCCCTAAATCGCAGATATCTCTATAGGACAAGGCAATATCATTGTAATTATCCTTTCCAAAAATAGCTTCATGCTTATTATCAATGAGAATTTTAGGTGTATTTATACCATTAACCGCAACTTCCTGTACCGAATAAAACGCACGATAAAGTTTTCCTCTGTTTGCATACAGGAGACGCTCTGTGGTAACAAGACACTTGTTTGCAAGGGTCATGCTCATGTTTAATATCTGTCTTATCAGTTCGCTCATGCTATTATAATCATCGACGATAAAAATAACTGATACGTCGTCATACTTATCTTCCATATTTGAAGTACCGCTCATGTAATCAGTAATAATTGTTGCATACATCTGCAGACGGTCACGCACATCTTCCATATGTTCCATTTCCGTTTTGATTGCGCTGTCATATTGAAATGTTACTGGTTCAATGTACATTAATTCCTTATGTTCATCTTTTTCAAACTCAATTTTTCCAAGAAGACGTCTTTTTGCATTGACGTTCTTGTCATAAAGTTCCACGCTGGTTGTAGCGTTAATATTTACACCCTGTATACCCAACAGATGACTCACGAGCTTTGCAACCTGTATCTTTCCACACAGCTTTTCTTTGGAATCTGTAAATGCCCACGGATCATAATTCATACATTCTTTTTCTAAACGACGCTTGATTGCTTTAGCTCCTATATCCGTAATTGAAAATGCCGTAGCGGTTAACTGTTCTCCGCGGCTTAAATAAAAAATTCTTATAATTCCCACCGAACCAAGTGCTTTAATACGCATCTTTAAACCTTCAATGTCAATTTTATCCGGTATTGGTTTCTCTGGAAATTTTCTATGCAACCACAACAGATAATTATGTATAGATGAAAGGTCACAAATTCCCAATCGTGAAATTGTATAAGCAATATATAAATCACTCAATGTAATTCCACCCTGAAGCATTCTCGCCTCTATCATTCCATGTGTAGTTGTGAGACTCGCTCCTTTAGCCGGTTCAAATTCAACTTCTGAAGAATAAGCATAAGGTCCGTTCTTCTCCAGTTGGATTTGATTATACAGAGCAACTTTTTGTGCGCCCGACAATGTTTTATATACATCACTTGCTTTCAAATTTTTCATATCCATTAATTTGTCTTCACCTCATCCTCGTTCTTATTTTCATTTTTATCACTGTATGCTTCAGCTACATACTCGCCTTTCTGCATCATTGCCCGCCGCTGTGCATGCCTTGCAATCTCTTCGTCTATTTTATCGGGACACCTTTCGAGAATCCGTCCTCTGAATTTTCTTTCCTTTTCACTGGCTTTTGTTATTATAACTTTGTATATGCATCCACAGATAATAGCCTCATTGGTTGCCATATTCTGAAAGCCTCCATTTCTTTTCCATGGATACCAGCACAGAATCTGAGCAGCATCAAATCCCTGTATTTTCATGTAAACATATCCTTCGCGCTGGTTGCAGGTCATTGCCATGGCTCGGACGGTTGTCCCTACAGGAAACTTTCTCTCTATTCCGGCATAAGGATTTGCCTGCACGCGTACACATCTATAAGCATTGGAAAGAACCGAGCCCTTCCTGTTATCATACTTTCCAATCACACTTACACTTGCAACATCCCCCTCTTTTATATCCACCATATTAAGTACGGTTGTAGCTCCGCCTCCATTCCAATCAGACAGATTACAAACCCCTTTAATTCCATAACCGCCAATGTCAAGCAGAATCCGTCTTCTGCCCATATCTACCATTACCACTTTAGCCTTGATACGGGTAGTATCCTTATTTACAATCATTTGATTTAATGCCTTCCTTGCAGCTTCACGCATTCTTGAAATCTGTGGAAGCATTGTCATAATGACTGCAGGTATTTTAGGATTTTCACTTTTAATTCCTAATACACGTACTTTACATGGCTTATCAAGAAGCTTATCCCTTTCATCCATGCCCTGTTCCATAATCTGTTTATATTCTGCACTCATACAGCTTTGTGGAAGGACAATTCTGACATTTCCTTGATATGAATACAATGAACCATTTCTTGCAATTCCCATGAACTGTATCTCTTTATCTTCATTCTTTTCCATTAAATCCTGATATGATTTCAAAATATCTTTATCTTCCTGTGTTAATTCCGATACTGATTTTTCTTCTTTTACTTCAGGCATGTCGTCTTCCGTAACACTTCCTAAAATCTGTCCGAAAACATCATCGTAATCAATTTCATTTGCCATTAATTCAAAAATCCTCCTGTTAATTATTCTCAGCTTAAAAATATCCTGTTAATAGGTTCGGCTCCAAATATGAGCAGTAACAATACTGCCGGTATTGCAATGCAGTATCCCAATATTCCGGTTCTGCGCTTTGATTTTTTGTACTTTCCAAATACAGCCTTTAATATACCTACGGATTCAAAAGCAATAATCAGAAGCCATGCCACATGTCGCATGCCCTGATAAACCTTATGCACACCATTTAACCCATTAGCCAGTATCGTTCCGCCTGCAGGCTTGTTTATGCCATAGCAATTTATAAGTTCCATGTACTGTTGTGTATATTCCAGTTCTGAAGGGTCTTTTACATTCAGAAACAGTCCATTCAAGATTCCAATGCCATATATCACTGCAACAATAATAAGTGGAAATATTACACAGAATCCAAATAATCCCAATCTTTTTATTTTCTTGTCCTTTTTAAATAAAACATAAATTGATGTTCCTATGACTTCGCTTACAAGAATTAATATTCCTGCAACCGATTTCACTGCCTGATATATTTTATAAAAAACCTGCAATATACCTCTGACTGCTTTAGAGCCTATATCCGAAGATACCGACATCTTTCCCAGTCTGTTTTTGGTTGTATCTATTCCTTTGGATGCCGATTTTCCCAGTGAATCATATGCCTCATCTGCTTTCTGTTCAGCTTCCTCTTCCTGCTGACTTCCAATATCCGCTTCTGCTGCCATGCAGAACTGAAAATGTGGTACAGCAAATACTACGGCAATACACCATATAAGCAATAACCCAAAGATGTTTTTTCTGATTTTCTGACACCTCCTATTCTCAAACTGGACTAATTGTTAAACAAAGGCAGTATTCGTGTCAACACAATTTTTTAAATTTTTTAAAAAATTTTTAAAGGGGATTTTCCCTTGAAATAAGGGTAATTTGACAGGATAAAACAAAGGCATATATTGTGTCAAGCAAAACATGAAAAATTTCCGCAATTATGGAAATTGTGTTCAATTCACACGTAAATCGAACACAACTTCCCTTTCTCTAACAAAAGGATGCTGCTGGATATGGCAAAAAAAAACTGCCGCTTACGAATTTTCATTCGTCAGTGCGACAGCTCCAATAGTACTACTCCTTTTTTATTTGAATAATGTTTTTCACATCATTAGCTCCATTGATATCTTTTATGAATAGAATACCATTTTCATATTCATATGTATATATACCGCCATCGGCAAATTTTATATACCCATGTTCATTTACGTATTTAGATTCATTTATAATTTCCGCAGATGGATATTCAGACGAAATTGCATCTGTAATTTCGTCCATAGTCGTTTTACTATTACTTGAATCATTTAGAGAAATACCGGAAAACATCATTCCTACACCGACTACAATAATTATTGAAATAGAGATTACATCAAAATCAAAATAGTCACCAAATATAAATATGAGCATCAGCAAAACTATTCCTAAAAAAAATAATACAATACCTAACATAAAACACCTCTTTCTTACATACTTTAATGCACCATTCACGACCTATTATTAGAACAACTGCAAGAAAAATCTATGCTCCAATTACCATAAGCGACGTAGACAAAACTTTCGTTATGCCCTCTATATCAAGATGAATGACAAGTCACTTCCGTCCATTATTTTCTTCATAAATTACAGGGAATAACTTGAAATGTAAATTAGCTTTATTTTTTATATTCATAATCTATTTTAGATGCTACTGTACAAAGAGCGCCCTCTCAGCCGCTTCCAGCATCTCCTCCTTATCAATATACTTTTTCCAATTTTCTTGTGTAAGTCCCTCTACCTGACAGCTCTTTATACATGCCAATGCAAACGGTCTGTTAACCATTTTTTCAAAGATAGTTTTATTGTTTTTTAATGCCGGAAATATTGTTACAGCACATCTATTCCCATTAAATGTATGTGAGGTATTCATTAACGCTGCAAACGGGAACTCATTTGTTTCTGATGCGCAGTAGTATTCACAATCCTCACAACCCTCATTACTTCTTTTGTAGTCCATATCACACTGTATATCCTCATAAACTGATATGTTGACATATTTTTGATTGATATCAAAAAGTGCGTATGTCTTGATATCATCAGCGAGCTTCAATGCTTCAGCTACTTCAAATAGTGGATTGACAAGCATCATGCCGTAAACTATTTTTAGAGGATTATCATCCGCCGGTTCAACAATTTTGACCCCTTTATCGTTCCTGCGGGCGTATCTCAGGTATTTGTCATGCAGCAATAACTCCTCTGCTGATATCAAGAACCGCTTTCCATCAGGCCGCTCCATATAAGCATACTCCATATTTTTATCATGATATTTACATTTCTTCCATATCTTCATTTCCTTTTTCCTCCTGATTCTGTTCAATATCTACAACCATATTCCAATTTTTCTTACTTCCTTGATATGAATACAATGAACCTTTAGAGCCTATATCCGAAGATACCGACATCTTTCCCAGTCTGTTTTTGGTTGTATCTATTCCTTTGGATGCCGATTTTCCCAGTGAATCATATGCCTCATCTGCTTTCTGTTCAGCTTCCTCTTCCTGCTGACTTCCAATATCCGCTTCTGCTGCCATGCAGAACTGAAAATGTGGTACAGCAAATACTACGGCAATACACCATATAAGCAATAACCCAAAGATGTTTTTTCTGATTTTCTGACACCTCCTATTCTCAAACTGGACTAATTGTTAAACAAAGGCAGTATTCGTGTCAACACAATTTTTTAAATTTTTTAAAAAATTTTTAAAGGGGATTTTCCCTTGAAATAAGGGTAATTTGACAGGATAAAACAAAGGCATATATTGTGTCAAGCAAAATTTAAAAATTTCCGCAATTACGGAAATCTTGCTCATTATCAGACTAAATATACTATCTATATTGCTTTAACTTAGAAGGAAAAATGCAATAAAATAAGGGCTCCTAAGACTTTTTCCTGAACCGATCTCCAAAAGTTGAATTTTTAATTCTAACTTTGGGAGCGGTTCAAGTTCACAGTCTCAATAAGCCCCTTATTTATACAATTTATATATCTGCTTACAGATAAATTTATTCTTCATACAGTATCATATCTCTATCCGTATAACACTCTGAGTAACAGAACTCTGTATTTTCAATCATTTGAAGAATATGATTACGATATTGCAGCGCTCTTTCCAGATTCTGTTTTTCAGATAATTCTCGCTTTGATTTAACTATTTCGCTCACGATTAAATCTAGTGCTTCTGCAAGTTCAAGAGCAAACTGCTCATCAGTTTCAATTTTATAATTTACAAAAGTGTGTCCTGGCAGAGTTACATCAATATTAAGTATTTTTATTTTCCTCCAATCTTTTATCTACTATACATATTGTATACTAAAAGTCATTTATACTACAATGGTCATTTACAACAATTAATTTATTATTTGCACGGGCATTGATAAATTCTTTAAGTTTTCCATCCATTAATGCATCCAAAAAATCTACCGGAATCATCTGACAAGCGTCAAGCATCAGCCAAGTCTTATTTGCATTTTCTGCATATTCGGATGGAAGAAACTTCTGAAAATCTTCGTCTTCCGGTACGAATTTATCTTTCTTATAGCTCCATTTAGAAACATGGCACAAATAACTCATGTTATCAGTGCTGTTGCCAAGCACCAGCAATACATACTCTGGTTTCTTTGCTACTGCAATATCTGTGGAATATACCGTCTTTCCGTTTTCATCAATGCCTTTTAAATGTTTCAGCAGAATTTCATCACTGCTTCCTGACACCTTTCCGGCTTCTTCATTGCATAATTTCAGTGCATACACTACCATACTTATTCCTTCCTCGTCTTTTAATAGACTTTTCTTTTAAGTATACCCGCATACATACACACATGCAATATCCTATTCTAAAATCTGTTTATATGTAAACGAATAAGTAGTAAACACAAAAAATATCTTATGCTCTTCTACACTGAATTCATATTTTCCTGTTAATTTGTAACTGTCTTCTTTTCCCATTGGAAGATCCACATATTTAATATTATGTTCGTCATCCTCTATTTTTACAGTTGCATGCGTATGACTTCGTTGAGAAGATATTGTAATGTCCTGAATCTCAATCTGATAGTCATTATTATTATATGTTTTTACAGGTATACAAAATTTTTCTATTACGGCAATAATCATTAAGACTAAAATTAAAATATATAATATACAGCCAACGGGTTCTTCCATACGACGTGCCATTATTATTTTGAATATTCCCATTACTAAAATTATAACTGCTAAAACGGATAATATTGTCGATACCATTATTTTCACCTCATCTTTCCGTATTTACTAAAACCCCGTTTACCATCAGATTATCATCAATCTGAATGACAAGGCACTTCCGTCCATTAATTTCCATTGTATCAATTAAATCACTTCTTTTAGGATTAACTTTTACTACAACATCCGGTGTTTTTACTTCAAATTTTCGTGTTTCTATAATATTAGCTGCTAATAGCTTAGTATCTTCCCCTACTTCCTGTTCAAAATGTTCCTCAAAATTTTGCAGATGATCTTCTTTTACCCCACTCTTTTCCAGTAAATTTTTCATGTCATTTTTATCCAGGGTAACCGGCTCCGGACCACTTTTCTGTTCCTCAATCATTTCATTGAGATTTTCATGAATACTTTTCACCGTTTCATAACTGCAGTCTTCTCCCAGTGTTTCTTCAAGCATAGCTTGAAATACCTGCTTCTGATTATCTGCCGGTATTGGTAATTCACACTGCAGAACAGTATTGATAAAATCTTCCTGTGAATCATCTGTCTTCTTTGAGTAATACAATACACTATCCCCATCCTCACTTCTGTCATTAAAAGCTGGAAATAAAAATCCAATATCCGGCATATCTACAACATGATTCTGCTTCTGGTCGTGAAACGAATTATCTTCTTCAAAATAACCAAGACCTGGTTTAGAAAGTGATACATGGCATATACAGCATAAAAGATAACTGTATACCTCATCTGATGCATCTTCCATATCAATACCGTCACTAGTACGCCCTGGTACATCATATACCTGATTAATCAACAGAATCAGATAATTACCTATATAATTGTAAGACTCAATCACCTTATCATAAAATTTTTCTAACATTTTTTCATCTTTTAATCCGCTGTCTCTAAGTTCATATAGAAACGTTCTTCCCCCATCATCAGCATATGAATCTTCCATAAAGTGCATATCCATGATGTTTTTGCCCAGCTTCCCAGACAATACTTTTTTAAAAATATCAAAATATTTGTGTTTTTCTTCATTTGGAAGGTTTAAAAATGTCTGGTTAAACTGTGCTACTTTTTCATTTTCACCATTAACATAACACCCGCTCAATCTTAAAATTCCACATTCTTCCAATGTATACTGTGATTTAATTTCATTAACTTCTTTTCTATTCATGCCTTTTCTCCTTGCAGTGTTTTTCATTTTTATACTTACATCCTCTATCTGCTCTGTTGTTCCTATATTCTACAAACTTTTGTATAATTGCAGTAACTACACATACTATAAATACACCAAGTATTACAATAATTGCACAATCCAAAATCCTCGTAAATTAAAATCATTTCTGTAACTACAAATAATAGCTTTTAGCGGCAGATATGGTACAAGCATACTGATTTTCTTCATAAATTACAGGGAATAACTTGAAATGTAAATTAACTTTATTTTTTATATTCATAATCTATTTTAGATGCTACTGTACAAAGAGCGCCCTCTCAGCCGCTTCCAGCATCTCCTTCTTATCAATGTACTTTTTCCAATTTTCTTGTGTAAGTCCTTCTACCTGACAGCTCTTTATACATGCTAATGCAAACGGTCTGTTAAGCATTTTCTCAAATACCGTATTAAAGTTTGACAACGCTGGAAATATTGTTACAGCACAGCTATTTCCATTAAATGTATGCGCAGTATCCATAAGTGCCGCAAACGGAAACTGTGTCCTTTCAGAGCATGCACAGTTAAATTCACACCACTCACAATCCTTATTATTTTTGGCGTAATCCATGTCAAACTGTATGTCCTCATAAGCAGATACGTTGACACATTTTGCACTGATGTCATAAAGTCCAAACTTCTTGACATCATTAGCAATTTTCAATGCTTTTGCCGCATCATAAAGTGGATTGACAAGCATCATTCCATATACTATCTTTAAGGAATCACTTTCCGATTCAACAATTTTGACACCTCTATCATGCTTATTGGCATATCTAAGATACTTGTCATACACTGTTAATTCCTCTGCTGCTATTAAAAACATTTTTCCATCCGTGAGTTCCATATGGGCATATTCTATTTTTTTGTCATAATACTTACATTTCTTCATTTACTTTTCCTCCTGATTCTGTTCAGTTTCCACAACCATGTTCCAATTTTTCTTACTCTCAATTTCCTTATCTTTTGCCTGGTTTCTCTCGTAATCAGTGAATATATATGATATTAAATCCTGATAATCATATTGCTCACGCATATCATTCCACTCTACTAAAAACATACATATATCTTTTTCATATATTTTGCTGTTATCATCAAGTGCATACAAACTGCATTGAAGATGAACCCTGGGTTGTTGCCCTTCCACACTGCCACGTGAAAATATATTATTCTCTTTCGTACTCACAATGCCGCTCCATAAAATCGCAAAAACAAGCACTATTAATACTATAGGTATTCCTGCCACCGACATAATTGATTCTATTAAATCAGGATTCTTTTCAGCAAAATCCATTGCCACTAATATCAAAAAAAATACAAATCCACCAATCCCACTTATAATTCCCACCAAGATTAAGTTATTGGTCTCAGATATGGTACAGGTATACTGCCTGTCTTTATAGGTGACAGGCGTAAATTCATAGACCGTATTTATTTTATCGTGTTTAATATTCATATTTTTTCAATCCTTTCCAATCATATACATTTATTATTTTTCTTAATTTATCTACTTTCTACAATATAGACAATGCACATTTTGTAGAAAGTTTTTCTGCAGAACAATCGTTCCACTTCTTTATTTATTTGACCTTTATCCCATGCGGCACCACCTTAGTTTTCTTAATTATTCAATTCTGTAATGATATTACGCAAATTTTAACTGCCCCGTGAGTTCACAGGAAATCTTCATGTTTCCTATTCTTTTACCTACGCACAATTCTGGCAGATTAGCACGTACCATTGCTGCCGGTATTGGTGGACATACTGCATTTCCGCATCTGCGTACCTGTTCGCTACGTGAATACGTTTTTCCTTTATAATCATGATCAACTATGTAATCATCTGGAAATCCCTGACACCCATATAATTCTTTTGGCTCTAACATTCTTAACCCAATATCTACAATCTGATAATCTACTCCCGCTATCGTTACAAGCCCGAAACGATCTCTTGACGTTACTGTATCTAAAGGTTTTTTCATATCCTGCCCAGTACCAGTACCATAATATTTAATTAAAAATGCTCTTACTTCTCCAAAATGCCCGGCTGACGTTGTTATTGTATGCAATGGCTCTCTTTCATCTTGTCCGATACCCGACTTGTAAAATTTACTCAGAAATGATGTGACTAATCCATATCGATTAGAACTGTCAACTGTCATAAGAGGATTTTTAATTTTCTGCCCACGAACCTCTTCTGCTGATTCAGAGTGATACTGGATTAGCGTTGGCGTTATTATTCCATATCCATGTTTGCCGGTAATAGTCGGCATTGGCTCACGTATGTCGTTTGGTCTGCGTTCCCCACCATGATTGCACTGGATAATAAACGGCTCTGGATTGTCTAATACAAACTTTTTTATTCCTCTTGCAATTCTATCCATCGTTTTAGGCGCAAGCGGACGTACAGCCCGAATTCCATATTTTTCTTTAATTTCCTCAGCTGTGTCAAAAATACTGGGACATGGCAATGAAAAGTCTAACTGCGTATATGCTCCTGTATACGGTTTAAGCTGTCCTGTCTTTACTTCATAACTTTCTGCCGGTGCGTGTGTCGGCTTTGGCCACACAATCGGTCTGCCATCACACCGGGCAATCATGAAAAAGCGCTTTCTCATTGTTGGTGTGCCATAATCAGCAGCAACGAGTTCCTTAAACTGAATTTCATATCCCAAATCAGTAAGCTGTTTGACAAATTTTTCAAACGTTTTACCCTGCTTACTTTTTATAGGATAATGCCCTCGATTTAACGGTCCCCATGTTTTAAATTCTTCCACATTTTCCAACATAATTACCCTTGGCCGTACAAGTCCTGCCCAGCGACAGGCAACCCAGGCAAGTCCTCTTATGTTTTTATCCTTTGGTTTTCCACCCTTTGCTTTTGAAAAATGCTTACAATCCGGAGAAAACCATGCAAGTCCAACCGGGTGTCCATCGCATACTTCAACCGGATTTACCTGCCATACGTCTTCACAATAATGTTTTGTGTTCGGATGATTCGTCTGGTGCATACGAATAGCTTCCGGATCATGATTGATTGCTATGTCAACTGAATATCCTGTTGCAAGCTCTATTCCGGTAGATGCCCCGCCTCCTCCGGCAAAATTATCAACTATAAGTTCTCCATTTATCATTTTTCCTCCATCCAATATCGTTATCTATCCGTTTTTATGAACTGGTATATTATGTGACTGATTACCGTTGTTAATATGCCGCCTCCATACACAACCCCCAATGTCCACAGTCCGCACGTAAAAGCAAGCCTGAAAGCAAACGGAAGTCCTTTCATTCCCGGCCACAGAAAAGCAATAGAAATACCGGTCATTACAATCATTACTACTGGAAACGCAATTTTAACTGCAATCACAGATGCTCTTTTAACATCCTGCGGAATTTTACCCATTTCACTTACCATATCCAGTTCCTTTAATTCTTTATTGAATTTTTCAAGTTTCAAACTCATACCTCCGTCTTTGTTTTTTTGATGTTCTTTTCCAACTTCTGCAATTTTTAAACAAAGGCGGTATTTCGGTCAAGTACTTTTTTAAATTTTACGCAATAATTCCTGTATACTTCATTAAGTAATATGAACTTATGAAGATAATGACTGCCAGACAAAATCCTATTGCCAATGCAACAAGAAAAGCCGTCCTGTATTTAATGGCATACGATTTATATCCGTTCAAATAATTTTTCTGCCTATCCTCCGGAAGTTTATCCCAAAATATATGCGGATTTATAAATCCCTTAAAGAAATACACAATGTCTGCATGTGCAATGCTCTCATCGTAATCATTTTTTGTTTCTATCCTTCTTTGCTGCGTATTCTTATTAATAACAAAACGTCGTGCACCGCTTTTATCAAACATTTTCTGAGGATATTCTTTTATCCGCTGTTTTAAGTCAACCCCCCTGTGTTCTTTCCTTTTGTATCTTATCCGTCTTTTCATCTGTCACATCCTCTGATTTTCTTATATTTAATCCTTCCTTTGAAAAAATCTTCTTTATAAAGAAGCATTTTCCGTTTTTCTCTGCCTGACAATAATTCCAGTACAATATATTCGGGATACGAGGTATTTGTCACCTTTCCGCAGCCGCTGGTATTTATATCCACATATCCATTTTTGTTGTCCGCCATAAGGAATGAATATCTGTATAAAATAATATCTCCCTCGTGCGGAAGCTTATAGCTTACAGTTTTAGAACCGTTTTTATGTGCCTTTTTAATCAGGCTGGCAGCAAATACAGCTACCGCCACTGCTGCTCCTGCAATTTTGTACTTATTTTTTCTTCCTGCAGCAATCAACTTTTTATAACCAGCATTTTTACTCATAAATTCCTCCATCTATCTTTACTTATGCAGCTTCTATTATTAGATCTTTAACGTCACTGCTTTGTACATATTTCATGCCTACAATAACCCTGCCTTTTACCTGACCTGGCAGTTCATACATCAGATTTCTTAACACTTCTTCACACACACGCCTGAGTCCGCGGCAGCCAAGATTTTGATTATATGCCCTGTCAACAATGTAGTTTTTCACCGCATCATCAAATTCAAGTTCAATGCCGTCGGGTTCAAAAATTTTCCGGTACTGCCACAAAATATTCCCCTTAGGAACTTCAAGGACCTCCGCCAGCAGTTCACGGGTAACAGTCCCGAATGTCACTACATTCGGCAGCCGTCCCAGCAGTTCTTCCATCATGCCATATTCACACAAATCCTCATTTGTTATCTGATTAATCCAATCTTGCTGTTTAAAATCCGTTATGCTTGCTCCAAAACCCACGGTATTTCCTTTTGCAATACGCCGACGAACAATATTATCAAGCCCTGCAAAAGCACCTCCGCAGATAAATAGAATATTATGAGTATTAACCTTCATGTACTGTGTCCTGTTATTTTTCTTAAAAGAAACTTCCACTTCTGTTCCCTCAATAAGTTTTAACAATGCCTGCTGTACACCATCACGGCCAACAACATACTCTCCGCCGGAATTTCCTGTGGCAGAAAGCTTGTCAATTTCATCAATAAATATAATTCCCTGTTCCGCAAGCTTAACATTCCCTCCGCATGAATCGAGAAGCTGTTCAACACATTTTTCCACATCGTCACCTTTCCATCCTGTTTCCGTCATCGATGTAGCCGATACACAGACGCAGGGAAGTCCAAGGATTTCTGCCAGTGTTTTTACCGTATAGGTTTTACCGGTACCAGTATCTCCAATCATCAATATGTTTGATTTCTGCATATACTCATTATTCATTTGCGTCATTTTATAATGATTATATACTGCTGCCGCCAATGCTTTCTTTGCTTCCTGCTGCCCGCACACATAATCACACAGCCGTGAATATATTTCGCGTGGAGCTGGAACCGTTACCGCTTCAAGATCTAACAGTACATCGTCTTTACTGATATTATCTGCTGGAATACAGCCTTCAGCATCATACTGTATTGTACTGCCAGACGTATTGGTGGCTATCCTCCTAAGCTGACGATCCTGAGCCATTTTCACCCGATCTATGCAAGAAATACAGATATGTCCCCTTCCGGGAAACGTAATTGCATCTTTTTCTGACTTTCCACAGATAATACCTCCGCAGATAAAACAGGTCTTTACCGTCTTGTCCTCATATGCATTATTCTGTCCGCTTTCCATTAAAACCATCTCCATTCCGTCAATTGTAATTTTTCATTAAGTACCATATAACAAAGATGGATTTTCTGTCAAAAAAAGTTGGACATAATTTATAAATTTTTTAAAAATTTTTCCCATAAACATTTCAAGTTTGTTTTGCAGTAAACTTACACACAAAAAAAGCATCCAACTTCTGCTTTTGCAAAAGTCAAATGCTTTTAAAATATTATATAATTATCTTGTAATTTCTGTCCAATACAAACAAGCTTTTGGCTATATGTACAATTCCCCACTGCACATAAGTACATTTTCTGGCATTACCAGATTTAAAAATTAGCGATATCGAGCTGCTCCCATGAAAGACCATTTTCTCCGCAGTAATATACCTCGTCTACTTTTTTAAATTTTGTAAGGCCTACATAAAAATCCGTTTTATATAAAACCGATTTTCTGCTATAGTTCTCTGACTCAAATCTTTCAATTTCGATAAAAATTCCATGAGAATCATTTACTACTTTTGCACAGCCTCTTTCTTCAACATTTTTTCTGGACAGACCCCATGAACCTGTCCGGCAAATCTGATTGTAGACAATTATATCTCCAACCCGCGGCAACATGTCTTCATGCTGCTCATGGATTCTAATCGCTGTTTGATTTTCTTTCAGCATGTCTTTCTCCTTGTACTTTATCTTTATTACTATACTTAATAATTATATAATATCGTATTTTATTTTACTGCCATTGGTTTTCCAAAATATAGTAATTATTTTATATCCACCTTATAGACAGGTCAACCCCTTTTTTATACTTTTTTTACAATTTTGCATTGATTTTTTACTAGATACATAATATACTGTATTTGTTGCTAAAGTTCTTTCAGAACTTTATGTTATTATTTTTTGGAAAAAAGCTACAGCTGTCGGTAAAAACACTTCCGGCAGCTGTAGCTTTTTATTTTCCAATTACTTCATGTTTTTATACAGTAAAAATTCATTTATATCCATCTTTAATCCCATATCAACCAGCAGTTCTACATATTTGCTTGAAAGTTCTCTATACCGCATAATTGCAAAATAGTTTGCATCCATTTCACACCGCCGGTCTGTGATGTTGAATGGAAGAAAATACACTTTTTGAAGCAGTTTCCGTGCCTTTTCGTTTCTTTCCGCCACCGAAATAAGGCTTTCCCGTCTTCTTAAATCCCCTACATCCTGCTTTACTATTATATCGTAAGGCATGTGGAAATTCTCTAAAATAGGCATACAGGCATAAGTATTCGCTATCTCATATGTCAGAACAAGATAATTAAAACTGCCCTTTGCAGCCATAATTGAAGTTTCTTCCCTGTCAGCATATCCATTGCAGCAGATAACAACGTCAAATTCTGAAAAATCTGTAGATTTTATGGAATCTGAAACCATGCATGTCAAGTATGTGTCATTTTTTACCGGTGTTCTGGAATTTATTTCATATCCAAAATAGGCATATACCTGTCGTTCAGGAGTAAAATCCACTATACAGACCTTTTTACAGCAGCGCATGAGCAATCCTGAAAATAGTGTTACTACAGCGGAACAGGAAGCACCCCAAAAATTAAATTTGTACTGGGTGCATGATTTTTTCTTATTTCTAACAGTGTCAAAATCTATATCCAATACCGCCATAAAAACCTCCTAAAACAGCTTAAACCGCCCGTGTCGTCTTTCAGAATTAATATTCCCCATTATATCATCGATGATTACATAAATTTCTGTCGGAGGATTATTCCAGTCTGAACAGTAAGGAACCGAATACGTACCCGCTGTAGATTTTTTCATACCGCAGAATTCCTGTACCTTTCCAATCTGTTCTGTGGACAGAAACGGTATCAGATAATTAAATCTGTCTGCACCATCTGATTTTTTAGCAATATCTGATACAAACGTCTTTAATTCATTTATCTTCCATTCCGCGCCTGAAGCAACAACAATTTTTTTCCCCATCCGCAAGAAATCTGTACAGCAGAGTTCATTCCCAAAATCAACTATTACAAAATCGTAATCGTCTCTAAACTGCGACGAAAAATAACTGTAATTGCAGTTAGGGAAAAACGATATTCCTTTATACTGAAACATCGGAATTACTGTAAGGTAATTTTTATTTGGATGCAGTTTTCTATATACAGCTGCAAATGCCCCCGTCTCATTCTGCTCAACAACAGCAATTTTGTACCGGCTTCTTAATGCCTGTGCAATCATCAGTGCTGTATGCGTGGTACCGACACCACGTCCGACACCTCCTACCCCAATCTCTACTGAGATTCCATGATTGGAAAATGACTCATTGTTATTGTCCGCACTTTCTGTTTTCCGTGTCTGCCTCTGTTTCATCCCTTCCACTATATTTTTTTTCAGTGAAATTTTAAAAGCTTTCGGCTTCGTATCACTTTCTGTACTATTATCATCTTTTATTATATTAGAATAATCATATCCGGCCAGTTTTGCAAGTCCCAACAGCGAATTGCCGTAATTTTTTACAATGAGTCCATCATTCTGATTTGCAAAATATTTTCTTTCAATTTTAGGTATGTCAAGTACCTCAAAATCATTCCCTACAATTTCAAGAAATCTCTGCGGATTATCACACTTGTTTAACACAAATGAAATATTTACTGCCGGATTATCTTCTTTGATATTCTTTATCCGCTGAAGGTCATTCATATCAAATTCTGCATCATAATCAACAACTACAATAATATGCTTCATTGCCGGAATAAGCTGTCTGTATGATGCTTCTGCATAATGTGTTCCCAGGTCAATAATTACAGGTTTAGGCAGACCAAGAAGCAGCCGGTATATCATGTCCGGTGTCCACTTATTTTCAATCCTGTGATCCGTATATGGATTAGGAACGCATATATTTATCCCACTGTAAAGATTAAGTTCCTTACCACACGCATGTCCGTCGCTGATTTCCGCAATATGGGAAACATAATCCACTCCCATATTTTCCATAAGTCCCAACGTATTGTAAGCCTCTGAGTCCGTTCCCGGAAGCTGAACAAATGTAGGTGTAAGTTCTTCTGCCTGTGCAAGTTGCGCCGCTAAATTCATAGCAATCATACTGCTCCCTGCCCGTCGTGTAAATGCCACCACTCCTATAATTTCATTTACATCAACAAAGGAAATTTCTTTTTTAACGACTTCCTTTACCACTTCTTTTTCCACTTCAACTATTTTCGGTTCAATCTTACTTCCGTCCGGAAGTTCCGTGCCAAAGAATATCCCGTAACCTTCAATATTCTTTAATTCTTCAGCAATATCTTCCGGCATATTATTAATAAGAGTCGCAAACATTTCAGAAGAAATCCTGTTTCTTACATAATCTGCACGTTCTTTCAATTCACCGTTTTCTTCATTACACAGATATTTTAACATCTGCACCGGATCTACCGCTGGTTCAAGAAGTGATTCCTTGACCCCTGCCGCTGATGTAATACCATAGTATTTTTTCGCTTCCCTGCGGCTTCTTCCGCCACTATGAATTAACTTCACAAAAGCTTCCGGTGTAGAATCCTTATCAAATATCGCATTATAAAGCCCAATATTAAAAAGTCCCTGAACATAATCTGTTCCATACAGCACATCAGGTATAACCTGGAGAATAAAAACATTTTCATTCATTGTTCTTAACTCATCCAGCTCTTTTACTGTAATGCACTGATTATCCCTCAATAGATAAGGTACTATCAATATGGTAACATTACAATCCGGTGCTCCTAAAACCTGACGGATATTTTCAATACTTCTGCTTATACTGTATCCGGATATATCAAGTCCTTCCTGCTGAAGCTGCCACAACATTTTTTCTGCTGATTCTTTTTCACAGTTTAATGCAATTAACAATTTTTCTGCCATTTTGCCTCCTACTCGTTACATTACTTTTTGTTTATCATTACTATTGTTATACAGAGATGAATGTCTGTGCAAGCTTTTTTCCAACTTTTTTTGACGAAATGATTTCCTTTATTATATAGTCATTTCACCAATAAACAATGGGAGGAATTTTAATATGCTTTTTAACGAATTTATTTCAAAATTACCAAACGATTATTCAGCGAAGATGCTGACAGCAATAAATGTACGGGAACAGTTTATTCATGATGTGTGTTCACATATCAATATCCCAAACGATACGCATTTTAAAGATCTTTTTAATATCCAGTGCCGGATTATGTTCAGTGCACCTCATTTTATTTCTGATACTTTTTTCAAAATTGATACTATTGCCAACATAATGCCATCCCTTGCCTTATCAAGTGCGAGAATACTTTGCAATCTTCCGGCAAAGGACTATACAATAACCAAAACAGCCATTGCCAATACAAGCATTTTGTTGTACCGAATTTTAAAAAATGAATACCATTATCTTAAAGAAAACATCCTGAACCAAATACCTGCTGATATTCCCATAGGCAACGGACTTCTTTTATCTGTATTCTGCTCGGAATTACAGCTTGCTCTGTCTCCTGAAGGACGTAATGCTCCGCTTGTACCGGCAAATTACAGTTCCAGTCCAATACTTGTTTATTGCATGGCTCTGTACACTTGTGAATTATATGAAGAATTTATAAAACTTCATGAACAAATATATGATAAGATTCATTCAAACAGCCTTTTTACTGATACATATAATAAAGATGTGGATAAGATTCTTAAAAAACTCCCTTCTTTATTTGATAAAGATTACTGTACAACCGTAACAGAAGATGTTACAGATATATTATCTATTGCTTTTGACCGTCAGTATAAAGAATCTCTTTCTACTGTTGAAAACACCTTTGAGCGCTGTTGCTACACTTACAACCGTGGAACCAGACATCCTGTGGCTTCTCCCTCATTATGGCTTTATGCTGACAGTTCTGCCTCTCAGCTTGGTATCATATTATCCCAGATTGGAAAACTTGTTCAGACTGTTTCCAATCATTCTGACGTAGCATCTGATATTGAAGGTTTCTATACAGTAATACATTCAACTGTTACACTTGAACCGGTTCCTGATGAACTTATTACTGATTTTGCATATGCCGGCAGATATATAGCTGATGGATTTTCACAACGCTGCGCTGTAGAATTTCTCGATAATATAAGAGAAAATTACCATTTTGACATCTTTAGATTTTTAACTGCCGCAGATGCTATAGTTCAGACAAGCTACATTGAGGAAATTAATAATATGTATGCCCTAAGCAGTACATATTTTTTACAACCCGTAAAAATTGACGGATTTTCGGACGGACATATACATTTCCGGGTACTTATTAATCCTGAAATCGGATTACAGCTAAAAACTTTTGAAAATCCTATTGCACGTGCCGCCGTCTCTGTTTTATGCTGTATATTACCGGAAAATAACAGCCATATTGCAAAGCTAATTGAACTGGCAAATACATTTTATCTGCCAAAAGGTTTTGCATACACGCCAACAGATGTAATCCCTGCTGATATCTCTTATGCTGCGCAAAATTGGATTCATTCACAGCATTTTAAAACACAAAAAAAGCTGCTGCTCTGTAGCTCCTGGTACCGGCATATGACCAACACAGATGACTTTATTGCCAGCCATAAACAGGCTCTTTCATCCAAGCTTTTTGCAATTTTAAGTTATTTTATGCTGATGAATTACCCACACATCCGCAAGCCAGATACTATCGATGAACAGACGTACAATATAATTACAATGGGCATCATAATAGCAATAGATACTTTGTATACCTATGTACTCATTAAACATCCGCAGGACTATGATAACTACCTGCTCACGCTGATATATGCACTCCGGTATAAATAACACTATATAAATAGAAAGAGGGATAAACACACATGAATGAAAAGATGAAAAAACTGTACAACATTACTGACGACTGGTATGATATTAAAATTATTCGAAGAAACAAACTGCTGCTCTCCTTCGTATTGATAATTTTTACATGTCTGTGTGCGGCCAATGCCTTGTTTTTTATCCATTTATGGAAAACCGGCTATATCGTTGTATTTGCAAAAAATCTCACTGGACACAAACTGCCATACATCGGTCTTATAAGTAAAAATTTACTGCCGGAAATAGCTGTAAAATATGCACAGACAACTGAAATCAGTATCCTGTATTCATGCATACCGCTCCTTGCTATTTTCTATCTGATAATTGCAGTTTTCATAAGGGATTCAATTATGAAATATAATAAAATTATTCTCAAACATGAAGAACTGATTGAACGGCAGCAGTTAAAAAAGGAAAATGATTATCTGTCTCGGAAAAATCAGCTGGATGACAGTCATGCTCAAGCACCTATCGTTTACACCGAAAATGATATCAGCCATTAACTGTTTACAAATAAAAAGCAAGAATCTCATTTAATTTAGAGATTCTTGCTTTTTATTTATATATAATATTGTAGAAACTATCTATTCTATACGATAAGTGAACTACTCCGACTTATAGAAGTCGAAGCTTCTTGTTTCAATCACTACTGCGTTGACTACGATGTTACGCAACACAACGTCTTACACAATGTCCACAAGCGTATAAGTTCGGGCTGATTCCATCCCTACTATATATTTTATTTTGCTATGCTACTTCAGTCAGCATCCGTAAGCCTTCCTGTAATATATTGATAGCTGCGTTCTGGTCACGATTGATTATAAGACCGCAACTGCATTTCATTTTGCGTATGGATAAATCTTTCATTTCTGGATGTAGCATACCGCAGCAATGACATATTTGCGATGAAGGAAACCACTTATCTACTTTTACAAGATACTTATTTCTATCAGTCAGCTTGTATTTAAGTATGGATAAAAACATTCCGTATCCGTTGTCAAAAGTAGCTTTACCGTTTCCAAATCCGCTATTTGCCATAGAACGCATATTTAAGGATTCCACACAAACAACGTCATACTGATTGGCTATCTCAGTTGCCAGTTTATGCAGATTATCCAAACGTTGGTTAGCGATATGTCTATGAATCTTGTTTACTTTATGAAGCTGTTTAATGTAATTGTTAGACTTTTCTTCGCCCTTTTTAGCACCTTGCATACGTGATAACCTGCGTTGTTCTTTAGCGAGTTTGTTATGGCTTTCATGGTAATACTTATGATTAGTACCTATATTACCATTGTTGTCTACATACAGACCATCAGAAGCATAATCTAATCCGATAGCATTCGTCTTATCGGCTATATAAGTATTTACAACATTATCAAATTCAAAAAGTATAGAAATATAATATTTCCCATCTGATTCCTGAGATACAGTAGCAGATTTAATAACCCAACAGCTATCAGGATTACGATGGATGACAGCTTTTACTTTACCAATCTTAGGAAGTTTGATGTATTTGTTATCTATAATAGAAATTGTACCTTTCTGATTGTTTGTAGTATATGTTTTACGGCTATGCTTTGCAGATTTATATTTAGGAAATCCATTATTCTTTTTGCGTGATTTGCTAAATCTGTTACGGAATGCTTCTTGCAAATCTATCTGTTTATTGGCAAGAGCAAGACTATCTACTTCTCTAAGATAGGGATATTTATTTTTATATTTAGCAGGTGTGACTATTGGGAATTTACCAGTCATTTTATAACCTTCAATCTTATCACAAAGCATGAGATTATAGACCTTACGGCAACAGCCAAAGGTTTTTGCAAACATGATACTTTGTTCAGTTGTAGGGTATACTCTGTACTTAATTGCTTTATTTGCCATCTTTTTTACCTTGTGATTGAATATATTGTTTAATAATATCGGTAGTAACTCCACCTGTGGTCAGCAGACAGAAACTTTGTGACCAAAACATCTCTTTCCAAAGAGATTTACGAATCTTTGGATATTCCTTTTTGATAAGCCGACTGCTTGCAGATTTATAGGCATTAATAAATTTACTGATTTCAGTATTTGGTTGCCCTCTAAATAGAACATGAACATGGTCTATATCGTGATTCCATTCTTCTAACGTAATATTATAGGTAGGAGCAATCTTTATAAATATCTCCTTCAGACGATTAGAAATATTATCATCTATCACTTTATTACGATATTTTACACATATGATAAGATGATAATGTAACATGAATACCGAATGATTATTTGTGTCTAAATGCATTATATTTACAACCTTTTTAACAAATACGACTGATTTATAAGTGAATTATAATACTGTAAGATACAAAAGTCAAGTAAACGCCGTGTTTATCGCAATTCATCCCACCACTTATAGAAGTGGGGGATTTCTTGCTCACGGCATGTTAAAACAACACCTTGTACAAACATGTGAGAATGATGTTAAATCACAAAGTTGTCCAATAAAAATATAAAACTTTTCTAAGTTCAAACGGGTTATGTACCTATGTAAAACCATAGGGGTGTCCAACGAGGGCATCCTTCAATATGTATTTTCTCTAGTTATGTACCTATGTAAAACCATAGGGGTGTCCAACCTCAAAATAACATAGGTTTGGGGAGTGGAATCATTGATGTCAAGCACCAAGTCCCTCGCCATCAGGCGGCATAATCAGCCCATGGTTATTATGACATGTGAAAGTACATTGTCAATTTCTTTTCACAATATGCCATAATTCCAGCTACAGTTTTTATTTGCTAATATTATTTCTTTTTCTGCTTAATATCAATTTGACTTAAACTCTTTGCTATAAACTCATCTCTTTTGTCAAGTTCTATAGTTTCCAGCATTGTCTGCATCTGCTTTTCCGCTACCAACTGCGATTTTATGACATTTATATTCTGCATCTGCGCTTTATACTCTATCTGTTGATGCAGCTGATAGTATCCCCAATTTGATAATACAATATTATCAACGTCATAGATGTTGCCTATATCTTCCAGTACAATCGTTGAACAGCCGTTATTCTTGGCAATTTCTACTATCCTCCGGCTTATCTGATGATTATATGTCTTTGCAAAATTGGCTTCTCTATCTTTAAATCTGTTTAATGCCGCAAGCTTTTTCGCTCTTCCTGATCCTCCAGCGGCAAGTGTTACATCCTGTTGTACACGTCTTATGTTATTTCTCATTTTTTTTCTATAACCTATGAGCCGCTCTCCATCACCAATCATAAAACATCTTCCGGTTGAATTTACAACTGCTACAACTGGCTTTGCATATGCCAAACGCACTCCCAGTACATTATTCATGTTTTCTTTCTTTTCATTATTAACAGGTATATCCATGCTTAGATTTAAAATTAATTTACCGTTTTTATCAAATCCCAGCGAACTTCCGGCAATCTTATATTCTCCACAAAGAACTTTCCATAATTCCTCACGTAAAAATCGTGAACGATAGGGATTTCCAAGTACCACTTTAAAATGTATTTTATGCACCCACTTTATGTACAGATTAAAGTCTGGTTCCAGTACCATATCATGAACCAGTTCTCCTTCTGTATAATCTGTATAAAAACGAATATCTCTTCCCTTTGTTAAAAGCGGATAGCTCCTTTTATAGTTTGGCAGACTGATTTCTCCCTTAGCCAGTCCCCTCTTTAATGCCGTACTGAAATCCTGCTTAATTCTTGTACCAACAAGACTGCGTGTATCAATTCCTGTCCCCCACTCAATACCATCTACTACCTGGTTTGATGCTCTAAATATTTCCATATACTGTGTTTTAAACTCATCACTGCTAATATTTCTGTCACAGGAGTAATACAATGCGCCAACCTGTCCCATCATATAATTCAATCCCCGATACTGCGCATACTGCGCATCTCTTATAAATTTGTACTTCTCATTCACATCTTCCTTATTTTCTCCAATAACAATCAATCGTATTTTTCTTACAAGATACATGTTTTCTTCTCCAATTCTATTATAATTTTTCTGTTATTTGATGCCAAATCATTTACACTCTTTGTAAAGCAATACTATAGGGTTGTCCAACAAATGTAAGCTGTATCCATACTTTTAGACAGGTTATGTACCTATGTAAAACCATAGGGTTGTCCAACCTCAAAATAACATAGGCTTGGGGAGTGGAATCATTGATGACTACGCATTAAGTCCCTCACCATAAGGCTGCATAATCAGCCCGAAATTATGTTATAATAAAGATGAATATCTCGTCAACATTTTTAGAAAAAATAATAAGGCATACGGCATTAAAAGCCATATACCTTATAAAAATTAATTCTTCAAAATCATATTAATATATTCCTATTCCAATACGGTTGCCCAACTTAGTCTTCTTTTTTCCATCTTGATGACCTAAGATATGTACCTATGTAAAATTATAGGGTTGTCCAACTAATATTTGCAACTATTTTTCTGTTGTACCAGTTATGTACCTATGTAAAACCATAGGGTTGTCCAACCTCAAAATAACATAGGTTTGGTGAGTGGAATCATTGATGACTACGCATTAAGTCCCTCACCATAAGGCTGCATAATCAGCCCACACATATTATATCATATATTGTCAATTACTTATGGGATTAAAACGAATTAAATCCACTATCCCATAATCTTCCCAAAGCATTGTCATTAACTCTGTTTCCAGATGTATCGTAAAGTGTAAGATGTACATGCGGGCCTGTTGCCTCGCCAGTGCCACCAGATAATCCTAAAATCTGCCCCGCAACAACATCTTCCCCCACCGAAACTGCTGTTTCTGACATATGTCCATAAATATAACTTGTTCCATCACTGCACTCCACCTGCACATAAATACCATATCCGCTGCCTTTTCCTGAGTGCTGTCCATTTTGCCAGCCTGAATGCGTAACAACACCATCTGCAAGTGCAAAAAGCTGTGTTCCTGTTGCTGCATGAAAATCAATTCCTCCATGAGCGCTTGTATTGGTAATACTGCTGTCAACATCGGTACGTGTTGACGCTGTATACGGCGATGTTACTTTAGCTTCCGTATCGATAAAAAATGGCATATCATCTGTTATCCATGAAAATATTCCCTGTAACTGCTTTAGTGAATAAGGATTACCATCCAGCCCATTCGCAATATTATTACTTGATGTTCCCTGATACATTTCATATATCTGTCTGGCCGCATCCACTCTTTCCTGTATGCCTTTTTCTCCATCCGCTGAATTTTCATACAGTCTGTGATATAATCGTACCATATCATCAAAATCCTCAACAGCATTAATATCTTCATAGGACTGTGCATAATTTCCCGAAAATTCATGCACGACAAATTTAAGCTGAGTTTCAAGGTCTGTCCATTCTGTTCCATTCTGTTCACAAAACTGCATAAACAACTGATACCGCCCACCGCTGGTATCCCATTGCACAAGTCCTACTGACTGTACACCTCCGGATGAATTATATGCAACTGCTGCCGGGTCAAACCGGCTTTCCTCATACATATTTCCCATGATTGCAGCAGTAAACTTTTCTGAATAACCTGTTGTAACAAAGTAATTCCAAATCTGCTGGGCAATCGTATCACCCGAAATTGTTCCACTTCCCACAGAAATGATATTTGAAAATACGGATGCAAATTCACTGCTTCTAAAAGCTTCCTCCAACTCTTTATACATATTCCTGTCATTTTGTGTAAAATTAAGTTCATCCATGCACTCTTCTACAGTAAGTGCATCAATTGTGACTTTTTTCCGGTAAAAAGTTCTATCTTCTGTTCCATCATATTCAACATCATACATATCGTCAATATCAAACTCACCGTTTCCTTCCCCTCTTCCCGGCTGGCTTATAAGTGTAACAGCACTATTGAGACTTATACCGGCGGTATTTTCAACAACTTCGTATCTTGTTCCATTTATCGTAATCACACTTCCTGCACAGCTAAACGGGAAGTCCTCGCTGTTTCCTGCTTCATCCCATACAATGGCATACGGCAGGTGAGAGTCTTCTTCCTCAGTCATTTGATAAGTTTTTCCATCATATGTATATAACTTTTCCGGATCAACTTCCGGTTTCTGAGTTGTATTATCATTTTCGCTATTTTCAGTATCTGGATTTTCAGACGTCTTATCATCTTCCTTTTCACCATTACTTTCTTCAGATTCCTCCGGATATTCAGTATCATCGTCATATAATCCATCATACTGCTCATCATAATCCAGATAATTTTTCATTTTTATTACATTGTAGCGTGTGCCATAAACTATCTGATTCCATTCCGAATTATATGTAATTTCATCGTCTGTATCATCATTCATATCTGATTCAGATTTACTACTGTTAGTTTCCGGCTGTTCTTCTGTGTTTTCAGCTTCATACAGCGTATCCTTACAAAAATCCTTATTTACATCCTGATATGTACTCACATGATATTTTCCAACTGTACCGCCATCGCTTACATTTACTGGAACAGCGCCATATTCTACCATATAATATGTAGAAAATACCCTATCAACAGATTCTTTATGTGCTGTATTAAGTTCACAAGGGTCTTCCCCGTCGCCCAGCTGGCATGCATACATCATAATCATATTCTGGAAAATGCTTTGCATATTACTTCCAATAAGATTCTCCTCAATTGAATTAACTCCACCGTCGTAATCATCATGTGAACTGTTTACATTCAAATCATTACATGTATCCGTTGTTTTATAATTGTAAATCTGTGAAGCTGTTTCTGAATATTTGGATTTTATATAAGAAATAAGGCTCTTATTATTGCTTGTACTATCATCGTCTCTTGAAGGAAAAAAAATTGCAAACGGCGAATTATAAAGCCCTCCAATGAGAACCGTTATACATATAACCGGAACCAACACTGTTGCTGCCAGTTTTTTTGCCTTTTTTTTTATCTTCTTCTTTACGTCCTGTTTAAATTGTTCGGTTATTGATAACACTTCTATTTCCTTTCTTACCGTATCCTATTCACCACACCGCAGTTACAAACTCCCACCTTCCAAGAAAACGTCATTTGTGATAAGTGAGTAATTGACTATTCATAAACGATAATCATTCTGCCAATTATGACAGAATAATTACCGTTCCGGTTAAACACTACTTAAATTGAAGCAAATTACTGTTTTTACCTTCATTGTTTACTGCCGGTCTTGTTTCCGGAGGTATGTTGGGTGTACCATACCCAGTGTTGTAATATGCTGCTGCCGCACCTGCCGGAGTATTCAATGTGTCCACCACACTTCCTGCGCTTCTTCGTACTGTCTGACCTGCTCGTGTATTAGCTGCTGCATATGCACCAGATACCATACCATCTCCTACAGCACGTCCAATATTTGCTCCGACAGCAGCCGTATACATCATGGTTCTTCCGCCCATAAACGTTCCGGCAGCTGCACCATGTATTGTTGCAGCCGTTGTGGTTACACCTGTAACAATTGCCCTGCGCTTTTCCTGCTTTGCATATTCGCGCATAAGTTCAGCTCTCTTTGCATAACTTATGTTAGAAAAAGTAGGCGATGACATATTATTAATATTTGCATACTTTTCAATAATTGCCTGACGCTGGGCATCCATTGAGCTGTCGTATTGAGCCTGTTCTGCCCGTACCTGCCCGGCAGCGGCACTATAATCAACCGACTGTTGTGTATATTGGTCTGCTGCCCTATCGCATTCCATCGCCCGCCCCTGCGCCAAAACTTTTTCATTTTGTGCCGTAGAATATGAATTAGCTGCTGCACTAAATGCTTCATTATCTTCAGGAGAAAACTTATCATAACCTGTAATAATATTATTCCCATAAGCATCCTGCGCACGGATTGCACCATCGTTAATATTCTTGGAGTTAATTCCATATTGCTGGCGCAGTGAATCCATTTTCCCTTTTGATGCTTCTGCAACCATTTGGTGTTCGTTTGCATGCGCTCTGAACTGCGCCGCCTGTGATTTTGCCTGCTGGGCATTTGCCTTAGCCTGTCCGGATTTTCCCAGTGCTGCCGCAGCCGCAGTATTATAGTCACGCTGGGCATACCCAGGAAGCGTATTCAAATTAACCCTTCCGGCCGAACCGGTATAACTTCCGTAGTTTCCGTTTCCTGATCCAGTCGTACCTGATGTCGTTTCTCCCTGAGTATATGATTCATAATTTCCCTGGGCATCGGCAGCTTCATTATCAGACATATTATACTCTGCATCCGCATTAGGGGTATAATCATAGTCTGCCTTCATTCCAGTCTGCAAGCCCATATCATTATCAGACATATCCGCTTCTGCATCATCCGTTCCGCGAACCGATTCATCATTACGATAAATATCATTTTGTTCGTTACCATCTTCAAATAACTGTTCAGTATTTTTTCCGCCACCCTGGGTACGGTTCTCATCATACCTGTTCCGGCTCTGCATTACACTTTCATTCTGCTTCATATCCTCATTGTCTGCTGATGATGAAGGTCCGTTCTTTTCTGTCTTTGCAAGTTCATCGAACATATCAGCCTGTTTAGCTGCTTCTTTGGCATTTTTCGCATGCTGCCTTGCGCCTGCAATACCATGTCCCAGCATTTCAGCACCCTTTATAAGCGCAAATGCATTCATTGCGGATGCGCCTATAGAATTAATTCCACCTGCATTTAGCCCAAGCATACTGCTTATAACCCGTCGGCTCGGTATTACAAGCATACAGATCATAAATGTAATAAGTGCACAGATGAATATTCCTTTTGTACACAATGCCATAAAAACATATCCCGGCAACATCATAAGTATTGCATCCATAACAGGTGTTAATAATGATGCAATTACATTTTTGACCCACGAGTCAATCAGCTTTGAGTCTTTATATGCAAAAATGCACACAAGTGGAAACATTATAAAATATATTAAAAGTGCCATTGCTATACCAATATACTGATATGCATAATACAATGACAATACTGATACACCATCGTAAATAACCGCCGCAAACCATGATTTATCTGACAGTGTTTCAAAAACTGCCAGAATGCCACCGCTGGCTCCACCCAGCGTGTTGTTAAAATTGTTCCTGATTTGTGTGCTGTAATTTCCTCCTACAGAATCCATCGAAATATCTGTTGCAAGCCCCTGAAGCAGATATAAGATAATATCCCTTATAAACTCAATCAGCTGGAACAGATATGGCATTATATACATCAGTATGGCAATTACAATCATACGTGTAAGTGATTCTTTAAATTCATCTCTTATCTTACCGGAATTCGTAAGCAGCATGATTTTAACCAATGTTGTTGTAAATATTGCCCATAAAATAAACAGGCTTATGGTGCGGAAAATGTTATAAATATATGTACCTATATTTCCGTATATATTTCCTGATGCCAGTTCAAATGAAAAGTAATTGATAGATTTTGATTTTTCACTTATCCTTCCATATATTATCTGGTCAATATTCATTCCAAAAGCAGTTTGGATGGTAATTAAAAATTTCCCTGGTCCTTTAATGATTTTAATAATCTGTTTTTCAATCCACGAAGGATCATCCATTGATACATCCCTTTCCTGTGCGTCTTCTTTGGCTTTATAAATCCCGGAACTATCAAAATCAATCCATCCGCTGGGCGTACTTTGCTGAGTTTCTTGTCCTTCATCCGCATAAGCCGTAACCTTACCTGCAACAGAAAATACAACTGCAAGAATATATAAAAGAAACATTATTTTTCTAAAACGTTTTTTGAATTTAACATTCATTATTGTAAACACCCCCTACCCGGCAAGTCCACGGCGCACAGGTACAGCCATCATCTTTGCAATTTTAGCGGCATCTGTTTCACAGATTTTAGCTTCTGTTCTCGTAAGGTAATCTACTTTAAGAAATGCAACAGTATCGCTGTTATCTATAATACAGCATTCTCCCTTACGCTTTTCTTCTACCTCTCCGTCAATTCCAACGGTACCGCCCAACTGTGTAACCTGCATAATCTGTGTTTCTGTGAGCGGCGTTACCTTTCTGATAAAATCTGAGTCCATGATATCCTGTTTAAACAGGATTTTCATTGCTGAGTTTTTAACAATAGCTTTCGTTTCCTCATACTGCGAATAATCCGTAAGTGCTTGTGTAATGGTTACCATCGACACATATCTCTTTCGTGCCTGCCTGTATAATGATGCAACAAGATTTCGGGCCGTTGCATATGGAAATGTACGATGAAACTCATCAATAAGAATAATAAGTTTCTGCAGCTTCTTCGGATTGCTGGAATTTTTCTTAATGAGATATTCATTAAGGTAACTTGTACCAACCTGCTGTGCCACATTCTTTTCATCTTCTGGCAGGCTTGAAATGTCAATATCCACCATTTTAGTGTCTTCCGTTACTCTTACCGTTGACTGACCGTCAAAATAAGATTTTACACCTCTCTTTAAAAATACATGTTCCTCCTTGCCATCAATCTGTGCAGTTTTTATTCCATACTGGTCAACAGGCAGTTCTTCGTATTGCATTCTGTCAAACAATGTAATTGTTTTTTCAGAATATATAATTTCATTTATATACGGTTCCAAACCAGATATGGCAATCGCAAATGCTTTTTCATGAAACTTATCATTATTTGAAATCTGTTTCCGGAGCAGTTTAACATACAGATCAGATAGTGTCGGCATCATCTTTTTTATTTTGCCTGATGTTATACGCCCTGCAATAATGGACTGTTCCCCAGTCAGATACAATGAATCCGGTTCGTCTTCCCGTATGCCTTTTTCTTCATAAAGTTCATTAATACTCCCGCCAATAATCTCATTTAAAAATACATCCGTATCAAAATCCGCATTTTCTTTTCCTGATTTAATCATCATCAATATAATGTTGGTCACATCACTGACTTTATTTGCAAGGAAAAGTTTTCTTTCTTCGCTTCCTGTTTTTTTATTAAAAATAGTTTCTTCTTCAAGTTCAAATGGATTAAGTATATTGGCGGAATTATGTTTAATCTGATAAACAACCCCTCCATATGCGCTTACCATAGGAACATACTCGCCCTCTAATCCGTCAGGGCTATCAAAATCTACTGCACCAAATTTATAATCGTATACGTCAACCAGACGCGATACCCACATCTTTATTGCCGCTGATTTTCCGGCACCTGTAATCCCCGCAACGGCAATGTTGTAACCGTCATGTGACATATCATAAGGATCAATGCGTACCGGGTGTCCTGTTGCCATATTATGGCCGGCAATAATTCCATGCCTGTGTGAAAAATTGCTCTGTGTATGATTAAAAATCGTTGAAAGTGAATATCTGTCCATAACATGATATTTAACTATCCTGCCTCTAAATGGTCCTACGCCCCACTTCATCATATTATTAAGCGGTGCTGCTGAAAGATAGGCTTCCGGATGTACCGCATATGTTGATACAAGTTCTATATTTTTTTCCAGAGCAATATCATGGAAGCCGGCACAGGCATCATTAAGTTCATCAACTGATTTGGCCCATATCGAAAATAAAAAAGCAACACGAAACAGAACGTTCTCTCCTGCCTCGACTGATTTTGCCCAGCCTTCTGTTTCTCTCATTTTATCCGTTATCTTTCGATATCTGTTTCTATCCCCTTCTTTCTCTGCTGCATATCGTTCTGAGTCGAGTTTCATAATACGCTTATCCAGCATTTGTATTGCTTCACGGGCTGTAATCGGTTCTATTGATACATTTGCTGTTGTATTCGGAAAATCAAAAAGTGGCTGAAATGTTTCTGCAAAACCCGATCTTCTCGGCATTTCATTAACATACATGCTACACACATATATATCATTTTCACCGTCCCTAAATTTTAAATATCCTTCCTGATTAGGATTAATTCCATCCGCTGCACATAACGATTTTACAGTTTTTCTGTCCGAATTGAATAAATCCGGGACTTCCGGTTCTTCTGGAATAAGCTTTTTTACATCTTTATCTTTTTTTAATTTATCATGCCTTGCTTTCCTCATATTCTTTTTATCATTGAATCCAAACAAGCCTGCCGTTTTGTGGCTTTTCTTTGAAATACTTTTATCTCTTTTCATTTACTTTTTGTCTCCTTACTACTACCTTACCGAACCACTAAACAAATCCGATATACCTCCGATGTCAAACTCACTATAGCCGTAATTTATTCGTGAATTTGATTTCTTATCTTTTTTATCGTTACCTCCGCTGTTTCTTCTGCGTCGTTGTATGCGCTGCTGTTCTTCTTCTTGTTTCTTTTCTTCTGCAATTCGTTTTTCTTCTGCAGCTTTAAAATGATTTACGAGAATGCTTTTTCGTTCGTCCAGCATTTCAGGTGTAATTTCGTCTTCATTTTGTGCATCTTCACCACGTGCATGGGCAACAAGCTGATCATAAGGAATTGACTCAATAATCCGCCCAGGAACATTCTGTGCCATGTAATCCTCTTGTGCCGCATAAATTTCCTGAAGTGTCCCTTCCTGCTCTGCAACAAGATAATCAGCTTCCGTTAATGCTGGCGATGATATAACGTCATCGTAAAAGCTACTGTTTTCAATATCTTTTAATTTAAAACGGTTCGCAGTAACCGGATGCCAGTGCCGCCGATTCATCTGACGGAGTTCTTTTGTTTTTATCCTTGTACTCCTTACCCCCGCAGCGCCAAGCGCATGAATGTATGAATTTGCAATACGCGTAAGCTCTTTTTTTGCTTTTGTATTTATTTCATCCTGAGTTAGGGTCCGTATTCCAGCCAGCGGTTCATATGACCAGTCAAAAATATAAGTTTCAACCGTTTCTGGAGCTGCATTACTTGTTATATCTTCAGCATAATCAAGGTTATCAGCCATGTGATTCCGTCTCCAACCCAAAATATCCATGCGTTTATTCATTTCTTCAAGCTGCACCAGATATGTCATTTCAGTATCCATATCCATTCCATCAAGTTTTTTTTCACGGAACTCAGAAAGTACCTTATCATAATCCTGCGATATAAAAAAAAGCTCTTTTTCAATCCGGTCATATGCCATTTGGTAATCCTGAATCGTATCATCCATATCAACGTTTTTGGTATACTGCCGGTAAGTGATTGGCCGGTTAATCAGATTAATAAATCCCAGATATCCGTCATGCGCTCTTTTTCTCTCACTTGGCTGCGATGAAAAAAAATCAAATCCTTTACATTTGATTGCCGCAACAAATCTGGTCCCATTATTTGTTATAACCATATCATTTTCAATTTCATCGAATTTCACATATGAAATGGAATCCAGTCTTTTCAGATTAGAATAATCAGTTTCCTCTTCCATAACCGATGATGGCTTTTTATTCTTTTTGTATGCCAAATAAACCGCTACTGCTACAGCCATAAGAACTACAAGCAATACCAGAATTATCCGTAATATTATTATAAGCTGTTTTAAAATCGGCATTTTTTGTTATATCTCCCCTTTCCTTTTCTTCTTTTTTGCATTTTTCTCTTCCTTTTCCGCTCGTTTCCGTTTCTGTTCTTCTTCTTTTCTCTGACGTTCTCTCTGCAAAAGGACCTCTATCTCATCATCATAATTTTTAATTAAAATACATCTTTTCCTTTTTCTATAAAATTTCTTTAACAGCAATTCTGCAACTGTGTTTCCTGCACCTTTCATGTATTCCGTTTCCGCAACCGGAATCACGGATAAAACTGTGCATCCAATGCAGAATGCAGCACCAAGAATAATACCAAGAATCATCAAGCCTAAAAATTCAAAAATTTTAAAAATTATTAAACCAATCAGACCTGTGCCTAGAAAGACCTTTAAAGATTTCATGCTGAAAATCTTAAACCACCGCTCCTCATCTTTAAATTCCGGCGGTATTTCATATGATACAAATGCCATTTTACGTTACCTCATATAAAAATTTTATAAAAAATGCGGCACACATAATATGTGCCACATCCTGTTTATACCAAAGCTTTTTCACAAATTGCGCATACAATCGTAAAAAGAATTGGCAAGCAACATATAACAAATGCAATGACTATCTTCCATGTTAGTACCGCCTTTATTTCCATATGTTCCTTTGATTTTTTTATGAACATAAGTTTTATACATAAAAGCGCAAAAACACATACAAGTCCCACGGCACCCGTCACAATCATCGCTGAATACCAGTCCCGTATTAAATTAAAAAACTGGACTGCACCATCGGATGTTGCATCAATGTTACCTTCGGCAGCTAGATGATTGAACGGATTCCCCGTGGTATCTATTGCCATCATTATGTTATTCATTACTACCTCCGCTTTGTCTATTCAGCTGCACCTGAACCACTTGCATTATCATTAGCTGATGTGGCAGCAGACATAACCATTCCAACAACAGAACCAGCAAGTGACAAACCTCCTACAGCAAATAAAATATATACAACCCAGTTCTTATTTTCATCACGATTTGCTGACTTCTTTGTTGCCATAATGGATATAGAGGCAGCGGCTATACAAATAATACCTACAACCATTCCCGTAAGAACCAGTAACGTATATGTATCTTTTCCGACGTTTACAACAAAGTTAACAGCATTTTTGAAAATACCACCATCTGAATTTCCTGATGTTACATCATTAATTTTGCTGCTTACATCTACTCCTGCAAGTACCTGTGACTGGTTAGCCAAAGTTGTAGCAGTTGCAATGGCTGTTGCCGTAAGTGCCATTTTACACTGCTCTGCTTTTGTTTTAGCTGTCTGCAATTTTGAATCTGCCTGAACAGCCAGTTTACCTCTCTTTTTACCGAACATATAGTCCTCCTTTTTGTATTTTTACTTTTTGTTTATTCAGCCTTTTCCTTCCGGCTGCGATAATTGTTAAACAAAGGCGGGGTTAAGGTCAAGCACTTTTTAACATTTTTTCAAAAAAAAATACAGGAACTTTTTTAAATGGTTTTCGCATTTTTCCCATTTAAAAAGTTCCTGTTATTTTGATTCTAAAAGTACATATTCATATAGCACATAATACCACAATCTGTACTTATTTCATCGCTTTTTCTACCCCTGTCCGGTTCCAGTTCATCAAGATAGCATTGTTTCAGAATGGAATGTCCTATGTCACGCTCAAGCTTTGCACGGGCTTCAAATACATCCGGAAAATCCTTTCGTATCTTATTCCAATACCACATACCGCCTTTTACACAACCTACACAGTTATTATTCTGATAACCCAGGTCATACATATAAGGTCTTTTCAGCCCTATCTGTTCCATAATTGAATGACAGTCCTGTTTTGACAAAAGCTTATCAATAAGCGGAAATTCATGCTTGAATTCCGGCATACTTTCACATAGCCTGTCCGCACGCTCCTGTTCATTTCTATCAAATCCCCATATATAGGTTATATCATAATCACTATGCTCATATTCCCATTCCTTTCGCACTCTCTTTTTAAGCCAGTTCGTACACGGATAGTAATTATTTCGATTGTTTCCAATCATTCCTGCCGTCCGTATAACATTTTCTACACTGTTATATTCAGACTGCAGAATCTCTACCTCCTTACCCAAAACAGTCTCGCAGTCTTTTATAAACCGCATACTGTCTGGATGCTGATCCTTAATATCTATATAGATATATTTATCAACGGGTTTTCTTCTGCACTGATTGCCATTGGAATCTAAAAATGTCAAACAATCATTTGCATATCCTGCAATAAAGCTTGAAACCCCTGCTGATAACCAGCATATTTTTAAATTTTTTTTCATAACACCACGCTACAAATCGCTTTGTAATCGTGGACAAAACAGCAATCGGGATGGACTTTTTTAAGAGAACTTCACACTTACTCTCCCACTCCACTGTTTTTTACTATAACTGTATCACTTTTTTACGGTAATACTCGTACTTACGGTTGCTGCTGTCACTTTCAACATGGCATAACCTTTTCGTACTTTCATTAACCCTGTATGTCATATACTACGCCAGTGCCATTCCTTTTTAAGGAGGAACCGCAAAAATTGTAATACAATGACCGAATTCACCATACTAATCTCCGGCCAACCCCGGTTTACCGAGGACTCGTTATTCCTTTCTACTAAACATTTTATCACCCACTGTTCAACTATTCAGTAACTTTGAACACATACGTATCGTATATGTCCCTATCAAAATGATCCCTCTGACTGTCAGAATCATCCCTGTTATAGCTTGTTACTATTTTTCGTATCAAACTGTAATCTCTGTCTGCCTTTCCTTTTAAAAGGCTACACGCCTGATGTGTATGATAATGGTTACGCTCCAGCTCCATAACCGCAATTTTATACACCGTATGGCATATATTCTCAATCATGGCCTGATCTGTCTCACTAATTTCTGAACCCCAGATATACTTGATATTGCCATCTATATCTGTGTACGGATTCACATTGGTCCAACTTATGAATGGCAAATTCATTTCTTTCCATTCTTCATAAGTTTTTATATTATTTTTGTTGATTTTTATCGTACAGGTTAATGACGTTAAATAGCCGGCCCTGTTAAATCTTACAGTTGCCTTAATTCCTGCTTTTTTGAAATCTGCAAGCAAAAATTTCTTTAACTCCTTATCTGTATCCCATTTGGGATTATTTCCACCTGTCCAACCGGCCCATTCATCAAAATTGCTGCTTTCCTCTGCCGTTGCAAACTGCGTTTCCGGAATCTCAAGTTTTTCACACTCATTTAAAATTTTTTTTACTTCTTCTGAAGAAAGATAACTGTACCAGCATCCTTTCTTTGGATTCCAGCGCATTTTAGCACTTTTCATCGCAGTTCTTACTGCTGTGTCCGGTTTCCCCGAAAAATAAACTTCAACACTTTTAAATTCTTCATTTATTTTAATACTATAATTTGTCATAGAAATATCCTCCATCACTGTCTGTTACAGTGAAAATTAAATTAAAAAGACAAGCACTTTTTTATTAAGTGCCTGCCTTCAAAATGCATACTATTATAAGTTTTAGATTTCAATGCTCCTATCAACACTTTCTGTAGCGAAGGTAAGTTTTCTCAAAACCTTATCATACAAATAAACACGATCTGATAATTTGTCTTTTAAATCGAGTTCATTTGCATTTATAACCCTTACCAATTTTTCCAGCTCACTAAGGTCAGCCATATTTGTAGATACAACTATACACTCATTCATTGAAGCTGGTATAATGTATAAATTTGTCCCTATTCTTTCCGCAAGTTTATGCAGAAGATTTTCATAGAGTATACAGCCGGCTCCATCCAGCCTTTTTTCATTGCTTAACACCCATAACATCTTGTCATCTGGTGCTTCACACATCATATGCACAATATCTGCCATTTCTACCGGCATTTCTCTTCCGGCAACAAACTCATGCATAGACATAACTGTGGGCTTTAAAATTCTTTCTGTATTTTCAATCGCACAGTTAAACAACTCCTCTTCGCTCATGTTATATTGTTCTGCAATCTGATTGGAAAGGATTGCGCTGTACATTTCAAATTTATCCATTTTTATTACCAGACGGTATATAATGGATAAATCAAGAAATTCTCTATGCGGTATAGTATTCAGCAGTTTTTTATTCTGCTCAGTATTAACTACCTGAAAAATAATGTTATCCTTTGCATTAAAATTTATGTTCATTTCACTTGGAATTTTACCAAATGCCATGTCCATCGCTTCTGCTGCCTTCCTTAACGTTTCAGACAAATTGCCTGTTTCAACATATGTATCGTACATATCATTAATATATAATGTTGGTGATACACATTTTCCCTTTCCACTATTCAATGAAATAGCATCCAGGGATTCGTTAATTTTATATACAGGATTAATACAAAGTTCCATTTCCTGATATTTATCAGGCATGAAATCCATAAATTTTAATGTTACAGCTTTTTTAAATTCATCATAATTCATCGTAATTTCCTCCATTACTACGTTACCGTAGCGAATTTAATACAAAGAGCAGGCATTTTTTATATGCCTGCTCTTATAACCGTTCTGTTAATATCCTCCACTGTCACGCCATCGTGACTAAACTAACCTATCGCTAGTGAAAAGGTTTCAGGTGGTGCGCCAGCTATTGTTGCTGTATGATTTCTGCCTTGAATAATAAAATCCAACTGCCAACCGTTGTCCAGATACATTTCAACTATATCGTGACTTTTGGGTTTGCTTTGCATTGTTACTATTCGCGTTGGATAAATAATCGGCTCTGCAACACTCCACCCATTCTTAATTTTTGTTTTTATCAAATTTCTGACCAACCTTGCCGGCATTTCAGTATCATGCTGGCAAAGCTCGTTCATATTGTTAATAAATTCCTCCATGTCTTCCATGATTTCCTCCAAAAGCAGACACCCAGTATTGGATGTTTGCAATAATTTTTATTCTGCATCAGCTGCATTTGCAATGTTACTTACTGCATTTTTGTCTTTTCATTTGTGACCAATAAGATCAAGGAGTATATAACTTAACTTCTTTTTCAAATGAAATGGTAGTACAACTTAAATTAATTATCCGACCTCTCATACCGTGATGTGTCCCGTTTGGCACACGGCGGTTCTTTAGCTTTCACTAACTACCGGATTACCGGATAATTCATGTATGGATGTATACCAGCTTGGCTATTATTTTATTTGTGATTACTAAATTTAGACCTTGTACCATTCTTCAGTAATCTTTTAATACTGTTATTTGTAAATAAAATAGACCTTACACCTCTTTTCCGTATTCTCTATGTTTATTTACAAATTTCTGTATCTCATCTTTTGTTTTAAACCAACCTGTTATATGTGCATCATTCTTATCATTTATACTTTCTTTGTATGCACCATACTTATACCCATCTTTATAAGCCATACAATCATCAGGAAGACGACTGATTCCATATTTGTAATTTCCTATTACCATAATTAATTTCCTCCAAAAAAACAGACACCCGTTACCAGGTGCCTGCAACAATTTTTTATTCAGTTGCAACCGTAGTTGCAGCATTTTCCTGTTCCTGCTGCTGCTTTTTAAGCTGCTCTGCCTGAATCTTTTTCACCTTTGCATTTGTGACTGGTAAGATCAGTGAGCACATGGCTCTCTTTTCTTCCATCGCATATGAAATAGTGGCCAAAAACTTTGATTGTGGACTTTCCTTTTGGGAAATAATTAATTTGCCATTTGTATTAAAGATAAAACTTTCATCTTTTATAGCATTAATGGCATTTGCTAATAAAAGCGGCGAAAAGGCTGTTGAAAACATTTCGCCTTCCCAATCCGCGGTTAAGTCCACATAGTTTTTTCCACAATTATCCTCAAGACGTAACCGTCCATCAGTGATTTGTAGAATACAGGTTGTAGCATCCTGTAATGTTACTACCTGTAATGCCTCAAGAAATTCTGCCTTGTTTATTATTGCTTTAAACTTGGCAGATTCCCTTACTTCATAAGGTTTATCTTCCATTATGTTAATGGAATTTTTGTTTAAAATCCTTATAACATATAATTCATCTTCAGCGGCAATTCCTAAAAATGCCGGCTGAATTTCTTCCTCACCTTTTTTATAAAAAATAGCAAGGTTTATATTTGATGAATCAATAAGGGCCATTACTCTGGAAAATTCCAGTACCGGCACTGCAATTCCCGGCATATCTCCAGCAAACTGGCATTGTGCTACGTTAATGCCACTTACTGCAATGGTAAAACTATTCATTCCGACCAGTTTTAACATTTTCGTAGAGTCCTTTGTAATAGGCGTAATACCCACGCAGTTCACTTCAGTAATGCTTGATTTTGAAGTTTCAATGCAATATTTAACTGCATTTACAGCTTCTTTTAAATCAGACGAATTAACTGTAAATGTTCCAAGCGGTTCCATATCCGTCGGCATTGCCAGTTCACTTGAACTGTATAACACTTCAATGTGTCCGGTTCCCGCTTTTATTACGGCCTTTTCATCTTGTAATTCGATCGTTATTTCGTCTGCAAGACGACCTAACGTCGAAATACCTGTTACAAACATTTTAGGAAAGCATACGGTTTTACTGCCTTCATCGGAAATAGATGCTTTTATTCCGACAACAGCATCAAAATTGCCGTTTCCTCTAAAACGAACATTCTGCTGTTCTTCATCTTTGTAGACCGACATTTCTAAGATACTGTCATTACCTTGCATTGCAGCGGCAATTTTATTTACCGCCTTAATTGCATTCTTACTATTTACTGTAATCTTCATTTCCGTTTACCTTTTGTCCTTTATAAAAGGACTCCTTTCTGTTATTATTTTATTGGAATGTGAACAAGTCGGATAATCCCATTTGTCCACTTGATATTTTTTTGGATTTTTTCTTACCAGTTGATACTGGCATCATAATATCCAGTTGCTTTTGTTCTTTTTTATATACCGGCATCTGTGACTTACCGGACGAAAACATATCAAAAAACTTCATGAAATTCAATGTAGTGAAATCTGCTGTTTTTTGTACGTTTTCTTCTTTATTACTTGTAGTTATAATTCCTACAATCTCATCAAACAGTTTCATTGGCTCATAATTTCTCATAAGTTCATTTTCATTTTCTGTTGATGAGTTGTTTGAATTGCTTACAGCATCAAACATATTCTGCAACTCATTTTGAGTCTCAGTATCTGCTTCACAGATACTTTGCGCCAGACGGACTCTTGGGTCAGTCTGTTGTGCCAATTTGGCAAGTCCTTCTGCTGAGAACTTTCCTTGTATTGCCTGTGTAGCTGTCTGTTTTTCTGCTATTAATTTGATCATTTCCAGCTGCATGCCTTCATAACCGAGGTAGTAATTTCTACACTCGATTGGCTGGCAAAGGCGGTAGCCTCTCCGGGATGCCTGCCACACCGTATACATATTCATGCCGCATTGGAAAAATATAATTGTAGGAAAGTTATACAAGACCTCATTGCCATCACTGTCAATGTCTGTCCAGATAAAATCCAGTCCCGTTTCAACACAACGAGGGTTTGTAATAATTACTTTTGCCCCTTCCCTTGCTTTTCGATGAATCCATTCCTCCCTTTCTATTGGTTTTGGTGATGCTGATTCCAGAATCACTGTTTTACCTTTAAGTGAAGGAATTTTTTCCTCGATAATAACTTTCAATCTCTGGGTTATAATTGTTTCTGCTGAATTTGTATATTCTGCAAAAACAACTACATTACGCCCTTCTTTCTGCTCCCTGCTGATCAATTCAAGAAGTTTTTTCTCTTTAGGCAGCAGACCTTCTATTTCGATATAGTCCCAATTATCTGATGGACTGGCAATTATCCTGCCATCTTTTGCCGATAGTATCGGTCCCCTTCCGTAAGGCTTGTCCGGATAAGACATACCAAATTGGAGCATTTGGGATAAAGCTCCCATTCCTTCTTTTCGTGAATTTCTCTTTAACTCAGATATGACCATATTGTATTCACTTTTTATTTCTTCCGGCATTTTTATTGTCTCGACATATTCATGAAGCGGTGGAAGAAATTTTGACATATCTGATAAATCCAGTGTGATTTCCACTGGTAAAGTAAAATCCAAAGTCAGCATCGGAGAAATCCCCGGTCTTACCTTTGGAGTCGTAATCTGCCGGCCACGTGAACAACTGTTGTAATTACCATTATCTGATACATCACTATCATATAGTGTTTCTATTGTTCCGTAGCGCTTAGCAAACTTCATTACGTCGTACCAGCCATATCCCATTTTTTGCATTTTTCTCGGATCAACCCGGTATAACAGATAGAATATTGAAATTGCATAGCCATTAGCAATTGTTCCTGATAGCAGCAATTGTTTTTTACAGGCTGCCACCGCAGCAGCAAAAGCATTCCCTTGTGCTGTCCCAGCGCCTTTATACAAATGGGCTTCATCAAAAATCCCATAGTCAAAAAAGCCTTTTAGATAATGCTTTATAAGATAAGCCGGTGATATTTTACGCTTCTTCTTTACCGGCACATCTTTAAATTCTACACAAGGGTCCGCCAGACTTTCTCTGTACTGTTTTTCAAACTCTTTTAAAATCCAACTGGTTTTTTTTGTCTTTTTTGTCTGATTGGCAAAATGTGACACTTTATACCAGAAAGATTTCTTTTTTACTCCCACGTTCATAATATCTGTATTGATATTATTAATGCAGGGTTCCCATAATGCTTCACCACAATAAAAACATTTATCGTTGAGGTCTTTATGTGATGCAAAGTCTTTTGGCTGCAATGGGTGCTGCAATGGGTATTTGTCTGAAGTCATATTTTGATAGGAATATAATAACTGACCACAAGATGGGCAAATTAATCCATCAAAATACTCTCCTGTAGGCTCAAATTTAAAATTTTTTGAACCACAATCACATTCATTGCCGGGTGTCATTTTTTCTTCCCCACACTGAATGCATATTTTTTTAACAGACATTTTCCTGCCATACCTCTTAGGTGCTGGCTTTTCTTCATAGGAAAGCTTACAAAAATCTTTTCCTATGATAAAAAACTCTTTCCGCTGTGCCTTCTTGGGCAAATCCCTTAATTTTAATACATCTTCTAAGGAATTTAATATTTCAGCGTGTGCATATGGCACATTGCTTTCTATTTCTCTTTTCCACTTCTGTGGAAGATGCCCTGGACACATTATGAGGGTTCGATAATGAACATTATCTTCCTGCAGACATTCACTAAATGTTTCATGATGTTCACGCATCCATTTTTTATTTTCTCTACCCTCACAAATGGCCAGTGACTGAATGGTTTTTCCTGTACCCATCCCTTCTATCATGAGCACATAATTACTGGAATCCAGTATTTTCTGCGCTCCATTCACCACTGCTATTTGCTGCGGATAAAGCCGAATCTTCTTAAAGGCTACATTATCAATTGTGCCTTTAAGTTCTGTTTTCGGTTTGACGATATTCTTCAAATTTTCCACAATGCTATGAGAATATCGCTGAAGATACTCATCGATATTATCCACTTCAAAAGGTTTTTGTGGCTTCTTTGTCAGCCATATAACCCCTTCATCGTGAAGATTTTTCAGTGTTTCTAATACCCAGTTTTCATCGGCCTCAAAACGTACAACCTCAATATTATCAAGGCTTACCATTCCACCGTGCGTTCCTAAATTAATAGAAACTTTTTCTGGTGTATCCACACCGATAATTTTATGTCCAATTCTGGCATATCCGTCCTTTACTGCCCTATCAAGAAGCGGTTTCATCCACTCCTTCAAAAGAGGCAGTCTCATATTGTTCATTAGAAGATTATATAAATCTTCATAAATTTTATCTTTATGACAGATATATAAATCCTTTCCAATGTTCTGCGAAAACGCCATCAGATGGTATGCATTTTCTTTTCCTTTTTTTAGGGGCTGTATATAATTTTTATATGGTTCTGTATCTGTAAGACACAAATTTTCCCGGTCATTATCTAACCGAAAACCATATCTTAAATTAGCCCACACTCCTGAGACTTGCTCTTTTGAGCGTGCATACATTGATATGCCTACCAATGTACGCATGGAATCTATGGGATATCGTACATATCCCGGGACCTCGTCCAAAATTGCAAAATGTAAGTACGAACGTACTCCATTTACATTAATAGTCGTTGCCATCTTTTTCCTCCATTGTCATTTTTTACTTTTTAACTCCTAATTCATGGTAGTTAAAATCTGCATCCAAAATATGCATCGTTGTCAATGCTTCTGAAATTACGGCAATATGATGTCCGTCTTTTTTATCGTTTTGACGAACTTCTTCCCGTTCAGCAATCTCAACAATACCTCGTTGGATGTGTAGCGTTCCTTCATCCTCGTTTCCTGCAATTCCTGAGCCTGCACCGCAGACTGCAAGGAGATGTGCTTTTTCTTTTGTCAATGGCAGAGCAGGTGAACCTGCCTGTACTGCATGATATGAGTTTACACATCCCATATCTCCAAAAGAATTTAGAAGGTTTGAGCTGTCAATTACATCTTTGAATGAATCGGCATCAAATTCTTTTGTTGTAAATTCTTTGACCTGTTCATCTTTTGATGCAATTACCGGAAACTTTTTTCTGATTTCCACATTTTCTTCAGGCAGATATGGAATCTCATTCAAGTCTTCTACTCCCTCCAGAAAATCATCTAAATCATGTTTTAAGTATCCTGTCGTAGCTCTCCGGTATGAAAATACCGCTACCTGATGGTATTTCGCATATTCGACATCATCAAACCTGAATACGCAGGTTATCTGATATCTTGCGAAAAAGCTTCTTATGAATTTTGAATCCAAAAGAATCGGATACGGTATTACATATACCAGTAACGCTTCCTTTTTCAAGTACAGAAAAAGCTTTTCTTCAAAGGCTTGTTCAAGCCTCATTTCATCGCTTTCTCCATATGGAGGATTAGCGAAGCAGAATGAAAACACTCTGTTGCTTATCCTCACACCATGAAGAAAGTCGGCATTAATAGCATAGTCCATACTTTCCGGCATTGATTCTGCTATTTTCTCATATGTTTCTGTGTTCATCTCTACACCATAACGATGTAGGAGTTCTTTCTTTTTAAAACCGGCTACTACAGCATTTAATGCTGTGCAGTCGCCACAAGAAGGCTCCAACACACAAACTTCTTTGTCCTCCGGCCACTTAATTAAACGGCCAATCCTTTTACAATGACCAATATCCGTGTAATAAGCACCCAGCTTACCCATATTAGCCATTGTTCTGCCAAACATGCTTGCATGTGTGACAGAGTTTAAATTATTATTCACTATTCCTCCTTCTGTCTGGTATAACCAGACTAAAACTTTATTTTAAAAATAAAAAAAAGCGCATGGCATAAAGCCACACGCTTAAAATTATTTCTATAAAACAAAGCATACCCCGTCATTTTACCGGACATTACTAAAAAAACTTCTAGTAAAATAACGAAATACACAATATATATATTATACCATATTATTTTTTCAATGCAACAACTAAGTTTGATACTCCCACCGTCTAAATGTAAGAGTTTTAGGGCAAACACTTGGTACAATAGAAAAACAGCAGAACAGTCAATTTAAACTGCCATGCTGTTATTGTTCGATATCAGTGTAAAATACATTTTGAATAGGAGTCCGAAATTTACGGCTTTCCGGACTCCATAAACAAAAAGTAAATATACATAGATTCCCTATATATATCCGATAAAAGTATTCCTGCGGCAAACAGAAATCACTTTCGTATAAAAATATAACATAAGTTCAATGTTTATTCAAGATATTAAATTGCTAAAAACAGCCGATAAGATAAAAATTACTCTCCAAACAAAAAATACCGCTGAGAAGCAGTCTGTCAAATGTTTATCATATAATTATAACATTTTAACAAATCTGCTTTCTCAGCGGTATTTTTTACTTTATTCGTTTAGCTAAATATAAGATTACCTGGTTATAATCACTTAAAGTGAACGTTTTATTTTTTATACGTTCCCTTGTCCGCATTATTTCCTGCAATCTGATAACAATATCACTTGGTGAATAAATTTTTCTTAATTTGTTGGCTTCCTCTTCATTTATACAATTCAGAGGTACTTTGATTTCTACATTCATAGCATCAAAAAATATAGCTTCCAAACCATAAAAGAGTGACAGTTGTTCTACCACATCACTCGATTTTATGAAATTTCTATTTCCCTCTGCCATTGCACTGAGTGAAAATAGAAGTTCTCTTGACTCTTTAACGGTTCGTAAAGAATCAACCATTTTTAAAACTTGGGTTAAACTCCCTTTTTCGCTCATATGCTCTAACCATTCGTAACGGTCATTTACAGTGGCTTTAATAATTCCCTCAGAAAATCCTGTATCTGAAGAAAATTTTTTTAATTCAGCCTGTGTAATGCTCCGTCCTGCCGGTATTACCGTGCATCTGTTACATACGGTATCTATTGGCCGATTTTCACAGCACATAATGATTATATTATTGCTGTAACCGTCCTCCAGCACTTTTAACAGCGCATTTTGAACGTAAATGTTCATATGGTCAGCATGATCAATAACATAGATATTGACCCTTGCATACAATGGAACCATATATTCATTATTCCATATGCATTGCAGCTGCTCTAGGGTAATATCCCTTTTACCTTCAATCAGGTCTATCACATGAATATCATTATGATTTTCCCAATTAATTCGGGAGCTTTTGCCCCAATTAGCAATGTCTTCCGCAAGTTTTAGTGCCTGTGGAAAAACCCCCGTTCCTTCCTTTCCCAGCAGAATAACTCCTCCGCCCGGATTTTCGATGACTTTATGTAATTTATCCATTACTCTTTTCCTCCATTTTCAAAATATGCCGCAGTAACCATATCTGCATTTAATTCATCAAGTGATGTCTTACATAGCAGATACTGCATTACTGCAGAATATATTTCTCCTTCAACCGGATTCTGTAAAAAATCCGTTATCATCGGAAAGAATTCCTTCCCATTTTTATAATGAAAAGTATATTTTTCTTTATATTGAATATACTGAACCGCACGTCGGTAAATCTCCTTTACAGGTTCCGTATATCCGCTGCATATAGAAATATACTCTTCCACCATGGCAAGTTCCATTTCCGGAGTAAAATATTCTTCTACTCCGGAAAATTCTATATATTCTCGAATTTTTACCTTACTGCTTTTCATTATTTTTTTCCTCCTTTGCACAATATTTTTGCATAAACATATCAAAATATGTTTTTATGCAGATTTCAAGTTCCGGATCATCCGGATATGCAAAACCGATACTCGCATCATATCTGCAAAGCGAATTGTCAATTTTGAGGCACCTTGTAAGGTATATTTCTGCACACCGTGCAAATACCTCTGTTCTTGTAAGATAGTAAAGCAAATCATACTTGCCCGAAAGCGGAATTTTTCTTTCATCTACTAATTTTGTCAATTTTGGGGCATATACATCATATACCTTAGAAAATTCATACGTGCTTGACAGCTTTCCCAGAGTATAGTCAAGCATATGAAAATATTCATGTGTGAATGATGACGGTTGCCGCACATCTACACATATGCACTGCAACTTCGGATAATAAAGCCCTATGGCATTATGATTCCCTAATTTTCGGAATCTTAGGGAAACCAGCTCTTTTTTCGGCTGGTGAAGAATGTGATTATTAATTGCTTCCCATTCTTTTTCCAGTTCCATTATTTTTTGCACATCTGAATCTCCATCAAATTCAACATAGCCAAAATAATTGTTAAAAGTGCTGTTCTTCATTGCGTCCAATATTTTAGGCGGTATATTTTTTTTTGTAATATACGATTTTGCATACAATGAAGATACATTTCTGTCATACTTGCTATCTTCCTCATCTAAGTATATCTGTTTTAGGAGTATATATAGCTGTTCTGACAAACAAATATCTGAAGATGCTACCTTATATGCATATCCAGACTTAAAGGCCCGGTGACCTAGATAGTCTTTTGTCTTTACAGGTATTATTTTTAACATCTGTAAAGCAAATTCAAAATTGTAAGGCATGGTTTTTGTTGAAAATGTATTTTTCTTCAACTCCACGTGCGAAGATATCGTATATGCCAGTTTGAATTTTTGACATATACTTTCTGCAACATTATCTTCCATTTGAATTACGACTTCTTTTGTCAAATCTAAACCGTAAAAAGACTGCATACAGCTTTTTACAAACGCTTCTAAACTGCATTTTAGAACTTCGTTTGTGCTGTTTTGTAATGTATTCACAATTATAGCTCTGGTACATATAACTGCGAAATCATTAATTTGTCTTATTGTATCTGGCATTGACTTTAAATATAAAGTCCTTCCCGTTTGCTGCGGCATTAATTCCGAAACCGAAAACTCACCAGAATGTTGTAATACTTCAGCATCATCTGATGCATGAAAGTATGTCCCAGCAAAAATACCATTCTTATCTTTACAACAATATTCTACTAATCTTGAATATGGCATTATCTGCATACTCAAAATATATGTTGATAATTCATTGTCCCCTAGCAGTTCAATTAGCTGTTTTGATGGCTTAAATGTTATCTTTTCATCATCAGTAATACTATCAAGTATTAGTTTACGTACTGTTTTTATAAGTGCATTAAACAAATAAATTGCTAAAGCTGAATTGCCTTTTTGAGCATTGTCATGCAAAGATTTCCATCGAATGGAATCTTTTAAAAAAGTTTTTTGCACATCCTGTGGCTTTTTTCTTTTTCTTTCACGTTCACGAAGTATAGACAAAATTTTATCCTCCTTATGAAGATAATTTTCAGTTGTTATAATTACTCCGTCCTTTTTTTTATTTACCGCAAATGTTTGTAAAAAATCATTTGCAATGCTATTCCTTGCCGCCTTGGACAGAGGTTTTAAATCATATTTTTCCTCTTTAAATTCATTTAATGCAGCCAATGAAAATAAAGGTAATAATTCTTCTTGTTTCACGTTCATATTTCCTCCTTATGCCTGGCATAACCAGACTGAATTTTTTCATACACAAAATGCGCACAGCTATAAGCCGTGCGCATTTTACATAAAAATCACATTACAACAGTTATACAACAGTTAGAAAAACTGCTGCTGAATTTTTGTTTTATTTCCATGATAACTAATATAAGCTATCATGGATTTTAATATACCTACCGTTCTAACTATTTCTTTGCCGTCCGGATATTTTCTGAATTGCTCTAAATATACCATCGGTCCATGTGAAACAGTTTCTTTAATGGTGTCAATACAGTTTACGTTCTGTCCATTAATATAGTGTCCGACCCTATATACATTTCCAGATCGTGTATATATCTCTACATAATCCGGAAATGTTCCAAAAAGGATTTCCCTGACTTTATCAGGAAATCCTTCTGCTACTGCTGGTTCGTTCATAATTCCTCCTATAAATTAAATCTAATTGAATGGTAAGCCTTCGGATTCATCTCCATCAGGAATACTCATAAATCCATCTTCATCAGCCGCACTCGGTTCCGGTCTTGATGGTGTATAGGCAGCACCATTGTTTGCTGCTGAAGATTTACTCTCTGCAAATTCCTGTTCTTCAACAACTACATCAGTCGTGTAAACTCTCTGTCCGTCCTTATTCGTATAGCTTCCTGTCTGGATTCTGCCGGTAATGGCAATCTTGGTTCCCTGATGAAGATACTTTTCAGCAAATTCACCCTGTCTGCCAAATGCAACACAGCTGATAAAATCAGCAGTCTGCTCAGCGCCGTCGCTATTGGTTCTAGCACGTCTTCTGTCTACAGCTAATGTATATCTTGCAACTGCCATAGAGCCGTCAGAGTTCTGTGAATAACGAACATCCGGTTCTCTGGTCAGTCTTCCCATTAAAATTACTTTGTTCATGATTTTTTCCTCCAATTGAATTTATTTTTGTTATCCTTTACAGCAGTGCAAGAGCCACATTCCATGCTCATATTCTGCTAAATTACCTGTTTGATTAGCCTCACCTACGAGCCGGTTTCCCTCAATGCACGTATTTACGTTTGCACAAGGTACTCCGTACCCTGATAGAGCCACAGGCTTTCCGTCAGGCTCGATAACCTTTCTTTGTTGTACATATGCAGCATATGTAGCTGCAAGCGATTTAAAAACGTTTACAACTACACTTTCTTCTACCACTTCCCCGTCAGCAATACGGGTAGCAAAGCAGGATGCGGTAAAATAATCTGCATAATATGCAGACAAAGACTTCTGATAACTTTCAGTTATCTTCAGTCCTTTTGTTTTATTCTCCGGCTTTTCTTCCGGAGACTTTTTCATATTTAGTAACGTAGTAAAATCCATAGCTCCTCCTTTATAACGGTCTTATTCACCGTTTGAAAATCCCTTGAAATATAGGTTTTCACCCTTTATTTCTCCCAAAATTTCCACATTAGATTTTGCTCCTTTTTTTAATTGATGAGCTAAATCCTCTGTTGAAATTCTTAAATTAGCAGCCATTTCCGCAAATTGTTCTGGCGAATAGATTAATACATATTCTCCTGAGTCTGTCTGCACAGTCATTGTTGCCGAACCATCTTCGTGTAGATCAACCGGAGATGTTATTTCTATATAGCCACAAAAATCTAACTGTGGCTGTGGCTGTGGCTGTGGCTGTGGCTGTGGCTGTGGCTGTGGCTGTCGATTATTCTCCAACCGTACCAGCGTGTCAACCCACATCTGGTTATGCCCCTGCCATTTTTCACATATTCCAGTAACCTTATAGAAGGTTTCAGCGGCAAATGATGCCGCAAAATCTTCTTTTGCCATCTTGGCCTTAGCCGCCATTTTTTCGGCCGCATCGGTATTTAATATGATATTAAATTTTTGTTTTTTACCGTTTATGGTTTCAACAAATATTTTTATCATACCATTTTTTAGCAACTGTCCAGCTTGTAAAACTTTCACAGTTGCTTCGGATACTGCTTTTTTTGTCTGTTCATTCTCCTGATTTTCGTATCCTTCAGGTTTAAGGCAGAAGTGCATGATACAGCGTTTCCACGCTGCTGTTTCAGCTGCCTTAATATTATTTTCAAGACTAACGATTCCAGAACCGTCAGTCTTATACTTTATATTTGATGTTCCCAATTTTGTAACGCTTACAACGGTTGAGCCATCATCAGCTCTTATTGTAAGTTTTCCACCAATTATAATGGTTTTTTTCGTATCCAGTTCCTTAATGAGCACATGTTCATTATTTGTACCTACGGGAACTGTTTCAAAATCCGCATTAAATCCAATTAATTTGGTGAATTTCTCTTTCATTATGTTCTCTTTTATAAAGGGATTACCTTTATTGTTTTTAGAGTAATCCTCCATTGAAAACAAATGTAATAGTTTCTCCGAAAGTTCCGCTACAGGAACTCCATTTACTGTCTTTTCCATGAATTTCCTCCTTAAATCGCCATTCCTTCACAAATGACGATATTTATGTTTTTTAGATTCATATAGTTTATATATGCATCTAAAATTTCTTTTGCCGGCATAAACGGTGTTGCCAGCACAATGCCTTTTTCTGTCATGTTTTTTTTGCAGTTCACTGTTACCAGTGTTTTTAATATTGCATTTTCTTCCATGGCAGCACTTAATTGTGCATCAGCTTTGTGGCTAATACTATTAGCCAATTTAAACTCTTTGGCTAACATGGGATTTGAAAAACTAATATTACATCCGGCTGCGTTAAATAACGCTTCTTTTGTATTATCAGCATCAAAATCAAAATCAGAATCAGAATCAGAATCAGAATCAGAATCAGAATCAGAATCAGAATCAATAGATTGTACCACTCTGAATTCTTCTGGTTGCTCATTATTTTCATAATTCTGCAATGTATCATCAATCAGTTCAGATTGTGGTACTGAAAAGAACTGTGAAAACAGCGTTTCCTTTATGGAAGCCGATTCATCATTTAAGTCAATAAACGATTCATCTTCTTCATCTTCAAAAGACGATTCATCCTCTTCATCCATATACTCAAAGCTATCCGGAAGCTCAGAATCTTCCAATTCTTCATATTCATCATTGTTATTTTCTTCTTCTAAAATATTTGAAGAAATAACATTCTGTGTTTGCTCACCTGTCTGAAGACTTTTTACAGTTTCTTCCAGCTGCGCAATTCTACACAATGCTTCCTGCAACTGTTTTTCAAGCAGCGCAAGATTTCCATTGCTAACATTCTTATCCGTTTCAGCTGTTGTGCACAATTGTGCGACGGCCAGCCTTATGCCGGAATAAGACTTCTCTGAATCAGCGTATACTGAATTGATAGTATTGCCGATTTTTGTAAGATTTGACAGCGTTACACTGTCTGAAATCTTTTTCCCTGCAGGATTATCCGTATACGAGGCTGAGATTGCATCTGCAATCGTTTCACATACATTTTTCACAAATGTACGTGAATTAACTGCCCTATTTTCCGCTTCATCAATGATTATCATTGCTTGTTTAAACTGCCCATTAGCAAGAGCAATTATAAACTCCGATAGCATATCTTCTCCCAGAATAGCCAGATACTGCGCTACCTCCGTAGCACCTATCTGAAAATCTTCCGGATACGGGATGCGGATATGTTCAAAATTATTTATAGCATTCCGCATTGATCCTTCTGAAGCTTCAGCTATTGCCTTTAAACCCTCGTCTGTATAATTACAGCCATACCGTGGGCGTATGAATTTAAGATACTCACAAATATCTTCATTTGTTATGTTTTTAAATTCATATTTTCCGCAGCGGTTTTTAATTGCGTCAGGTATTGATGCATACTCCGTTGTACATAAAATGAAGTATACATATTCCGGTGGTTCTTCAATTGCTTTTAACAATGAAGACCATGCAGCAGAAGACAGCCTCTGTGCCTCATCTATTACATAGATTTTGGCACTTCCTATTACTGGCTTGTAGGAAATACTTGACAGTAACCTGTCTATATCCTCTTTTCCTCCGTTTGTAGCCGCATTCAATTCAATATAATTTGAACTTATGCCGTTTGTCACCTCCTGGCATGCAGTACAAATGCCACATGGTTCACCGTCCTGCACATCCACACAATTTAATGCGCGTCCAACAATTCTTGCCGCTGTAGTTTTTCCACTGCCGGTTTTGCCGTGAAAAATAAGGGAATGTTCCAACACCCCCTTATTTACAGCCTCTTTCAAAGCTTTTTTTGTTTCCGCCTGTCCAGCAAGCTGTGAAAACTTAACTGGACGAATGATGTTATACAATGCTTCTCCCATTGTTCTTTTTCCTCCTTCTATGCCAATGCAGTTTTATGTGTTACATTTTGAAAATGTTCCTGCATTATATCATGCCACTCCTGAAGATTCATATTTTCCATATCTTCTATGAATCTTTCCAGAATTATATTTTTTTGCTCTCCGTTTGGAATGACTCCACCCCAGGATGCTAAAAAAACATCATAATCCTGCATAGCTCGTTTTAAAATGTATTCTCTTCCAAGAGCATACATCTCTTCCGGTGTTAATTCAATGTTTATATCTACACCAGCTACGTTTCTTTTAAGAAACATAAATACCTCCTTCTGTCTGTTCTTACCAGACTAAAACTTTATTAAAAATAAAAAAAGCGCATGGTCAAAAACCATACGCTTAATCATTCTTATTTAATAAAGCATACCCCGTCATTTTAACCGGACAGTACCAGAAAAACTTCCAGTAAAACAACGAAATATACGATGTATATATTATAACATGTACAATTTGTTTTGTGAAGTATATTCTAAGAAAAGGTTGAGATTAAATCTCAACCTTTTTCTAAATTCGCATACCATGGGCAATAGTAATTTTCAATATTTTCTTTTGTAATTTCTGAAAATTGGAATTGGCTTTTATTAATAATGGCATCATCCATGCCTTTCCCTGATTCCGCATCCCAGTTTACTATGATGCAACCAAATCCAGCATTTAATATTTCTGTTGCAAATGCTTTTTCTGCATTTAAAACATTAATATTTTTTGCCTTATCGGCATCATATGCAATCGCAATATACTTAGTGCCATTGTCGCGTAGTTTTTCAATGATGTTTTTTCCTACGCGAGTTTCAAACACTTTTTTAAACGAATTGACTCCAGGGATAATTATATAAGGCATATGCATAGCTGCATTGCCAATTATTCCTTTTTTTTCACCTTCTGTCGCAATTGCGATCAGAAAATTATCATTTGGAGTCGCAGTCAACCCGCAAATGTTACTGGCTTCTGTTCCATTCTTATACCAATTTGTATAAGTTCCCTCTTCATAGCAGCGCTTCTCGCTGAATGAGGTTAATGGACGATACTTACCCGTTCCATTGTATTTCTTTTCTTTTTCAGGAATCAATTCTCCGTCAAAATTTTTTTGAAAAACTCCTTTCCACGGAATCATGTAACGGAGTTTTCCGTCACCTTTTTCATCAATAAAAGAATACCCATTTGTATCTTTATGGTAATTCTTCCATGAGTCCAGAAAATCCATGCGTACACGAATACGCACGATTTCCCCTTTTTCATTTTTCAACGGAAATCCGATTCCTGAACGACAATTAATCGTCCAATACTCATTTCCGTCTTTGCTCTTCTTCTGGTAAAACCCTGGTATGCCAATAGGTTCGCCCAGCTCTTTGACAATCTCAGAGCTGACGGTGCTCCTAAATTTTTGGAAACTTTTAAAAATTTCCGTTGAGGCATTTCTTTTCCAGTCATCAATCGGAAACGAGCAAAGTTCTGAATTTTCAATCAGTTCGTCACTCCACCCCTCTTTCCGAAGATACTGCCTGTGCATGCCCGTTATTGGGTACTTTTTTATAAGCGCCCTGTAAAAACGGTCTAGCACCACATCAGATGCAATTTCATTGATTCCTACGGGAATCAATTCTTTTTTGATTGCACCCGGGCCCTTTACGGCATTCACATCTTTTCCTTTGACAAAAATATGATAGCCGTTGTCCTCTGCTTGTTTTACATCTTCAGCTCTGCGGTATACGCCATAACCTTTAGAGCTTTCCTGGCACAGAAGATAAAAATGCCCATCATATCCAGGGGTATCGCTGCCGGGACAACTTACCCGTGGCATCTGATAACGTTTACATAGGTAAACTTCCCCATAGCCATCATCAGCACTTTTATGCGCGCAATAGTCGCCCGTGCCACAGATTGGGCAGATGTTGCTTTTCTTGGCTTCAATCCATCCGTCAGCCATGTGTTTCCTCCATTCTTTTGTTATTGTTATTATTTTGGAAATAAAAAAATCCATCCTAATTGGATGGATGAATAAACCGTTTAGGTTCTTTATGATAATGTCAGAACATAATTCCAACATACATAAATACCCATCTTCGCTTATAGGTAGGCGGGTATAATCACAAAAATAGGAAGTCCCTATTTTTAAAAACCTAAATAATTTGTTTTTATAATAAATCAATTACGATATGTTGTCAATATCCTGTAACAGATACTTGCAAAATTATTGTTCTATTATATACAGAAGGGAAAAATTATACTTAATATTACATATTAAACATAATTATACATATTATACTTATTAGCAGTCTAAATATCGGTAATGCCAGTATTTTAAAGGCTTTCAGAAATTCTTAAATTTGTTTTTTATAGTAATAATGATTATTTATCGTAAATTTTATCGATAATTTAGAGAATACAATTTTATATTATCTATACGCATGATATAAAATAATTTATCCTGTTATTTATATTTTTATCAAGTTATATTTTAAAATAGATAAATTTTTAACAATTAAAGGTAGAAAATTGTCAATATTTAGAATCATATTTTGCTTTCTGTTATTGTAGTTGGAAAATAAAAGAATTTTTAAGTACGCAAATAAGACTGCATAAGCAGTCTGTTTTTATTATGCAATATTTTCATTATCCGAAAGTGTTACTGCTGTTGCAGGAAGTACACTTGAAAGTTCTGCAACAGTTACGACATCGCGCGATATAAGTTCGCATATTTTCCGAATGTATGCACCTATGTTATTTATTGTAGTTTTACATGTTACAAACCTGTATTCTGGCTTCTTAATCCGATACATAAGCGAATCCTGCATATTTTGTCGGTGTTCATTTTCGTACAAATGTATAACATATGCAAATGCATTATGTATGGTTTTTGTATCAAATTCTGCGCAATTTTTATACAGGTTTTCGAGTTCTGGTGTACTTATTAAAATGGTTTGTTCAGTCGGACTGTTATGTACAACAGAACTAATCATATTTTTTGTATAAGGACTGTATACCTGTATATCAGACGCCGCAACATCAGTCATGTTTATGCCAAATACACTCATCCATTTGTGCATAAACATATCAATTTCATCATGGCATCTATTACTATACATCTGTATACTCTGTTTCTCACCGCTACTGCTGGCGGTTATATAAAAATACATATTATTTGTCGAAACATTAAGGATATTTTCGACATTCATTTTAATCAGGCTATCGTTTAATACTTTGTAAGTTACATATGCCGGCAGTAGTTCTTTATACTCTTTTATTGCAATTGTATTTTCACTGGCTGCAATATCATGTGCTATTAGGGCAATTCGTAATTCTGTACAGCTCATTTTACAAAGCTCTTGATACGTTTCGTATGAAAATGCAACGTACCCCTTTCCTCCGGCTGCAGCTTTTTTGAAAAGACCCGTTTCTGCATATTGACAGTCATTAATGTAAATAGAAAATATCCCGGAGTAATCAAATGTATCTGGGCTGTAAATTATATCATTTTTTTCCAGCCAAAGCAGAGCTCGCTGGACAGACTGTGGGTTGCATCCAATCATACGTGCAAGCTGTGTTGTACGGATTCCGCTGCATAATGCTTCTTTTTCATCGTTTATAAGATATCCAAGTCCTATTAATGTAAGTATAGTAATACGGCTTGCTCTATCGGCTCTTTTCCTGTTTTCTGGTATAATTTTTATACGGCTCTTTTTTACCGGAAAATGGAATGTAAAACGTGTATTTATTTCAGAGGCATATGCCTTTACTTCTTTTCGTATTTGTTCTACATTATAGTATTCTTTCCCATAATTGTAACTTATATATTGCGGATTTAACGCAAGTTCATAAATTTTCCTTCTTATAAGATTTTTATATCTGTCAGCATCTTTTCCTGTCGAAACCTGCTTTAGTAGGTTAATAAGGGTCTGTTCCGTTTTGGGAGTACGAACTGCCAGGTCTACATAATGTGCAGTTTCTAATTTTTTAAGTTGTATTCGGGCAATACGAGAAATGGTTCTCATTCTGGCAGTTCACCTCCTTAATTTTACTTTTTACTTTTTAAAATTGACATATAGTATAAAAAATGATATCATGAATACACAGGTGCCGTGCCTGTGCAGCGTGCAAAGCTTATATTTATTTGTATTTTGTACTTGTATTTATTTGTATTTTGTACTTGTATTTATTTGTATTTGTACTTGTAATTTAACACCATATCAGCTCCTTACATTACGATTGGTGTACACGGTTTTTATTTTTTAATCTTGTTAGCCGGATGCTCCAACATCCGGCATTTTTATTATAAAAATAAAAGTACTGTATTTTATATTCATCATAAAACACAGTACTTATAAATTAGTCATATAAAAATAAACTAAATTGCCGTTATAAACTTGACACAGCCTGTACAAACCGTTATTATAGACAACAGAAACGGTCCACAACGACCGACCAAATTCAACGGGGTCATGTGTTTTATGATGTTGTTAGTTATCTAGCGTGTTGTGCAATTGAATTTGGAAAAAGAATAACAAACGCCAATTTGTTACTCTTAGTTGTAAAAACAGCCGAAAGGCTGTTTTTTTATTTTGTCTTAAAAATCCAAAACTAAATAACTAAGCTAAAGTGAATATTAACACATAATATTATTTAAAACAATAGCTTTTTGCACAACCTGTTAATATTTTGCTATTTTTCAATCTTTTTCCTATCAATTATCCACAATTCACACTGATAATCGTACAATATCATAATCATTATTACGACGGACAGTCAGCAGATTATCAAGTATATTTTCCTGGTTAGCGGCCCAGTCAGAAATATACAACACAGATATATTATTCAACTCTGAACAATTACGCACTACTTTTTCTGCTTCACAGGCCATAATATTATCTTCTACCAATATCAGCATCAATTTCATGACAGGCTCTTTAACTATATCGGACAGCTTTGGAGCTATAAGCTGTAAATTACCTGTAAGTTCACGTTGCCATCCGGCATTTCGACGTACAGCAATTGGAACAAGCAATATATTAAAATCCAATTCTTTGGAATTTAATATATAAATGCTGCGCACATTATAAAAATGATTACTTTTTTTTATATAAACATTTTTATACATTTTAACCACATGGTTCTTATACTGTTTATAAAAAGTCGCAATAAAATTATTTAATGCAAGAATCTTTAAAACCTCCTGCGGTGGACTGTTTTCATCAGCATGATGTACAAAAAAGCTGTTTAAGGCTTTTGTTGCACTTAGGCGTCCACTGCCACTCTTGACTTTGCATATTTGTATACCGGTACTGCTTAATCCGTAATAATCAACCGTTTTTCTTGTAAATCCGTTTTCACAAGAGTATTCTATATGATACTTTCGCAATAATCCATAATTGCAGAGTTTTCGGACCGCAGTTTTACAATCATCGTTTGTTTCATTCGGCATTAAAATAGAAAGAGTGTGCCGAGTTATATAGCCATATTCATATAGAATATCAAGGATGTGAAGCTGTACAGGTCCTATGATACCCTTGTAAGCCATTTTCAGATATGATGGTATGGTTATGTTTTTGTCAGAATTGTCACATTGAATAATCATTCCAGTGCGAAAAACGAACGGCGATTCTATAACTTTTTTTTCATTATTACTCATGATTTACTTTTACCCCGCATTAATTTTTCCAATATTTTCAAGAAGTTCATTTACATTAGCCAAAATAGCGTCTTCCTGTGCCGATTGACTGTTTTCAATATTTTTTACCACTGAGCTGTCATCATTTTCATCTGGTACATCCGGAGCAAGGTAATCTGCAGAAATTGACAAATCATTATGATAATTTTCAAATCCTGAAGTTATACTAATTTTCGGTTTATAGAAATAATCCGTATTTTCAATGCCGGATGTATTACCATTACCTTTTACTGTATAAGATTGTGAATACAAAACATTACCGCTGTATCCGGAATTTTTTACTAAGTTATTTGTTACAACCACAGATTTATGAAGCGGAAGTTTTTCTGCTTCATAAATATCTGTTCCATCTGCACTCTCTGGATTGTAGTATTTGCTCCAATCAACTTTTATTGTCTGTAAACCTCGTGTTTGTTTTTCAGTTAAAAAATCTAATTTTACTGCAAACATATCAACAGGATTTCCTTTGTCCACAGTGAGCATAGTTGCTTCACCAAAATCTCTATTTCGTATATCCCGACCGTCAATGAAGTTTTCTTTTTGTACAGAACTTCGAGTTGAATAAGTCAGAGAAGTATTTTCATCAGTCAACGTCGATTGATTTACGGTATCCTGCTCTACTACCCTATCTACTTTACCGCCAAGTTTTTCGTAAGTTTCCATCTCTTCAAGGCCTGCTCGTCCAAACAATATCTGTGTGCTTGCATTGGATAATAAAACATTTTTCATATATTTTGTTTCATTTGTTTTATCAAATTGAGATAACGCTTGTAGTGCAACATTCATACATACATTATACTGACGGTATAATGAAAAAGCTTTTTCCAGCGATGGATGAAGAAGAACTGGAAATTCATCAATGTATAAAAAATGGATGGGGCGATTGCTTTTAGGCCGCCGAAAAACTGCTGACTGCATTGTAAGAAGGAAAAACAAACCAAATCCACGTGAATCTCTATCACCCAGAGAAAGCTCATAGTTAAGCAATGTAATCTGACTTTCGGCAAGTGCCTTGTCTAAATCCACACTTTCTTCTGCACATAGAACATCCCGGATCAATGGATTTGCAAGAAGTTCATTGATTAAGATAACCAAACCTCGTGATTGGTCAAGCATGGTTTTAGCCCCTGCACCGAGCAAATCTCTACCAATTAGTTTTAATGTATTTTCATAATCTTTTTTTTCTTCCGGATGTTCTTTTATATATAATGACAATGTTTCATAGTACGGTTGTGCTAAAGAAAAATCGTTCATGATATTTTCAAAGTCTGCAGGAGTCGCCTGGGCATTCGGATATTTTGCAGGATTACTTGCATGAAGCATCGGCTGCGTTTTAATAATCATTTTACAAATCGATGAGGTAAACTGCCTGTTAAGACTTGAAAAATATACGTCTGAGGAGCCTCCACTCTCATATAGAGCTTGCAAAACATCCGAAAAAATTCTGGAACGATTAATGATGGCAAGCTTCAGTTCAAGTCCTGTATAATCGGGATTAATGTAAAATGGATTGAATCCAATATACCCGGGTTTATGTTTCCCATAAGCATCAAGCAGCGGATCAATACGGTTGATATTTTTAATACCTCTATTTACAGCCAACTCATAAACATCGTCACCAAATGAGCTGTTTGGTGCAATGATTGTCAGTCCACACAATGGCATTGCTGAAAATATATTGTTCAATTTCTTTTTACCTACAGGATTAACTGCACGCAGCCATTTTGCATTAAATTCTTCATCTTTTATAGATTTTATAAGTACAATATTTTTATTTTCAAGTTGTGATACTACTGCCCTCTTTTGTGCATTCAGGTTTTTAATCCGCTGATCCAAGTCTTCTGCAATGCCGGGCAGAAATGCCATTGAAGTTTTTCCGGCACCGGTAGCACCTTCAATCATCATGTGTTGCTTTCGCATATCTTCTTTTACGGAATAACGTTTACCTGTATTAAGATTTCTTACCACACCATAATCATACGCATATGCTTTATTTTTTCGAGTATCAATATTTCTGTCAGCTTTGTAATGCAGGATATCCTGCATCATTGGTCTGTATAACATATCCGAAAGGAATGACCGGAATGTGACTACAAACATAAGGCATGGAACAATTATTACCGTGCTACGGGCTAAACTGATAATCATCTGACTGCTTACATCAGTTGATACCGGTATGTGCAGGCATAACGGCACTATAAATACACATAATATCAAATACGTTATATTTAACAGTTCTAACGCAAGATTGAGCAGACACACAATTAATGTTGCTATCTTTATAAAACGAAAATTGAACTGTTTCAGACATGTAGACCATAGCCAAAGCCCAAATGGTATAACTATAGCTAAAATATAATAAAATATATTAGTTGAAACTGCATTATATTTTAGTGTTACTACCCCGCGTGTATAACGGAAAATATCATATATCATGCGAAAGATTGTACATAGGTATCCAGTAAATACTATATATGCTTTACTGTTTTTTGATTTTATAATCTTTTTAAACATTATATATAGTTTGTTACCAATTTGATTCTTATCCGATTCTTCCAATGCGGCATTTTCTATTTCATCTTTCATCTGATTTTCAATATACTCATCATATGCCTGTTCTTCTTCAAGAAACTTTTCGGCCAGACTATCATTTTTATCTACATTTTTTTCGTTCTGAAAAGATTCAGAATTTAGTTTCATAGGTGCATCCTCCTTATTTTCATGGAAATTGTTAAACAAAGGCAGTAATCAAGTCAAGTATTTTTTTAATAATATAGAGAAAATAAAATATTGAAAAAAATAACTGCTTTAAATTATATAATTTGATTTTAAAATATATCGAAAATTATATAAATTATATGGTATACTGCTTGAATTTGAGTTTGTATTTATATTGATAATAAAATATTGGAAATGATTAAAGCTAGTATTTAAGCTGATTTTGCTATATTGATTTGATTATATTGAAAATATAAATACATAATACAAACGATTCGTTTATATATTTATTAAATATTTAACAATATATAATATTGAAACATATTGAAATAAGTTACCAATAATAGCAGCATGTTTCAATATTAAAATTTGCAATAAAATAAATTTTTATCGCAGTATATCAATATCGATTTAATAATATTGAATTGATAAAATGCAGTAATAAAGCGGGATTTGGCATATTGATATGAATATATTGAAAAGTATAATTGTTTTTAATATGTGATTTATACAAAATTACAAATATCGCTTTAACGGATATATGCCGTAAAATACAGCATATATCCGTGTAATGGGATATTGATATTTATTATTGATTTTTTGGTAAAAAACAATTATCATAAAAACATAAAAGAAAAGGAGGGTGAATGGTAAAATATGGATAATATACCAGATAACGATATACCTGTTTTTAAAGAACTTGAAATGCCATCAGCATTAACAACAACAACTATGTCGGATTATCTTGACGTTCCGGTGCCAACATTACGTGCTGTAATTCAGGAGATGGAAAAGCGAGGAATGTTATCAACATCAAAAAAGAAAGCCAATGAGCATAGAAAGATGACATTAAAAGATTTTGATCTGATTTCAAGAGTAGTACGTTTGAATAAAGAGAACGGAATGAAGTATAACATGGCAGTGGAATGTGTATATGAGGAATTAAAAACGGGTGTTATCAAAAGTAATACGATAGAGCAGCTTCATGATGAAATGCTTCATAATCGAATGACTCAAAAAGAGATTCAGGTTCAGAATGAAAAGCAATTAATGACAGTTATAACATCAATGCAAAGCATTCATGATCAGCAGCAACAACAGATTAATATGCAGCGTGAAGTCATCGAAACACTAACAGATTTTATTCAAGAATCTGAAAAGAGACATCAAGCAGAGCAGGATACAATAAAAGAACTTGTATATAAGGTAGATGAGCTATCTGAAAAACTTGAAAAGAAGGATGAAAAAAAGAAGAAATTTTTAGGATTGTTTTAAAAAAGGCACCTGCGCAGCAGGTGCCTTTTTTGCGGTAAAAATATGTTAATAATATATTAATAAACACCAATATATAAAAAGTTTATAACAATAAAAATTTATTATATATGAATTTTATAGTAATAAATTATGAAAATATTACATTTGATTCGAAATCCAATTGATTTTATACCAATATTATACCAACAAAGTATTGATTTTAATTAAATATACACCAATTTACAAAGAATATTAACAAATATATTAGTAATTTTGTGTGAATATATTGATTTAGCTTGGCATATATTATATAATTAAAGAGAATTAATTGTTAAACAGGAGGTTAAAAAATAAAATGAAAGAATTAGTTATTAGTACGGATGTCGGATTTAACGGCATCAAATGTGTAGTCGGGACACCGGAAATGGCTCTTTTTGCACTGCATATTCCAGACGATATTGTAAACACAACCAATCTGGAAATGATTGGTACATTGGAAAATGCTGCTAATCAACAGACTATTTATATAGTCGAAGAAAAAACAAACAAAAAGGAAACATATATCGTGGGTAAAGGAGCCAAAGAATATATGCAGGGAGCTGATGTGGCTAATGAAATGAAAACTACAGACTTTTATGCATATGACAAAACAAACGAGGAAGAGTCTTATAGAAGATTTAACTCCGGTCTTTTTAAAAAAGTATATTTAGCCGCTGTATATAATGTCTTGGATGTATTGTCAAATTTGGAAGACTATAAAGATATTTTTACATCAAAAGATTATAAGCTCCATATTATAATTGAGCTGCCGCATGCGATTGTAAATGAAAGTGGTTTCAGAGGAGTATTAACCGGAAATATAACCAGACTCGATGACAGTCTGCGCTTTGCAAAAAAAACAGAAGATGGAACTATGACATATAGAAAACTTCCGGAAATTCTTGAAAATGCAGAGGTATCCTTTGTTTCACAGGTGATTTCTGCCATCATCTGTGAGTTAGAATCAGATGAACAGATTAAATTACCAGTGTTCACCCTTGACTGCGGTGGACGGACAGATGGAATCGCTACAGTAGAGAAAAATTACTCAGTGAAGAAATCAGCAGAGTCAAATACCGATTTTGCAATTGAAAACATCAACCAGAAAACATATCAGGATGTTTTAAAAATAGTAGGAGAAGATAATAAAGTCAGCAATCTTACTGAAGAAAATATAGAAGAGATTGCTGGATCAGAAGACGGGAAAGGTGTACCATACCTTAACCGAAATACCAAAAAGAAAGAAAGGATTAATATAACAGAAATATATAATAAAAATGTAAAAGAGTTTGCTGAAAATCTATTTAACTATTGCATGGATAATCATATGGATGATGTTGCAGAGGCCAATACAATTCTTGTCGCCGGAGGAGCTGGGCATTTATACTACGATACATTGCACAAATGCTTTAGTAAGGTGTTGGACAATGAAACCAAGATGCTTCTTGCAAAAGGTGAATGTAATGGACATGATTTTGGAGCTATTTATTCGGTTGCTCTTGGTGGATATAAAACGGCAGCAATGGAGTTGCAGCAGGATAACTAATAATAAGCTGAGTGAGGTACAAAATGGCTAAAAAATATCATCAGTGTGTCATTAAAATGTATAGAAATAAAGATGATGACTTGCTATACTGGGCAAATAACATAGCTGGATCACCTCAAAAGGTTAAAGAGAACATAAAATCAATCGTTATGGCTAAAATACTGGGGATGAACCTGCATCCCCATGGAATCATACCGGCAAATTTTAATAAAGACTCTAAAGATGTTGTAACCTGCTTCTATTTAGAGGAGCGAAATTATCAATATCTTGAAGAGTATAGGAAAAATTTATGTGATTTAAGTGGTTCTTTTATCAGTATGAATACTCTAATTAAAGAGTTGTTCAGAACAGCACTTGAGTATGAAAATAATAACCGGCAAAACTGGTCAATAGGTTTTGTATATGGTTTGATGCAGACCATTCCGTTACACGGTATCTCTGAACAGCTGACATCTGAACAGCCCAAAAGCAGTAGCGCAAATATGTTTTTTTCATCAGGAATTCCGTTATCAGGTGTAGCAGATACACCTGTTATAACTCGTAACAACGGAACAGGTGGGCCTGTAAAAACGAATGAAGTTCAAGATATTAGTACCAATATGACTGATATTAAAAGCAGTAATGAACTGCCACAAAATTCATCAGATGATAATATTATAATTCACTCATCAGATGAGGGCGCTATTCAAAAAGTCAGTACAACAGAAAAAAAGAAGCTGCGCAGCGATAAGAATTTGCTGCGATTGGCACGTGGCAATAATTAAAAACATCACATCTGGTCGATATTACATCAATTGACCGGATGTGATGTTTTTATTATTGCCAATTAAATTTCAAATATATACCACGAATGCATGATTCTTCATCTTTAAGTGTAAAGCATGTACAATCTGCCACTGGTGCCTTAAAAGATAGTCCTCCAGGAATTTGAATAAATGAATCACTGCTCATATGTGTCTGAATCATAACATTATTAGACCAAATAGTGTTTGGAATCTTTCTTACATATGGAAGAAGTTTATCATTTAGTTCTGAAGCAAAAGGAAATGGCGATGGAGAATCAGCATATTTGCGCAGCATCTGCATTGTAGTTGTATCTGTCGAAATCCTATTATTTTTCAAATATGAAAGCATATCTTTGGCACGAAATTGGATTTCATTTGGGTTATAATCCGTAAAATATTCAGATTTCCCAATAAAATTTTCGTCACATACACATACATTCGTGGAAAATCCCGTTGCAACAATAGAAGGCTCACATTTTATGTAATCAGAATCATAATCTTTTTGCAAAATGCGAATATCCAAAGTTTCTGAATCCTGTTCACAGATATACATACCTGCAGGCAGTTCAACGATATTGCGCAGGCATTGTTGTTTCGACAATTGATATATTTCAATGTTTAAGCAGCCATGCTTTTTGTGCGTATTATCATAGCAAGGATCTGTTATAATAACAGTTCCACCAGCATGTTTAAATTCAGTTAATTTGTATAACATAACATGTATACTCCCCTTAACACGTAATTGTTGATAATAGTATATTTTATAAAAAAAAGAATGTAAAGAAATATTGTGATAAAATAGCAAAAATTAAGGAAATAAGCAAATCAATATACAAGTAAAAAAAAAAATAATCCTGTTGTATTAGATAGAATGTAGTGATATAATACATATATGGATATCACATATAAGTCAAAAAATAACATCGTCTATCTGTGCCGGTATCATGTGGTGTGGTGCTCCAAGTATAGACGAAAAATTTTAACAAATGGAATAGATACTAGATTGAAAGAACTGATTCTTTCGTATGCTGCAAGTATTTCTGTAGATGTTGTGGAGATGGAAATTATGCCAGATTATGTGCGCATGCTCATAGAGGTAGAACCTCAGTTGGGCATTCATAGGGCCGTTAAATTGCTAAAAGGATACACTGCAAAAATATTGAGAAGTGAGTATCCAACTTTGAAAACAAGAGTGCCATCATTATGGACGAATAACTATTTTGTATCCACGATGAGCAATATTCCACAAGAAATAATTAATCAGTATATTGAAAACCAGAAGACTTCACAAAGGCAGAAAGATAAACCAGGATAATGTCAAGTGATATTATGGGACATTATGGATTCAATACCAAAATATGAACATTCGCAGATATCAAACAGGAAGGGAAAAATGGCAGGAACATATAAAATAAAAATAGAGTATGCATGCGGACATACAACGGAATATAATTCAGATGTACAAAGACCTGTACAAAAAATTGATGCGGACTGTCCGGCATGCAGAAAAAAGCAACAAAAGGAGGCAGAACAGAAAAAAGAAGAGTCACAGCTGAACAAAGAGCAGCTTACCAGGAGTGCCCCAAAACTTAAAGGTTCTGTAAAACAGATAGAATTTGCAGAAAAGAACCGCAACCAGTTTATAGCTTATTGGTCTAACCCGGAAAAAGGTGCTACATATAAGCAGGTTCCTGTTATTAAAAATATAATAAAAAATGAAAAAAAAGCCGGCTGGTGGCTTGATAATTCAAAAGTCATCTGTACACAGGAATTCATTGAAAGTTATAACAGTCCTAAACCGGAAAATACTTATGAAAATGATATAAGTATTCCAGTGACACAGGACAAAACTAAAGATATTTCCCGTTACACGTTAAAACCGGCAAAATTAAACGATACCGGAAACTGCATATACATACAGCTGTTAAATTCAGATACGCTATCAGCGATATTATTACAGCCTGCAGATGAAGTCCTTAAAGCGGTATTTATGAAAAATAATTTTACAAAACAGTCTACGGGATATACCAGAACGCTTACTGAATATTCAGGAACGTATGAAAACAGGGCAGCACAGTTGGCGATACAGCTCCTGCAAAACGGCTACGTTGTAGTTTTGCAAAATACGCATATCATTGATATGGTACGCAGCAACAGCTATATTCCGGAAAATGACAGGTGGATTAAATATTATGACGAAGGTCACTGTTATCTTGATTGGAACGGATATCAGAAGGTATTGTGCAACCGGGCACTTATGACAATTCATAATGCCCGTTGGAACAATGATTTTAAAAAAGTGGTCATTCCATTTCAGTCAGCGGCGCAAATTGTAGAATATGCCAACAATAACCATTTTTACATAGAGGAGAAAGTTAAAAAAATATTAAAAAATATAAAATGACGGAGGTAATAAGTATGCTTTTAATTTTCAGAGAAGAAAAAAATTTATACAATTTGGTAGATGCAGAAATTGTACCAGATTCGCTTAATGACAGAATCCTGATAGTTGTACCACAGGATACTGAGGATGATTCACTTACAGCATATAATGATGCGGTTATCAGACAGGTGAGGGAAGGACTTCCGATGTTGACACCATTTTATCAGGGAGCATCTGCAAGTCAGGATGACCGTGCAGAAGCCATAATTGTAGATGTTAATGATAGAGGTGAACTGGAAATTGGAGATTGCCTGTGGGTTACGGTTACAGAAACATTTGAATGTTTTGATAATTCAAAAGATTCAATGATAGGGAATGTTGATGAAATATTGAATTATGTAAATGGCTATAAACAGCTTAAATGCCATAAGAAATATAAAAACTTAAAAAAAGCAGGTTGACAGAAAGCACTTCTTTGTTTAACCATAGAACGAGGAGGTTCAATTATGACAATGAAAGATGATAATTTAAAAGGGTATATTCAGGCCGGAAGATATGCAGAGGACAACAATACAACGCTACTGGTTATATTAGAACTAATATACAGAGGTGATATGCCGGCAGTCAAAAAAAATGATGGGAAATGGTATGTTATAAAAGATTTTCCTTTCCCATTGAGTAAACGTGAATCCGTTTTGCTGCATAAATACTGTGCTGAAGAATTGTTACGAAAAAAAAATAAGATAGGCGGACGAAATGTACGCATAAGAAAATTATCGGAAACGATAAAACAATATCAGGAAATGAACCATGCCGGTCATGTTACGGATATTTATTTTGATATCTCTAACAAGAGGTTATCTGTACGTGATGTTGGAGAAAAAGGAGAAGTATGCCTGTCCAAAGAACTTATAAGCTGCTTGAAAGAAGTTAATGTTGAAAATATTGCAGAACTGGCTCGTTTACACATTGCCGAACGCAGTTATGATTCGTATCGGCTTACGACTACAAAATCTGCAGGACATTATCCATCAAAACTCTATAAAACAGAAAAGGAAGCATTGGAAGCAGCTGAAGAGATGATAGAACAAATTCCAGAAAAACAGAAAATGATACTGACACACAAGGGGAAAAATCTAAAAGTGTGGAAACATGGATTTACACCAAAGGCTCAAAAAATCTCAGAAGCATAATGACAAGCAATTTAACAATAAAATTAATTCATAAAAGGTCTTCAAACCGGGAATTTCCGGCTTGAAGACCTTTTGCTTCTAGAATCTCCATATTTTGGCATATAAGCATTATTTTGTGAATAGCATATAAATAGTGGCTTTGTTGTTTAAAATTCATATATGAGCTTATATGAAGACTACAGAGCTATATGGTAATTATTTGCCGGGTGTAAAATCATTACAGGCAGAGGTTTGTGATGATATGCTGCTGCCGTCAAGCGTAAAAACAATATCTCCCTGTCGGTCTGTCCGCCAGATTTCGTAATCGGCTTCAGCAAGACGGGAAAGAGTATCACCATGTGGATGACCGTAGGAATTTCCCATGCCACAGGAAATCACGCATAAATGCTGGTCTATATTTTGCCCCATTGCTTTCAGAAGCCGTTCAGAAGATGATGAATAGCTTCCGTGATGTCCCGCGATGTAAAGCTGTGCATCAAGGTCAACCCCACGTGATTCAGCAATATCGCATAAATCATATTCGCCTTCCATTTCGAGGTCGCCCAGGCAGATGCAGGAAGTATCTCCGTAAGTAACACGAACACCAATAGAGCGGTTATTTTCATCGTAAGAATTATTATTTTCTGCGCTCAGTACCGTTACGGTAGCATCACCAAGAGAAAATGAATAGCCGCATGGCGGATCGGTAAAAACATTTCTGCCTGCAATAAGCTTCATCCATTTTTTATATATGGATCTGTCTGAAACAGTATATCCCGGCTGGTAAATGTTCTCAGCACCGTATTTAGTGAGCACTGCATAAGAGCCATTAATATGGTCCGCATGAAAATGTGTAACAAAAATTGATTCGATGGAATCGATGTTGTTTTTTTGCATATAAGAAATCAGATTGGACGTATGGTCGGCCGGACCACCGTCAATAAGCATATAGTGATGCTGCCGTCGTGAATCCACGCTTTCAACGATTATGCCCAAACCCTGTCCGACATCGATGGCATGAATGTTAACATATCCTTCTGCAGATTCAGAAGAAACGGAATCATTACTAAATGACGTATGCTCATTAGTTATTTTTCCATCCTGGGATGAAAAATAACTGTCACTGATAATCTCACCGCAACCGCTTATTGTAAAACAAAGAATGAATATCATTGCTGCAGTACAGAAATGCTTTAAATTAAGTGCTTTAAAAATATTTTTCATAAACAAAATCCTTTCGTTTCTCGTAGGTGAAAAGCAACTACCTTTAGGTACGGGATAATTGACTAAGCAAGGTGAACTACGGATGATGGATATTCTTCACGATATTCGTAAATATCAGCTCACAATGAACCGTACTGTTTCTCACAATGCATTAATGCACGTTCAGACGTTATCATTGTGCCGCATAATAATACTGCGGTATTCCTGTATTTTAAATTTGATATGGGTAACCTTGCGTCCTTTTTTAACAAATTCAAATTCAACTTGAATATCGGTAAAATCGTTGACTTCACGGACGGCAGGCTCTAAAACAAAGCGCCGAAAATCAGGAAAGCGTTCATACGATTTTTTATCTTCAATCATAAGCAGGTGTTTTAATTCATCCAATTCAAAACATATATTTTTCTGCCAGGCATATGAGCGAAAAAGCTCGTAAAGGCGTGGTGAAAATTTTGACTGCATCTGTGTAACATACATGAGCTGGTATGCCACAAATTCAGTTTTAAGGTTGAAAAGATACGGAACCATGTCCGGATCAAGAACTATACGCACATGACCCGAACCTTTGCTTATTGTCGCCTTCGACAACCATGAAAGTGTGGTTGTTTCACCATTCGGAAGGGTTATCCACATGGATTTATCACGAAGCCCCTTTAATATATTTTTTATGTTGCTGTAATTTTTACCATTGTCTTCGTCTATACCGCAGACTTTGCAGTATTCCCGCACGTTAAATTCATATTCAAGCTGATAAGGAACACCGGCCACAGCATCCGCCGGATTAATAGGTTTAATCAATGAGCAGATATACGCTATTGTTTTCTGCTCTGGAAGCGAAAGTTCAAACCGGCTTTTTTGTATAAGACGGTTGCTTTTTACAACAAGATACTCTTTGCGCCGTAAAGCCTCTTCATCATCATTTGACATATATGACATAAACCTCCCCTGCAGTGCATTATATTTCTGCACTGTCCACCAATATTTAATATGTAAATGATAATAACATAGATATTGTGAAAAGTGAATATGTTTTCTCACAATAAGCGGTACACTTGTGAGTTATCCACATTGTCCACCGTACTTGTTCTCACATTTAAAATATTTGCTGTACCTATTCTCACAATGAACCGTACTGTTTCTCACATAAAACCGTACCTGTCCTCACATTTACCGTATCTGCTCTCACAAAAAGGCTGCGGAAAGCCAGTATTTACAAGAGATTGCAGATGTTCTAAATATATAAATATCTTAAATATCTTAAATAATATATATGTATAGAAAAAAATTAATTATATGAATTTTTATATATTTGACAACCATCTTTCATATGATATAATATGTGTGGGCTGATTATGCAGCCTGATGGCGAGGGACTTGATGCGTAGACATCAATGTTTCCACTCACTAAACCTATGATATTTTGAGGTTGGACAACCCTATGGTTTTTTTACATAGGTACATAACATTATTTTAGCACTATTAATTGCTGGATTAGTTGGACAACCCTATGGTTTTACATAGGTACATAACAACAGCGTTGTTGTCTGCTCTAATTCATAGGTTGGACAACCCTATGGCTTTACATAGGTACATAACTGATTCATGATACGTTGTAGTTAAAAATGTAAAACACTATTTAAAAATTAAAGAAATTCTTTTTCTGATTCAAGTATATTTTTCATCTGCACCACCTATTTACTTAATGCCAGCGCCTGACACTCTTTTGCCGTAACTTAATGCATACAAATTTTTAACTGATATTAGCACAATGTTTTGTCTGTATCTATATTACCAATATTTTTGTCGTACCACTTCTCACAATAAATTCGATTTTAAGTTATATAATAGCAGAAATTCCCATTACCGTACCACTTCTCACAATAAAAGTTGAATAACTTAATGATGATAGTGCAGTTTATACCGTACCGGAACTCACAATAAATTTTTTGGACTTGTAAATATTTCACAATTATTGACATGATTTGAAAGTTACGGCTATTATTGTAGTACAGATAAATTGAAAGAAGGATATGAATATGAGACTATTCAAGAAAAAAAATGATGTAAAAAAGAGCAGCGAAAAAATAGGTGAATTTAAAATGGACTATCTTCCGGATGACCAGCATGATGGTGAATATGGAGAACATAAACCCAAAGCAAAAAACAGTGAAAGTAGAGTAATTCAAACAGAGTATGAATATGAAAATGAAAAAGATACCAATCAGAATACAGATTTGAACGAGCAGGATGAACTGCAGAAACGAATAGCACTGGGTTTTTCAATGCCGCTATCGGAAGATGTTTCGGAAATAAAAGAACAGAAAGCAGATGTACTGACGGACGATACCAATTTTATGGAACAACAGTGGCAACAAATAAAGAAAAACTATGATGTTTTTGGCAGGATAGATAAGGAACGCATAAAACAGCTGCATGATGCAGGATGCCATGATTATGATAGTGAAATTCAAAAGATGGAAGATGAACTGCATATGGAAAATATAATGCGTCGGCTTCGTATTAATTATGCAAAAACACATCGTGTTGATATGAGAGCAGTACAGAAAATTCATGATGCCGGCTGTCATTCGTATGACGCAGAAATTGAACTGATGAAGAACAGAAAGAAGTCCTGATATGATTTATGTAATAATTGCGATTGTTGCAGATATAATACTTATGCTGTATGCAATAGTTAAAAATATGCCTGCTGCCCGTTTGGCGATAACTTTTATGTGGGCATTTCTGCAGGGTGAAACATCATCTTATTTTTTTATTATTCAAAATCCTGTATATGGATATATATCATCAGGGGTAGCAGTACTGGCATACTATCTGCTATACAGGCAGTTCAAAATAAAAAGAAAAACTAACAAGTGAGGAAAGGGTGTACCAAGGGAGGGCAAAATGAAGGATATTAAAATGGAGGATATTAAGATTGTAAACAGGGAAAATGGTGAAGTTCTGAAACCGCGGGATATAACCATTATGCGCCGTATGAATATAACGCTTCCGGAAATGCAGATATTTGTTAATGGAATACCGTCAGATATATCTTCATATGAAATTATTAAGAGTCTGGATGCGGCGCTTGAAAGAAATGATAATCGTGATAAAGAAGCAGTATGTGGAATAGGGATGCATACACTGTGTATGCTTGCGCTGTATGTGGCCAGGGATACGGATACCTGGGGAGCAATCAATAAAGCATATTCAGAAAATGAAACGGAATATCAGAAGAGTTATGCGGTTCTATTAAGTGATAATCCGGATGCAGAGGAAGTGAAAAAAATATGCTTTTCATCCGATGATTATGTCGTTACAAGGCATGCCGAAAAACTTTTTAAAATGGTATATTACCATTCATTACAGGATGATACAGGGAAAAAGAATTATCCGAAAGCATATGATGATATCATTAATGCTGTTCATCCGCGTATAACGCACTATGTAAAAAAAATAGCACATGGGTTGGATATAAAAGGCTTTTTTGACAGATATGATATTTTAGACACGTATCAGGATAAAGATTACAGAGTTGTTATGTCAGCGCTCTTTCTTGGCTGTTTTAAAGCTTTAGAGCTCACAGAACTGGAAGGTGGGATGGCAGATAAAGCAGCATGCCAGTTTATTGCCGTCCTTAACAAATCATTTGATGAGATGATGGAGGGGTACAAGAAACAGCTTAAATTAAAAGAAAATACCGTAGAAGAAATATATAGACAAACCTGCGAAATTGGTCATCAGATAATGAAGGTATATGAAGAAAAAGAGGGCAAAGATTCACAGGAAATGATAAGAAAAATATTAACGATGATTCAAATAAACAGTGACTGTGCAGAGGAAGTACAGGAACTTTTCTCTAATGAGGAACTGTTTTTTGAAATTGCCGATGAACTGCTTGATGAAGGTCTTCTGACACAGCAGCAGCATAGTGAAATGGGGTATATGGTTATAGGGTATTCGACCGGACTGAATATGGATTCTCCTATATCTGGAAGAAGCATTACGCCCAAAGATGTTGCTTGTGCGTGTTACAGCACCATGGCACACTGCTGTGATATATACAGCCAGGGTGGCAGAATACCAAGAATAGCGACACTTCAGACATGGATTATAGCACGTTCCTATGCAGAGGCGGCAGCAAGGAATAAAAAGAATCTGTCAGATTATCTGCAGTCAATTGAAAAAAACATGGCTTTTCTTGAAAAAGATGAAGAAGCGGAAAAAACCGGAAATGGAAAGAGTATACCAGATGAAACGGAAAATTTGAAGAAAAATGTTGCATCCAAACTGGCTGATAAAGATGCAGCAATTCTTGAACTGTACAGGGAAAATCTGAAGTTATCAAAACAGCTGGAAAAGGAAAAGGAAAATGCGAAAAAGCTGGCAGATAAACTCAAGACAATGAACCGCGAGAAAATAAATGTAACAAATGAAGATAGATGCGAAATGCCAACTGTAAAAGACATGCTGCAACGTATCAATGAATCAGGAAAGAAACTTCTGGTAGTTGGAGGAAATGAACGGAAAAACCGGACAATAAATAATATGATTCCATTAATGATCTGTACAGGAATGAATGATAAATTTGATCCGGCACTTATTGCAAACAGTGATTTTATATTTTTTAATCCGCAGGTAGCAAGCCATCATTTATTTAAAAGACTGCAGAGCCTATGTGAACGTTTCGGTAAAAAATTCACATACATAAATTCATCGAATAATGATGCTATCATAAAAAATATATATGAGGCGATGTTTTAAGAATCATACAGGCTTGCCTGTGGGAGTAGTCAGATGATATTTACTGAATTATAATATAAATATAAAATTTTGCGAAAGTGAGGGGATTATTTTGAAATTTATCAAACAGTGTAAAACATGTGAATATAATTGTTCTGGAATATGTACAGGGTATGGTGAAACATATAATTATGGCGAAACGATCACGGATGAAACACGTTCCTGTGATGGCTGGAGTGCCGGATTCGAGTATTTTTCCGAAATAACAAGAGATGCGCCATGGTATATTCGTGAACCTTATCAGGACTATAAAATTAATTATTCAACCTTTGAAAAACTGCTGGAGGCCGATGCCAAAGGAAAGGCCATTGAAGTAAATATTTATGATGCAATAAGGGAAATCTATGGATTAAGTCTTGTTGATTTAGCAGTGCTGCTTGATGTCACTTTTGGTGTTATGTATCGTGCCAGAAGTGTAGGAACTCCTGACAAACGGCTGAGAAAGTTTTCAAAAATACTGTGTATTCCAACAGATTTTTTCAAAAAAATAACTACTCATGATTTTGAGCAGTTAAAAAAATGTAAAGCGGAATTTGAACAAAGCATCGATATGCAGGCTGTTTTAAAAAGCGTGCCTGAATGGAAACAGAAATTAATATTCCATATCGCAAATAATATGCACTGTCCGATGCATATAGCTAAAGAAATCGCCCGTGTTGATAAGTTAAACTGGCAAATCAATAGCAGCGATTTGTTAAATAGCAGTGAGAAAACGTTGGTAGACTGGGTGTCAAAATCCGCTATCAAACAAAACCGTAAAGCAGTATCAATTGAATATTCTTTGGATATTGCGGCATTGATGCATTTTCATGCTAGATATCAGAATAAGAGCAAATAACAGAGTTATCAATGTATCTGCTCTTTACAGCAAAATTATTATTGTGAGCATTGTAATTGTACCGCAAATTTCCAGTAATAATATTCCGGGATTTTGCGGTATGTTTTTGCCTTGAAAATATTATGACTCGTTGTGATGTGCGTTTTCATTTATAAGGCATATATTTATATCATTGTTTCTGCATTATTGAACATTCGTGCTTATTGTCAATTTAGTATTCCACCCATTTAAAGTTAGGAAAATTACAACGTGTAGTGTATAAATTTTTTCCCTTGCTCAATTATATTATTGTGGTCTAATATTAGGGCAATGTTGATAGTATATTGTCTAAAATTAGAATACATATATTTGCGTAAAATGGTAAATAATCATACTTTACTCAATTATGCATTTGTAAATTTTATAATATTGGGGTTGACATATGTCTAATATTAGAGTAATATAATGGTGTGGAAAGGTGAATTTATTACCACAGTATGATAAAGGGAACTGCACAAAATTTCCCAATTAAAAAGTGCAGAGAAATGGAGAAATATGAAAAGAATCTTATGGTTTAGCAGACATGAAATGACAAAGGAACAAAGAGAAGCACTCGGAGAGTGTGAAATCGTACAAATTAATAAAACAATCAGTTCCGCTTATGAATTAAAAGATGAAGTAGAAAAAAGTGATATAATTGCAATTGTCGCTCCGATTAACATTCAGCAGCAGTTTTTACAAATTGCAGGAAATAAGCCGGTTATTATGGCTGTCAATGACCGGGTGCTTGTTCCGCAAGAAGACGGGACGGAAGATAAAGTGGAGTTCAGATTTATTAAATGGGAAAGGCTTATTAAAATTGATATTATCAAGGAAGATTTCATCATTATCTAAATTCAAAATTATATAAGAATGGGCTGGTTTTGTGTTGGAAATGATGTAATAAAAATCTTACACAAATGATGCGCAGAAATCAAACATCTTGCAAGTACAAAAGATGGGTCGCAATAAACTTAGTGGATAAAATGGAATGATTAAAATGAAGAAATGTTGTGCTGATTGTAAATATTGTATTACAATTCCAAGAAATAATAAATATGGAGATGTAGATCACCTGTGTATTGTAACAGATTATTATATCGGAAATATCAACAGGGATAGAAATAAAATAAAAATGTTTACTCCTGGTGGAAGGGAATTAGAGTGCCAATATGAACAAAAGTAATAAAACAGCAATGTCAGCTTTGGAATATTTTGTAGCAGGTGGAAAGACAAAGTTGTAAAATATGAGAAAATTGTAATACTTACTGAAAAGGGCTTTTGAGGAAATATATCAGGGGAAAAATAATAAAGGTGGCAGTAAAATAAATATGAAAACGATAAGGGAACAGACAGAGTGCAAACCGTTAACTATTACAAATTATATTAATGAAAAATATCCGGATTGTTGGAACATACTTGAACAGATGCGGGACTGTGGTGTGGAATATGACAAAAAACGTTGCTATGTTCCAATCGGAGCATGTCTGGCGGTTACGGGCCAAGAGAAAGATATGATGCAGTCAGTATATGATTCACAGATTATGGCTGCTGCCGCTTCGTGGAGAATACATAAGCAGGTTTACCGTTTTACACCGGAAATGCAGGATATGCTCATGAAGCAGAACGGAGGCAGTGATATGGTTGTACCTGTTCAGGCTTTAGACAATATGCCATATCAGTGCATATACATTAAATTAAATGGAGATACCGGTACAGACGGTTTCTTTGTTCATTTTGAGTCAGATGTAAATACAGGAGAATTGGAACTGCGTTTGTTGCTGATTGGCGACAATAACAGATGTCAGCCGCTGATTCTGCACCTGAATGAAAATGAAACATTAAAGGATTCGGTAGAGAAAATGCTTGACCAGTCACAAAAAAATGGAATGGATTTTGCAGAAGCAGCTAAAACATGGGGAATAGGGCGTGAAGGATACATACAGGAATATGTATCCATGGTAAAGCCGTATCTGCAGCTGGTACTGTATCTTTGCGCTGAGAACAAAGAAGTGAGTGAAAATCCGGAACAGAAGCGGATCACACGGATACCGCGTAAAAAGGAATATATACGCGATAAATTTCGTGAGGTTCAGATGTGGGACTGTGGAGTAAATATAACGGAAACGATACGTAAATTTGGCAGAAGTCATGCTGCAGGTACTGTTTCAGTAAACAATGAGATACAGCGGGAAATAAGCGGAACACCAAAACGTCCGCATAGCCGTCGTGGGCACTGGCATCATTACTGGACCGGTCACATTGGAACGCAGGATAGAAAACTGGTGTTAAAATGGGTGGCACCTACATTTATACATGCCGGTACGGCAGCGGTGCAGATTAATGTGGTACAGGATTTAAAAGGGCAGGAAAAAAATGATTAGATATAAGATTGATGTATTTGAAGTGATGCGAAAATATGGCTATACACAGAACAGACTGAGACGAGAAAAGATTCTTTCGGCACAGACCATGCAGAATATTAAAGAAGGCAAATCCATTACACTGGAAACATTAAACACGATATGCGTAATATGCCGGTGTCAGCCGGGTGATATTATTGAAGTGGTCCCAACAGATGAGGAAAAAATCAGATTTTTTTAAAAGAAAGCGAGGGGATAGAGTGGAGGTAATTATGAAAAAATCCGGAATAACGGTTGACTTCCTGATAAATAAAATGCAGGAAGCTGCCGGAATTGAAGACAAAGAATATTTCCAGCAGGAATTTAAAAAGGTCTTGTCCGAAAATATAGACTGTCTGGAAACAGCTGCTTTGGAAGCGGAGAAAGACGACGATGCCGAAAGCGCTATAGAAATTAGAAATGATGTTGAACGCTTTCGACGCGAACTAGATTTCGACATCGATTTTGAGGATTTCCAAAATCTTATGGAACAGATACTCGGAATCCATGAGGATAATGAAATAGAGCATGAATATTTACGTGTGCAGAAAAAAAATGAACATATAGCGAATTGCGCACGCAAATATATTAATATTATCAACAGGTTTCCGGAGGAAGTTGAATATAAAATTGACTTTTCCAATCGAAGCCAGTCGATATATTTAGTAACCAATTTACCGGTTACTGAAGAAAATATCGAGAAATTCACAACTGATTCATGCTATTGCAATGTAACTTACAATGATACATACACAACGGATACTGTTGAAATCCGTTTGTCTGACCATGATTTTGGTGGCAATATTGATCATTCGTACATGTCACCGTGCGTAAATATCGTGGTAAATTTTGGGAGGTATGAAAAATGATGGATTTATTCAGATTTGCAAAATTATATGAATTGGAGCTTAAAATAGAATATAACAACTTTGATGAAATAGTTGTGAAATTTACTACAGAATATGGTAATGAATATATTCGCAGAATACAAAGCTATGAATTAGATAGTGAAGAAAGCAAAATGAAAATGCAACAATTAATCTGTGACTGGTGTACAGAAGAACTCAGATTAAATAGAAAATTATTAAAACTCATAAATAATGAGAAAGTGAAAAAAGAAGATATTAACTTTTTTCTATTAGAAAGAGGACTAGAGCTTAATGGATATGGATTAGACTTTACGGATTTTCCGGAAAAAACGCTTGGTGATTGGGACAACACATTCCATAATCAGCTTGATGAAGCAATCGAACAGAACCGCGAAGAACTAGAAGAAGAACATGGGAAAAAGCATCTAAGAGAGCTTGAAAGACAGTACAAAAATGAGAAACTTGATATTGAAAAATATAACGAGTATCAAGAAAAAATTTTCGGAGGCTGGGACGAATGGTTAACCGCCGAGTACGAAAAGTGGGATAAAGAGTATGATCACAAAAATGAGTATATTGATGAGTATATAAAATATGCTCTCAAAATTATAGCAGAACTTCCTGATGTTGATTACAAAATCGTATTCAATAAAGAATACCGGGATGTTCCGTTCTATTTAGTCGCTGTGGGAGTAAAGGCGACTAAAGAAAATTGCAAACTTTTCGTTGTTAAATCGTATGATATTGATGATGTGTATTATGAGTATGCGGACGAAACCGAAGATATCTCTATATCCTTAGGCGATGGCTGGGACCATACAGCCAGTATCAGTTATCCATATTAATAACAGCTAAACTATTTTAAATGTTTTATCACCTGATGAAATTTTCCAATTGACTACTGATGTGAACAATAAGCTTTTATCTGATGAAATGCAGAATGAGATTTTTAAGCAGGCACAGAAACAGTCATGCAGCTATAAACTGTTTACTAAAAATGTGCTACAGAATCTAGAGTATTCTGAAGCATAATTCCTACAGTAAATTTACGCTACCTTAAAGTTGACAAAATAAGTACTAAATGATATATTTAATATGAACTTTAACATTTGATGTATTGAAATATGTTTTTATCTTAGCATCATAATATGCTAACAGACATTTTTCTATAAACCATAACGCAGGGCGTATTGAAATATGTTTTAGTATTAATATATTTAAGAGACTATGAAAAAGTCTTTGAATCAAACATATTTAAATTAACTATAACACAAGGTGTATTGAAACAACTCAATTAACTCAATTTATAAAAAGCTCACCCTCTTTTTAGAAGGTGAGCTTTTTATAAATTAATCATGTTCATAAATTTCTCGTAAGCAGCTACCCATCACTTTTAGATGGTGGGTAGCTGACTGCGCCAGCATTCGACAGTTTGTTGAATCCCTGGCACTTAAAAATTATTAGTCTGTTATAATATTACCCCCAATTTATACATAATTGTTTAAAAGTATCTTCAATTTCTGTTGAATTATCAGAAGTATAATCGCCGATTGCTTTACCGTTTTTGTAGATATTGCCCCAATATCTGTTGCAATCGTTAAAAAATATACTTATTCTGTCTGCTGCCTCTATTTTGTCATCATACCACATATCAATATTTATCATATTGTTACTCACTTTCTTTTATATATGTTTTAACTATCGGAGTAAAAGCAGTGGACGGAACTGAGCCGTCCAAACTGCCATTACTGTGAATTACTCTTCCGGACTTCCCCAGCCGGACAACTCACATGGGTTGCCAATGCCGTCTTCCCAATTGCCGGTTATTGGGTCTATGCCGTTATTCAAATCGGCTACACGGGCTCTGTAGTCATCAGAATCACCGCAAATTATGCGACCTAAAAACTCACCGTTAATAAGCTTTACAACGAAAGTGTCACAGCCGTTGCCCTCAACCGTTATACCGGTTTTAAACTCCCAGTAATCATCACAATTAAACTCAAACATATTCCATATCCTGCCTTTCTATTAAATATTCATTACTGGAATATTTCATGTGAAAACATTAAATCAAGATGGTGCATTAGTGCATTATACTTTTCCGATTCCTGCAAATCAGAAAATAATTCTGCTAAATAATCAATTTCTTCATTAATTTCGTCTTCATCAGAATCAGAAAGATCGCGATTAAATTCCATTAATTTTTCTGCCATTTGGCGAGGAGAGCATTCAAAATCACTTTCGTTCATTTTAGAATCTTCATAATCTTCCTTTTCAAACTCATCCATAAATTTCTGCGTAAATCTGCCTATTTTGTATGTTGCGTAATTTATTTTTATACTGTCTGTAAGTTCCAAATATCCCTCTTTAACCATCTCATTAATTAAATCAGGACAATCTGCACTTAAAAAGGATTCACCCGATTCAAGCGAATATTTTGGAAGGTTAATGGTTACATCTCCATATAATTCGCCCTCTGATGTATAAGCAAGGACTGCTTTTCGATTAAACATATCGGCGTATGTGCCGACTACAAAGGTTACTTCATTGTCATTTACTTTCATTTACTTGTTCCTCCCTTGAATTATAAAGTAGTAGTGTTTATAGACCCTTTCCGAGGTCTTAATTCCAACTTTATTATTAAATGTATTATTGTGCTGTTTTAATAATGCAGCGGCTTTTTCTCTACACCTATATAGTACATGATAATAGACAAAAAAGTAATGTAAAAAGTATACAAGAATAGACAAATAATTTGTGCATGTTGCTACACGATAATAGACGTTGACAACGTACTCAAAATTTATTATCATATACTTGCAGAATTAAAGATGTTGTAAGTGAAAAAGCTGCGGCTTCAGACATTGGATTCTGCATTATAGAAAGAATAAGTATACGGCTTTTATTTTTGCTGGTTATATACTTATTAATAAGAGGTGAAATAAAAATGAAAAATCCATATGGAACAAACGGAATAATCGACTTTTCTCGTTTATGGGAACTGTTAGAGCGTCGTGGCCATAACAAAGCTTGGTTAAGGGCAAATGGGATTCATGCCAATACCATTGTTAAACTTAGAAAAAATGAAAATGTAACCTGTGAAGTTTTAGCGCATCTATGTCATTTGCTTGACTGCCAGGTGTGGGAAATTTTAGAATATAAGAAAACAGAAAATACACGAAAATAGACTATTGACAAATACACGAAAATAGACTATAATGGATTTATCAAAAGAAAGGAGCTGATATTAAATGTTTACTATACCTGTAAAAATGAAAATTGAAGATGAATTTTTCAATTTTATAAGAAAATTTCAAAAAATTGGGGAAATTGAGGAAGGCACAATTTTGATGGGAGTTAAATGCCTGGATTCTGAAGGCTGCCTCTCAAGGATTAAGCTTTTTTTAATCACGGACGAAAAAGAAGCAGATGCCGTATTATTTCACGATAAAACAAATACATATTACAGTCTCAAATCATATGAACGTTTTAAAAGTGACTTAAAAGAAGAAAAAGAAAAGTTACGAGAAGAGCTTGAGCGAAAAGTGCTTATGAACAAGCTTCATTTAAACGAATTGTCAGATGACGATTACTGGAAGTGTATGTTGGATGAAGATGAAAGATTAACAAGTGATGAAGCATCCCAGATATATAACACTATTAATGAGAAGCTTCAAACAACTGAAATGCAGGACGAAGTTTTTAAGCGTGTTACAGAAAAATTGGCAAAAGAAATAGCACAATATTTTGTTACACAGGTTGTGCTTAATGATGATTACTGCAGTATTGGGAAATTAGTATCCATAACTGGAACAGATCCATTTAATCCTTTTATTAGGGCAATTCCGGCAGAAGATGGAATTTTAAAGAGAGAAGGAAATAAAAAAATTGTGACAGACGGAATATATATGTTTGTTTGGGAACGAGATAATCTTCTCGTAAAAATATACGAATACGACATGAAAAATGACAAAAGAATGACCGGGGGGATTCGTGAAGAAGTTTTTAACGGATTTGCACAATATGTTTTACATGAACCTGACCTGCTGGAAAAATTTTGCAATGAAAATAATGTTGAACTGGTCCAGGTACCAGAGTGGAGTGTAGACAGACATGAAAAATTAGAAAAGCTGTTACAGGCAGCTGGAATCAAATAGGCAGCTTTCAAAAAGGAGGTATATTATGGCTGGATATAATGGATGGTCCATGAGCAATAATGCAGTAGCAGCTTATGAAGATGGTGAAAAACCATTAAGCAAATGGACAAAGGCAGATATCTTTGATGCAATAAAAGAACAGGAAATTGAATTAAAATGCTCAATAGAAAGCTTAAGGAAACTTCCGGTAAAAATTTTAAAAGAAATGTGCCTGAGATATTCTTCATGGCATCACACCAGCAACCATTATAATCGGACAGATTTTTATTCGTTAGATATTAATTATATTGAAAATCTGTCTGATGAAGAAATTGACAGGCTGATCACAGAATATAAAGCAGATAAAAAGACAAAAGATAAACCTTTAGAAGAAAAATGGAGGTGTGCTTTTTTGGAGTGGTCTGGAACTAGAGCACATCCCAAAGCAACGGAAATAATTGAGGAAGGTGTTGTAAAAGGCGACTGGTTTTTTAGAAAAGACGGTTCTAAAAAGAAAACGTCAGCAAATGGTTTTAGATTTATTGAAAAAATTGGAGGTTGATATAATGGCATTTGTAAATCCACAAGGAATAAAAATTAGTTTTGAGTGTTCAGAATTAATTGAAGAACTAAAAACGGACATTGCGGAATTTGGTGGCGATAAGATTGTCGCAGTTTGGTGTAAAGATAATTCAGGGGTTACGGTTTATACTAATTATGATTTTATCGAAGAGGAGCAGCCAATAAAAGAAAGTGAACTTCAGGAAGGCGAATATATACAGAAAATGACAATGAGTGCGTTGTTGATTTTGTTGAAAAAACAGAATGAGATTTTTTAGTAAGATGCGGAAAAGAAAGGGTGCTCCACAGGGGGATGCGAAAGGTGATAAAAATGAACAAAGAAAACTTGAAGATACAGTATAATGTGGACGCCGACAAAGTAAAGTGGCGGGAATGCGAAAACAGAGGTTACAAATGGGAAACCTCTGATATAAGCCCAAAAGGGTACTATATTAACAAAGAGGGCAACGACTACACGGTTGTAGATGCCAAAACGAATAGCGTGTGTAAAAGCGTACATGATTTATCAGCATTAGAGGAAGAACGGAAAATGAGAACGGAAAAAACAGTCGTAACGGATGGTATCGCCCTGTGGACATGGAACAGGGATGAACTTAAAGAAAAGATATATGAATTTAATAATGAACATGAAAAGAAAATGCTTATAGATAATGCATTCAGCGCTAACGGGTTTAGCTGCTTTGGGCTGGGGTTTTATGGCGTGGGATTGGAACTGTTAAAGCAGTTTTGCAAGGAAAATAATGTCAAATTAGTACAAGTACCACCGGTTAGTGTAGACATGCACAATTGCCTGGACAAATTAATGGAAGCGGCAGAAATAAAATAAAAAAAGGAGAACGTGAAAAATGAATGATATTAGAATTGAGACCAAGGATAAAAAAGCGTATGTATATACACCATATAACAAAAACTTTGTACAGAAAATTAAAAAAATTAGATGCGCAGCATGGAATGGTAGCGCGTGGACCGTAGATGCGGATTTTGTCCCGGCTGTCCGGGAAATCGCAAAAAGTATTTATGGATATGATGATACAGAAGAAGTTGAGGCAGTAACACTGCGGATTACCTTCATGCAGGATAAAGAAGTATATCATGATGATATTCGATTATTCGGTAAAACCATAGCGTCCGCATACGGAAGGGATAGTGGTGCGAAATTAGGAAAGGATGCTGTACTAATAAAAGGCAATGCATGCAGCGGTGGAAGCGTAAAAAATTGGAGAACAATTATAGTAGCGGAAAGCGTAATATTATTAAATAACGTGCCGCGTCAAATGTACGAAAAGAAAAAGGGAGTATACGATCCGGAAGAAATAAAAATTGAAATTGTAGAAAATGATAAAATTGATATAAATAAGCTTAAAGAGGAGAAAGAACGGTTATTGAAAAGAATAGCTGAAATTGACAAAGTGTTGACAGCAAATGCAGGTGAGTTTTAAAATCCGCATATAATGTGGTCGATGGAGATAGTATCAAGAGTCGTAGAGGCAGAATGGATAAACTTAATATTATTAATGAAAATTGGGCAAAAAAAGAGACAAACATTTCTATTTCGGTAAATGAAATAATTGACAAATATAACAGTTTTGTAGAGCTTATGCATTATGTAGAAATGAACTATGAATATGAGGGGTGTGAACATTCAGAACATGAAATTAAACTCATCAATGAACTTGAAGAGTGGTTATTAGAACTTGAAGATAAGGCGATAAATGCCGATGACTGAAATGATAGCATCTAACGGGAGGTTAAAATACTATAATGAAGATTATATATTCTAAATTTGAACAGGATAATATAAAGAAAGAAAAGTCAAATGTAAAATCATATGTTCCAGGAGCATTTAAGGAGCATTTAAAATTATCACTTGTAAAAATTCCTTTTATAATTGTTTTTCTTGGATTTGCACTTTTACTTATATATTCACATCCTTTTTGGGATAACTTTATAATTGTAGGTGCAAAAAAAGGTGATATCAGGGACGGTAGTATAGGTATTGAGCAGTTTGGTAATTTATGTATTTATGTTTTATTATTCGCTTCAAGCTGTTTCGTTGTTTATAGTAGCTTAATGGAATGTGTTCATTACATCATATCTCATATAAATACACCATGTATTCAAAAAGAGAATGATAATCAGAAAAAATTGAAAGAACTTAATAAAATAGATAAACTTTTGGACTTGCAAAATGGAATAAAAAGTTATGTTATATTGGACGAAGCTGAGTTTGTTTTTAATGAAGATGAAGGAACGCTGGAAATAACTGTAAACAATAATGATTGTTATATAAAAAAGACTTTTCATATAAATGATGAACTGAAAAAGTCTGTACAGGAAAAAGGGGTATTGGACTTTTCATATTTAGATAGTTACGAAATCACAGCTGACAATGAAGATTAGAAAACAGGAGGAAAAACATGGAAAATTTAGTAGTTGACGGTGCATATCGTGTAATGGGTTACTCAGGGGATATTGTGGTAAAAATAGATGATGAATTTTATCTGTTACCGGCTTTGAACAGGACAAGCAATGATTTGACAAAATTTAAAAAATTACCGGAATCAATTGTAAAAAACAAAGAATTACATGAGCTTTTGGATTTTGAATATGTTACAAAGGAACTTGAAAAGAAATCAGGATACGAAATAAAAGTAGGCAGAGCAATAACAGATGAAGAATTTGATGAATTAAAACAAAAATTTAATCTAACGGAAGATGATATTTCTGAACCATTTGAATTTAAAAAAGGAGCGATTTTTGGAGAAAAATACGAGATAAAGTATACTTGCCTTCAGATACAATTGGATAATAAGGATGCAATGGAAATGGAACAGAAATTAAAAGAGAAAGGAATAGAAGCAGCCAATATTGCGGCAGACAGGCTTAATATTAGAATTAATAAATAAATGATTCTTACATTGATACGATGTTTGTTTCAGTATGCACTTATAAGCAGAGAATTGCCTGAAAAGTGGAACAAAGGTACTTACACAAGCGAGACGTCGCAGTACGAAAC